>Ga0182030_10027664_pt1 | contig 10185 bp, 9 predicted proteins | sample 812S3MmetaG_FD_121299 | JGI IMG/M metagenome (GOLD analysis project Ga0182030, IMG submission 121299) | Permafrost microbial communities from Stordalen Mire, Sweden - 812S3M metaG (Illumina Assembly) | ecosystem: Environmental > Terrestrial > Soil > Wetlands > Permafrost | place: Sweden... | reverse complement strand
CTCGAACGTGCGCAATCGCTCCCTAACGGGGTGCCCTCTGGGCCCGGCTCCGTCAAATGCGCATGCCGAGCCGCGCGCGGGAGCAAGCGGTTGGGTCTGAGTGCACAGGATATTCCTTCGCGGGTGCTTATAGCGTAAGATAGCCGGCATCCCCGCTGGGGAACGTGCCGCGGGCGCGCCAAGGGAGCCAACCGCCGACAGCCTCCACCTCAGAGCCGTCAGAGGCTCGCGATGGATAGCGCCGCGGCGCGGGAGCCGGCTACCCGGCACGCAGTCCGTCCCCCATTACCCCCAGATCGGCTAATTAAATAAACACCCGCTTCTTGCAGCGTCATGACGAACGCGGTCCGGTTACGCTAATGTATGAATTCATGCCGCGACAACTGGTGGAGTGTGTTCCCAATTTTTCCGAAGGCCGCGATGCTGCCAGGATGGACGCCATCGTACAGGCCATCCTCGCCGTCCCCGAGGTGGTCCTGCTGGACCGCGAGTCGGACGCCGACCACAATCGCTCGGTCCTTACCTTCGTAGGCCCGCCCGCCGCGGTTGCCGATGCCGCGCTGCGCGGCGTGGCCAAGGCGGTCGAGCTGATCGATCTCACCGCGCACCAGGGCGCCCACCCGCGCATCGGCGCCGCCGACGTGGTCCCCTTCATCCCCATCGAAGGCGTCACCCTGGAGGAGTGCGTGCGCCTGGCGGAGCGCGTGGCGGGCGAAATCTGGAGCAGGCTCGGTGTGCCCGTGTACCTGTACGAAGCGGCCGCCCGCCGGCCCGACCGCGTCAACCTGGAGAACATTCGCCGCGGCCAGTTCGAAGCCCTGGTCCGCGAGATGGGCGCCGTCGCCGGGCGCAACCCCGATATCGGCGACCCGGTCTGCCACCCCACTGCCGGCGCTACCGTGGTGGGCGCGCGCAAATTTCTGATCGCCTACAATGTGAATCTCGGGACTCCCGATATCGCCATCGCCAGGAAGATCGCCAGGACCATCCGCTTCTCCGGCGGCGGTTTCCGCTATGTGAAATCGATGGGCGTGATGTTGGCGTCGCGCAACCAGGCGCAGGTTTCCATCAACCTCACGGACTTCGAACAGACGCCCATGCACCTGGTGTTCGAGACGGTACGGCGCGAGGCCGAGCGCTACGGCGTCCCCGTAGTGGGCAGCGAGATCGTCGGGCTGATTCCCAGGAAGGCCATCGAGATGTCGGCCGAATATTTTCTGCGCTACGAGAATTTCCGGCCGGAGCTGGTGCTGGAGAACCGCATTGCCGAAGCCGTGGGCTCGCGGAGCGGATTGCCGGAATTTCTGGACGCTCTGGCCGCGCCCACGGCGACTCCCGGCGGCGGTAGCGCCAGTGCGGCTGCCGCGGCCATGGCTGCCGCTCTGGGGTCGATGGTGACGCGTCTGGCGAAGCAGGATCCCGAGCCGTTCGAACAGGACCGCCGCTATTTCACGGAAGCGGTGGACCGCGATGCGGAGGCGTTCCAGCGTGTGATGGCGGCCTACAAGCGGCCCAAAGAGGAGCGCACGCCGTTTGTGGAGGAAGCGCTGCATGGCGCCACTACGGTCCCGCTGGAAGTGTTGGAGCGCGCCCACGGCATGCAGGTGCGGCTGGACGCGCTGCAGATTCCGGCGCGGTACGGCTCCGACCTGGCGGTGGCCAAGGCGCTGACCGTCGCGGCCAAGGCCGGCGTGTTGGAGAATGTGAAGATCAACGTGGACTCCATCGGCGACGAAGTTTTTAAGGCCGCGGTGCGGTCGCGGCTGGCGGCGATGAATTACTAGCCGGAGGTGGGGCAGGCGGTGCTCGCCTGCCCGCCCGCGCTGAATTAGGCCCGCTGTTCGAATAGGATCGAGCGAAGGCGAGCACCGCCTGCCCCACCTGCGGGCTCACTGCAAATTCCACGACCTCAGGAGTTCTGAAATTGCGGGGCGAGATCGGGAGTCCGGAGTCTCTGCCCGGCAGGCGCGAGTGTCCTCTTACCGGATCACGTCCAGGTCGGCGCCATAAATGACCACGCCGTCAAAATAGCGGCGAACTTCGCCCAGCACTTCTTCGGGCTTCTCACCCATGGGCAGCAGATGGTATAGCACGAGCTTTTTGGGCCGGACCTCGGCAGCTACCCGGCCTACGTCGGGCGCGGAGGTGTGAACGGCGGAGTGGTAGCGCTGCCAGTCCGGCGTGCGGTTTGCCAGGCCCTTCTCGGAATATACTTCGTGGACCAGGATGTCGCAGCCCTTGGCGGCCTGGATGAGGCTCCGGCTGTAAGTAGTGTCGCCGGAGATCGCGATCACCTTATCGGGCGCTTCGAAACGATAGCCGTAGGCGTGCTTCCAGGCGCCGTGGTCCACCGCGAAGGCCACGATCCGCATGCCCGCATCGCGATAGACCTGGCCCGATTTCACGTCGTGCGCCTCCACGGCAAAACCGCGCGGAGTCACGGGTTGCGTACCGTGCAGCCGGATGTCCAGATCCTGCTTCCAGGCGGCCAGCACATGCGCCGTCATGGAGCGCAAGCCGGGCGGTCCGAAAGCTTCCAGCGGTTCCCTCCGGCCCGCGTTGGGAGGGGTGAGAATCAGGTCGGGGTAGCCGGCGGTGTGGTCGGAGTGGAGATGGGTCACGAAGACGCGGGTCAATTGCTCCATCTTGAGGCCGGCCTCGGCCGCGCGCCGCACTATGCCGGGACCGCAATCCACCAGGTAGACGCGATCTCCCGATACCACGGCCACCGCCGGACCCATGTGTTGCGGCTCGGGATTGGGAGTGCCTGTGCCCAACAGAATAACGCGTGTGTCTTGGGCCCACGCGATGGTGCACAACAGGAACAGGGAATAACGCAGCACGCCTTTCAGTATAGGCTGCGCGCTATTCCTTGCCCGGGAGCTGCAGAACTACCGTGTTCCCCTCTTTGTCGAGCACCTGCGTCGCAGCAGGCTTCGGCGCCGCTGGTGGGGCTGGCCGTGGAGCGGCGGTGGGCGCCGTTGTTGGCGAAAGCGCCGCGATGTCGGACTGAATCGATTTTTTCAGTTCCTCTTCGGGAATGAAGACGTTGAGCTTCAGAGTTCCTCCATCGGCCTGCAAATCGAATTTGGCCGCGCTGCCGGACGGCTGTTGACCCTTGAACATGGCGGCCACCATGCCGAGCGCCGCGCTCAGCTTTTCGGCGTCCTGCGGAGACCGGGTATGGATCTCCGCGCCGAGTTCCAGCCCGCTCGAGAGTTCGATGCCGAATTGAAAGCGGTCGATGGATTCGACCGCCTTGGCCTCCGGCACGGGCGCCGCGAAGCCCTCCGGCTGCTCGCCCAGTCCCCAAACGTCGTAGCGCTGCCGCAGGGAGGCGATTCGGTCGTTGAGCGTTGGGTCGATTCCCGTCGTGCCGCCGCGCCGGTCGATGGCCGCGCGCACCAGGGTCCGGTCGCCAATGAGCGCCGTGCCGCCGTCCAGCAGGGCCACCACGCTATCGGTATCCTTTTCGCCTCCCAGCAGGGGCACACCGCCATACCGCTTGGCGCCCTCAGCCAGACGGGCCACGTCGAAACGGCCGGTTACGACCACGATCGCCGGGGGATTCCGACCCTTGGCGTTGCTCGCGAGGACTACTTCGTCGACATCGCGCAGGAAATCGAAGCCTTCGAGGGGAAATGCCTTCAGCCAGCCGACACCGGCAGCCTGCGCCTGGGCCTGCTCTTTGAAACTCCGGGCCACCCAGGATGTCGCCAGATTATGCACGCGGACCCCGAATACCACCTTTGTATCGGGCGGAAAGAAATCCGTGAGCGTGCCGGCGGCCGCGGGAACGGCGCGGACGGAAAGCAGAACGGGCAAAAGGCACGGTGCGAGCTTCATACTCACTTATAGAGATCGGCGGAGCGGGATTGCAACTGCACAGTAGGTAGCAAACTCCTGCTAACCAAAGGCCCCGGCCCTGAGTCAAGAGTGAGGAAGGAGTCAGTGCGGGCGTTGGGGGAGCCGCTGCGCTTAGAAAAATGGGCCGGACCGTTTCTTGCCCGGTGGGGCAGGCGGTGCTCGCCTGCCCTCTATCCTGTTTAGGCAGCGGGCTTGTTTAGCGAGGGCCGGTGGGGCAGGCGAGCACCGCCTGCCCCACCCTCCGGGCTCATCCCAAATTCGTGGAATGGGAGTTATTGGCCATCCGTGGCTAAATTTGTTTTTGCCAGGTGGTGGCTCAGTCCGATCCCTTGGCAGTTCCGGAATGCCGGTGACATCGGGAGCTCGGAGTCTCGATGCTTGCTGTAAAGCTATTCTTGCGCGATTCCTTAGTATCTGCGGTGCCTCGTCGGGGAAGCAGTCAGGGGCGCTCGGAGGAGTCCGTGTCTCCGTGGATGGCGCCGCCAACAGCCAGAAGCTTCGTCGCGGCAACACCATGCTCTAACCAGCCGGCGCCGTGCCGCGCGCGCGTGCCAGCCTGGGCAACGCCATCAACGCTCCGCCGTAGACCAACAGCGACAGAAACAGCGCCGGCTTGTGGTCCTGGGCGAGGTCCACCATCGCCAGCCGGTAGGCGCCCAGGATCATGGCGGGGTAAATCAGGCGCGAAAGTTCCGCCCGGTCCCACCGCGCGCCGGCCCAGGCCAAAGCCAGCGCCAGGCCCGCCAGGACGCCGGTTCGCAGCGTGGCGCAGTAAGGATGGCTGTCCGCCGCTCCAAAAGCCTCGTGATAGCCGGCGGTGAGCGCGCCCGCCGAAGCACCCGCCAGCAGCCACGCAAAAGTCGCCGCTACCGCCAGCCGAAACACCTTCGCGCCGGCGGACTGGGCGGCGCAGCGGTCGCGCGCCGCCAACAAGTAACAGAGCGCCGCCACCACCAACCCGGCCCACACCGGCGCCGGGTTTTCGCCGGACCAGTGGGCCGATCCCAATGTGAACGCCGTAGCCTGTTTCAGCGCGCCGGAGCCGGCCAGTGCCAACAGCAGGTAGAGTCCGCCGTGCACCTGCAAAGTCAGACGGCCGAAGTGGGTACCGGCCCAGATGCAGGCCAGGGCCAGCGCGGACCAGACTACGGACGCCGTTACACCGGCCAGCAGAATGCGGCTGCCGGCCAGTACCAATAGGATTCCGAAAGTGGAATAGGTATAGAAGTTGCGGCCGTGGACGGTAGCGCGGTCGAGCACCGCGAACGAGACCACGTAGCAGGCGGCGGCGCAGGCCAGGGCGAAGATGGCGATGGTGTGGGCTTCGCCGGAGAGCCGCAAGCCGCCGCCCACACTGATGAGGAACGCCGCCGCGCACTGGGCCGTTTCGAACCATGTGAACGTAAGGCCGCGGAGCAGGGTCCGCACGATGGTGCTGGCCAGATAGATTCCGAGCAGCGCCACCTGCACGCCCAGCAGCCAGCCGTAGGGGATGGCGGCATAGCCCTCCGGCAATCCGTGCTCGCGGGTAACCAGCCACGTGGCCAGCAGCACCGCCAGGTCTGCCGCCAGGGCCGCCAGCCACCGCTCGCTGAGCCAGTGTTCCAGGCAGGATGAGATTTCTACCGCGGCGGCGATGGCCAGAAAGACCAGGGTGAAGGGCACCACGTCGTGGGTGGCGATGAGCAGTCCGGCGGCCGTCGCCATGCCTGACAGTGTCACGATGGTTGCCACCGTCAACAGGTTCTTGCGCCAGGACACGGCCAGGCCGAAGACGGCGAAAAAGACCAGCAGCGCGGCCGCGGTCCAGGTGGAGATGGCGTGGAAATGGAGAGTGGCTTCCCACAGGAGCGGGCAGAGAACCAGCACCGAAGTCAGGCTGTGCAGGGCAGTTTCCAGGCGATCTTCCGGGGGAGTGCGCGTCGCCCAGAGCAGCCAGAAGAGGGCGTACAGAATACCGGCGGCCACTCCCGATGCCGGCGGAATGGCGGCGGATTCGGTGAGCGCCCGCAAAAGGTAGGCGCCGGCGAGTCCGAGGAGCGCACGGCCCAGCACGGGTAGCAGAGCGGTGGGATTCACGGAAGGCGGCGCCAACGTTTCCGGCGTTGGTGCGGCGCGTTGGGATGGCGCGGGCGCCGCCTGCACGCCTGCGAGTTTCTCCAGGCGGGCGATCCGGCGCTCGAGTTCTTCCCAGTCCGGTTGCGGCATGGCAACCTCCTTCGTGTAGCGCGGACTCTCAATCGACACTCAGTCTGCGGAACGCAAAAAACAAGCGTCCCGAGAGGAGTCTCCGAACTCCCGATGTCGTGGAATTTGGGTTGAGCCGGTTCTTGTGGCGCAGGCACACCTGCCTGCTGGGTCGAGACTCATCTCGACCCTCTTCGCGAGCGGCATCCGGAAGCGCCGAGATGAGTCTCGGCGCGGCAGACAAGAGTGTCTGCGCCACGTCCCAGACCGCAGTGTCAAAGCGATATCGGAGAAAGAGTGCCTGCGCCACGGTCTTCCTAGGTGGTTTCCCGTTCCGGCCATGGCGGCAGGAACTTGATCAGAACGAAAAAGATGGCGAACGGCAACAGCATCAACCCGATGGCCGAAAACAGCCCCTCGCGCGTCACCAGATCCATTTTGTAACTGGTGTACCCCAGGAAACTCTTGGAGAACAGTTGCCCGCCGATCACCACGTTCCAGCGCATGGCGAAGATGCCCATCAACGTGAGGCTGCAGGCTACGGTGTACATCGCGCGGCGCGCCGCCTCTCTGAACCTCCACAACTGGTTCGCCGCCAGCAGCGCCAGCGGAACCAGCGTGCCCAGGCAGATCTGCAGGATGATCTGCGACACCATCAGGCGGGTATGCACCATGAAGTCCAGACTGCGGAACGATTCGTCGGCCTCGTAAGTGCGGTGGATCAGGTCCAGCATCTCCAGCGTGAAATCGATCACGAACGTATAGAACAGATACTTCGCGATAGTATCCACGCAGCGCATGTCGATGACCCGCTTCTTCACCTTCATGGCCACGATGTAGAGCAGCATGACCGCGGCGATCCCGGAGACCATGGCCGAGAACAGGAAGACGATGGGCATGAGCGGCGTGGACCACCACGGGTTGGCCTTGACGGAGCCGAAGATGAAGCCCACGTAGCCGTGCAGCAGGAATGCCGACGGGATACCGATGACGGTGACGGCGTAGCCCACCTTGTCGTCGATGATGCGGGCCGCCGGGCTGATGTTCTGCGACCCCAACGTGAGCGCGCGATAGACCACCTTCGTCAGGCCGGTGGTGGTTTGCGAGAAGCGCACGATGTCGGCGCGAAACTCCAGCCATACTTCGAGCAGTAGAACCACCGTCAGGTACCACAGGTAGACGAAGCCGAACATCGCCATGGCGGAGGAACTATGCGGCGTGAGATACATCTCCATGGAGCGTTCCGGATGGCCCAGGTGCAGTTGCAGCGGCAGCGGCGCCACCAGCAGGAAAGCCAGTGCCGTCAGCAGCGCCAGCCGGTAAGTGGGCTTTACCGCTTCCACCTTGAAGACGCGCTCGAGCGAGGCCAGGATAAATGCGCCGGCCACCAGGCCGGTGATGTAGGGGTAGAGAACAATGAGGATGCTCCATTGCAATTCCACCTCGTTGGGATACATGAAACCATCGACGCCGGGTATCATCGTTCGCTCCTTACCGCACCGAGCCGTCGAGGTCTTTGTAATAGACCTTGGCCTTGGTAGCCATTTGCGGCTTTAATACCTGTACTTTGTTCTGGCGCAGAAATTCATGCACCGGATCCTTGGGATCTTTAAAATCCACCAGCTTACGCGCGCCGGTGGGGCAATTCTCGCAGCAGGCGGTGGTCAGCCCCTTGGTAATGCGGTGGTAGCACAGAGTACACTTATCCACCGTGTTCTTTTCGGGATGCAGATAGCGGCACCCGTAGGGGCAGGCCTGCACGCAGTAGCGGCAGCCCAGGCAGTAAGTGTCGTCCACCATCACCACGCCATCGGGGCTGACGAAGGTGGCGCCCACGGGGCAGACCTGCACGCACGGCGAATCGGCGCAGTGGTTGCAGAGCTTGGGGATGAAGAAGCTCTTGAGATGCTCGTCGGTGTTGGGCGGAAAGCCGTCGATGGCGCCGTTGGGCGAATCCACCCGCGGATTTTCCTTGCCTTCCTCCACCTGGTAGCGCTCCACCCAGGTGCGGAAATAGCCCTTGGGGACGGCGTTTTCGTTAGAGCAGGCGCGCACGCAGTTGCCGCAGCCGATGCACTTATCGACGTCGATGATCATGCCCCACCAGTGGTCGGCCATTTTATAGGCGTCGGGGGCGGCTTCCGATCCGGTGATCTGCTCCAGGGTGGCGCCTACCGATGCCAGCAGCAGGAGCTTGCCACCCACGGTGAATAAATCTCTACGGCTGATATCCATGTGAGTCATTTCCCTCTAGAGGTGCGGATTGTGTGGCTGGTGGCAGGAATTGCAGGCCATGCCGCCGGAGTGCGCTACGGTGGCCACCTGCGGGAAGTCCTTGGGTTTGGCGGCGTCTTTCTCGTGGCAGCGGCGGCAAAGGTCGGCCACCTCGGGCAGTTTGGGAGTGACGGAGCCCGGGTCGTCGGCGTGTTTGGCCAGTGGACCATGGCAGGCTTCGCAAGCGACGTGGGCATGTTTGCCGGAGGCGCGAAGCTTGGCCTGGTCGTCGTGGCACATGACGCAGGTATCCTGCCCGGCGTAGTTGATGGCGTGGGAGCGGACTAGGTCGAGGGCGCCCGGACGGTAGTGGCCGTATTTGCCGAAATCCTTAGGCATGACAGCGGCTCGAACGACGAGAAAGACACCCATGGCGGCAATCAGGACCAGGGCCGGGCGGACCAGGTGTCCCCATTCATTAAGCAATCGGCGCAAGACGGCTCCCTTTTTAGAACGGTTGAACTGCTGCCACGGTTGAGCAGGCGGCCGTCGGGGCCGTCCGCGGGAACTTGGGCTGGTCGAAGCAATTTAAGATCCAAACGGCCGTTTTATCTAGAATTGGAGCAAAAAGCGACGATTAGGGGAAAATGCTACAGATTCAGGTGTGGTCGGGTCGATCCCCTTGGGTGAAATCGCGCAGTATGAGGGGCAAAAGGGCGGCCGAGATCGCGGGATACGTGGAAACCTGTGGTGTGACAGGCCTCGATATTCCGGACGGTCCGGCCAGTAACCTCGGAGGCATACCCCCAGGGACGGCGACGCAACCCCGGTCTGGGTATGCGCTTACCTTCCCAGCCGGTTTGCCAAAGCGGTGATGGTGGCCATGGCCATCTCCGGGCTCTCGCCGTAGACCATGTCATCCACGCAGTCGTAGCTACCCGGGAGCAAATCCTGGTAAAGTGCGCTCACCCATTCCGGCACACGCCCCAGGTGCTTCTTTCATAGATTCCGGCGCGCCGCGGTTCCATCCTGCATGAACGTCATACTACCGCAAGAACGCGCCCGGGCTAGGGCCGCTGGATCAGGAGATCGTCACAGATTTTTCGCGCCAGGAAATCGTTCAACTCACGATGCCGCGGAACCGCCGAAGACCTGCGTGCCTTGCGATTCACGTACATCGTGTGGTTGCTCCCCTGGCGCAGGAACTCGCACCCGTGCTGTTCCAGATGCCGGATCGGATCGATCCGTTTCATGCAGCAGGCAGGATCAAAGTTTCCCGAATGACTTGGGCGCCTGCCAGGGACTCCGCCGACAACGTGCGGTTCGCATCCAGAACCATCGTGACGGCTTCAGTCAGGTTCGCACGCGCTTCTTCCAGAGTTTCACCTTGCGTATTGGCGCCAGGCAGTTCCTCGACGAACGCGATGTAGCCCTCGGGCACTTTCAAAAACACCGCACTCAGGCTCATCTGGGACATACGTAGGCATCGTATCATGGCGGCTAATGAGATTCACTATTCCAAAGATGGCAATCAATGGTGCTGCTTACTCGGCTCAAACTTGCGAGAAGGATATGGAGAATTTGCCGGCCCCGAAGCCGACTGCCGGGCTAAAATGCTATATACGAACTTCTATTTTGCCGCATGTTTAGGGGTCCCCAAATGGTTCACTGCGATTCCGGCTGCACGTGCGGCCTCCTCGCTTTGCATAGCTCAGGTGGCAACAAGTACATCGCGTCGACGCACGCCGGCGGGGCGCTGGCCGGTCCGGCCACGCTGATCGCCGGAGCAGCGCACCGGTGATGCCGGGCGAGACGGTAGTGCTTTACGGGAACGGGTTCGGCGCCGCCTCGCCGGTCGCGCCCAACGGTACGATTTTGGTGGCTCCGCTGTCGCTGGCAGTGTTGCCGACGGTGACT
>Ga0182030_10027659_pt1 | contig 10186 bp, 6 predicted proteins | sample 812S3MmetaG_FD_121299 | JGI IMG/M metagenome (GOLD analysis project Ga0182030, IMG submission 121299) | Permafrost microbial communities from Stordalen Mire, Sweden - 812S3M metaG (Illumina Assembly) | ecosystem: Environmental > Terrestrial > Soil > Wetlands > Permafrost | place: Sweden... | reverse complement strand
CGGTCGCCCCGATGTTGGTGGCCGCGAAGCCATCCTGAAAGTTCACACCAAGAAAGTTCCGCTCGGTGACGACGTCGATCTCTCCGTGCTGGCCCGCGGGACACCCGGTCTTGCCGGAGCCGAACTCGCCAACCTGGTCAACGAAGCGGCGCTCTATGCCGCCCGCCAGAATCGCAAAGTCGCGATGATGATCGATTTCGAACTCGCCAAGGACAAAATCCTGATGGGTGCTGAACGTCGCTCACTGATCCTGACCGATGCGGAAAAACGCACCACTGCGTATCACGAAGCCGGCCACGCCGTTGTCGCGGTGCTGGTGCCCAATGCCGATCCGCTGCACAAAGTTTCCATCATTCCGCGCGGCATGGCCCTCGGCATCACCATGCAGTTGCCCACCGATGACAAGCACAACTACAGCAAAACTTACTGCGATGACCAGTTGGCTATCCTGATGGGCGGACGCATCGCCGAAGAAATCTACCTCAAGCAGTTGACCACCGGTGCCGGTAACGACATCGAACGTGCCACGGAAATGGCGCGCAAGATGGTTTGCGAATGGGGCATGAGCGAACTCGGACCTCTCAGCTTCGGCAAGAAAGAGGAGCAGATTTTCCTCGGCCGCGAAATCTCGCAGCACCGCGATTACAGTGAAGAAACCGCCATCCGCATTGACGAAGAGGTCAAGCGCATCATTTCGAACGGTTACAACCGCGCCCGCGCCATCATCGAATCGCATTCCACCGAGCTCGTGAAGGTTGCCGAAATGCTTCTGGAGCGTGAAGTTCTCGATGGCTCCGAAGTGAGGATGATAATCGGCGGCGGCGAACTGCCTCCTCCGACCGGTGGCTCGCGCGACACTGCCGACCACGACCTCCAGCAGGTCATCCGTCCGGAATCCACCGGTCGCCGCCTGCCCGGCCTGAATGACGGAGAAAGCCCCCAGCCTGCCTGATTTGCCTGACCACTACTGCTCACTGCTGCCCGTGGTGGCACAGGCTTTAGCCAGTGCGGCCGAGCGCAACTCGGCGGAGGGCCAGCACTCTGCCTGACCTAAAAATTCCCAGATTCCCCGTCTATCTCTTCGACGTAGACGGCACTCTGCTCGATTCGGCCCAGGATATCTGCGGAGCAATCCGGCAGGTTCTCTCCCCGCACCTGCCAACTCCGCTCGATCACGCTTACCTCGAAAGCTTCATCGGCTACCACCTCGACGTCTGCTTCCAGGAAGTCCTCCCCGGGATCACCCGCGAGCGGCTCAACGACCTCGTCCAGCAATACCGAACCGTCTACACGGGCCGCAATCACGCCTGCACAAAACTCTACCCCGGTGTGAAAGAAACCCTCGCCGCGCTCCCCGGCCGCAAATCCACCGCCACCACCAAAGGCACTCCCACTACACGCATCGTGCTCGAAATGTTCGGCCTGCTGCCGCACTTCGATCACGTGCAGGGTACCGACGGTTTCCCTTGCAAGCCCGCCCCGGATGTCTTGCTCCGCTCCATGCAGGCACTGGGAGCCAATCCTGAAGACTGCCTCTTTATAGGTGATTCAGCCGCTGATATGGAAGCCGGCCGCCGCGCCGGCCTGCGCACCTGCGCGGTGACCTACGGCTACGGCAAAGCCGAGGACATGGCACAATGGCAACCCGACTATTGGATCTCCCGACCAGGTGAACTACTCAGTCCGTCCTGACCAGCCTCTTGTTTGGTTGAGGGGCGGGCATTCCTGCCTGCCGACCGGCTTTCCAGCCGGTCGAGCCGCCGGCAGGCGGCCGCAATTCTCTCCGTTATCAGAACAACGGTTTTCGCGGCGCAGTCTTTTTCGGCACAGCCCCGGCCGCCTTTTTCTTCACCGCACCCACGCCTGCCACCTTCTTCACCGCGGGCTTCTTCCGCTGCACCCCCAAACCGCGCTCCAGCATGCCTTCCAGCAGTTTCTTCTCCGCCGTTGTCATCGTGCGATTGAAATTCTCCGGTCGCCGTGCCAGCACCGTATCCAGTTCCGCCACCCATTCGAGTGACGTCCGCGCCGTGTGGCCTTCCATCTGCCGCACGAGTTTCAGCGTTGCCGCGAAATCCGGAATCGACCGGTAACACTTCAGCGCCCTGTCCCGCTCCCCCAACTCCAGCCACATCTGCGCAGCCTTCTCCAGGCGTCCTGTCTCTTCATAACACTCTGCCATCACCTTTGGTTTCGCATCGGGCAGCCGGTCCAGTATCAATAGCGCCTGCTCAAACCGCCGGCTCTTCATCAGAATCTGCACCGATCGCTGCGCCAGTTTCTCCTTTCGCGCCTGCGCGTCCGGCAACCCGATCGCATCGAAAAACGGCGGCAGAATCTCCTGCGCAATCACCGGATTATCACCCGCATCCAGATGACCCTCTAACTCCTCGATCCAGAAACCCGCTCGCGGCATGATCTCCACAATGAACCACGCGGGCAGTTCTTCACGTGCCGCCGTCACCCGCTCTATCGCGGCAGCTATCCGGTTCAGCCGCTCTGCTCCCTGCGCCTGCTCAGCGGCCCCGGTCGCCAGTATCGCGCCGCTCAGCAGCCGTTTCCCCGCGTTCCGGGCTCCGTGGGAAGCCTGCATGTAAAGATCCAGCTTCCCCAATTCCGGCGCCAGCACTTTCTTCCGGAACCCGAGCTGAAAACACACTTCCGCCATCGTCATATACGCCGATTCGCGCGCCGCCTGATCCGTCACGCAGTTGAGTTCGCCTGGCTTCCCCAGCAACTCCACCGCCTGCTGCGCGCGCGACCATGCCAGATCCGGCTTCACCGCCACCAGTTGCCGAGCGTCTTTTTCGCAGCGCTGCAGCCGTTCCTCTACATCCAGTTCCTCTTCTTCGAGGCACGTACGCAGTGCTTCCGCGTTCACCGGATGCAGCGCCATCTCATCGTGCCCACGCAGCAGTTCGCCCGATTCCCGCACCGTCGTCGCGTCCGGATCCGAATCCACCCACAACAAACGTTCCGTAGCTCGCGAAAGGGCTACCCGTAACTGATCGATCCCCAGCCGCCGCGTTAGCACATCGCTTGCCGCCGACGCCCGTTGGTTCACAATCCGCCGCAACAAGGCTCCCCCGTTCAGCACGCACACCGAATGAAAATCCAGGCCCTTTGCCTCCGCCGGCGAGAGCACAAACGGAAGCACCTCCTTCGGCAGATTCTTCTTGTCGAAGGCGATCAGCGCCAGCCCTTCGCGTGCTCCCAGCCAGCTCACCAGCGCGCCCATCTGCGCCCCGGGAACCGCGGCATACAGAATCTGATCCGGACCGTCGTCATCGATCTCGGCGTATCCCGCGCCCGAGGGCCTGTCCTGCTTGTGGAGGTAGTCGTAAAGATCCCACGCGCGATTCACCACATCCGCAATGCGCCGCGGGCTTCGCAGATTCACCGTCAGCTTGAACTCCTGCGGTTGCCCCACCATCACATGCAGCATGTCGTTCATCCATGCCCATTCGAAATCCGTCGGGCGCACCGTCTGCGCCTCATCCCCGGCAAGCAAAAGCGAGACGGGATGGCTTGCTCTGTGGATGCCATTCGTCAGCGCCAGCACCACATACGCCTCCATCGGCGTCAGATCCTGCGCCTCGTCCACCGCGATGCATCCACATTCCGCGAATACGGCTTCCACCTTCCGGGATCCCGCGCTCAGCGCCTGGGCCGCGCGCCACGCCACCGCCAGTTCCGGAAAATAACGTTCCACCAGTGGCGCGTCTGTCCCTCGGCTCAGTTTTCGTGCCGCTTCGAGAACGCTGTTGGCCGCGGCTTCTCCCAGATAGCGAACGCGATGTGTCAGGTATGCCTTCTCGGGCAGGCAAATTCGATCGGCTTTCGGAAAACGGCCCGCTGGCTCCGGCACGGCCGCACCAGCCAGATGCGCGTGCATCTCGTCGTAGAGCGCGTCGATATCGTTCGCCCATGCGCCGAGCGACCTCTGATGATGGAACAGATCACGCCGGAACTGCGCCCTCGCCTCCGCCGGATCACCGATGGTCGCGCCGGTAAGCCTGTGCAGAAATTCCGCGTACGTCATCACGGTGAATGTCCGCGCACTCGAACAGAACCGGTCGAAGTAATCGCGTGCCAATGCCGCCAGTTCCCGCGAAAACGTCAGATAAAGGACATGTTCAGCCTGCGATGAATCCGCCGCATGAAGCAGGGCCGTAGTCTTGCCCGAACCCGGATGCCCTTTGAGAATCCGTACCTGTCCCCGGCTGCGCGCAAACCGCGTCTGCGGCTGCGTCCATGGCTCCGGGGCGTATTCCGTACCACGCAGATCCGGAACGCTCAGCGGCAGGTAATCGTCGGACGCACTCCCCGGCGCCAGCGGATCGTGGTCGTCATGATGACGAATATCCCGCAGATAAACCGCGTCGGCCTCGCTCGCAAATCCTGCCTCTTTGAGAGGCGCCGCGCCCGCCGGAGCCCACCAAGCATAGAAATGCGACCCCGACCCGCCTCCCAGCCTCGATCGACGCCAGCCGCGATTCACCCCGCTCGTGGCCTTGTAGTGCAGGCGACTGATATCTACCGCCATCCGCTGCAGCATCAGCGATGCCCGTTTCCCGGCAGGCTCATTGCGCCGGGCGGCGAGCTTGTCGAGGAATTCCTGATGGCAATAGACTAAACGAGGCGGACGAGTCGTCCGAAACTCGTTTTCGAAAAGCACAGGGGCGCTCAAGCCGCTAATTGTATCGCCTGACCCGTCGTATCTTCTCCAACGAGACATGCTAACTGGTGTATGTCGACAGCTTGCTCCCGACTTTCGAAAATGCAGTGCTAAAGCTCGACGCGAGCGAAGACATGGCGGCAGTCGCCCCCAGTGCTATCAGAGATACCACCAGCGCATACTCGACCAGATCCTGACCGCTTTCGTCGCGAATCAGCGCGTCTTTCAAAACCTGCACCCGAACGTATAACTTCAGAATGTATTCTTCATATAATTGGCTCCTGTAGTGATATCGGTTCGCTGGCATGTCCGCTCTAGGATAAGGCAGAATTCTAACTCGAATGAGTGGACAGCTTGCTCCCGACACTGGAAATCGCAGTGCTGAAGCTGCCTGCCACCGAAGACATGCTGGCGGTCGCCCGCAGCCCGATCAAGGCAACCATCAAAGCGTATTCCACCTGATCCTGGCCACTCTCCTCGCGCACGAAATTCCGCAGCCGTAGAGAAAACTTCCGTGACATGATCTTCATCTTCTACCGCCTGATGACCATATCGGCGCAGGAGCGAGCCATTCTATGAAGTCCTTGGAGTCGATGTGCCATATAGTACAACTCACGGGTAGCCTGACTGCGGCGGCGCCGGCCGCGACCACACTCACTTCCCAATCACGAACGCCCCGCGATACCGAATATCCCGCGACGAAGCCCCCACCTCAACCGCATACTTCCCCGGATACACCTTCCACGCGTGACCGCCCTCATCCCACGCGGCCAGCGAATCCTTGTTCACCGCCATCGTCACCACCTTGCTCTCGCCCGGCTTCAACTCCACCCGCTCAAATCCCTTCAGCTGCTGCGGCGGTTCCGCGGCCTCTGCCGGAAATCCCAGGTAAAGCTGCACCACCTCCGCCCCGGCGCGCTTCCCCGAATTCGTGACACGCACACTCACCGTCGCGTCGTCGCCCGCCTTGTGCTCCACGCGCGCGCCGCTGTATTGAAAGCTCGTGTAAGACAACCCAAATCCAAACGGAAACAGAGGCGTCTGATTCTTCGCGTCATACCACCGGTACCCCATCAGCACCCCCTCCGAATAATTTGCGTTCTTGCCATCTCCCGGATAATCGTCCGTCTTCGTCGCCTGCCCCTGCTTCGCGTCCACCGGGAACGTCATCGGCAACCGACCCGAAGGATTCACATCCCCAAACAAAATCGCCGCAATCGCCTCGCCATCGAACTGCCCCGGAAACCACGCCTCCACTACGCCACTCACCTTGTCCAGCCACGGCATCGCTACCGGACCGGCCGTATTCAGAACCACCACCGTTCGCGGATTCGCCGCCGCTACCGCCTCGATCACAGCATCCAGATCTCCCGGAGTCCTCAGCCCCGTACGGTCGTACCCTTCGCCCGCGCGCTCGCCTGCAAACACGATCGCGACATCCGATTCCTTCGCCGCCTTCACCGCCGCGGCAAGCGTATCCTGTTCTGGCGTCTGCCAGCCGACATGGATCGCGCCCGTCCCCGTGCATTCAAGATGAATCGGAACATTCTGTCCCGCCGTAAGGCTGACCATTCCTGTCACCGTCACCGCTCCCGATTGTTTCGGGATTTCGACCACCGGCTTGCCATCGATCATCAGCCGCGCGGTCCCCGACGCATTCACGCTGAACCGGTACATCCCCGTCGCAGGAGGAAGCAGCGACCCTTCCCAACGCGCCGACCACGGAATGCGAGCCGCGCCGCCTCGTCCGCGTCCACCCGCTGCATTCGCCGCCGGAGCCTCCGGCGTCAGTGCCGCAACCGGAGGCGCCGTGAAATCGAGCGTCGCATCCGTTTGTGTAGCCACCGGATCACCCGTCCATCCAGGCCCCTTGAAATATGTCCCCGTCAGCCGCCACGCGCTCGCCGGAACTGCTGGCAACGGACCGATCCCCATCGTCCCCTTCTCGTACACAACTTTCACACCCGCACCAGCCCGCGCCGCTATCGCCTCCGAAGGAACACTGAGCTTCCCCGCCACCGGCACCACCGAATTCGTCGCCTGTACCGAAGCCCCGGCGCCCGCGTCGTCGCCAATCACCGCAATCGACTTCACACCGCTCAGCGGCAGCACCCCGCCCTTGTCCTTCAGCAGTACCGCGCCTTCCTCCGCCAGCGCTAGCCCGATTTTCTTGTGTTCTGCCGTGCTTACATCGGCCTCGGGCGTGCCTTTCGGAATATCGAACACGCCCAGCCGGAACATCGGTACCAGATGCCGGTACACGATCAGATCCAGATCGCTCTCCGTCAAACGCCCGGCCTGAATTGCCGCGTCGAGCGCAACCGCTGCAATCTCATCGCTCCCTGCTTTAGCCGCTAAAGCCGCGTCCGGAGCCGCTTCCGGACGTACAAAACCATCGAATCCCCACTTGCGCAAGAGTCCCAGCTGGTCTCCGCTCGAACAAACCGCCGGACCGCCATTCAGGCTGGCGAACGCGCAAAAAATCCCGCCCACATGCGCCTTCTCCACCGCCGACCGGAACGAGGGCAGATAAATCTCATTCAGCGCCTTCTCTCCCAGCGTCTCGTTGAGAACCTGCCGGTCAGTCTCCTGGTCGTAAACCGCGTAATGTTTGAGCACCACCACCACATGCTGCGCCTGCAGCGCAGCGATCTCCGGCGTCGAAAGTTCCGTCATCAGATACGGATCCTCGCCGAACGATTCCGCTGCGCGCCCCCAGTGCCACGTCCGCGTCAGGTTAACCGTGGGTCCCAGAATCGTGCTGAGCCCCTTGCCGAAGAACTCTTCACCAATCGCCTGCCCCAGCCGCCGCGCCAAATCGCGATCGAACGTGGAAGCCACGGCCAGTTCGTCGGGGAACGTAGTGATATTCTGCGCGGTCGGATTCGGCGCACCGCCCCGCCCACCACCCGCCGCAAGACCGTAGGGTCCGTCACTGCCCGCGATTGCATTCAGTCCAAGCCGCGGCAACCCGACCCGGAAAGCCAGCTTCTCCTGGTGCGTCATCTGAGGGATGACCTCGAGCGCCCTGCAGGATGGCGTCTGTTTGGCATCGAGCCAAGGCCGATCACCAGCCGGAGGAGTGCAATTCTCCGCCGCTAACCCGGGGATCGCGGCCAATACAAATAACAAGCAACACTTCATTCCCGGCAGTGTATCACTGAAATGCCAGCCCTTCCCTTCCAAATCCCTGTTACCCTAAAAAACGGAGTCCAACCATGGCAACCATAAGATTCACCCTCAACGGCAAACCACAAACCGTTGACGTCAGCCCCGAAACGCCCCTCCTCTGGGTCCTGCGCGATACCCTCGGCCTCACCGGCACCAAATTCGGCTGTGGCATGGCCATCTGCGGCGCATGCACGGTGCACATCAACGGCGTCGCCACGCGCTCCTGCGGCATGCAGGCCGCCGCCGTCGCTGGCAAAAGCGTCGTCACCATCGAAGGCCTCTCTGCCGATGGTTCGCACCCCGTCCAGCAAGCCTGGATCGAAAAGGACGTTCCACAGTGCGGCTACTGCCAGTCGGGCCAGATCATGGGCGCCGCTGCACTCCTCGCGAAAAACGCCAAACCCTCCGACGCCGATATCGATGAAGTCATGAAATTCTATATCTGCCGCTGCGGAACGTATCAGGATATCCGCGCCGCCATCCATCGCGCCGCCGAACTCCAGGCCAAAGGAGGTGTGGGATGACTGCTTCACGACGCGGTTTCCTCAAAGCCACCACCGGTCTCGTAATCGGCTTCTATCTTCCCGGCCGCAACGAGCTAGCCGCGCAGTCGACCTCCTCGCAAGCTCCGGCCAAAGTCAACGCATGGGTTCGAATCGCGCCCGACGATTCCGTCACTCTGATGATTCACAAATCCGAAATGGGGCAGGGCACTGTCACATCTCTTTCCCAGCTCCTCGCAGAAGAACTCGAATGCGACTGGAAAAAGATCCACACCGAATTCCCGGGCATCGATTCCGCCTTCGGTTTGCAGGGCGTGTTCGGAAGCATGAGCATTCGCTCCGGCTGGGGACCGCTTCGCAACGCCGGAGCACAGGCCCGCGAAATGCTCCTGCAGGCCGCCGCGCAACGTTGGAATATCGATAAATCTCTCTGCCGCGCCACCGATGGCATCATTTCGAATACCGCGAACGCCAACAAACTCACCTTCGGACAGGTCGCAGAAGCCGCCTCAAAACTCCCGCCGCCCACGGGCATCACGCTCAAAACGCCGGGTCAGTTCAAGCTCATCGGCAAGTCGATCAAGCGCCTCGATACACCCGATAAAGTCACAGGCCGTACCAAATTCGGCATCGACGTACGCGTCCCCGGCATGGTCTACGCTTCCATCGCGCGCTGCCCTGTCTTCGGCGGCAAAGTCATCAGCTTCGACGCCACCAAAGCGAAAGCCATCCCCGGCGTGAAAGATGCCGTACAGATTTCAACCGGCATAGCGGTCATTGCGGATAATACCTGGGCCGCGTTCCAGGGCGCGAAGGCGCTCGAAATCAAATGGGACGAAGGCTCCAACGCCGTCTACAACTCCGCCGGCATCCGCAAGGCCTTCACCGAGCAGACTCTGCAACCCGGCGCATCGGCCAAAAAAACCGGCCAGGGCGCGGATGCTCTGACCACGGCCGCGAAGAAAATCGATGCCGTTTACGAGGCGCCGTTCCTCGCCCACGCGCCCATGGAGCCGCTGAACTGCGTCGCACACGTTCGCCCCGATGGCTGCGACGTCTGGGCCTCCACCCAGATGCAAGCCGGCATCTCGGGCATCGCGCTGAACCTCACCGGTTTGCGCCCCGACCAGATCAACATCCACACCATGTATCTCGGCGGTGGCTTCGGCCGCCGCGCCGGCACGGACTACGCGCAGGAAGCCATCGAACTCGCCAGGGCCATCAGGGTTCCGGTCAAGATCACGTGGTCGCGCGAAAACGATATCCAGAATGGCAACTACCGCCCCGCTTCCGTCACTCGCTTCGCCGGTGGACTCGATGCCGATGGCTGGCCCCTCGTCATGACCGCCAACATCGCCTGCCCGCCGATGGGTGGAGGCGGAACTTTCGGCGGAGGGCGCGGCGGCGGCCGCGGCCCGAGCGTCGATTCCACCAGCGTCGAAGGCATCGCCGACCTGCACTACGCGATCCCGCATTTTCAGGTCGATTATCACAGCGTCACCGGAGGCGTCCCCACTACCTACTGGCGCGCCGTCGGCTACACCCAGAACACGTTTTTCGGCGAATCGTTCATTGACGAACTCGCCGCTGCGGGTGGCAAGGACCCCGTCGAATTACGCCGCCGCCTGCTCACCGACCAGCCGCGCTTGCTCGGTGTTCTCAACGTGGCCGCGGAAAAAGCCGGCTGGGGCAAATCGCTTCCTGCCGGACATCACCAGGGCATTGCCGTCGTCAACAACATCGGCAGCTTTACCGCGCAGGTCGCCGAGGTTTCCGTTACCGCGGGCAAACTCAAAGTGCACCGGGTGGTCTGCGCCACGGATTGCGGCCAGGT
>Ga0182030_10027658_pt1 | contig 10186 bp, 6 predicted proteins | sample 812S3MmetaG_FD_121299 | JGI IMG/M metagenome (GOLD analysis project Ga0182030, IMG submission 121299) | Permafrost microbial communities from Stordalen Mire, Sweden - 812S3M metaG (Illumina Assembly) | ecosystem: Environmental > Terrestrial > Soil > Wetlands > Permafrost | place: Sweden... | reverse complement strand
GCGCCGGAACCGGCTATGATACCCGCCACGTGCGAGCCATGGCCAAAATTGTCCCCCTCGGGGGTGTTGGGAAGGAATACGTGTTCGTAGACAACCTTACCGGCCAGATCCTCGGAATATCCCACTCCGCTGTCCATCACCACGACCCCAACTCCAGCGCCCGTAAGGCCATAGGTCCGGGCTGCGCTTGCGCCGATGGTGGCCTGAGCTTGATCGAGGTGAGCGGTCACCGTCCGGTCGGGCGTGACGTAGGCGACATCGGGGTCGGCGGCCAACTGGGCCAAAGCCGTTGCCGGGATGCTATAATGCCTCGCTTTGATCGTGGCGAACTCGTGCTTCAGTTTGCCGCCCATGCGCAGGACGGCCTGGTGGTTGGCTTCGGTGGGCGCCTGTTTAAACTGTACAATTACGTCCACATTTGCGGCCGGATCGAGCGATTCCAGGTCTTTCGCGAGCTTGCCGCTTGCCGCGAACAAACTGCTCGTCAGAAACGCAGAAAGAAAGAAAACCAATGTCTTTTTCATATGGGACTTCGTCTTTCGGCTGGTGTCAGCCATTGCCCCTCCAAATTCATTTACCGGGCGACCTACCCCAAACCTCTGGGTCCGAGTATGCGGCTGCAGGGATGCGCAAAATAGTCATGGGGGTACTGAAGGATATGGGAGCAGCGTTAACTTCCGGCGCAGAATAAAATCGCGGTCCGCCTTTGACTATCTATCTAATAATGATGAGGATAACGGGGACAGTTAACGTTCGGGTGCAGTGAAGCGGTACTCGCTTTAGATAAGGTACTCATCGACTGAGTGACTGCCTGGGGTACGCACTATTTGGTCACGGCGGTACGCCAGGCGAACCCGTACGGCTTGATCGAGCTTTCGCCAATGGCGCGGCAAGTCCATTGACCAACCCGAAGACCATGTTCGGCGAGTGGGCGACTGCGCTACAGTCTTCCCGGACTTGGTCATAGAAGCTCTCACCATCGCCATCCACGGAAACATGTAAAGTCGCGCCAGCGCTGGTGGGGCAAACCAAAGTTGCGATTGGCTGCCCTACTCGGGGATGGCTTCCGTTTTCGGCGGCGGGACTGACCTCTCGCAACTTCGGCTGCGACTTGGGCCTGTTCCCTCCCGGTAACCCGGAGGCGCGTGGGGATGCGGCAATTCTCGGCCCGTGGCCGCCGGGTTAATCAGCCTGCATGGCGCTATGGTGCGGGGAAAACGACGCCAGTGAGGTCTACAAGAACAAGGTCGGGCGGAATGATCCATGTCCGTGCGGGAGTGGGAAGAACTAATCGGCAGGAAGAACTAAATGACACTACCCTTGGTTATCCAAGCCTGCTAACCTCCGTCTTTGTTATACGAAAGGAACTGGAGACGTTGCGACTGCTTTGATATCCTCTTGGGCAAGAGTTCGATTTCTCGCCGGCAAGGAAGGAATGGCGGATACATGATGGTCCCAAATGAAGCGCCAGACAACAGACCAGCCCGCAGCGGCAATCCGTCTGGTTAGAGGCTGAAGTGCGCCCGATAGCCAAAGTCTATATCGCCGCCGTGCTTCTGCTAGGGGCTGCCAGCATGGTCTGCGCAAGTTGGCGGTTCGTCCGCCCCTGGGAAATGCTCGGCGTTTTTTGTGCCGCGCTCCTGGCCTCGGCCATGAAAGTAAAATTGCCGGAAATTTTCGGCACCATGTCGGCTAGCTACCTTTTTATTCTTCTCGGAATCACCGACATGGGTAGCGGAGAAGCGATCGCCATCGGGTGTGGCAGCGCCCTGATGCAGTGCGTGTGGCACGCCAAGAAAGACGTCCGTCCGGTACAGGCTGCATTCAGCACAATGAATGTGGCCATCGCTGCTGCGGTTTCTTATGCCTTCTATCACTTGCCGCTGGTTCAGAAGCTGAACCACGGAACGCCGCTTGCGCTGATGGCAAGCTCCCTGCTCTACTTTGGAATGAATACGGGCGGAGTTGCGGCGGTCATTGGGTTGACCGAAGGTAAGTCGCTGATCTCCACCTGGAGAGAGTGTTACTTTTGGTCCTTTCCGTTTTATCTGCTGGCGGCTACGCTCGTCTGGATTGTCCGAAGCGTCGATGCTCGTACCCAGTGGCTTAGCGTTCTAGTCCTGCTCCCGGTTATTTATGTGATCTACCGTTCTTATCGCATTTACATGGATAACCTGGAAGCCGGAAAGAAGCAGATCGAACTGGCGAATGCTCTGCAACAGCGGACGATCGAGGCGCTGGAAGCGGCCCGCGAAGCGAGCAACTTGAAGACCCGCTTCCTTGCTAGCGTTTCCCATGAGCTTCGGACTCCGCTGAACGGCATTATCGGCTTTGCCGAATTGCTCTACGATGGCGTGCTGGGGCCCTTGAACGACATGCAGCGGGAATCTGTAGGGGACATGCTGAGCTGTTCAAACCACCTCTGCGGGCTGATCGGCCAGGTGCTCGATCTGGCCAAGGTCGAGGCGGGCAAGATGACGTTTACATATGAGTCAGTCTCGCTGGTACACTTGGTTCGGGAAGTCATTGATACGGTGATGGCAATTGCGAAGTCCAAACGGATCGAAGTTACCCTTCAATCGGGTGCACAAGTGGATTTGGTGTGGGCTGACGCCAGCAGGTTGAAACAAATCCTCTACAACTATCTGTCAAATGCGCTCAAATTCACGCCAACGGGCGGGCGGGTCAAAGTGTCAGTATGGGCCGAGGACAGCGAGACCTTCCGCATCGACGTGGAGGATAGCGGACTTGGAATCGCTCCCGATGACATACCGCGCTTGTTCTCCGAGTTCGGCCAACTGGGAGATACCGAAAAGTCGAAGGCGGGATCCGGTCTGGGTCTGGCGATCTCCAAGCACATCGCGGAAGCACAGGGAGGCCGGGTCGGCGTAAAAAGCGATGTCGGCGGGGGCAGCATGTTTTTCGTCGTTTTGCCGCGCGTTCCCGAGGGCAGCGCGCCTTCGGAGATCGCTTCGGCTTCCTCTCATACGGAAGCGCCGCCCGCGGGGCCGGTCCTCGCCGAGCGTCGAACTTCTTAACCATCCTTTCTGCCTCTGGTACCACTAGAACCACTCGAACAACTTGTCTCTCGGGCTTGTACTTCGGTGCCAGTTAAAATACGGAATAGGCCATGAGACTCGGAATCGATTTCGGCACCACGCGCATTATCGTCGCTCAGGCCGACCGCGGCAACTATCCGCTGGTGAACTTCGAAGGTCCGGCGCAGCAGGTTCGCGACTGGTTTCCTCCGCAGGTGGCCGTACATCGCGGCGAACGGGTGTACGGGTGGGATATCTGGGAAGCGCGGGAAGAATCGGAATGGACCGTGGTCCGGTCCTTGAAGCGCTGCCTCAAGGATGCCGGGCCGGAGACGCTGGTACATCTCGGCGGGCAGACGATTCGCCTGCATCGACTGCTCGCCGAACTGACGGCGGCGTTGCGGATTCAGTTGCAGGACCACTCCAGTCTGCGCCTGACGCCCGGCGAGCCGTTGCAGGTCATGCTGGGGGTGCCGGCCAACGCCAACAGCAATCAACGCTATCTCACCGCGGAGGCTTTCCGTGCGGCCGGTTTCGAAGTGCTGGGGCTGCTGAACGAGCCCTCGGCGGCAAGCGTGGAGTTCGGATATCGCAATCCCGCCGGCGGGAAGTCCAAACGCAAAGAATGTCTCCTGGTCTACGATCTGGGCGGCGGGACCTTCGACGCTTCCCTGGTGGCCATCGAAGACAACGTGCACTGCGTGATCGGCTCGGCGGGCGTCTCCACGCTGGGCGGCGACGATATGGACGAGATCCTCGCGGACCTGGCCCTGGAGAGCGCCGGGATTTCCGCCGCGGAACGCGAGAGCCTTTCCCAGGCCGAATCCTTCCGGCTGCACGAAGAGTGCCGCGAAAAGAAAGAGAGCCTGAATCCCAACACGCGCAAGGTGGCCATCGACCTGGAACGCGTGCGCCACGGATGGCCCGAGGTTTCGATTCCGGTGGCGGCCTTTTACGATCTTTGCCGGCCGCTGATCGAAGAGACGCGCCAGGTGGTGGAAGAATTGCTCGCGGCGCATCCCGAACACGCTCTGGAAACGCTCTATGTCACCGGCGGCGGGTCGGAGTTGCCGCCGGTCGCGCGAGTGCTGCGCGAAAGCTTCGGGCGAAGGGTGCGGCGGTCCGCTTATATGCGGTCGGCCACGGCCATCGGTCTCGCCATTCACGGGGATGCCCAGGCCGGTTACGTCCTCAAAGACCGCTTCACGCAGAACTTCGGGGTGTGGCGCGAGAGCGAGGGCGGGCAGAGCGTGGTTTTCGACGTGCTGTTTGCGCGGGGGACCGAACTGCCGCGGCGCGGTGAGGACGCTTTGTGTCGCGTGCGCACTTACTACGCGGTCCACAACGTCGGCCATTTCCGCTACCTGGAGTGCGCACAGTTGTCGGCGAACGGGCAGCCGGTGGGCGACATCACCGAGTGGGACGAGATTCGTTTCCCGTTCGATGCCGGCTTGCAGGCCGGGCTGGACCTCTCCTCCCTGCCTGTCAGCCGGAGCCTCCCGCCCGGGTCGCATGCGGTCGAAGAAACCTACACCTGCGATTCCAGCGGAACGATCACGGTGAACATCCGCGATACTTCTGCGGACTATTCCCGCCAGTACAAATTGGGCCGCTGGTCGGCCAGAGAGGCGCAAATTACGCCCGGCCGTGCCGTGCGCCAGCGGCGCCAGGGGCGTCAGGGCGCTTGACTGGACCTGCCAGCGCCGCTCGCGCCGGCGAGCCGGCTACTTCCCGGTAGTCTTGCCGGCGACTGCCGCGGCGGTGGAGACGGTGCGGTCGGTGACCAGGTTGGGATTCTGCTTCCATTCCATGCCGTTGCCGGACTGCTCGAAGATGACCGACTGGCCGATCGCCCACAGCGCTTGGCCCACGGGCAGCAGTTTGCCCAGGAAGTGGCGGCCGCCGACGGAGACTGGCGTCCAGGTATCGCCTTTGTCCTGGCTCACCAGCAGCCCATCGTCATAAGTGATCCAGCCGCGGCCGGCGTGGTCGAACGCAATGGAGGTCAGCGAACTGCTCACCGGGCTTTTTAGCGCCGTCCAGGTCACCCCGCCATCTTTGCTGCGCAATAGCTGCCCGGAAAAACCGGCCACCCACCCGTTGTTGACGTCCGCAAAGCAGATGGCTGTGAGAGACCATTGGGCGGTGGTTTTGATGGTGGTCCAGGTCTGGCCGCCGTTCACGGTGCGGAGAATGGTGCCGGACCAACCAACTGACCAGCCGTGATCCTGGTCCAGGAAAAAGATGCCCTCCAGCGTCATGCTGGTCTGAGTAGGCTGCCGGGTCCAGCTCTTGCCGCCGTCGGCGGAATGCAGGACGACCCCCTGATAGCCCGAGATCCAGACCGATTCGCCCACGGAGGTAACGTCCATGAGGTTTTCCTTGACGCCGGAGACGCGCGGTTGCCAAGTCTTGCCGCCATCGCCGGTCGCGAGGATCATGCCGCCGTTGCCGACCGCGATGCCGCGAATGGTATCCAGCCAGGCGAAGGCGCGGTGGCGTTCCGTGGACCCGGTGGAGAGCGATGCCCAGGTGGCGCCCGCATCGGCCGTGGTCCAGAGGCCGCCCTGTTCGCACAGCAGGTAGGCCGTCGCCGGCGCGGGCGAGGCGCCGTCGCGTAGCCAACAGGGTTTCTGTTCCTGCGCGCACAGCAGCAGGGGAACGATCAGCATCCCGATGGAGCAGCGGGCGACCGTATGAATTGAGAGACCGTTAGACATGGATAGGTCCTTGAAAAAGGCTATAAAGACTAGATTATCGCGTATCGTCCGCCCGCCACGACTATCTTTCGGACTGCGGGTGCTTACACGTTTTCGGGATTGGTGGCGAAAACCGCTCCCTTACGGTCGCGGCTCAGTAACGGTCGCGTTGATTTCGCAAGGCCTACCGAGCCGCGAGCGTAAGCCAGGGGGCGCCTTCGGACTGCGGGGCAGAGTTTCCTTGTACCTCTCTGAAGTGGACCACCTATTCGATGCGCGTCCGGCGCGTCAAACGGTCTTCACCTCGGGGTGGACCCAGGGTTTGCGATACGGCCGGCGCAGCAGCCGATTGGCTTCTTCGTCGCCGGTCACCAAACCCTGGCGCGCATCCCAGGCCAACGTCCTGCCCAGTTGCATGGAGACGTTCGCCAGGATACAGCAGGACGTGGAAATGTAGCCTTCCTCGATATCGGCAACCGGCTTGCCGCGCGACGCCATGTTCGCCAGCAGGTCCCTCATGTGAGCGCGGATGGCCGGGGCCACGTGACGCTCCAGCCGCGCCTCGGTGCGGTCTTCCGGATACTGGTCCAACTCGTAGGCGACGTCTTTATGAATCGTCTGGCCGCCCCGTTCCGCCGGAATAAAATCGTAGCTCATGACTCCGGCCTTCAGCGTGCCCTTTTCACCGTACAGGGTGGCGCCCCACGGGTAGTTGGGATCCACCGGAGGGCCGAAGCGGCGATGCTGCCAGACAACTGTCAGGTTGTCGAACTCGAACATGGCGGTCTGGGTATCGGCGATGTTGGATTTGCCGCCCTTCAGAATGCGCAACCCGCCGAAGGACGATATGCGCTTCGGCCAGCCCAGTCCCATGAACCAGCGCACCATATCGAACATGTGGATTCCCATGTCCCCGATGGTGCCGTTGCCGTACTCCATGAACTGCCGCCAATTGCGCTGGATATCGGGGCTGTAGGGCATCATGGGCGCGGGGCCGGTCCAGAAGTCCCAATCCAGCGTATCGGGCACCGGCGCCGGGAGCGCGGCGGTGGCCCGGCCCCCGCCGTAGGAATAGATCTCCACGTGTCCGATGGTCCCGAGCTTTCCCTCGCGCACCAGGTCGCGCGCCTCGATCAAATGCGGGGTGCTGCGCCGCTGCGTGCCCACCTGGACCACGCGCTGGTACTTGCGCGCCGCCGCCAGCATTGCCTGCCCTTCCACCACGTCCACGCTGATGGGCTTTTGCAGGTACAGGTCGACGCCCGCCTCGGCGGCTTCGATCATGGGCAGGGCGTGCCAGTGATCCGGCGTGGCGATCTCCACCATGTCGAGGTCTTTCTCGCGGAGCATCTCGCGGTAGTCGGTGAACATCCGCGGCTTCTTCTTCGATGCCTGGCGCGCGGCCGCCATCTCCGCGCAGCCGGCCATCATCTGCTTATCCACGTCGCACAGCGACACAATCTCGACCGGCGCCACCTGCACCAGCCGGAAGATATCGGACTTGCCATACCAGCCGCAACCGATGAGTCCTACTCGCTTGGGAGGCAGATCCGCCGCCTCGGCGCTATACCGGCGGGTGGCCGAGAGGGCCAGCACGGCGGCACTTCTTTGCATGAATTCACGACGGTTCATAGGTTCCTCGCAGGCCTGGCAGTGTGCCGGCGTCCAGTGTATCCGATTTCATCGGCTAAATCTCGAACCTTTGGCTTGGCGCCAATCCCGCCGGCATCCCCCGGCGCCGCCGGCCCAGATCGCCGATCATGCCCGCCATGGCGATAGACTGGACGCATGAAGCGCGTGCGCCTCTCTCTAGCCGGCATGGTACTGCTGGCCTCGACACCCTTGGCCGGTCAGCCCCAGCGTGCCTTCGAAGTGGCTTCCATCAAGCCGGCTCCGCCTCTTACTCCGGAGTTGCTGCGATCACCCCACCGCCATCTTGGGATCAAAATCGATATCGATTCGGCGCAGGCCGATTTTGGCGGCTTATCGCTGGGCGTTCTCGTCACTTACGCCTACGGGGTGAGGCTCTTTCAGGTTTCCGGGCCGGACTGGATGAGTGCGCGCTTCGACATTCTGGCCAAGCTGCCCGAAGGAGCAACTCCCGATCAGGTGCCCGAAATGCTGCAAACGCTCCTGGCCAAACGTTTCAAACTCACTCTCCATCGCGGCACGAAGGAGTTCCCGGCATATGCGTTGATCGTGGCAAAAGATGGCCCAAAGCTCACTCCACGCCCGGCCGATTATCATCCCACGGAAATGAGCGACATCCGGCCAATGAGCCTCGACTCGTTCGCCGAGGTGATTTCCGAGGGCGTGGACAAGCCCGTGTTCAACAAAACGCAGCTTACCGGGGAGTACATGCTGTCCGCCGAAGCGATCATGGATGAGGCGCTTCGGCAAGCAGTGACGCGCGCCAGTGCCGGCGGCGCGGCGTCCGAACCCGCGGGCGCGGCTATATTAGACATCGTGCAGAGTCTCGGACTGAAACTCGAGGCGCGCAACCTTCCCGTGCCGCTGCTGGTGATCGATCACCTCGAGAAAATGCCGACCGATAACTGACATCGGCCCAACCCCAATCTGCAAGTGCGCCCTCGTAGCGACCGGCCTTCTCGGTCTTGCCTCCGATGCTCTGTGGTCAAATCCATGCTTCGAGACGCGAAGTTATGAGCTGTCAGGAAATAACCGTGCCAATTCGCCAAGACCGCTCGGTTACGGTCCCTTACGGTCGCGGCTCGGCGGCCCTCTGGCGGGGCCAGATTGAACTTTAAGAGACTAACCGGGGAGGTCTCAGAGTAGAATCGGGTTCCGAGCCGCGACCGTGAGGGACCGGTTGGAGTGGCTATTTCCTGACAAACCCTTACTTCACGCCGTTCTTCATCTTGCGCGCGATCAGAAACGACAGCTCCAGCGTCTGATCGTAATTGAGGCGCGGATCCACTTCCGACTCGTACGCCCGCACCAGGTCGGCTTCACTGGGACCGTGCGAGCCCCCGACGCACTCGGTTACATTCTCGCCGGTCACTTCGATATGCACGCCGCCCAGAGTCTGGCCCATGGCCGCGTGAATGTCGAAGGCCTGCTCCACCTCGCGGTAGATATCCTCGAAATTGCGCGTCTTCACGCCGCTCGCCGTCGCATGCGTGTTGCCGTGCATAGGGTCGCAGATCCACACCACCTGCCCGCCCTCGGCGCGCACCGCCTCCACCAGCGGAGGCAGCGCATCGGCGATGCGTTTCGCGCCGAAGCGATGGATCAGCGTGAGCCGTCCGGGCGCGCGCGCGGGGTCGAGCGTTTCCAGCCAGCGGGCCACCTGCTCCCGGCCCGACTCGGGCCCCACTTTGATGCCGATGGGGTTCTCGATGCCGCGCAGGAACTCCACGTGGGCGCCCTCGGGATGGTTGGTGCGCAGCCCCACCCACGGGAAGTGCGTGGTCAGGTTGAAATAGCCGGGGCGGCGCGGCACCCGGCGGGTCTGCGCCGATTCGTATCCCAGGTGCAGGGCCTCGTGCGCCGTGAAGAAATCGATGCGATCGGTCTCGCCGGCGCGCACGCCGAGGACGTTTTCCATGAACCGCAGGGCGTCGGTGATGGTCTGCGCCATGCGGTGGTAATCGTCGGCCAGGGGCGAGTGCTGCACCCAATCGAGGTCGAAGTATTCGGGATGGTGCAGGTCGGCAAACCCGCCCTTCACCAGCGCGCGAATGAAGTTCAGCGTCATCGACGCGCGTTCATACCCGCGGAGCAGAAGCTGCGGGTCAGGCGTGCGCGCCTGCGCTGTGAATTCCGGGCAATTGATGTTGTCGCCGCGGAAGCTGGGCAGGGAAACGCCGTCGCGCGTCTCTTCGCTGGAGGAGCGCGGCTTGGCGTACTGCCCGGCGAACCGGCCGATACGGATCACCGGTTTCTGCGCGCCCACCACCAGCACGAGGCTCGCCTGCAGCAGCACCTTGAGCATGTTGGTGATGCGATTGGGCGTGCAGGTGGCAAACCGTTCCGCGCAATCGCCGGCCTGCAGCACGAAACGCTGTCCCGCCGCGGCTTCGGCCAATTGCTCGCGCAGGCGCACGATTTCCCAACTGGTCACCAGCGGCGGAAGCGTACGCAACTCGGCCAGCACGCCTTCGAGCGCGGCCGGGTCGGGATATTCGGGCTGCTGCAGGGCGCGCCGCCGGCGCCAGGATTCCGGCGTCCAAAGAGACACGTCGGCGCTGCTTTCGAGGGGCATGAATTCTCAAGTTAGCACAGGCCGCCGCCCCGCCCACTGGGGGACGCAAAGCGCGTAGAATAATAGGCCGATGACTTCCCGACGCGATTTCCTGCAAGCCGCCGCGTTGGCGGCCCTTTCCGCCACTGCCCGGGCCACCCAACTCAAGGCCATCGGCGTGCAGCTCTACACCGTCCGTGGCATTCTCCCGCAGAAGCCGGCCGAGACCCTGAACGCCATCCGCG
>Ga0182030_10027656_pt1 | contig 10186 bp, 9 predicted proteins | sample 812S3MmetaG_FD_121299 | JGI IMG/M metagenome (GOLD analysis project Ga0182030, IMG submission 121299) | Permafrost microbial communities from Stordalen Mire, Sweden - 812S3M metaG (Illumina Assembly) | ecosystem: Environmental > Terrestrial > Soil > Wetlands > Permafrost | place: Sweden... | reverse complement strand
TCTAACTCTCTTCATTCGTACATACACTATTGGCTGAAATGAGTGCATCAATCCTATTGAAAGGCGTCCAATTCAAGTCCCTTCACGCGCCAGAGCTCCTGATACAATAGCGATTCTCTTGCGCTAGTGTCTGCAATACGACAGCCTTATCGTGTTGATCTTAACGCCAGCACAAACGTAATGAGAAAGGTTCCGAAGCTACAGTAAGAATATGCTGCTATCTTTTGTGGTATTATGAAGAGAAGGAGGAAGTTTTCTTTGTGTGAAATAACAATATGAAAGGAATAAATATAATCCGGCTCCGATTAAGCACCTGCAGGTATTAGTTCAAGTGATATTAAAAATGGCCAAACGATCTCTTGAACGGTCTGTTCGAGAGATTTTAGCACAACTTTAGAATAACTAAAGTTATTTTGGGGATTCAGGCCTCGCCTAGGAAAGATAGGCATTTAATTATCCAGGAACGAGCGGTTATCTAACCAAAGAAACCAATTCTCGAAGATAAGCGCCCTTAAATATACTAATAGATATCTACCGCTAAAACCAGGCGCCAGAGAGCTTCCAGGAAACTTCCCAAGCTCTTCTCTATACTAGGAGAAATCTACTAGAATAGCTTTTCCTTGGTATTTCTGGAGAAACCTCCAATCCAAACCTGTATTAATAGAATTTTACTAGTAGATCGCTACTAGTAGATTCCTACCAGCAGAACGAGGAACGTCACGAATCACTTGACCGCAAGCTTTCCTGACACATAACCACTGAGGTTACTGATGACAAAAGAGAAGCAAACAAAAATCCAAGTTCAAAATTTTTTGACCTTGATTTTGAATACATGTTCTAGAAGACAGCAAAAAGCAAAAGACAAACAGCATATGGCGCCTGTAAATTCCTAGAAAATATATCACCCCTGTTTTCATGTGCTCTTTTACCAAACCAGATCAATGAACTCAAATTGTGGGTTGGGTGGTGCCGATATGAAATATTACGCCGTGAGACAGTCCCGTGAATTCCCTCTGCGTGATTCTGTAAATGCTGTCGATTCTCAAGCTTAACGTTACAAATCCAGCAATTAATTCGCTCCCACTCTCGAGCTTCCTCACATGCTTCCTCAGGAAGTGCCTACTTAGAGAACCTGGGGTGGCATACGAAGCAACCTACTCCCACAACGTCAGCGCAGGATTTCCTAGGCATAAGAAGCATTTGGTCGGTCACTTTTCCGTCTTGATTGATAAGATTGCCTGGCTAAGTGCGATATCCGAGACAGATAGTGTCAGTTTTGCGGCCTCAGTAGCCGTAGGAGCATCACCCTTCGCAAGCAGACCATGACGGTAGGGGGTTCCCTCCTCCACGCTGCAGTACGCCGTAATAGCATTGATCACCGCAACCCTCCAGCAGTGTCGTCTTAGGGAGGGTTAAGATCACATCGATTAGGACGAGCTGCTCTGGCGTCATCTAGTCGAATCGCTCTAATGCACCCTATGTCTCCTCGTTAACCACTTTCCCCGATAACTACTGCTCGCTATCGATCACTAGTTGCTCCTTCTTGAAACGGTCGACAATCTCAACTAAGAGCAGCCTCCGTTACTATTGCTTCTAGTTATTAAGGCGTCGACAAGCTTGGTGATACTTCTCTTCTTTTTCACTGCCGATGGGGGCTCCCGGTAGCTTCTTTGCGCGCTGAGCCAATTTGACAATGTGTGCCAAGTCATTAGCAAATACAGATTGCTCGGGGGTCAATTTCCACAACCGACAGGGGTTGATCAACTGGCTTATTAAGCACACAAACCTCATCAGCTCCTTCTCCGGCCTTATGCCGCGATGGATCTTTAAAAGGTCGGCATTAGTCCTCTAATTGAGGTAGTGTTTGAGGTAGTGTTTAAGGAAGGTGTTGATGCTAGCATGCTAGAAGATGAGATGAGATTGTAAAAGTAGTCACTAATATCTGTTGTACTAAGCATCCCGTGTTGGTACAGGGCATGGGAGAAGGGGGGGGGGGGTTTACCACTTATGGCTCTCGTTTAGTCCCTTGGCCGCCCTGTCGCGGAGGATGTATGACTTAGTGACCCTAGTAAAGCCCGTAATCTGACTGCTTTTCTTTATTAAGCTATCTAGGACGTCAAGGCTGTATAGCTCCTCTGGGGAGTCGATGCTAGGAGACTTGAAGGCCTGGGCCTTGAATAGTATCCCAAGCAAGAAGACGTAAGGGCTAAGCACAAGTGTCAGGTCGTAGATAATTTCGGGGATGGGGAATTGATTACTTTACGTTGTTAGCAGAGCAGGACACGCAAAATCCAGGCAGGCAAATAGGGACGTAGCATATGCATTTTTTATACTGATACCTCTTGGTATACTTAGTAGTCAGCTTAATAAAGAGTCGAGGAAAATCCGCATTTTGGTCTCGAATTAGGGTTAAGTTGAGGTGTCAAAAGTGAAGGTCTAGTAGGGCCTCTAGTTGGTTGCCCGTGATGCACACAATTTGGCAGAAGAAAATCAGCTGGACTCAAAGCCAGCCGATCTCGAATATCATCTGTGTCATAACTAGAAGTACGCAGGCAAACTTGGCCAGGTCCTTAACGTACATTATCGCACTCTCACGCTTTTTATTACTCAGACCCTTCTCATCGGCTATAATTTTAACTACCTAGGACCTTGTTAGCATTAAACCTTACTTGGGGAGGGTTGTTGGACTCGCTCACATCTTGTCTTTGTAGTATAATCATATCGTCCATCCTCTTGCAAGTCTCGAGCTTGTAGACCAGTTGATACCATCTCCCAAATGTCTATAACGAGCTTGTATGTCCAATGCTGGGTCGCCTCCGTCCCCCTTTCCCTCGTCGCTAGTCACAGACCCAGCTAAAGAAGCCGTACAAGAGCTGAGCGTTAACCTCTTGAAAACATTGAATCAGATCCTTCTTAATGAAAGTGCAGTATCTAGAATAACGAGGTTAGTAAGGGGCCTTAGCATAATCGATCTGGATGTCTCTTACTGAATACAATGTTCCTTCACCTAGTCAAGACGCTCCTGTGTGTTCGGGCTATATCACCGCTGCCACAGCCACATCATATTAAGGTTTAATGCTCTGGCGAGGTAGTATTCGGGAGGGCGCTGTTCTTCATCATTGTATAGCCATACCTGGCCGTCCGTGTCACAATCATCGTCAATCTCGTCGGACAAGATCTCTGTGTCGTTTGTGTCATCTGTGCCATAGTACTCTCATCAAATAGGCTGTCGATTTCGTCATCCGTCGTGCCGTCAGTCTCGTCGTCCGTAGGCAGGAGATTCTCATTCTGTCGTGACCGAGTTATTGGCGTAGGGGCTAGAGAGAGAGCGGCAGATGATCGGTCGGAAAGGGGGCAGAGAGCGAATGACCCGCGCGACAACTCAAAGATAGGAGGGAATGTGATGGTGAGGAGACGGTTTAAGAAGTGAAGGAGCGAGGGAGCGAGGGGAAGACGATTGAAGAGAGGAAAGATGATTGAAACGGGGATTTATAAACGAAGGAAGGAGTGAGGGAGTGGGGCAAAGATGATTGAAAGAGTAGATGATTAGAGAGAGCAGACGAGGGACGACGAAGGTGCTTAAATACATTCTGGGCCGGGGTGTGAGCCGAAGGGCCGCTGTTATCTGAGGGGTGCTATGTTGCTCCAGAAATGGATACAGAGCTCAGCAAGATGATGGAGAGTGGAGGAAGCGCGGGTGTGAAGCCCAAGCGGCTACGCGTTGTGCCTGAGGCTGAATTGGCGTGTGGTGACGGAAATGGGGGTGTGGTAATATTGAAAGAGCGGTTAGCTGGCCCCCGAAAGCAGCGGCGAAACCACTTGCTGGTTCGAAATTTTATATGTTCTTACTGTGTCTGGTACGGAATGGCATTGGCAACGTTCTAAAATTTATTGTTTTCGTTTTGTATTGGGGAGCACGAGCTCAAGCCTTGCTGGTAATTAGCATGTAGCCGGGAATCTGGAAGTCCAGGTCGGTCTCTTGGATTACATTGTCGGTGGTTGGTATCAGTAGAGTCTAAGTCGACAATTTCTGGTTATCAAGTTATTTTGATTTTGAGGGAGCTTCGACCTTCTCAACGAGTGTTCCAAGTCGTCAGTTGCAGGGCTGGCTGCGCCAACGCAGCGTTGCATGTGGCTGTGGCCACGCCCCACATGACAAGTGAGGCTGAGCCCCGATGGTATACCTTCTCCTCGCTTTCCTCAACTCTTTCATGATTCTGATCGATTTCCAGGGTATCAATGATATAGTTAACGTTTTTCATACCTCGGAGTGTCAACAGCGAGTCCACTGTATGCGTGTAGCAGCACTCCCCGAGTGCGCTCTCCTCAATGGATCCACTTTCCGCCCTCAGCCTTGCGGCATGCGTTGTGCAATTCCTGGATTTTGGATCTAAATTGGTCCGCGAGACGAAGGAAATAGCAGAAGGAGGCTCTACGGTCGGCGTAGAGCATTTGTCTCGCGTTACTGTTGATCTAGTAGGCTTCAATTCGGCCTTGGACCAGCAGGTCAAGTCCAAGGGTTCTGTCTACGGAGTTGGAAAAGAAGACCAGGTAAGTTGTCTCTCCGTTGTTTGCGATATTACTCGTTAATTTTAACCAGGATTTACTCGACCTGGCCGAGCAGTGCAATGTGGTCGCTCAAGAGCTCATCGATTGTCTGAATAAAGTCACCAGCAGCGGCAAGAAGAAAGACAGATGGGCCAGTGTGTGGGCAGCTTTGAGAACGGCGCTAAGCAAGGACCGCATCAAGAACCTTTCGGAAAGACTGAAAGACTTTCGGGAACAACTCACACTTAGGGTGCTGCTACTGCTCAACTCCCATGGCTCAATGCAGAACCAGAAGCTTGATGCCATCAGCGATAAAAGCAATGACATTATCGAAGTTGTCTCAATCAATGGCACTGTTGTGCAAGACCAGCTGAAACGTCAAGAAGAGCTGCTGAAGAGTCAAGGTGATGCTTGGGCAGGTTGGCTGGATGGACAGAAAAAAGATGCAGAGCAACGGCATGCAGAGACTCTCGCTGCAATACTGACTACTCGAGATGGCACATCAACGACATTGACCGGACCGGATGAGCAATTTAACAAATCCTTGCAATTGAAGCAGCGGACTTCGGAGGCTCTACCAACAGTAACAACATACTGGGAGGCAGCTATTGATTCCAAGGACGATGCGCAACAGCTCCTACCGGGATTCAAGACAGAAACGGGCGAAGAGTTAAAGACCCTAGTTCCTCGGGTTCTAGATGCACTTCACTTCAGAAGAATCGCCGATCGACGAGCTACTATTACTCCAGCTTACGAGCAGACTTTTCAGTGGATATATTCAGAGCCTGTAGCTGGGGGAAAGCCCTGGGATAGTTTCATCCATTGGTTGAAACATGGTAGAGACTGCTACTGGGTCAACGGTAAAGCAGGATCTGGGAAGTCTACTTTAATGAGGTACATTTCAGAAGACCCTCGCACGATAACAGCATTGAAAGAGTGGGCTGGGTCATCACAACTTGTCGTAAGCTCCTTCTTTTTCTGGAATGCCGGGACATCACTTCAAAAGTCTCAAGCCGGTCTCCTCCGCTCTCTACTCCTCGACGTTCTCACTAAAAAGCCAGAACTTGTTCTCAACCTTTTCCCAGATGTTTGCCGATCTATCCTGGCTGGGAAATTACCAGGTCCTCTAGAACTTTCATTCATTGAGCTGCAAAAAGCGTTTTCCATACTCTTCTCGACACCCAAAAACTTCAAAGTCTGCTTCATAGTAGACGGCCTCGATGAATACGATGGGGATCACACAGAAATTTGCGAGCTCTTTTCTCAATTGGCGGTGTCAGACGATGCGAAAGTATTGTTATCAAGTCGACCGATACCCTCATGTGTTCATGCATTCGCCTCGTGTCCCACACTACGGCTCCAGGACCTCACTCACAATGACGTTAAGCGGTATGTCAATAGTAAACTCGGCCAGGATGCGTTGATGCGAAGGCTTGAAAAAGCGGAACCAGGTGTTGCGTCCAGGCTGACCAACGGCATTACTTTAAAAGCCTCCGGAGTTTTCCTCTGGGTGAGGCTGGTGGTCAGGAGTCTTCTCAACGGCCTTCAAGACTATGACACTCAGGCCGATCTGCTCCGCAAGTTGGATGAACTGCCTCCAGACCTCGGGAAACTCTACGATCACATGATGCATTCTATGAATCCTTCAAATCGCGAGCAAGGCTCCAAGCTATTGCAACTAGTCCTCAGGAGCATGCAAATTCAAGACGACTATCCGATGACAGTCCTTCAACTCTCCTTCGCTGAAGACGAGGACTACCTCAGCGCCGTCAACAAGAGACCTGCCTCACTTACAGCTGAAGCGGAGGCCTGGAGATGTGAATCTACTGAAGGGCGACTACGTAGCCGCTGTTGCGGGTTTCTGGAAGTCCACGACCCTCCTCCATCGCGCGAAAATAGCTCTGACGCACTGATTGGATTTCTGCATCGGACGGTCATAGAGTATCTACAAATACCGGATGTTCACCAAGCAATATTTGCTTTAACGGAGGGCTCAAAATTTGACGTCGACAAAGCGCTCTTGAACTCTTCCCTCGCGGAGATGAAAGCAAAACCCCCAGTAGCTGACTCGTCGCTCGAAGACTCTACGGCGTTGATTAGCATGCTGAGGATACTCTCGTATGGACGACATCTGAATGAGACAATCGGAGCATATCAGACAACATATCTGCCTGAAATACTCAACACAATGGGTCAATACTGGCCTCATCATACTAAAGCACGTTCCTATAATATGGCAGCTGACGCAGCACCCAAATGCCGCCGATTACGGGTGACCTACCCTCTTTCTTTCCTTTTTTCAGCCTCGTATCATTGCGAAACCGCGGTTTTCAAGCGAGTCCTTCAATTTTATGAAGTACTAGGGAAAGAGTCCAGGAACCAAAATGACAAAACTAACGGCATTATTGGGCAGCAGGAAGTCGATGCTCAGGTCAACCAGACGGGTCTAATCAAGGAATGGAGAACATTGCTTTCAGCTTATATGCTGAGCCAGTTCGCTGTCGAGAACGTCCCATCCTTCCGAATCTCATTTTCCCGGAATATTCTCGCCTCCAGAATGGACCCAAATATGAAAATGCAGCTTCACCCTCTTGCTTCAAAACATTGGCAACTGTTTTGGGAAAAGTCCGACAATGCTCGAGGAAGCGAGTGGACGTGTTGGCAATTTCTCTTGAACTATATCTTAAGATTGCCAAACCCGAACAAGAGGGGAAATGTCAAGCCGGTAGACTCCTCGATCCTTGAATCCCTCCTGACTTTGATAGAGGGAATGCTTAAAGCAGGGGCTATGGTCAATACCAGAATAATTGAAGAATGCGAATTAGTGTCACAGGGACGAGCCTCCCGGTCGCCGAGGCGAGAGTACTCTGCATATGCGATTGTTCAAAGTTGGATGTTCGAGGTCTGGCAGGCTCTTGCGTCTTCCAAAGCTCGCTCGAAGGCTACCCTGACTGAACAAACCGGGACTGCACGCCTGGATTATGCCTTAGCGGAAAAGATGTGTCTCATAGAGAAAGGCTTCAAAAGTTCCGGAGGGGTGGTCATTGCTCGCAGCATTCGGCTCCCTACGTCGCTTAATCACAAAAATTCTACATCCAAAGTGGTCGCCCCTTTACTTAAGGCGCCTGGAACAAATGGCAATGTGCTGCAGCCCAGTGAGAACGTCACGAGAAAGATGTTTCACAACGGTACAGACGTCAACAAGGAAGTTGCAAATGCAGTTGGGGAGAATACGCGTTACAACGAGCTCAATATCCCAACTCCAGACCCATCACCATGGGTAATCTTCCGAGATTCCCACGCCATCGCCTTAGAAGATTCCACCGTACTCTCGCCGCAACAAGAACTGAAGATTCAGAAACAGAAAGAGGTAGCTGTGGAATTGAGTCGAGAAAAGAGATGGGAACAGACACCGAGATTGAAACGAATTGAGCTTCTTGAGATAGAAGAGCGAGAAATGGCTTACAAACTCGCGAGGACTGGATTGACTCCGAAAGACGAGAGACAGCTCTTGACCCAGATGATGAGACTGGGCCTCCAGAAGCAGTCGAAGATTATGGAGTGCGTGAATGCGTTGAAAGAATCTGGAGGGTAAACGCGACTATGAATGGTTTTGCCGGCCATGAGGCCGTGGAATGATTCACAATCTCCATACTCAACACAAATTTCCAAAGTGGGGACTTAGAAATGCGCTACAGGCACGTTCCACGCCAAATATACTTGAATCTCCATTCAGAACCTGCGTCAGCCACCATAAACTCGTTTTCACACTCACTACTTGTGTCCAAAGCCGCCTCACACCCGGGGAAAGAGCCCTGCCCCTCAGTGACCGAAATTGAAACTTCATCAACCACCACATTGGGATCTTTTCGCCCCTCGAGCCCGATTCCGGGATCTTGGCTTTTGTCATCAGCATCTTCTAAGACTTCACTGTTTACTCGGACCGCAGCACCCTGCAAGGATTGTGAAGTAGCCCGCGGAGCAGTCGAAGCGCTTCAAGCAAGTGTCGATCAGGTTACAGAAATGGCGAGAAATTGCGGGTACTTGAAGGGCTTTGTGGATGGGCTTGAGCCCGCCGTGGAGACTTATCGGGAGATGTAGAGGTTTCACTGCGATTGGGAGTTGAAGTTAATGCCCGACCTAAGGACTCCTTGAGGCGTTGAGATCGCAGAATGAAGAGCACATTAACGGTAGGTATGAGTTTCGTTTATGGAACATCGCATGATATTAGATACAAAATGAAGTCTCCCAAAAGAAATCCAAATCCTCCCCAATATCTACGCAAGAGCCCTTCCATAGCTTTCACTGCATTCTGCACTTGCTCGCTCATATCTTTATCCCACATCCAAAACATTCTCTTTTCAACCTGCTGCTTAATCTTCTGGAGACAACCGCCAACATTGGGATTGTTTTGAGACAACAGTTCGCCGGCTTCTCGGCTCGTAGCAACGACTTTTTGTGTTCTTGGATGCCGGATCTGATCATAAGCTTTGAACGCAGCTGCAATCTGCTTCACGTCCGTGATACGCCCCAGCAATGATTCCAACACCAACGCATCTTCTGTTGCCTGCCCCGCACCTTGGCCCTGGTACGGTGTACTTGCATGAGCGCCATCACCCATCATGCACACATTACCCTTGTTATTAAAAGGTGCGTTCTCTAACATATCCCACATACTACAGGCGCTGACGTGGGCATTTTCAAGCAGAGGAATGACGCCAGCTGGAGATTTTGAGAGGCCGTGGAATCCCTTTTCGAGCACTTCATGTTCAGCTGGGATGACCCATTCCACATGCTCCTACTTGTCAACACGAGCTTGGATGGCAACAACATTCATGATCTTGCCAAATGATATGGGATAGGTCACGATAATGTTGTCCTTGCTCGACCAGACGATGGGATTCTCCGCAAACTCAGGTCCAATGGCTTCTCGAGCTTCATCCATCGGAATCAGACCTCGATACGCAACTGTATGCGTGAACTGGGGCTTCGTTGCCGGGTGATCTGCGCCCATGAAAATACCCGAGTCGGACTGTGCACGCCAGCTGCGCCAATAACCGCGCCCGCAGCAACAGTGGTATTGTCCTTGAAATGGAGCGTAATTCCGTTCTCACCATTATCGATAATTTGATCAACACGCTTTCCAAAGTGAGCAATCTCTTTCGGCATCAACTTCACCAGCTCATCCAGAAAAAGTGCGCGATGCAACGTCGTCTGTCCGGTTTGATTCATCGGCGCTGTTAAAAGCTCTTCGCCATGGCCCTCTGTCCCAATTGGAACCAAGTCTGGTGTTGGCTTTCCCAACCATTATTTATTGCCTGTGCTAGGCACGCTGTATAGATTTTAGGATCAATTGCTGCCATTACGCGCTGGCTATTTGGCCCAATTGCAACACCGGCTCCAATCTCGGCAAATTTGTTGGCTGCTTGGTAGATATTGACGTTCAGGTGCTTGTGCTTGAGAAGTCCGATGGCGACGCAGAGCCCGCCAATCACTGCGACTTCGATTTCTTTGGTGTGGTCATGATGAATTTCTTTTTGAATAACGGTAGGTTTCTGTGAGAATTGAAATGCTGCGAAGGTCGTATGGAGAATTTCCCAGGAGCAGCAGGGGCGAGTTTTGTATATATATTGCGAAG
>Ga0182030_10027655_pt1 | contig 10187 bp, 9 predicted proteins | sample 812S3MmetaG_FD_121299 | JGI IMG/M metagenome (GOLD analysis project Ga0182030, IMG submission 121299) | Permafrost microbial communities from Stordalen Mire, Sweden - 812S3M metaG (Illumina Assembly) | ecosystem: Environmental > Terrestrial > Soil > Wetlands > Permafrost | place: Sweden... | reverse complement strand
GTGAACGCCGGAGCGGCGGGACCATAAGGAATATATCCTTCAAAATCGGCGGAATAATTTTGGATGGCAATCCCGATTTGCCGCAAGTTGGACAGGCACGCCGTTCGGCTGGCCTTCTCTTTGACCGACACCAATGCCGGCAGGAGCAACGCCGCCAGAATGGCAATGATGGCAATCACCACCAGCAACTCGATGAGCGTGAACGCACGCTGAAATGAGATATTTTTCATTTCATACGCCATGCGCGGCGTTACGAGCGAATGCACAATCCATGTTTGCGTCTAAGGTAATTGGTGCGCCGAGTAAAAGCGCTGGTTAAGACCGGTTGCCGGATCGGTGAACGAAATCGCCCCGGTGATATTGGTCAAAGTAATCAGGCTGGTCCAACCGGACAATGGCAACGATATGTCTGGCGCTCCCAGAATTTCAAAATGGGTTCCCGGGTCGCTTTGCAGAGTGAGATTGAAATGTCCGCCGGTCCAAACCGGATTTGCGAGTTGCGGCGCCACCACTTCAGACAAACGGACATTATCCACATCCCAGTATCCGCCCGAATTTCCGAAGTTGGCGGTGGAAAGCAATTGGATGCCGATGTTTTGTCCGGCCCACGGATCGGTAGCCTTGATGTTGGATACCTGCACTTGGAAATCAACCAAATGGGTGTTAGTTGGAAACAAGGTTGTGCTGTTGGTGATGGTGGCTGCGGCTACGGTCACCATGTTACTAAAGGCGTCACGATAATAGAGACTTAGTTGGAGTGTTGCTCCGGGCTGCATGCCACCGCCACCGCCAATGACGCCCACGGTGAGCGTATAGGCTTTGCCAACCGTATAAGTGGCATTGAACGCATGGCTGGCATTTGTGCTGGCGTCGTCCATGGAATTGTAATCTTGAAAAATTGCAACATCGGGCAACGCAAACAGGAAGGCAGCTTGGACGCCGTCACAATTGTCAATAAACACACCCGGAAAAGGGACGTTATAGAACGTGCCCATCAAATCGGCCCAAGGCGTATCATAATTTTGGCTGGGGTCATACCAAATCGGTTGAGCTGATTTCTCCCAGCCAGCCATGTCGGGAATGGCGTAGGGACTGGTTTCCGGCACCACGGGCGCTTCAAAGGAATAATTGGGAACATTAATCTCTTCTACCAGCCGGACATTATCCACATCCCAGTATCCGCCGGGAATATCAAACCCGACAGTTGACGTGATCTGCACGCCGATGTTCTGGCCCGCCCAGGCATCCCCCCGGCTGAACCGCCGGCACCTGCACTTGGAAATCAAGCAAATGCGTGTTAGTTGGAAACAAGGTGGTGCTGTTCGTGATGGTGGTTGCGGCCACGATTACCATGTTGCTGGAGGCATTGCGGTAATAGAGGCTCAATTGCAAGGTCGCGCCGGGCTGCATGCCGCCCCCGCCGCCAATGACGCCGACGGTAAGCTTATATGATCGGCCGACGTTGAATTTGGCATTGAACGCATGGCTGGCATTTGTGCTGGCGTCGTCAATTGAATTGTAATCTTGAAAAATTGCGGCCCCGGGCAACGCAAACATAAAAGCGGCCTGGTTGCCGTCACAGTTGTCAATGAACTCGCCGGGAAAAGGAACATTGTAAAACGTGCCCATCAAATCGGCCCAAGGCGTATCGTAATTTTGGCTGGGATCATACCAAAACGGCTGGGCCGATTTCTCCCAACTATTCATGTCTGGCATAGCGTAGGGACTGGTTTCCGGCACCATGGGCGATTCAAAGGAAGCGTTGGGCAGATAGAGATTCCCGGCCCGGAGCGTCTCCGCGCCAGCCAGCAGAACCATCACGCCCAACATGGCTGTCAAAATAGTGTGAGCAATAAACACTTGCCAAAAGGTGGAGAAGTTTTTGAACCAAACTGTTTTCATGTTCTTAAGGATATCTCGATGTAAAATCATGTGCGTAAGAATGTAGGCATTATGCTTTAGTGCTTCACGGTATTTCGCCGATCTTCCTCGAAGGTCAGTGCGCTGGTCGGACAATGCTTGACGCATTGCTCTCCGACCCGCTCCAAGCCCTCTTCCAATGACCGGTTGAGCGGCACGGCAATCCTCACATCGAAGCCGCGGCCAATGAAAGTTAAACCCAACGGTCCCTGCGCCTGATTTGCAAGCTCCACACAAATGCCGCAAGAGATGCACTTGCCCGGCTCGAACAGAACGCCGCCGGGCTGGCGGATGAATTCAAAACGCCGCCGATGTTCGCCGGCAAACGCCTTCGGGTCGGCCCCGTAAAGTTCGCCGAAGTGGTGCAGCTTGCAGTTGCTGGCGGAACGGCAATCGCAATGACAGCAGCGGCCCGCCGCCTGTTCTGCTTCTGTGATGAGTTCGCGGATACTCAAGGCAGCGTTCGAGCCTTTGGAAAGTTCCTGATATTCCTCAACGGACAGTTTCGGGATCGTGGAGGTGAACGGCTGGCGCACCATCTGCATCGGTTTGCCGGCGAAATGATGGTCCACGCACTCGGCCAGAATCCGGCCATCACCCACGGAGCGCGACGGATCGTAGCCAGAGCGAACCGCCGTGCCACCAGCGAAAACTCCGGGCATACTCGTCTGAAAACTGGCGGCATCAATGCGGATCATCCTCTCCGTGGCTTCGACGCCAAGCGCGGCGGGATCGGTTTTCTGCAAACTGCCGACGGCCAGCACCACGACGTCAAAATCCCGACGCAGTTCCGCGAGGCTGACGTCGCGCCCCAGCCGGGTATTGGGTCGAAACTCGAGGCCCATTCGCTGGATGATGGCGATTTCTCCATCCAGCACGGCGCGGGGCAAGTCCGCTTCCGAAAAGCCGTGACGCATTTGTCCGCCGGGTTCTGCATGATCATCAAACACCACGCAGGCGTGTCCCGACTTCAGCAAAAAGAAAGCGGCCGACAACCCAGTGGCGCCGGCTCCGACTATGGCGATGCGTTTTCCAGTGGACGCATTGCAGGTGGGAACGAAATGTTCTTTCGCCGCCGCATCTTGGTTGGCGACTTCCCGCTCGATCAATTGTATCGCGACGGCACCGTCGTATTTGCTGCGTCGGCAGCCGTTTTGACAAGGGGCGCGGCAAATCTGTCCCATGACTCCGGGGAACACCACGTTCTCTTTGACGACCGCAATCGCCTCCTTCATCTGCCCCGCCGCCACGAGCCGGATCACGGCGGGAATTTGCAGCCGCGCCGGACAGACACGCTGGCAGACGGAAATGCAGTCGCCGAGATGATCGCTGAAGAGCAGTTCCATCGCCGCCTTCCGCGCGGCTTTCACATCCGCCGTTTCGCTGGCTACGGTCATGCCTTGCGTGGCTTTTGTAGAACAGGACGGAACCAAGCGCGCATCGCCGTTGATCCGCACTACACACGCCATGCACGAGGGTTTGTTTTCCTTCACGCCGGCGAGGAAACACAAGGTCGGGAGGGTGATGCCGAGTTTTTGCGCCGCCGTCAACACGGTGCTGCCCTCGGGCACTTCTACGGAACGCCCGTCAATCGTCAGTGAAATCAGCTTACTCATGGTGGGCCAGCGGTTCAGGGCGAAATTCTTTCCGTGAATGACCGATACATGCACTGCCGCCACTAACAATGGCGATGGCATTTTCCGGACAGTCCACGCGGCAGACATCGCAACGCGTGCAAAGTGCGGTGTCAATCTCATGCCGACGGTAAGGCGCGGCGGGAATGGCGCCAACGGGACAATGTTGCGCGCAAATGGTGCAGCCGGTGCAATGATCCTGCACGACGTATTGAACAAGTGCCTTGCATCTGCCGGCTGGGCAACGACCGGCAATGTGCGCCTCGTATTCGTCGAGAAAGTGTCGCAAGGTCGAGAGCACGGGATTCGGCGCGGTGCGACCGAGGCCGCAGATGCTGCCCTGGGTGGTGAGCGCCGCCAGTTGCCGCAGTTCATCAAGGTCCGCACGCACGCCCTTGCCAGCGCAAAGCCGGTCGAGAATTTCCAACATGCGCATGGTGCCGATGCGGCAGAACGTGCATTCGCCGCACGATTCCTTTTGCAGAAACGACATGAAATAGCGCGCCACGTCCACCATGCAATCCTCTTCATCGAGCACGATCAACCCGCCCGAGCCCATGATGGAACCCGCCGCCGCGAGCGCCTCGAAATCCACCGAGATATCGCAGAGCGCCGCCGGGATGCAGCCGCCGGACGGTCCGCCAACCTGCACGGCCTTGAGCCGTTTGCCGCCGGGCACGCCGCCGCCGATGTCCTCGACGATTTCGCGCAGCGTGATACCCATGGGCACTTCGATCAGGCCGGTGCGATCCACCTTGCCGGCGAGGGCAAAGACTTTCGTGCCCTTGCTTTTTTCCGTGCCGAGCGCGGCAAAGGCCGCCGCACCGTGGCGAATAATCCACGGCACCATCGAAAGCGTTTCAACATTGTTGATCAGCGTCGGACGGCCCCACAAGCCACTTTCCACCGGATACGGCGGGCGCAACCGCGGAATGCCGCGGTGACCTTCGATGGATTTGATCAACGCCGTTTCTTCGCCGCAGACGAAGGCGCCAGCACCTTCAAAAACGCGAACACTAAACTGGAACGGACTGGCCATCACTTTATTGCCGAGAAATCCCCGCGCTTCCAATAATTTAATCGCTTCGCGCAAACGGCTGACGGCGCGCGGATATTCGGCGCGGACATAGATGTAACCCTCAGTCGCGCCCACGCTGGCAGCGGCGATCAGCATTCCCTCAATCACGCGGAAGGGAAATGATTCCATCAGCATGCGATCCATGAACGCGCCGGGATCGCCCTCATCGCCATTGACGATGACATACTTGATTCCGTCCGCCGACGCGGCGGCGCGCATCCGCGACCATTTCAACCCGGTGGGAAATCCAGCGCCACCGCGACCGCGCAACCCGCTGGCGGTGATGGCGGCAACGGTGGCTTCAGGCTTGGCACCGAGAGTTTGGCCGAGCGCGACAAATCCTTTCTGCGAAATATATTCATCCAGATCCAGCGGATCCATTTCGCCGAAACCTTCCGTGACGATGCGAACCTGCCGCGACAGGAAAGACACCACTGGTTTGCCGGCAAAATCCAGAGCGGCTCGGCCGTTTTGCTTGCTCTCGCCGTTTGGGTTCACCCAGCCATCCAGCGTGCGATCAAGCCAGCCAGTCAGTTGCCGCTTGATGCTCAGCGGACGAAAATGGCGGCGCACAATTCGCAGCGCTTCGTCGGGACCGACTTTGGAGTAAAAGGCATTCGCTCCATCCTCGAGTCGGACTTCCACAATCGGAGTTTGATGGCACATGCCGACGCAGCCGACGCGTTTGACTGCGACATCAATGGCAAAATCTTTCACGGTCTGTCGCAGCGAATGAAACAAGGTGTCGCTGCCCTTGGCCATGCAGCAAGAACCGAGTCCAACGCGGATTTCGCCCTGACGGCGATTGTCCTGGTGATGCTGGATCAGGTCCACATCCGCAACCGCGAGATTCCGCGCGCCAAGAAAATCTTCAACCATCGTGCCGATGTGGGCGGAAGTAAGATTTCCATAAGTCGTTTCATCAATCTGCACTGCGGGTGCCAAGGTGCAGCAACCCAGACACGCGACTCGCTCCACGGTAAAAGTTCTGTCGAGCGTGGTGTCGCTGTTTTCCGGGATGTGCAATTGGCGGAGAACGGCGTCATGAATATTTTCCGAGCCTTTCACATGGCACGCGGTGCCGTGACAGACGCGCAGACTATGCCGACCCGCCTCACGCAGTCGGAACTGATGATAGAACGTCGCCACGCCGATCAGGTCGGCCAACCGGATGCCAGTCAACTCGCTGACGCGCTGCAAGGCGGCTTCCGGGAGATGGCGATACTCGCGTTGAATGCCCTGCAAAATCGGAATCGTGGCCTCGCGACCGCGACCGGTTCGGGCGAGCAATTGCTCCAGAAACCGACTGAGGGTTTCCGTCGTCAGGTTTGATTTGGATTCGTCGTGCGCCATGTCAATCTTTCGGACGGTTGACGGCCACCGGCGCACTTTCAGCTAAGCAGAATAGATGTTTGCCTCCACGAAGGTAGAGACACTGCCGGTCCGGCACGGGCGTGGCGTTACAGTTTTCGCCCAGTTCGCTCTGGCTCAGTTCGCGAAATTGATCCGCGTTTTCCACGACATGGGCGACGCCTTTGCGGGACACAATGATCACGCGGTTACCGCCGATGACGGGCGAAGAATAAAATTCATCCGCAAAATCATGCGACCATTTCACCTGACCGGTTTCCGGGTCGAGGCACGTGAACTGGCCTTCACCCGTCAACAAAAAAAGCCGTTTGCCATCGCTCGCCGGGCTGGAGACCGAGGGCACGCCGGCATCCGTTTTCCAAGCCACATTGTTGGTGGTGACATCGCCTTGTCCGTCTGGGCGAATAGCCAGCACGAATCCACCCGGATTGCTGGCGATCACTTTGCCGCCGGCAGACACAGGGGACGGTGCAAGTTCGCTGCTGTCTAGGCCATTTACGCGCCAGAGTTCCGCGCCGTCCAGAGGATTGTAGCCGATGACCCAAGGCTGACCGCAGGTGACCAACTGCGGTTTGCCTGCCACCTCGATCACAATGGGCGAGGCCCAGGAGCAGGCAATCGGACGCGGCGTCTGCCAGAGTTCCTGGCCGGTGCTGGAATTCAGCGCGAGCAGCTTCGAAGTGGCTTCGCCTTGATCCAGTTGCACCAGCAAACGATCCTGATAGATGGCCAGGGAAGAGGCGTGACCATAGGTATTGTCCAGCGGGCCAAGGTGGCGGCACCATATTTGTTTGCCCGAAAAATCCAAAGCTGCCACCTCGGCATTGGCGAAAATCGCGTAGATCCGCTGGCCATCCGTGACCGGTGTGGGCGCGGCCAGACCGGTATCTTCCAACACCTTTGGTTCGGGCATTTTGCTGCCCGTCAGGCGCAGGGTGGTTGCCCAAACCAGTTTGCCTGAGTCGGCATCGAACCGATAAACCACATTGCTCTGCGCGTTGGCTCCGGTCAGAAACAGCGCGTTGGTCCAAAGGATGGGCGAACTCATGCCCGGCAAAGGAACTTCGGTTTTCCATCGGATGCCCTGGCCACTTGCCACATTCCAAGTGGCCGGAATAGCGGAAGCTTCGCGGAAGCCGCTGCCGTCGAAGCCGCGGAACGCCGGCCAGTTCTCCCGCATTTCCGCCGACGTGGGAAAGCGAATCGCAGTGAATTGCACCGGAACTGGAGGAGGCGGAATTCGCACGGCTTGAAAAGAAGTGCCGACTGCTGCCACCGCAGCAACACCGAACATCGCGGCAACGGCATACTGTGTTTTCAGACGTGTCCGATTCTCTTCGGCGGGCCGACGTGGTCCCCACGCGAGCGGATCAGGAAGTTTCTGCCGTTGCTTTCTCGCCAAATGGGCGCTGGCCAGAAACAACACCGTGACCACAATCATGGCGCGGGTGCCGTTGTGGGAAATGCGGAGTTCGGTGAACGAGTTCTGCCGGAGCTGCAAATCGAGCTTGCGGATGCGCTGCTTGAGCGCTTCGTCTTGCGGACGCTGGCGCAGTTCTTCGTGCAGTCGGACCAGTTCAGTGGATTGCACCAACCCGGCCACCTTGCCTTGCGCTTGATTGAATAGCAGCAACCCGCCCATCAAAACCAGAAAGACGCCCGAGGCGATGACCACGGCCAGCGGGACTTGTTTCCAAATTATTTGGCTCAGGGGCTTCATCCGTTGGCGGGCGTGGGCGTTTCGGGCACAGGCAGACCGAGCCGTTGGAGTTCCTGCGGACAAGACCGATAGCAACGCGCGCAACTTAGGCAGTGCGCTTGATCTGCTTCGTAGTCAGTTCGCCTGCGGACGATTGCCAGCGAGAGCAGTTTGAGGCCAATCACCAGCCCGATCCAGGCACCGCACCACCGCGCGGCCACGGTGTAATGTTTTTGCAAAGCGCGAGCTTCAGCATAAAGAGTCTCACTGGAGTTGTTGTTGGCACGAAATGCTGCCAACGCATCCGTCGTATCCTGAACAACGCCGCTTTCCTCAAGCTGAATCCGCTCGGCCAGATTCACTATGCGGTGCTTGCCAGCTAGTGCGCCGCCTGCCAGTCCGCCCAATCCGATGCCGCCAGCAATCAAAACTGGAAGCAACACCAAAAACAGAATTAAGCGGCGCTTGTCCGCAACGCGCGGTCGAGCGGGCGCGTCCACGGCAGACTTATTGATGGCACCAAACGCGCAGGACTCTTCGCACAGGCGGCATTGCGTGCAGGTGTCCGGCGTGATGCGCACGCGCCATTTGGAAGCGGACGCGGCGAGGCCCAGTAAAACTCCATAGGGACAAAGAAAGCGGCAGTAAGGCCGGCCAACGAAAATCCCCACCGCCAGCAAACTCACCCCGAACAGCACCATGGTCAGACTACCGCTGAGGCGGAAGATCGGGACGAACGGATCGTATTGGCAGATGATGTAACCGCCCCCGGTCGCGGCGAAAACAACCGCCAGACCAAGGTAAATCCACGCCAACATCCGAAGCGAGTGATCCAGCCAGATAGGCACTTTGACGGGCTTGAGCAACATCAAATCTTGGAGCGCGCCGTGAGGACAAACGGCCGCACAAAACGTGCGGCCGAAAAACAGGGCGAAAAGCAACGGCACGAGGCCGAACGCCAAAACCGTCAGCGGAACGCCAAAGGAAGAATCGAACAGTGCCTGGGAAAGATTCTGGATGCTGCCAATCGAGCAAATGCAGCCTTTACGCCAGAAGCCGAAGTAGAGTACGGAAAAAATTCCAACCGCAACCACGCCGCTCCGTGAGCGTCGCCGCAGCACCAGCCACGAAACCAATACCAGCGCCGCAATGAGCACCGTCGCATCAAGATAGTCCAGCCACAGTGCATGCACGGCCGACTCGGTCGGCACCGGCAAGATATGGCCGGTTTCCGTGAACTGTGGCGGGGGAAAACGTTGTGCAACAACCTGGGCCATCAAGTCTTCCTTTCGCGGCTTTTGAATTGATACGGGTGCTCGGCGGGGACGCGGTGAATGGCATCTGCGGGACAAGCCCGGGCGATGGAACATTCATTGCAATTCACACATCGGTCATGGCGGATCTGCAAGTGGAGCGAGCCGTTGCCGAACATGGTGCAACCCTTGACGCATTTGGCGCAACCGACGCAGAGAGGTTCGTTGATCGTGTATTCGTAATAGGGATCCTCAATGAACGATCGCACCAGCGCGCCGGTGGGGCAGAGCTGATTTTCAGCAGCAGTATTGAGCTTGTTAGGATCCGGTTCGAAGTAGCCCGTGCAAAGTTGGCAGTAGCCGCACATGTCAAAAGAATGCACGCACTTCACCGCCGACAGTTCCAGCACACACTCCGTGGCGCACCGACCGCACTGGGTGCATTGGAGAGGATCAATCTGCCAGACCGTGTTCCGCGCCTTGGCCCGGCCGGTGATCGCGCCCAGCACGCCGCCCAAGGCGAGCATCAGCGATCCGCGCAGACTGCCGGATAAAAAATTGCGGCGGTTCATGAATTTTCCTTTCGCCAAGGCAACGCACATTCCGCCAGCAGCGCGCAATTCTGGCAAGTGCCGCGGGCGTTGCACGCGCGTCGCGCCAGCACTGCACCTACTACGACGATTCCACCCAGCAACACCGTGCGAATGGCCGTGCGGGCAAATTCGCGGCGCGTGGTCTGCGGCAGTTGTGTTTGGTTTGGTGTCATGCTCCGGCAGTTTTGGGTGTGAAGACGCGAATGGTTTTGGTTGCGGGATCGAGCGCGAGCACGCGGTCTCTAGAATCGCACGCCACGTCAAAGCCAAAACCGATCGAGCAATTGGCGCAAGCCTTCCGCGCCAGTTCCAGATCTTTGACCAGTGTTTCCGTGCCGGCGACAACGCCGGTAAAATTGCCTTTCACGTCGTGAAGCTTGATGCGGTTCAGTCCCTTCTCACTCGTGACGAAACGACCATCGGCCAACCGCGTGAAATGGACGGGATTGCAGCAGCCGCAGAAACCTTCCACCGCCATGGAGGTATTGCCCCAACTCAATTCGAACTGGCCTTCGGGAGGGGGATTATACACTTGACTCACCGGCAACGGTTGGCGTAGCATCTTCCCATGACGCGAACGCGAAAAATGCGGACGGCTTCTGGCCGCTCCGCTCCCGCAAACTTTACTCGTTTTGGGAC
>Ga0182030_10027653_pt1 | contig 10187 bp, 7 predicted proteins | sample 812S3MmetaG_FD_121299 | JGI IMG/M metagenome (GOLD analysis project Ga0182030, IMG submission 121299) | Permafrost microbial communities from Stordalen Mire, Sweden - 812S3M metaG (Illumina Assembly) | ecosystem: Environmental > Terrestrial > Soil > Wetlands > Permafrost | place: Sweden... | reverse complement strand
TTGTTCATCGAAGCGACGCGGATGCCTGGAAAGGGCGGCCTCATTCTCACGGGCTCGCTCGGCGAAGTAATGAAAGAAAGCGCGCATACCGCCTTCAGCTTTTTGCGCAATCGCGCCAACGCGTTGAAGATTGATCTGAGTGATTACGACAAACGGGATATTCACATTCACGTTCCAGCCGGCGCCACGCCTAAAGACGGTCCCAGTGCCGGATTGACCATCGTCGCCGCGCTCGCCTCGTTGTTTACCAACCGCCGCGTTCGTTCCGATATGGCCATGACGGGTGAAATCAGTTTGCGGGGCCGCGTTCTGCGCGTTGGCGGCATCAAGGAAAAAGTTCTGGCCGCCGCCCGCTCCGGATTGAAACAGGTCATTCTGCCGGATCAGAATCGCACCGACTGGCTGGAAGTGCCGGTCGAGGTGCGGCAGAAATTGAAAGCGCATTTTGTAAAAAATATTTCCCAGATGATCCCCCTGGCTTTGTGCGCCAAATAATCCGTCACGTTGAGGCACTTATTCAAATGCCGGTTTGGATGCGGGTGCCAGGGATTGGAGTCCCGCCTTCAGGCAGATTCCGCACTGGCCCGCCAGACGGCTTACCTACGCAAAAGGATTTGAGAACGCGGGCGTTTTGCCGAAGGATTCATGTTATTCTCGCCATTCTCCTACTTTCAGATTCTTCCATTCTCCAAGCCGCGCCGCCACCCACGCCATCGGGTCCTCCTACGGCGGAAGACCTTGCCGCCGGCCAGGCCCTGGCCGAACATCTGCGCTCGGCTGTTCCCGAAGAAAACTCGGATATTCACGGCAGGCTGATCATTAAGGCAGACGGCGTGACCAGGGAAATCCCCATCGTCTGCCGGGTCATCCTCAATCAAACCAATTGGGAGACGGATTACGAAACCTCTGCGACCGCCGAATCCGCAGCCGAGCGCCTTGTGATCTATCACAGCACCAACGGCCCAAACCTATATCTTTACGCTCGCGCTGCGTCGCCTGCGGCGGCATTGCCCGCTCTTACGCCTTTGCCCGCGGCGTCCGCCACCAATTCCCTGGCCGGTTCGGATTTTTCACTCGGCGATCTGGGGTTGGAGTTTTTGCACTGGCCCGTGCAACGTCAATTAAAGGGTGAAATGCGCCTGGGGCAGCCTTGCTACGTCCTGGAAAGCAGCAATTCGCAGCCAGCCGAAATTGTCCGCGTCAGATCCGACATCGACAAAGAGTCCGGCGGCCCGTTGATTGCCGATGCTTATGATGCCCAGGGGCACATCGTCAAGGAATACTCACTGCACGGCAGCAGTTTCAAAAAAGTCAATGGCCGCTGGCAATTGGAAAAAATGGACATCCGCAATAAAAAAACAAACTCGCATACCGAACTGAAATTTGATTTAAACAAGTAAATTATGACGCACTTTTGGACCCTTGTAGTCGATGTGGTCTGTTGGGTGCTGCTTTTGCCGACTGTGGGTTTTCTGGGTTATGTGGCTTATCAGAAGAGCGATGATCGGCGCATGCTGGTTCTCAAGTGGATTGTTTCGGTGCCGCTGGTTTTGATGATTCTCGCCCTGACTCATCTGGCCATTCCTTATACGGCAATCATTATTCTCGCGCCCTCCATTACTCTGGGCTTGATCTGGACACCAAGCGTCGCGACGGCTTTGATCAAACCATTGACGGGCGCCTTTGATGGCGGCAATGAGGAGGTGGAAAAAGCAAAACCGTTTTATTTTCTTGCCGAAGGGAAACGCCGCAAAGGGCTTTACCAGGAGGCCATCGCCGAAGTGCGAAAACAGTTGGAACAATATCCCGGCGATTATGAGGGCTACATGAAGCTGGCCTCGATCCAGATGGAAGACTTGAAAAACCTGCCCGCCGCCCAGGCGACCCTCAACGAATTTATGGAGTTGCCTGCCAGCACCCCGGCCAACATTGTCGCCACGCTCCATTTGTTGGCTGATTGGCAATTGCAGTTTGCGCGGGACGGCCAGGCGGCTTGCCGGTCGTTGCAACGCGTCGTCGATCTTTATCCTGACACGCCTTTCGCGCACGCTGCCGCACAACGCATCGCCCGCCTCGGCACCGCCAATGAAGCCACCGAGGCCCGCTATAATCGAAAATTCACCGTCGTGCCCGGTGAAAAAGACATCGGTTTGCGCAAAGAGACCGCTCCTGAATCAGCCGTCGCCGATCCTGACGCTTTGGCCGCGGAGTATGTCAAACAATTGGAATTGCACCCCTTGGACACTGAGACGCGGGAAAAGATCGCCATCCTTTACGCCGAGCAATTTCACCGGCTGGACCTGGCCTCGGACCAGTTGGAACAACTCATTGCCGTCCCGGCCGAACCGCCCAAGCACGTCGCGCGCTGGCTTAATTTATTGGCGACGCTGCACATCAAACACGCGCAGAATTTGGAGGCGGCGGAGAGAGCGTTGCACCGCATTATTGAGAAATTTCCCGGCGGCGCCCAGGCCGAAATGGCCGCCACCCGCCTGGCCGGTCTGCAAGGCGAGTTGAAGGCCGGCCAAAAAAGCCCGGCAAAAATGATGGGCAGCTACAAAAAAGACCTCGGCCTCAAGCCCGGCCACGGTTCATCTCAATAATTGCGCCTCAAAAATAGCCCAGCCATTCATCGCTGGGTAAAACATAATCCCTAAAACGGTTTCTCTCGCCCGCGTGACGGAGAGAGAGTTGGAGTGAGGGGTTCGCCGAATTTGGCCTGACCGCTCGCATAGTGACAGCATTGGTGCCCGCCAATTGACAGGGCAGCCACCTTTGTTCAGCCGTTCCTTTGGAATCACTGTTATCGTCCGCGAGAGTCTGATAAACGCACCCGTTAACTCTTACAGCTCAGATGACGGGCAATTCGTAACCTTTGCGACGGGGACGGAAGAGGAGCGCGTTGGCCTGGTCGTCGGCAAGGAATTGCTCTTTTTTGGGATTCCACTTCAACTTGCGTTGCACGGTGCGGCAGATATTGACGAGATGACAGAGCGTCGTCGCTCGATGGCCGGTTTCGGCGTCGGCGTTGGTTGGTTTCCGTGTGCGGATGCAGTCGAGGAAATTTTCGATGTGCGGGACCGCCTCGTTCGTTCCTTCCGGAGTAACGGGAGGCGCGTGCTGACGCAGTTCCGGCGGGTCGGCGGTGAAGTCTCCACGGACAATCTCGATCCGGCCTTTGTCGCCAATAAATATGGCGCCAAGGTCTTCGTGCTGACGATTGGCGCCTTCGAGCTTGACCAGGACACCATTGGCGTAGCGCATGGTCACTTTGCAACGAGGGCCGGATTCTTCGGGCCAGATTTCGACTGGGCCGGTGTTGTCGGTGCCGAGGGCGCATTGGACTTGGTCGAGGCTGTGTGTGCCCCAGCCGGTGACTCCCCAAACTTGGCCGCCGCCGTCGAATTGGACGAAATTGCCCCAGCCTCTATACAACTCCAAATCATAGGGCCAGAGTTCGGTTTGGTTGCACCATTGGTCCCAATCGAGACCGGCAGGCAGGGGGTCCGGCGTATCGCGCGGAGTCCAAACCCGACCCGGGGCGAAGTTGCAAGTGATCACGGTGTGGATTTTGCCGATGGCGCCGTCGCGCACGAGTTTGCTGGCGTACCTGTTGATGGGCATCGAGCGTTGCTGAGAACCAGTTTGCACGACTCGCTTGTATTTGTGAGCTGCTTTAACCAAAGTGCGCCCTTCGGCCACGGTTAGGCTTTGGGGTTTTTCCACATAAGTGTCGCAGCCGGCCTGCATGGCGTGGATGCAAATCAATACGCGTGCGTGCGTGGTCGTTTCTACAAAGACGGCGTCGAGTTTTTCCTTTTCCAGCATGTCGCGGTAGTGCTGGTATTTGTGCCATTTGTCGCCCCCCTTTACGTCTTTGGCAGTGTTGTTGACGCGATCCAGATAACAATCGGCAACGGCGACGACCTCGGCCCCGGGTAGGGCCTCGCGTTTAAGAATCCAGTTGGCGCGTCCGCCCAAGCCGATAAAGCCGATTTGGAGGCGGTCATTTGGGCCGGGGCCTTGTTTGGTGGCGCCGAGGACTTCCGGAGTGAGGATCATCGGAAAACCAAGGGCTGCGGCGGCGGTGGCGGTACGTTTGAGGAATTCTCGTCTTTTCATAGCTGAGTAATGGGACTTATGGGATACATGGGACTTCTGGGGCCAATAACTAACTCTCGAATACGCGGCGCACGAATTCGCGGCTGCGGCGGTGATTCTCGATGACTGAACGGGTTATTTTTGTGGCTGGCTCGATGGCCAGTTCAACGGAAAAGCGGCGGGCCAGATTATGTGCTTTGGCATATTCTGCGACGGCGGCGTAATCGACATCCCCGGAATCAAGCTCTTCCCACCAAACCCGGTCGCGACTTTGACGCAGATGCCAGGTGACGACCCGCTCGCCGTATTGCTTGAGACCGTCCAAGGGCATGATACCGCCTTTCCAGACCCAATGAACGTCATAGCACCAGCCCACCACAGCGGGTTTGGTCTTGTCAAAGTTGGAATGGAATTCGCGGGCGTGGTTGGCCATTTCGGGCATGTGCTGATGAACGCCCAGTTTCATGCCCAGCGAGTTCAAACCTTCGCCAAGATCGGCCAGGGCCGCTGCTTGGGTTTTCAATTCCTCATCCGTTTTCTCACGACCAATGGGATCGGTATTACAGCTCAAGACTTGAAAACCGGCTTGCTGGCAGACTTTGGCCGCCACTAGAATTTTTGCGACGACATTTTTGGCCTTGTCCGCTTCGTGCAGTCGAGCGCCGGTGTAAAGGCTGACTGGTTGCAGGCCCTTGGCCTTGAGACTATCCGCAAAATGGCCGTTTTCTTCCGGACGGTTGACGTTCAAAAAGTTTTCCAAATAATCGTAACCGAGGTCGCGCAACGCGGAGATCACTTCTTCGACATCGAGCTTTTTGTGATCCCGTTGCGCATATTGGCCCCAACCATAAATATTGGAGCCGACGAGAGTTTTGACAGCGGGGGCGCCGGGGTTCTCCGCCGCGCTGCTTCGGATCGGAAAGGATCGAGCCATTGCGGCGACTGCGAAAATGCTCGATGTTTTGCGCAGAAAATCGCGCCGGGTTTGACGGGAGGATTGGCTCGAAGCACCAAACATTGTTGCGATCATCGAGGGCATTGAAATGCTGAACACGCGGCGTGTCCAGAAAGAATATCGCGCGGGATGGGATTTTTTTGGTGGCGATTTTTCGATTTTTACCATAAAGTCACCTTAAGCGGAGGGAAATTAGGATTAGGATTAGGATTAGGATTAAGATTATGAGCTTTAACCCGGGAAGGTTGGGGCGATGATCTGAATATGGCATATCAAATACTCAGTTTGGAAGCTGTCGCGGAGTATTTGCATCTGACCCCGGTCGATGTCGCGCAACGGGTCAAACGCAACGAAATTCCGCATGAGAAGCGGGGACGGCGAGTTGTCTTTTCCAAGGAGGAAATAGACCAGTGGGCTTCGCAACGCATTCTGCGTCTGCCCGACCAGCGGTTGACGGAGTATCATCAAAGATCCACTTCGGATACGAAGGAAATCCTGCCGCGGCAGACCATCCTGACTGAAATGATTCAGCCCGGATACATCGCGCCGGCGTTGCCGGCCAAAACCAAGTCGTCCGTTTTGCGCGAATTGGTGGCGCTGGCGGGGACAACCGGGCGATTGAATAATCCCCAGGATTTGGTGGCCAGCCTGGAAGCACGGGAGGAACTTTGTTCCACGGGCATGCCGGGAGGTTTCGCACTGCCTCACCCACGAGTGCCTGATCCGTATCTATTTGAAAGCTCGTTTATTGTTCTGGGCCGCACCCAGGGAGACATCTTTTTTGGCGCGCCTGACGGCGAACCGACCCGATTGTTTTTTTTGATCTGTTGCCAGGACGACCGTTTGCATCTGCATACGCTGGCGCGGATTTGTCTGGTAGCACAAAAAACCACTGTGATGGAACAACTACGGGAGTCCCCGGATGGTCCCTCCATGTTCAGCGCCCTGCTGGCGGCGGAAGAAGAAGCGCTGACTGGAACAAAAAAGTAACGGGTGTTTTTGACCTAATTAGGTTCAGCGGAGTCTTATCCCCGCCGGCTGATGCGCTAAAAATGTCAAGGTTTTGCCAATAGAAGGCTGGTCGAAAAGCGGGAAGGCAGTAGGCTGACCCATAAATGAATCAAGATTTGATTATCGGCATCGCCGGTGCTGGCGGGGACGGGGTGATTTCAGCGGGAGAATCTTTGATCACCGCCGCGGCATTGGAAGGCTACTACGGCATCATGACCAAGAGTTTTGGGTCGCAAATTCGCGGGGGCGAGGCTATGTGCCGCCTGCGGCTGGCGACTCAGCCCGTCCTAAACCCCAACGGGCCGCTGGATGTGGCGGTGGTGTTGAATTGGGAGGACTTTCGGCGGTTCGGCTGGGAACTGCCGGTGGCGCCCGCCACGATTGTGATTTACGAGAGCAAGACCGGAGTTGCGCCGGACAAACTACCCTTGGAGGGCGTGACTCCTGCCGTTGTGTTCAGTGTGCCCATCACCGCGCTGGCGGAGAAAAACGCCGGGACCGACAAGGCGAAGAACATGGTGGTAACGGGCTTGCTGGCGGGGTGGTTTGGAATCGGACGTGAGAGCATGCTGGCGGGCATTCGGAAGAAGTTTGCCAGGAAAGGGACTGCGGTGGTGGAGGGAAACGCGCGGGCGTTTCAGGCGGGATTGGAGTTTGCCGAGGCGCATCCTTTCGCAGAGGACCGCAGGCTGACGGCTCCGCAAGCGGGCAGGGGCGCCAAGATGCTGACGGATGGAAATGATATGTGCGCGGCCGCGGCGATTTTTGCGGGTTGCACTTTTTTCTCCGGCTATCCGATTACGCCTTCAACGGAGATTATGCAATTTCTGGATCGCGAGATTTGGAAGTATGGCGGCACTGTCCTGCAAGCGGAGGATGAAATCGCGGGCATTGGCGCGGTGGTGGGGGCTTCATTTGCGGGCAAGAAAGCGATGACGGCGACATCCGGGCCCGGCATGTCCCTGAAAACTGAGATGCTCGGGTTGGCGACAATCGCCGAGTTGCCGTTGGTGTGCGTGAACTCACAACGGGGGGGGCCATCCACTGGAATGCCGACGAAAGCCGAGCAGTCAGATCTTTTCCAGGCGGTATTTTCGGCTCATGGCGATTGCCTGCGACCCGTGCTGGCGCCGACGAGTGTTGGCGACATGTTCAGTGTCACGGTGGAGGCGTTCAACCTGGCGGAGTATTACCAGAGCCCGGTGATCCTTCTGTCGGATCAAGAAATTTCTCAGCGCAAAGAAATCGTGGAGCCAATTGATACTTCGGCTTTCCGAGTAATCGAGCGGCGGCGTCCGACTGATGCGGAGTTGACGAAATACGAAAGGTTTAAACTAACGGCCTCCGGCATCAGCCCCATCAGCCAGCCGGGAATGATTGGCGGAAATTATCTGGCGTCAGGAATCGAGCACAACGAAGTGGGACGGCCCACCGCCAGCGGCGAGATGCACGGGCGGATGAATGAAAAGCGTTTCAAGAAGTTTGCCCCGCTCAAGAATCGCCGCGATTTATTCATGATGGAAGGCGATCCAAACGCGCCCATCGGATTGGTGAGTTGGGGAAGCGTGGCTGGGGTGGCGCGGGAAGCGTTGCGACTGGCGCGGGCGGAAGGACTGCACGCGAAATTGCTCGTGCCCAAATTGCTTTATCCGGTGGCGGAACAAGTTTACCAGGAGTTTTTTGCTTCGGTAACCAGAGGATTGTTTGTCGAGCAATCCTTTCAAGGGCAACTTTACCGGCTGGTCAGGATGTACGTGGATTTGCCGGTGCTGGTCAAACCATACGCCAAGAGCGGATCCAACCCGATTCAACCCAACGAAGTGCTCGAACAATTGCGCAAACTGGTTGTCGCGCTTCAGGGCAACAGCAGCCAACACCAACCGCAGTGAGACGGGAATCCTTTAACCGAACAAAATCATGACTACATTGGAACCCATTGCGCCCGACAAGTTCACGGCGGGCGATTTCAAGAGCGACCTTAAACCCATCTGGTGCCCCGGCTGCGGCGATTACGGCGTCGTGGCCGCATTGACGCGGGCGCTGGCGGCCATCGGAAGACCGCCGCACGAGATTGCGTTCGTTTCGGGCATAGGCTGTTCGAGCCGCATTCCGGGTTACACCACGGCGTATGGATTTAACACCGTGCATGGTCGCGCGCTGCCCATTGCGCAAGGGATCAAGCTGGCCAATCCGGAGTTGCTGGTGCTGGTGGCAAGCGGCGACGGCGACGGTTTCTCCATTGGCGGCGGACACGTGCCTCATGTGATTCGACGCAACATCGATCTTACTTACATTGTGATGGACAACCAGATTTACGGATTGACCAAGGGACAGTTGTCGCCCACCTCACATCGCGGGCGCAAGACGGCAACGTCGAGTTTTGGCAGTTTGGAAGATCCGGTTAATCCGCTGCTGTATGTCATGGGATATGGGGCTTCTTTTGTGGCGCAAGGGACGCCGGCGGACATGGCGGGATTGGGGCGGCTGATAGAAGAGGGCATTCGTTTTCCGGGATTTGCATTTATCAACGTGCAGTCGCCGTGTGTCACTTACGGCGAGGAGGAACAGCAACTCAAGGCACACAAGGCCATGATTCAGAATTTGGAATTACTCGGTCACGATCCAACAGACCACGCCCTTGCGACGGAACGGGCGCGCGAATATGGGACGAAGCTTTATACGGGGGTATTATATCGCAACCCGAATCCTCCGCCCACTTACGGCCAGGGCGTGATGGAGCGACATGAAGCGCTCAAGAACCAGGCCTTGCCGCGGAATCAAATCCTCAACCGGTTTTTGCCAGGCAATTGAAAAGAACGGCAAAGCTCTGAAAATAGTCTTTGGGGAATGAGGGGGAGTTTTTTGCCCATCGGTTCATTTTTCGTTGAAAATTCCGGGGAAAAAAATCGTGAATATTTACGATTTTCTTCCCATGTTGTAACGTAAGTGTCTTGCTTTAAAACACTTACATATTTGGCCTGTTTGTGTATTCGTAGCTTACGGCGGAAATCTCCAACTTTCATTCATTGGGCTTGGCGGGGGGAATTCGCAATTCGCTTGTATCGAGGCCATGCAAAAATGTACAGTGGCGCATTAACTCGAGTAACCTCTTTAGAAAGCTATTGTCGCTGTACTTCGTTTTCGCCGCCGTCATTCCCGTCTGGAGCAACGGACTGACTTGGCCGACAAATCGATTTCTCCCGACGTTCTCAACTCCGGAGGCAACGATCGATTGCATTGATATTAGTTCGGCCACTGCTGCCGATACGGATGCGTTCGCGTCATTGGAAGGAATCGTCAACCGCACCCAGCCGCAAATTGCGTGCGTGTACAATTCGGCCGAGGAAGGCAAGTTCACCTGGCTAAACCTGCACAATCTTCCCTACAGCCTGATCAACGGCTACAGCGCCATCCTCAAGTATGAAACCAACCTGACTGGACTGGCCGTGACCGACACCAATCTACCGGACACCCTTAACCTGGCAGCCACCATCGCCGGGGTGAGCAACGAATTGATTTGCGATCCAAGCCTGCTCGCGACCCTGACGAACGCGCCCTACAATCTGGCCATCAGGGACGACCTTCGCGGAAAATTCTCGAACAAATACGCGGTCTATCAATACCTCTACACCAATTATTGGCCGCTCTGCACCCATCGCATTATCGCGGGGATGGAAACCAACGGTCATGGGCATTTGCGTGAGTTTCTCGTGGCAGTCAAAGCCGCGTCGGTGTGGCTGGACCCGGGCTCAGCCAATGACGCCGCCGCGCTCGCTCCGTTTATTTCCAACATGACGCCGGTGGGCGGAGTCTATATGGGCTGGTGGCCGAGCGAAGGCAATGGATTGAGTTGGATTGCGCAATATGGCATTCCGGTCATCGCCAGCGACTGGTTTGACAATGCCTCTCTCTTCGGCGGAGTAGCGAGTTCAATTACCATTCCTGCCATCCCTTCCCCGCCGCCCCTGCAAAAAAAAGTATATGTCTCCATCACGTTGAGCGACGGCGACAACGTGCAATACATGCAGCATCATATGAAAGCCAATTGGGGAAACTCCGCGCGAGGCAGTGTCCCTATCGGCTGGACTTCCCAACCCATGACCGCCGATTTCGACCCCGT
>Ga0182030_10027651_pt1 | contig 10187 bp, 7 predicted proteins | sample 812S3MmetaG_FD_121299 | JGI IMG/M metagenome (GOLD analysis project Ga0182030, IMG submission 121299) | Permafrost microbial communities from Stordalen Mire, Sweden - 812S3M metaG (Illumina Assembly) | ecosystem: Environmental > Terrestrial > Soil > Wetlands > Permafrost | place: Sweden... | reverse complement strand
TTCCTTATCGTCCTTCGACTTCCCGACCATTGCCGACTGCGGAACGATCGCTGCGAGACGACCACCGGGGTTCAAAAACTCCAGTGCTTTCGCAATGAAGGCCAACTCAGATAGGTGGTGCGTCGTCTTATCCTTCGCCTGCGAGTACGGAGGATTCAGCAGCACCTTCGTGAAACCGTGTCCAGACACCCATTTGCCACTCTTATTCTGTTGGTCATCGCGCATCTCATGGAGTGGTGCCTCGAAAATCGAGTCGCGACGGAAGTTCGCCTTGCCATCGCCGCGCAGGATCATGTTCGTGGTGCCGATGGCAAACAGCTTATCCTGTAGTTCGATCCCATGGAGTCGATTCTTGCGGATGTCATCCTTGGTCGCCTCGTTGTCTCCTGCGTCCTTGAACATCCGGTGCATCGCGGCGATGAGGAACGATGCAGTGCCTGCCGTCGGGTCAAGCACCCAGTCGCCAGCGCCCACGTCGATCAGATCGGCCATGAGCGTCGTCACGTGCTCGGGCGTTAGGACAATGCCAAGTGTGTTGCCATCGCCGCCGCCGTATGAGATGAACTCGTGGTAGAAGTTCCCGAGCACGTCAAACGAACTCATCGTCGGATCTGTCACTACGCTTTGCACGTTCGACTTCAATATCTGCGCACACCACTTCAGCGGCGTCATGCCCAACTCGCTGTGCACGCGGTTCAGCACCGGAGATTTCTCGATGAACGCGAACTGGTCGAGCAATGTGCCGATCTTCTGCTGTGGGCCGAAGCCCTTCGAGCGCATGTAGGCGTGGGCCGCCTTGTATATCTTGGCTCCGTCCCAGTCGTCGGGCAGGTTCTGGTCATATACGCCCTTCAGATCATTGATCTCAAAACCGGGCTTCTCCAGCGCCAGCAGGATCGCTGACACGAGCGGGGCCTTGCGATCGTTCTCGACGGAACCGTAGTTGCGCATCCCCTCGTGCAGTCGCGCCGCCGCCGCCTTGACCATGTCAAGCTGGACTTCGGCTTGTGGCTTGTTCCCGAGGACGGCGACCGAGTGGTATTCGCCGATCGCGTCCTTGGCGAACACATCTAGGTTGTCTAGGTCGTCGAGCTGCTTGATCATCCCTGGACCGATGTACACCACTGCAATCTCGCGATGGTGCTCGTCACCGCCGATGCCGACTGCGAAGATGCCCTTGGCATGCGGCACGCCGTTGCGCATCATCGCGCCTGCGTAGTGGATCGCGCCATTGAGTGCGTAGTCCTGCCGGTACGGGAATTCTGTGGTGACCTGATTCTCTTTTAGGAAACGCGTGAAGCGAGTCTCCTTCTTGTCCTCGACAATTATGATGAAGTCTTCAACGACGAATACGAATTCGGGCTTGCCCTCAGCCCTTCCAGTCTTCGACTTGGAGGCCCCAGCGAGTGCGTCACGCTTCCATTTTGGCCCGCCGTCCTGCTCCCATGGCCTCGTTACTCCAATGTCGCGCAGGAGGTCGCGCACGAACTGATCGGTAGCCTTCTCATTGCCCATCTATATCCCCGTTCTCTGTCAAATCTGACCAGCTTGCTTGACAACAAAGCCTACTACCGATTCTTTGGAAGGCGGTTTCTTGGTAGGTAATTTCTTGACCTGTTTCGCGCCGGGATGTGTAATTTCATCCAACGTCACAGGTTCAACTGCTACCGATTGTTGCGCCAGCCGGTAGAACAACTTTCCACGGTTCATTGACTTGCGGCGATTAAACCGAAAGGTGAATTCATCAAGGTAGTAGCCCAGATGCTTATGGCTCACTGCTCCTTGGTGAGTTCCCATCAACCAGCGCCTCAAGAGCGAGATCACCAAATGCACGTGCGGCAACAGTTCTGAAGCGGTCTCTGTCTTGCCTTTCAAAACCGTTACTTCGTGTTCAAAGCCCAGCGCACTCACTTTTGCGTATCCCTTCCAGCCATCTGTATGGACCACACTGCCTGGCGCGACCGACTCCTGAAGAAAGCGGTTGAGACTCGTAGAGGAGGCGTCCGGTATTTTGCCGAAACGGATTCGGCCAACGCTTGAACCATTTTCCTCGACTGCAACCACCACAAGAGCTTTATCGGCACCTCCACGCCCTCGCAATTCCTCTTCCGGGGCTCCGATATAGCATTCATCCACTTCCACACGTCCGCCCAGAAGCTCACGTCCTGGTCGAACCATCGCCCGCCTGAACTTGTGAAGCCAGGTCCACGCTGTTTCGTAGCTCTTCAGGCCGAGAATTCGCTGCAACCCTAACGCGCTGGCACCGTTCTTTTGCGCCGTAACCCACCACATTGCACGAAACCAGACGGGCAGGGGAGTACGGGTATCTTGAAAGATCGTTCCTGCCGTTATCGATGCCATGTGCAAACAGGCTCGGCATCGGAGCAAAGTCCCACGCACGATACTTGGGTCTGCTGTGAATTCGCTGCAACGCGGACAGCGGAATCCCTCAGGCCAACGAAGCCTAATTAGATAGTTCCGACACGATTCTTCTGTCGAAAACATCGATTCCAATTCCATTAAGTTGCGCGGATATTCTTCTGCCACAAGGAAATACTACATCTTGTGGTTGTGTGAGTCAAGCAGATACCCATCCTTTACAATTTCGGACGATTGGGGCTGAAATCGACCGAAGCTTTACACAATTCTTGACGTATTGCCGCGAAACTAACTGTTCAAGCTGCGTTATCGTCACGAATCCACAGAGTTTTCACTCACTCACTCACCCGCCGGAATTTGCTCTCAGGTATGTATAACCGTTCTAGGAATGCATCTTGGGCGGTGTCTCGATTTACTTGAATGGCACGGGCAAAATCCGCCGTATTCGCTACCAAATGGAAGCGAACGGTGGACGTCTCTTATCAATTTGAATTTAACTGCGAACCAATTCTGTGGGCGGGATCGAATATATGCATCAGCCCCGCGTATTGAAGGTCCAAGACGATCCCAGGGAGAACTTTGTTATTGGGAGGAGCCGACCTCAATTTCGGATGCGGACACTTTCGCTTCATAGAAACTCAGAGACCGCTTCAAGCCCTCTTTGAGCTGGATCAGCGGTTCCCAGCCAAGCAATTCGCGCGCCTTGGTGATGTCAGGGCGGCGGCGAGTCGGGTCATCTGTGGGCAATGATTCAAATCGTAGCTCGCTATTGGATCCGGTCACTTCGAGCACAGCTTGCGCGCATTCGAGGATGGTGAACTCGTGGGGATTGCCAATGTTGACGGGCATGTGTTCGGTCGAGCGCGAGAGACGCAGGATGCCTTCGATGAGGTCGTCGACATAGCAGAAGCTTCGTGTCTGGTCGCCTTTGCCGTAAACGGTTAGCGACTCGCCTCGCAAGGCCTGCATCATGAAGTTGGAAATGACTCTGCCGTCGCTGGCACGCAGACGCGGGCCGTAGGTGTTGAAGATTCGAACCAGGTGGGTATTGACACCGCGGGAGCGATGGTAAGCCATGACAAGAGCCTCGGCGTAGCGCTTGGCTTCGTCGTAGACGGAACGTGGGCCGACGGGATTGACGTTCCCCCAGTAATCTTCCCGTTGTGGATGCTGGAGCGGGTCGCCGTAGCATTCCGACGTGGACGCATGGAGGAATCCGGCGCCATAACTCTCTGCGAGACGCAATGCGTTTTCTGTACCGATTGAGCCGACGCGCAGGGTCTCAATGGCCAAGCGTAGATATTCCGGCGGACTGGCGGGCGAGGCAAGGTTGAAGACATAATCGACCGGGCCTGGATCGAAGTCGGAATCGAGTGCAGGACCGAAGGGATTGCAAATGTCCCATTCCTTGAAGTCGAAGCGCGGCTCCTTGGTGAGGTGGGCCAGATTGATGATGTCTCCGGTGGAGAGGTTGTCGACGCCGATGACGGAGTGGCCTTCTTGGAGCAGGCGGTCGGTCAAGTGGGAACCAAGGAATCCGGCTGCGCCGGTAACGAGGACTCGCATTTTCAATGAGTAGTTCTCCGAGGTGATTTTCCGAGCACCGTGTGCGGCTGGCCCGGTTCAGTTGAACGGCCCGCGTCATGGAGACCGGGCTCGTCACATTTCTCAAATTCGCCCAAGTAGGGAACATTTTATCCGTAGAGTAACTTTGGTACTTAGCTCTATTACTTAATTGCGGTTACCCTTGTGAAAGAAATCCAGGAAAAACGTCAAGAGTCTCGAGACACACCAGGCACGCATTTTTTGTCATTTTGATCGGAGGATCTTTTCATCCGTGTTCAAGATTCGCGCTAATATCATAATTCCTATCGCCCTTTTGGCTGTAACTATAGCCAGCTTTTCCGCCATCCCCGGTGCGGCTCAAACCAAAATCACACTCAACCCAAGCAATGTTACTTTAATGACAAATGGGCGTCAGCAGTTCGTCGCCCAAACAAGCGTCTCAATTTCAGCCAGCCTTGTTTGGTCGGTAGCTGGAATTCGCGGCGGCAACAGTCAAGTCGGCACGATTTCTTCGACGGGCCTCTACACGGCTCCTTCGAGTCCTGTTCAGGGCGGTACGGTAATCAGCGCGACTAATTCGACCGGTAGCGTTGTTACGACGGCAGCGGTAGTCACTCTTGTTGACGCATCCACTGTAACGGCAGCCCATGAACACTGGCTTGCTGGGGTCGAAGAAGCTGCTGCAAGGCATGGCTGCAAAAACGTCATCGAGCAGCAGGCTACAGAGACGGTCGCCGAGGCAATTCAATTCTTCCGTGCGACTGCCACCGAGGGCACCTGCCTGGTGCTGCAACCCATCTCGAACAGTGCTGAGTCAGGCCGCTATTCGATCGCGTCGGGGGGCAACATCGACGGGCTGAATCTGCTCTACATCTCCGATGTAAGCCGAATAAGGATTTGGAATGGAGTGCCGGTCAACGGCGACTAGGGCCTGCCCGGTTATTGGTCGACAAAATAGAACTTTGCTTCAGCGGCAGCACAAGCTTGCAAGATCGCTGGGTGACACCACTCCTCTTTGGCGGCATCGAAGTTTTTACCGCCACGAGGATCTCGCTTCTCCCTATTAACACATATCGAAGCCAAGATTTTTCATATCGGAGAACTTAATGAACCTCATAAGAGCGCGCCTGAAAACTTTCATTCCTTCATTTTTTGCATTAAGTGTTGCGGTCGCTCTGTCAATTGCGGCTCACGCGGCGACAACGTTGACTCTCGCGCCCACCGACAACATCCAGGCTGCTGTCGCGGCAGCCCCGATTAACACTACATTCCTTCTACAAGCCGGCACCTATCGCATGCAAAGCGTTGTACCCAAGAACGGCGATACTTTCAGCGGACAGGGCAGCGTAGTGATGGACGGATCGCAGTCTCTGAGCTTTGTATCGGATCCTCGGGGAACCGGGCTCTGGGTCGCGTCGGCGGTCGCCGATTCTTCCTGGAAGGGCGTGTGCCAGTCCACCAGCCCGCTGTGCGGATACGATCAAGACTTGTTTATCGATTCGATTCTGCAAACGCCGGTCGCGAGCCCGAACAATCTCGCCGCCGGAACCTGGTACTTCGATCGCGCCCATGGCAAGTTATATCTTCCGACCAATCCAAGCGCACATGTAGTGGAATTAGGCATGACAAACTACGCTTTCTCCGGCAACGCGAGCAACGTCGAGATCGACCATATTACGGTCGAGAAATACGCTACCCCTGCCCTTCAAGGGGCAATCGGGGGCTATTCCTGGGGGCTCGGATCCGGTTGGGATGTCAATGTGGTTGAGTCGACATTGAACCATGGCGGCGGGATCAGCCTCGGGGCACGATCCCAGATACTCAACTCCTACATTCACCACAATGGTCAGATCGGCATCAAATTTTCTTACGCCGCAAATTGTCTGGCATCCAACAACGAAATCTCGTGGAATAATACGCTCGGCTTCGACCCGGAGTGGGAAGCGGGGGGCAGCAAATTCTGGTCGACTACCAATCTCGTCGTCAGCGCAAACTATGTCCATGACAACTATGGCAAGGGGCTTTGGACCGACACCAACAATGTCGACACGCTCTATGACGGTAATTCCGTCGTCAATAATCAAGGCGTCGGCATTCAGCACGAGGTTAGCTACTCGGTCATAATCCGGAACAACACCGTGAAAGGAAACGCAGCCGCTCCCACGACCTGGCTTGGAGATGCGCAAATCAGAATTATCAGTTCCTCAAATGGGGTTATCTTCAATAACGTTGTTGAAACTTCCGCGGCAGGCGGCAATGGCATCGCCGTCATCAATCTAACTCGGGGTACCGGAACCCAGGGACCATGGGTTGCAGCAAACAATTATGTCCATGACAACACCATCACCTATCTCGATACGGACGGTCTCTCGGGAATGGAAAACGATAGTGCGGGCAACACTGCGGGAGTTGGGAATGTCTTCGATTCCAACACCTATAACCTGGCAAATTGTGCGGAAACGCATTGGGTCTGGAACGTAAGAACCCCTGTGACCTGGAGCGCAATTAAGAGCCTGGGACAAGAGACCCACGGAACCTACTCGATCGCTCAAGTCGCCAACGGCACCATGGAGCCAGTTCTTTCGGTGTCTTCAACCAGCTTCAAGTTTGCCAACACTTATGTCGGGACGACTCAGACCTTCAAGTCGTTCACGATCACTAACCTCGGCAGCACGGCGCTGCTGGTCTGCTCTATAAGCCCGAGCGGAACCAACGCTTCATCCTTCTCGGTGCCTATCTATCACCAGGGTTGCGACACGGTTGCAGCCGCGAGTAGTTGCAGTTTCGACGTCGCTTTTACACCAGCCACTGCGGGCAATTTGTCTGCGGCGCTGCAAATCAACAGCAACGCAGGCAATGGGTCGCAATCGGTCTCCCTAACTGGAGTGGGCATCTCAAAGTAGGGGCTCCAAACATGTGCTTGAATGATCCCATGCCCGATCGGAATCTTTGATCGGGCATAGCTTTGAATCAATCTTCAGTTGGGACAATCGCCGCCTGCTATAGAAGCTTCGCGATTGGTAGGGCTCGAATGGAATCATTCAAGCAGCTTATTTCGTCGCGCGTTTTTCATGCGATCAATCTGCGTGGCTTCCCTTGTTGGGCATTGTAGACGGCGGGTCTGCCGATGCTCACATAAGTAAAGCCCTGCTCTGCCATGTAAAGCGGCTTGTAGAGGTTGCGTCCGTCGATCACGATGGGGAAGCGGACCGCGCGATTCAGTTCTGCCAGATCCAGCGTGGCGAATTCCTTCCAGTCAGTGAGGATCAGGACCGCGTCCACATCTTCTGCCGCTTCGATGGCGCTGTCGGCATATTTCATTTGTTTCGAAGGTGGGAGAACCTCTTTCGCCCTGTCCATTGCCGCTGGGTCGTAGGCTGTCACGCTGGCGCCTGCCTCTATCAGTCGCTTGATCACCGATAATGCCGGCGATTCGCGAATGTCGTCGGTATCTCGCTTGAACGCGAGCCCCAAAGCCGCCAGCTTTTTGCCACGCAGTGTCCACAAGGCCGATCGAACCTTGTTAAAGAATACGTCCTTCTGTGCGTCGTTGATCCTTTGCACTTCCTGCAGCAATTCAAAGTTCAACCCTTGCTGCTGCGCTACCCAGTGGAATGCCGCCACGTCCTTGGGGAAGCAGGATCCTCCATAACCCAGTCCCGCATGCAGGAATTTGTGCCCGATGCGGCTGTCGAGTCCGATGCCCGCGGCAATGTCTTCGACGTCGGCGTCTACGGATTCGGCGAGGTTGGCGACTGCGTTGATAAACGAGATTTTCAGCGCCAGGAAAGCATTCGACGCATGTTTGATGATCTCTGCGCTTTGTGCCGAGGTCAGCAACAACTTGGCGGGAGTCTCGCTACTGCACGCCCCCAACAAAGCGTCCGTCCGCGTGTAATAAGAGCCGCCGGTGATTGGCTCATAGATGCTCTCCATCAGCCGTGCCGCACGCTCCGATCCAGCGCCGACCACAATGCGGTCGGGATGCAAAAAGTCGACGATCGCCGTTCCTTCGCGCAGAAATTCCGGGTTCGAGACCACATCGAACAGCGCGTGATCGATGCCGTAACGCTGCATCACGCGACGAATCCACTCATTGGTATAGACCGGGACCGTGCTCTTTTCAACAATGACTTTGTAGCTGGTGATGGCGCGTGCAATCTCCGAAACCACTGCCTCTACAAACGACAGATCGGCTGCGCCGGTGTCTCCCTGTGGCGTGCCTACGGCGATGAAGATAGCATCGCTGCGCTCGACCGCACTTCCTAACTCGGTGGTAAATTCGACCCCGTGGCCGCGATGTTTCTTGAGCAACTCCGGCAGGTTGGCTTCGTAGATCGGCACTCCGCCTTCGCGCAGAGTTTTCACGCGCGACTCATCGTTGTCGACACAGACAACGCTATGTCCCATCTCCGCAAAGCAAACAGCAGCAACCAGTCCTACATACCCGGAACCAATAACGCAGATCGAAACCGGCTTAGTCATGTTTTGACATTTCCTTTTGGGGTTATTGAAGCAAGTGGAGTCAGTGCGGAGGCAATACGAACTCGATGCATCCGCCCGCATCTTGACTAAATGTGAAGTCTACTCCTGCAGAACGGCGCCATCGTTTTAGCTAAGTTTTTTCCTTGCATTTCTGAAGTCGTGTTGAGAGCGGATGGCCTTTGCTATTGACTCAATGCCCTGTTCATTGACTCTTCGCCGCAGGAGCCATGGGCAGGTGCAGATCGCTTAGGGCATCATAGGAGCCATCCGTCGAGAGGTGCTGAGGCTCTATATAAATCATGTGATTCCCATCTTTGTATTCACACTCGGTGGACGTAAACAGCCGTCGCAGAAACTTTACTTCGCACTAATCGCGAGCAAGGCCCGACAAGCGCGACCGTGAATATCTGCCCCCGTGGTCGCGCATCCGGCGCCCATGACTGATTCGCTGGATTTACAAATCGATATACCGGTTATGAAACCCTCGTTGGTTAAATTGGGTTGGCAGACTGAAAAGCCCTGCGGGTCGCGTAATAGGCAAGCGTGGGTTGAAATGAAGCATCGAAGGGTAACGGCCTTGCGAGAAGACCATCGGAACGTGGAACAAATGTGTTTAACCAGGAATACTGATCGGATAGCCCCCAGGTCAGCACGGCAATTGTTGAACGGTTTTGCAATACGGCATTCAAGTAGCGGTCATATACGTCCGCAACTTGTACGTCTCGCTGTTTGGGATCTGCTACAAAGCCCGTATCCTGGACATCCAACTCCGTGATCAGAATCTTCAGGCCAAGATTGCTCACGTCCGTAAGAAATTGACGAAATTTTGGGCCGCCCACCTGCCCTTGTCCGCCAACAAGATGAGACTGGATACCGATTCCACCGATCGGCACTTTCTTTGCCAACAAAGCTTGTAACTGCATTAACCAAATCCTGCGTTTGTTCTCGTGACCGTAGCTCTCATCTTCAATGTGGTTCTCGTTCCAAACCAGCAACGCATGAGGATCTGCCTGCGCGGCCAACCTGAATGCCATTTCAATATGACCTGGCCCTAGCAGCTTAAGCCATGGAGTGTTACGCCATCCACCTTGGATTTTATCTTCCGGGTAGAGAATTTCGTTGACCACATCCCACGAATGCATGTTGCCTGAAAAGTGACCGACTACCGTCGCGATATGATCCTGCAGCATCTGCTTTGCGTTCCCTTGATTCACGTAACCGTCAAACCACTTGGGCAGGGACTGATACCAAACGAGGGTATGACCGCGCATCAGCATCCTATTTGCCTTGGTATAACTCAGCAACCAGTCCGCAGGCGCAAAGTTATAAGTAGTTGGAGACGGGCGCAGCGATCCCCACTTCAACTCCCCTTCCGGTACCAGGATTCCACACTGTCGCGCAAAGATACGCGCGTACTCCGTATCTTTGGAGAGTACGCTTTGTAGCGCGGCGCCACCATATATGCGCCCTTTTTTCGCCGCAATCTCGCGTAGCGGCTCGACGGGTTCGCTTTGACCTGCCGCACGGTTCATCGTGAGCAACTCCATGCTGGGAATTGCCAAAGTTGCGAGTGCACCCTTAATTGCTGTTCGTCTTGTATACATGAGCCTCATACCTAAAAGTGGAATTGCCCAATTGCATTTGGAGAATTACCTGGGTGAGGCGGGTTATTGCTTCCCCCGCTGAAATGCCAGTTCATACAGCAGTATCCGTAGGATTGACCACGGCTCGATAAGATACCGGCTGGCCAATCGGCG
>Ga0182030_10027649_pt1 | contig 10188 bp, 6 predicted proteins | sample 812S3MmetaG_FD_121299 | JGI IMG/M metagenome (GOLD analysis project Ga0182030, IMG submission 121299) | Permafrost microbial communities from Stordalen Mire, Sweden - 812S3M metaG (Illumina Assembly) | ecosystem: Environmental > Terrestrial > Soil > Wetlands > Permafrost | place: Sweden... | reverse complement strand
GGCATCCACCGTCCCGGAGCGCCGAGATGAGTCTCGGCGCCGCAGACACGAGTGTCTGCGCCACGTCATGGCTCAGGTCAATTTCCCCAACTATCCGAAATCCCCGGCCGACATCAGGAGTTCCGAGGCTCCTTCTTGGGGCGTAGTGTCAAGCGTCCCGGAGCGTTCCATCTCGACTCGGATCATGCTACTTGAATTGCTATCTCTTTCATTGTCTCGGCGGCAATCTCGAACGACCGCAACCTTAACGCATGCTCGTATAGATCCGACGTGAAGATCAATTCGTCCGCACCGGTCTCCTGTAAGATCCGCGCCAGCTTTTGCCGCACCGTCCCAGGTCCGCCGATGACCGCGATAGCCATCCGCGACTCTACCAGGAATTTCTCCGCATCGCTCCAAAGTCCGTCCATGCTCTCCACCGGAGGCGGTATGAAGATCGCCTGGCGCCGGATCAGCTTCACTTGACGCTGCAGCGCCGACGTGGCCAGATGTTGCGCCTCGTTATCCGTCTCCGCCGCCACCAGCGGCACTCCGACCATCGCATAAGGCCGGTCCAGATATTGCGAGGGCGTAAAGCCGGCGCGATAGGCGTCGATCGCCTCTAGCAGCAGCGCCGGCGCGAAGTGGCTCGCAAACGCGAACGGAAGCCCCAGCGTGGCGGCGAGTTTGGCGCTGTAGGTGCTCGACCCCAACAGCCACACCGGCACATTCGTTCCCGCGCCTGGAAAAGCCACCAGCCGCTGGCCCGGTCCGGCCGGCGCCAGATACGCGAGCAACTCCGCGACCTGACTGGGGAAGTTCTCCGCGGCCGTGTCGTAGCGTAGCGCCCGCGCGGCCACTTCGTCCGACCCCGGTGCGCGCCCCAGGCCGAGATCGATGCGTCCCGGAGAGAGCGTTTCCAGCGTGCCGAATTGTTCCGCAATCACCAGCGGCGCGTGATTGGGCAGCATCACCCCGCCCGAGCCGACGCGAATGGTCGACGTTTGCGCGGCCACGTGACCGATCAGGATGGACGTCGCGGCGCTGGCGATACCCGGCATATTGTGATGCTCGGCGATCCAGAATCGCGTGAATCCCCACCGTTCCGCGTGCTGGGCCAGGTCGACCGAGTTGCGGAAGGCTTCCGCGATGGTGCCTCCTTCGCGCACGGGAGCAAGATCGAGTATGGAGAAGCGCGGGGCGGTAGCAGTCATTCTTCTTGGATGCCCGCGCGGGGGTGGAGGGTGCGGCCGGGGCGGCTAAACGCTGGGCGACTAGGAAAGATCTTACCGAGTGGAGCCGACAGCAAGACTGAGAAAACAACGGACGAGTTCCGTCCTCGGCGTGGTCAATATAGTTCGTCACCATACGCGTGCCCACGAATCGCGTTGCGAAGGTCCGTCGGATTCGCGACGCCGGGAGCGAAGGACGAATGCCAAATCGCGCGAGCGCCATTGCCAGACAGGCGGAACGCAGCGATGTCGTCACTCTTCGCAAAACCACCATGCTCATAGAAGACAAGACAAAGCGACCCGCTCGTCGCAACCGCTTTCAAACGACGGCGAGGCAATCCGTCGCGAATCGCATCCGTAGCGTTCCACGGCCATGATCCAGGTTCAGCCATCGAAAATACGTCTTCTTGGGTCGATTTTTGAGTCGCCTTTGCGAACGCGATCTTGACGGAATTCGGAATGTCAGAAACCCGGCACATAACTCGAAATCTCTCCGGTGTCTCAAGAACGGAAAGTAGGTCCTCGGGGGTGGCCACCTTCACCTCAAGGAGGCTCGGTTGATCGTCTGCGGCAGTAAACATCTCTCGCTGCTTCATGAGCTTGTCGTCGTGTCGTTTCAGATACCAGTTGAACAATGCACCCGCGGAGAAGACAACAGCGAGACACACGAGTGACAGCATCGCCAGCGTCTTGAAGCGTCGTTTCATTTGACAATTCCAGTCTACTCCCAGGATACGCCGTAGGGGCGAGTGGCTGGTTCGTCGTCGACCCGGAAGCAGATCGACCTTGGCGACCGGTCGGGAGCTGCCAGTTGTAGCGGCTAGCGAGTCGCTATATACGGAATCAGACTAAGCCGAAAGGCCAGGACCTGGAGAGCGGCAAACAAGGCAACCGCGCCGTATCCCACCGCCGGGCGTACGGCCGTTCTCCAGCGAAAGCCCGCACCGATTCCGCATAGACACGCAGACCCGACTACCACGGTCATGGCTATCTCTACCGGGGAGAAATGTCCCGTCACAATCCGTGCCCACCCTAGAAGGAACAGCCAAATGGCAATTATCACTGCCAGCCAAAAAATGAAGCACGGCAAAGCGGCCCATTTGGCAAGTTCCCTCCGCCGAAATCCCAAGACAATCGGAAACCACAGGGGCAGCGTTTGAACCTCATGGCGCAGAGATCCGTGGCTCACGGCGCCCACCACATAAAGCGCGATCAAAACAGCCAGCGAGCAATAGGCGATCCATCCCGAAAACTTCGACATATCCCTGGTACGAAACGGCCCCAGGTCCTGTTCCCACATTTTCACGGAAGCGTGGATTCACAAGTCTCACGGTGGTTCGTATCCGGGCGGCCTTTCCGGCGCAAGGAATCGTTTCTCCGGAACTGCCTCGCGTCCCCCCACGCGTTAGAATCGAGGGAATGGATCGGAAGATCGACCCGTCTACCGTGGAGACCACGCTGGAACCCTCGCCGTCGGTGACTCCGCCGTCTTCCTCCAGCCTTTCGCACATCACCTCCGCCCCCACCGCCGACGAAGGCCGATTCGTCCCGGGCACCTTGCTGGGCGGCCGTTACCGCATCATCGGCCTGCTAGGCCGCGGCGGCATGGGCGGAGTCTATCGCGCTACCGACATGATGCTGGGCCAATCGGTGGCGCTCAAATTCCTGCCGGCGGAAGCCTCCTCCAATCCGCGCCTGCTGGAGCGCTTCCACGGCGAGGTGCGCGTGGCCCGCCAGGTCTCCCACCCCAACGTTTGCCGCGTCTACGATATCGGCGAAATCGAAGGCATGCCGTTCATCTCCATGGAATACGTGGACGGCGAAGACCTGGCCGCCCTGTTGCTCCGCATTGGCCGCCTGCCTCATGACAAGGCCCTCGAAACGGCGCGCAAACTGTGCGCCGGCCTGGCCGCGGCGCATGATCGCGGAGTGATCCATCGCGACCTCAAACCGCAAAACATCATGATGAACAAGCGCGGCGAAGTGGTCATCATGGATTTCGGACTGGCCGCCATCGCCGGCCAGCTTTCCGGCGCCGAAGTGCGCAACGGCACGCCGGCCTACATGTCCCCGGAGCAATTGAAAGGCGCGGAGGTCACCGCCAAAAGCGATATCTACTCGCTCGGGCTGGTGCTCTACGAGCTTTTTACGGGCAAGAAACCGTTCGACGCCAGGAACGTGCGGCAGTTGCTCGAAATGCAGGAGTCCATTCACCTGCCGAGCATGACTTCCTCCGCGGCGGACATCGACCCGATGGTGGAAAAAGCCATCCGCCGTTGCCTGGACCCCGACCCCGCCAAGCGGCCGGCCAGCGCCCTTGCGGTGGCCATGGCGCTGCCCGGCGGCGACCCGCTGGCCGCGGCGCTGGCGGCGGGTGAGACGCCATCGCCCGAACTGGTGGCCGCCGCCGGCCGGCAAGAGGGCATGCCTCGCCGGTATTCCATACTCTGCCTCGCCGCTATCGGAATTTGCCTGGTGGCGGCCATCGTGCTGCAAAGCCGCACGGTAGCGGCATTCCGGACTCCCATGGACTATCCGCCGGAGGTGCTGGCCAGCAAGTCGCGCGAAACCGCCGCGGCATTCGGCTATACCCAAAGGCCGGCCGATTCGGCCGTCTGGCTGACCGAGCCGGATGGCTTCCTTTCTCACATCGACAAGCTCGCCAACCCGAGTAAGTGGGAAGAGTGGCTGGCTTCCGAGCCCTCCATTATCGCAGTCTACCGGGAAAGCCCGCGCTTGCTGGTGGCCGCGCCATATGGGAACATCGGCACGTCCAATCCTCCGCCGACAAGTCCGGGAATGGTGCAGGTGAACCTGAATTCCGCGGGCAAACTCCGCTGGTTTTCGGCCATCCCGGCGGCGGACGCGGCGCCCTTGGCGGACCCGGTCGACCCCGGCGCAGTCTTCCGCGCGGCAGGGCTGGACAAGGCCAATTTCACCGAGACCGCGCCGAAGTTCGCGCCGCTGGGCGCCGCCGACCAGTTGCTCGCCTGGATGGGTCCGCATCCCAGGATTCCCGGGCTCGATCTGACGGTCGAAATGGCCTTCTGGAAAGGACGCGTCACGGCGGTCCACGTGCTGAATAACTGGCAGGGCGACGCGCCCGGTTCCACCGCGACTTCCGTGACATCGCAGGTTCGCGGGATCGTGTTGCTGCTGATGGCCGCCGCGGGAGTGCTCGCCGCCATCCTGCTGGCGCGTAGGAATTGGAGGCTGGGGCGGATCGACCGCAAGGGCGCGCTGCGCATCGGAATCGCGAGCTTCCTGCTGGGAATGTTGACGTGGCTGGGGACGGTTCACGCCGTGCCCAGCTCCGACATGATTTCCCTGGCTTTGGCGAGCATGGCGAACTGGCTGCTGTGGGGTGCGGGATTCTGGTTGCTCTATCTGGCCCTGGAACCATCGGTGCGCGCCCACTGGCCGCACTCCATTGTCACGTGGAATCGCGTCCTGGCTGGGCGTTGGAAGGACGCGCAAGTGGGATCCCACATTCTGATCGGCGCGGCCGTGGGAGCGGCGGTCTGGACCACCGCCGGCCTGGTGGATTCTTTTACCGGCGCGGGACTCAGCGGCTTCAGCGGTGTCAACGCGGCAGCCGGCACGCGGCAGTGGATTGCGTTTCAGGCCAACACCCTGGCAGGTTCGCTTGGAGGGGGGCTGGTGATCTTCTTCGCCCTTACAGGGTTGCGCCAACTGGTGAAAAAGGATCCGATAGCCGCGACGTTGGCCGCCATGTTCTTCACTTTTATCAACGGCAACGGTTTCACGGCAGCCAACTGGCAGGTGAAGACCGCGGTGTACCTTTTCATTTTCGCGGTCCTGCTGCTGGTGCTGCTGCGCTACGGCCTGGTAACCATCATCGTCGCAGCCTTCTTCATCAATACCTTCGACGCCATCGGCGTGGGCGGCGATTGGAAGACGTGGTACGCCCCGGCCGGACTGGCGACGGTCGCCCTGCTCGCGGGCATCGCCGTCTACGGATTCTGGCGCTCCCTGGGCTCGCGCGAATCGCTCGATGAGGCGGCGGGTTGACCAAATTCCGGCCCTGGACGGTGGTGCTGCTGGTGATTCTGGCAACGGCGCTGCTGCGCATTCACCTGCTCGACGCGCCGCTCGAACGGGACGAGGGCGAGTACGCTTACGCCGGCCAGTTGATGCTCCAGGGCATCCCGCCCTACCAGTTGGCTTGCAATATGAAGCTGCCGGGGACGTATGCGGCGTACGCCTTGATTATGGCGGCGTTCGGGCAGACGATTGCGGCCATCCATCTAGGTCTACTGCTGGTGAACGCGGGCGCCATCGTGCTGATTTACATCCTGGGGCGGCGGCTGTTCTCGGCGCCCGCGGGCCTGGCGGCGTGCGCCGCTTACGCGCTGCTCTCGGTAAGCGCCGGTGTAATGGGCACGCAGGCCCACGCCACTCATTTCGTGGTGCTGGCGGCGCTGGCGGGGCTGTGGCTGCTGTTGCGCTTTAGCGACTCGGCGCGGCCGTGGACATTATTCTGGAGCGGAGTGCTCTTCGGGGTGGCGTTCCTGATGAAGCAGCACGGCATATTCTTCGGCATGTTCGCGGCGGGGTATCTGGTAGCGAACCGCCAGTGGAAGAAGCTGCCGCTGTTCCTGGCGGGCGCGGCCGCACCGTTCGCGCTGACCTGTCTGATTCTCTGGTGGGCCGGAGTTTTCGGAAAGTTCTGGTTTTGGACCTTCACCTACGCCCGCCGCTACGTCGCGGAGAATTCGCTCGCGGACGGCGCGGCGGCATTGGCGGAGACGTTCGGGTCCATCCTGCGGCAGAGCGGCGCTTTGTGGATTCTGGCGGCTGCGGGTCTGCCGGCATTACGCGGCAGGAGCAGGTATTTCGTGGGGTTCCTGCTGGTGTTTTCGTTTGTGGCGGTTTGCCCCGGATTGTACTTCCGGGCGCACTACATGGTGCTGATGCTGCCCGTGGTAGCGCTGCTGGCCGGTTCGTGCGTGCGCGGCCGGGTGACTGGCTGCGTGTTTGCCGCGGCGTTGATAGTGTCGGTAATCGTCGAGCGCGACTTCCTGTTTCGCATGAGTCCGCTCGAGATTTCCCGCGAACTTTACGGGCAGGACCCTTTTCCAGAAGCCATCCCCATGGCCGCGTATATTCGCACTCATACGCGGCCGGACGCGCTCATCGCCGTGCTCGGGTCCGAGCCGGAGATTTATTTCTATGCCCATCGGCACTCCGCGACGTCGTACCTCTACACCGAACCGCTGGTGGAAGCGCAGCCCTTCGCGCTGCAGATGCAGAACGATATGGTGGGCCAACTGGAGCGTAGCGCCCCGGCGTACGTGGTCCGCTTTCCCATTGAGGAGACGCTGTCGCTGGGGGCCGAATCGCCCACCCGCATTTTCGACTGGTGGGCCGATTACGGGCCGAAGCACTATCAACTGGTCGGCATCGCGGATATTCTTGAGGACGGCCATGCCGAGTACCGCTGGGATGCCGCCGCGGAAGCGTACCGGCCGCAATCGTTGTATCACCTGGCCGTGTACCGGCGCAGGTGAGCAATGGCCTATTGGGTAAAATCCGTGGGGCAGGCTTCAGCCCAATGTCACTTACTTCGCCCAAACGTGGGATTCTGCATTAGTTGTGGGGCGGGCAATCCTGCCCGCAGCAGCCTTTCCAGGCGGCTTTTGGGCTCGGCGACGACTGTTCATGGCCCGGAAGAGCCGGCTAAAAGCCGGCTGCAGGCAAGATTGCCTGCCCCACGAATTATGCCGAATACCGCCTTCGCCAAGAGTAAGTGACATTGGGCTTCAGCATGCGGCGGACTTCAGTCCGCCCGGTCCGGTCCGGGAGAATGTATGTCTCGATTCGCCGGAACATCTCCACCCCTCAGAACTCCTGAAGTCGTGGAATTTGCAGTGAGCCCGCAGGTGGGGCAGGCGAGCACCGCCTGCCTCATCTGCGAAGCCCTGGCCATCGAAAGGAACGGCTCAGCCCATTTTCCCCGCCAGGCAGAAATTGCGGGGCGAGATCAGGAGGTCTGACCTTCGACAACGAAGCCCCCATGCCGATCGTGACAGGCGCTGCGGCAACAAGCCCGGGCCACCTTACTTGGCCGGGATCATGGTCAGCTTCACGTTCACCGGGCTGCCTTCCTTGGCCGTCAAAGATTCGCCTTTGCCCTCGTAGCTCTTCATCCATTCGGGGTCGAACCATTGGCCGTATTGCACATCCTCCCAGGCGTAGACCTGGTACTCTCCCGGTGTGACGCGAGTGAAGCTGAAGTTACCGTACTGGTCGCTATTGGTCGTGGAATAGAAGTAAATCTCGCCCTGCCGTTCTTTTTCGCGGGGCATCAATACGACGGTGACGGCGGCGGCCGGTTGCTGCGTGGCGGAGTTCATCACCTGGCCGCCCACCACCGGCGGATTGGTTCCCAATAAGATATCCAAGGATGCCGCGCCGGCGGTGAGGTCCACGCCCGCCACCATGGCGTCGGAGTCGCCGGCGCGCATGGCTTTCAGGTAGAGGCCCTGCGGGGTGTTGATGGTGACGTTGTAATGTTCGAGATTGACATCGTCGAAGCGGAAACTGCCATCGGGGTCCACCTTGGCGGCTTGCGGCGCGGGAATGCCCGCCGTGGGTTCCCGCGGCGTCAGGCGGACGGTGAGCGAGGGCGGCGGCTGCGGTGGATCGGCATCGAACCGCACGTGCCCGGAGACCATCGCGCCGGGGTTGAGGGAGAGGTTGACGCCTTCGATGTTGGTGGTGCCCACGTCGATGGGTTGCCGGGTGGCGTGCGCCCCCGACCTGCCGCCCGAATTATTGACGGCAATCAGGTAATAGGGACCCGGAGCCACACTGGGGAATTCGAAAGTGCCGTCCAGCTTGACTTGGGTGTTAGTAACCAAGCCATTCGGATTGAGGGAATTGCGCGGCTGCAGGCGGAGTTGGATACGCGGGTTGGCATTTTGGTTGACCACGTTCATCACCACGCCGTTGATGTTAGTAACGATGTTGGCAGCCCCGCCACGGCCGGCATCCGGTGGGGGCGCCGGCGGCGGGGGTGAAGTATTGTCCATCACGCGCCCGGTGATACGCACGGTGTGGGTCTTATTAAGCCGGATATTGATCCCCTGCACCTGATCGCCGGGGCCCATTTCGATGGGGGCCGCGGCGGAAATATCGGTGGCGTTCGGGAAGAAAGTGGTGACATAGTCTTCCTGTGAGGCCGGCTCGTCTCCTACTCCCCCAAATCCCGCCATCATCGCGCGCCGATTGCGATACATGGCGCACAGATAGTACTTGCCGGGAGTAATGCCGGACAGCCGGTACTCGCCCAGATCGTTAGTGGATTCGCTGTTGTTCCGCTGCAGTTGTTTCTTGCCCTGGTTGTATACCAGGCGCATGATCTGCACCTGCACGCCTTCCACGGGGTCGCCGTCTTCGTCGGTGATCTTGCCGGAGACCACGCCGTGGGGGGTGAGGCGGAAGTCCACGCCGGTCATCTTTTGAGCGCGGCCGAGATCCAGCGCCGTGCCAGGTCCCTCCGGGCGGCGGGCATTGTACTGCATGCTCAGGAAGCCGGTGTGATTGGCGTTCACGCGGTAGGCGCCGGGCTCCACTCCGGTGATGGAATACCGCCCTGAAGCGTCCGTGGTGGCCGCATAATTGGTTCTGGCGCCCGACGGCATGGGGCCGGAATTCTGGCGGTTCAGGGTGATGGTCGCCTTGCGCAGGGGAGTTCCGCCCAGGGCATTGAAGACCTGACCTTCGATGGTAGCCAAGTCCGCGGCGGGTGTCGGCGGCGGCGCCGCGGCGGCCCCTCCAGCGCCCGGCGGATTGCCCCCGCGTCCGGCGGTGGCCACCTGTGCGGACAAGACCAGTGGGATCAGCAAAATCAGGACCAAATAGCGCATTTCTCTCTCCAGCCTGGTATGTAGACGGTAGTCAGGGGTTAGACGTAACTCACAGGCCATACGTTGGCGCGGAATTTACCTCTGGTGCGCTTCCGCCACGCCTATCGACGTCGTGGAATTTGGGATGAGCCCGTTTTCGTGGCGCAGGCACTCCTGCCTGCTGGGTCGAGATTCAGAACTCCTGATGTCGTAGAATTTGCAGTGAGCCCGCAGGTGGGGCAGGCGGTGCTCGCCTGCCCGCCCTCGGTGAACCAAGCCCGCTGCCTAAACAGGATATAGGGCAGGCGAGCACCGCCTGCCCCACCTGCGAAGCTCTGGCCATCGAAAGGAATGGCTCAGCCCATTTTCCCCGCCGGGCAGAAAATGCGGGGCGAGATCAGGAGGTCTGAGACTCATCTCGACCCTCTTCGCGAGCGGCATCCACCGTCCCGGAGCGCCGGGGGTGCCCCCTGGGCCAGTCTCGGCGCCGCAGACACGAGTGTCTGCGCCACGTCATGGCTCAGGTCAATTTCCCCGACTATCCGAAATTCCCGGCCGACATCAGGAGTTCCGGAGGTGGGGCAGGCGGTGCTCGCCTGCCCGTCCTCGGTGAACCAAGCCCGCTGCCTAAATCAGGATAGAGGGCAGGCGAGCACCGCCTGCCCCACCAAAGAATGTTCCCAAACTACCCGACATTGCGGGGCGACGTCAGGAGTTCCGAGATTCACCAGCCCCGGAATCTTGCACGCGGCCCTTCCACCGGCCCCCGGCGCCGCTCCAATAGGAGACGGCGGAGTGTACCGTGGCGCCCGCATAGAATAACGCCACCAGGGGCAACAACGGGGCGCTGAACCAGGCGCGGCGATAAAAGCGCAGCGCCGGCAGATAGCAGACGGACATCAGCAGCCACGCCATCGCCGCCATGCCGGCCGCGGGCTGGGGAGCGAACAGGGTCAGCAGCACCGGCGCCAGATAAGCAATCAGCAACCCGGCCACGGTCCCGGCCAGCAGCAGGGCGGAATGGCGGAGTTGAGTGAAGGCGCTGCGCGAAATCATACGCCCAATTTCGCCGAAGGTCCGGTACGGCCGGATGCTGTGCGTGGTTT
>Ga0182030_10027647_pt1 | contig 10188 bp, 8 predicted proteins | sample 812S3MmetaG_FD_121299 | JGI IMG/M metagenome (GOLD analysis project Ga0182030, IMG submission 121299) | Permafrost microbial communities from Stordalen Mire, Sweden - 812S3M metaG (Illumina Assembly) | ecosystem: Environmental > Terrestrial > Soil > Wetlands > Permafrost | place: Sweden... | reverse complement strand
CGGAGCCATCCGGGATGGCGGCCTGAGAGCGCGGCAAATCTCTCGGCATCCGAGCGCCGGGGAAAGGGGCCCGCAGCAACCAGCGTGAAGCCCGGCGCCTTTGGCGCCACACCGCCCGCCCGGTTGAGAGAAATCACGGCCTCGGCGGCCGCAAAGAGACCCTTCTCCTCCGAGCATTGCCCAAGGAAAAGCACCCGCAACGGGCGTCCGGCGGGAGCGGGCCCCCGCGCCGGCGGGGCCGGGTCCGGCACGCCGTTTGGCACGACGGCTATCCGGCGGGCACCCAGGGCCTCCGCGTCGTGCCGCAACGAATCCGCGAGGATGATCGAGAGGTCGGCCCGCCCCAGAATGCGCCGCGCGGCATTGCGCTCGGGGCCGGTGGCGCGCGTTTCAAGCCATTCGCCGAGGCCCGGCGCGTGCCAGTGCAGAACCAGGCGGGGGAAGGCGGGGCGCGCGAGGCCCAGTATGACAAGGTCGCGCCACAGCGCGCCCCGCTTGCCGGGAGCCGGCACGTAATAAAGAGCGTCGAAGGCCCCGCTCCGGCCGATCCGCCGGGCGGCCAAACCGGCGCGAACCGCGGCGAAAGCCTTTGCGGGCCGCCACCGCCCGATGTCGCCGTGGTCCCTTGAAAGCGCGACCTGCACATGGCGCACCTCGATCCCCGGCCGCGGCAGGCCCCCGAGCAGTGTGCGCACCATAAGGCTCTGCCCGTGGACGGGCGGCGGAGTCTGCGCGAGCACCAGAATTTTCATTTTTCTTGGAACACCGGAGGCGAAGCGGAAGGATAGCCCCACCGGTCTCCGGCCACGATGACGCACGCCCCAAGCGAATTCCACACAAGATTGCCGTGGCAGCGGATAGTGTGCGGTCTCGTGTGCGCCGCCGCAGGAGCGGCCCTCTTCGAGTTCCTGGGCAACAGCGCCCGGGGCTACATCCCGACCGCGTCGCTCTTCTATTGGTGGGGCTACCAATGGTTCAACAGGGATTCCGAGACCCAGCACGGCGTGCTGATTCTCTGCATCAGCGCCTGGCTGCTCATTCGCAACATCAGGTCGCAGCCGGAACGCCTGGACGGGCGCGACGGGATGATGGCGGCGGCGGCCGCGATGTCGGGCGGCCTGCTCCTTCACGCCGTCGGCTTTGTCGCCGAGCAGGCGAGGATCTCAATCCTGGGGCTGCTCCTCTTCACGTGGGGCGCCATCGCCTTCTCAGGGGGCCCCAGATGGGCGCGCGCGGCGGCGTTTCCCGCCGCATTCATGGTCTTCGCAATCCCTTTCAGCGCGCTCGACTCGGCGGGATTCTGGCTGCGCATGTGGGTTGTGGGAACCAGCGCCCGGATAGCCCACGGCCTCGGCATCGCGGTGCTCGTGAACGGCACACAGCTCCTGTCGCCGGACGGGCGCTACAATTACGATGTCGCTGCGGCCTGCTCGGGCGTTAGGTCCCTCGTCGCCCTGTCCGCGCTTTCGCTCCTCCTTGGATACCTCCGGTTCAGGCCCAGGTGGCTCGTGGCGTCCATGTTCGCGCTCAGCTTCCCGCTCATCTACATCGGAAACGTTGCGCGGATCGTTGCGATAGTGATCGCGGCCCAGTTGGGTGGCCAGGGATCGGGGGACAAGGCGCACGACTTCATGGGCTACGCCGTTTTTGCGATCGTGCTCGGCGGGGTCTATTTGATCGCGGAGAACGTGGCACGGCTTCGGCCGGATTGGACCGACCAGGCAACGGAGGGCGGACCCGGCGGCGCTGCCGAGACGCCGGCAACGGCGTCTTCAGCGGTGCGCCGGACCTTTGCGTTGGCCGGCTGCACCGTGGCCCTGGCGGTCCTCGCGGCCCTCTTCCTCGCGCACTCCGCCCGGACGCCGGCCCGCGGCCGCGCGGGGATAGCCCTGGCCGCGGACGGGGTCACACCGGTCGAGCTGCCGACATTCCTGGGAGCCGACTGGATAGGGCGAAGGAGCGAGGTGACTGAAATCGAAAGGCAGGTCCTGCCCCCGGACACCGGGTTCTCCCGAAAGGTCTACGTGTCGCTCGCGGACCCGTCGATGCAGGCGTTCCTGTCGATTGTCCTCAGCGGGCGCGACCGGACCTCGATTCACAGGCCCGAGCTCTGCCTTGTCGGCCAGGGATGGACGATTCGCGGATCTTTCACCCACAGCTTCACCTATCCGGGGATGGCCGCGGGATTCCCGGCCACGGTGCTCAGGGTCGAGAGGGAGGCGCTGACGCCGAAGGGCAGGGTCAGTGTTCCCCAGCTCTTCGCCTATTATTTTGTGGGCGGCGATTCGATAGTCGCAACCCACTGGGAGCGCATCGCGCTTGACGCCTGGAACCGCGTGGTTCACGGGCGAAGCGACCGCTGGGCCTACGTGGTCGTTCAGACCGGCGATGCGGACGGCGAGACGGCCGCCTTGGACAGGATCCAGACGATTCTGGACGGCACGCTGCCGGTGTTCCAGAAGCACGGATGAGGGGGAAAGAGACTTGAGGTCCAACGTCCGGGCCCTATGTTAAGCGGACCCTAACCTTGGTCTTAGCATCCGCACCCGAATTAGCATCCATTCTTCCACTGCCAGGCGGATTTTTTGACGCGGCGCTCTCCCTGTCCCTGTTTGTGGGGGTGGTTGTCGGGTTCATCGTGGTCTGGGTGGTCACCCGGTACACCCGGGGCGCGGCCCACGAACAGGCGGCGGAGCTGACCGAAGTGGCCCGGCGCGAGGCCGCGGTGGCGGCCGAGGAGCTCAAGCAGAAGGCTGAATCGGAGATCCAGGAAAGGCGGGCGGAGCTCAACCGCGAATTCGACAGGCGCGAGATCGAGGCGGACGTCAGGCTGCGCGAGATAAAGGCCCATGAGGAGTCCCTTGCCCTCCTCGACTTCCAGCTGGAGCAGCGCCAGGAGCGCCTGAACCGCGAGAGTTCCGCGATCAAGCAGGCCCGCGACGCGATCCGAGACCTTTCCAAGAACGTGAGGAAGAGGCTCGAGGGCGTCTCGCAGATGGACGGGGAGGAGGTCCGAAAGCAGCTTCGCGAGGAGGTCCTCCTCGAGTGCCAGGACGAGATGCGCGCGCTGCGCCGCGAGACGCTCGAGAAGTCGGACCAGGAGCTCCAGACCCAGTCGCGGCGGATACTGATAGCCTCGATGCAGCGGCTTGCGAGCAAGCCCAACACGGACCTGACGGCGTCGCTGGTCCACCTTCCGAGCGAGGAGATGAAGGGCAGGCTGATCGGCCGGGAGGGCCGCAACATCAAGTCGTTCGAGGCCGCGACCGGGGTCACCCTGCTCATCGACGAGTCGCCGCAGCTCGTCCTCCTCTCCTCGTTTGACCCGGTGCGCCGCGAGATCGCGCGCAACGCGCTCGAGGCCCTGGTCAAGGACGGCCGAATCCATCCCGCAAGCATCGAGGAGTGCGTGAAGCGGGCGCAGGACGAGATTGACCTGGCGACGACGCAGGCCGGCGAGGACGCCGTCAGCAAACTCAACATCAACGGGCTCCACCCCGAGATCATCTTCCTTCTCGGCAAACTGAAGTACCGGTTCTCCTACAACCAGAACGTGCTCGACCACTCGGTCGAGACGGCGTTCCTCGCCTCGCTGATCGCAAGCGAGGTCGGGCTCGATCCCAACCTGGCCAAGCGCGCCGGGCTTCTCCACGACATCGGCAAGGCGGTGTCGGGCGAGATGGAGGGGAGCCACGCGGGCATAGGCGCCGAGTTCATAAAGCGCCACGGCGAAACCCCCATCGTCGCCAACGCGGTCGCGGCGCACCACGAGGAGGTCAAGCCGGAGACGATCTACGCCGGGCTGGTCATCCTCGCGGACACGATCTCGGCGACCCGTCCCGGCGCGCGCGCCGAGCAGATGGAGAGCTACATCCAGAGGCTCAAGAGGCTTGAGGACCTCGCGATGTCGATCGAGGGCGTGCAGCAGGCGTTCGCGATCCAGGCCGGCCGCGAGATCCGGGTCGTCGTCTCGCCCCAGGAGGTCTCGGACGAGCGCGCAAGGGACATCGCGAAGGAGCTCAGGCGACGCATCGAGGCAGAGCTCCAGTATCCGAGCACGATAAAGATCACGGTGATTCGCGAGTCCCGGTACACGGACACCGCGACCTGATCCGGAGAAGATGGAGGCCCACCTCATTGAGATGCTCGGCATGCTGCTGCGCTGGCTGCATGTGATAGCGGGCATAGCCTGGATCGGCTCCTCCTTCTATTTCGTCTGGCTCGACGACAGCCTTGATCCCCCGCCTCCGGATTCGGAGGAGGCGAGGAAGGGGGTTGCCGGCGAGCTCTGGGCCGTCCATGGCGGCGGCTTTTACAACCCCCAGAAGTACGCGGTCGCGCCGGCGAGGCTCCCGGAGAAGCTCCACTGGTTCATGTGGGAGGCCTACACGACGTGGCTCACGGGAACGGCGCTCCTTGTCGTCGTCTATTGGATGAGGGCGCAGGCGATGATGGTCGACCCGACTGTCGCGAGCCTCACGACGGCGCAGGCCGTGTGGATCGGGGCGGCGAGCATGGTCGCCTCATGGGTCGTGTACGACCTCCTTTGCCGCTCGCCGCTCGGCAGGCGCGACGCGCTCCTGGGGGTCGTTGTCTTCGGCCTTCTCACCCTCCTCGCATGGGAGCTGTCCAGGGTGCTCGGGGGCCGGGCGGCCTACATCCAGGTCGGCGCCTCGATTGGGACGATCATGGCGGCGAACGTGTTCTTTGTGATCATCCCCGGCCAGAGGCGGATGGTCGCCGCGATGCGGGAAGGCAGGAAGCCCAACCCGGCCGACGGCACGCGGGGAAAGCAGCGCAGCGTCCACAACAACTACTTCACTCTGCCGGTCGTGTTCATCATGATCAGCAACCACTACGCGGCGACCTTCAGCCACCCCCACGCGTGGGCGGTGCTGGCCCTGATAGGCGCGGCGGGCGTGCTGATCCGCCACTTCTTCAACCGCAGGCACAAGGGGGTCCGCCCCTGGCGGTACGTCGCGGCCGGCGCCGCCCTCCTCGTGATTGTGGCAGTCTGGACGGCGCCGCACATCCAGGCGCTTCCCCCGGTCACGGGTCCGGTCACGCTCGACAGGGTCAGGTCGATCGTGGGCCAGCGCTGCATAGCCTGCCATTCGCAGGCGCCGACGTTTCCCGGCATCACGCAGCCCCCGGCGGGCGTCGTGCTCTTCGGCGCCGACGCGATCGTCCAGAACGCCCAGAGGATCTACCAGCAGGTCGTCGTCACGCGCATCATGCCCCTGGGCAACGCCACCCAGATGACGGACGAGGAGCGCGCCGTGGTTGCCGCCTGGGTCTCCGCCGGCGCCCCGGCGAAATAGCCCTACCCATTGAGCTCCGCGATCACCTTCCCGTGCAGGCTCTCGTTGGCCGCTGCGAGGATCGAGCGAGCGGGGTAGGGGGCTCCTCCCTTGGAGTCGGTGATGACCCCTCCGGCGCCGCGTATGACGGGCACAAGGGCCGCGATGTCCCAGGGATTCATCTCGGGGTCGAACATCACGTCGGCAAAGCCCGTGGCCACGAGCAGGTAGCCGTAGCAGTCCCCCCAAGTCCGCGCGAGCCGGGCCTTGCCCATGAGCGACTGATATTCGCGCCAGGCCGGGAGCGGGGAGGCCGCGACCGGATCGCTCGTGAGGAGCGTGGCGTCCCCGATCTCCCGAATGTCGCGGGTGTGCACGGCGCGCCCATCCATCGAGGCCGACGCGTTGTCGCCGATCAGGAGCTGGCGGAGGACCGGCTGGTGGATGCATCCGAGGACGGGCTGGCCCTCGAGAAGGAGGCCGATCAGGGTGCCGAAGAGCGGGACCGCCGCGGTGAAGGATTTTGTTCCGTCTATCGGGTCGAGGACCCAGACAAAATCGGCGCCCTCCCGCTCGGACCCGAACTCTTCGCCGATTATCCCGTGGTCCGGGAACCTCTTGTTGATGAGCCCGCGCATCATCTCCTCGGCGCCGCGGTCGGCCGCAGTGACCGGGGAGCGGTCCGCCTTGAGCTCCACGGCAACGCCGGCGCGGCCGAAATAGGGGCGGATGAGGTCGCCGCTCCGCTCGGCAAGCTCGATCATGAATTCGCGGTAGGGATCGAGTTTCACGCACTCCTTCAAAACCCCGAATCGGCACAAAGACACGAAAATTGAGCTCGGACCCGGCCGCATTCCGGGGAAAAGTCGGCGGATGCGCTGGACGGAGCAACCGATATTCTTCATCGATTTTGAGGGCAGCAGGGCCTCGGGCATACTCGAGTACGGCATCGCGACCCTCCACGGGGGCGGCGTGACCGGGGTGGTGACGCGCCTGTGCGCCCCGACCGGCCTCGTGCGGGCCGAGGACACAGAGATTCACGGGCTGGGGGAGGATTCGCTCTCCGGCTGCGCGCCCTTTTCCGGAGACTGGGAGATCTTCGCCGGGCACCGGGAGCGGGGCCCGTTCGCCGCACACTACGCCGGCGTTGAGAATTCCCTCCTGAGGGCCGCGTGGCCCTATCCCCGGGTTTCGCCTGATTTCGCCCGGCCGGGCGGCCAGGCGGCCGAGTGGGGCCCATGGATAGACACGGCGCGGATCTTCCCCCAGTTGTACCCCAATCTCGAGTCGGGCCGCCTGGAATCGCTTGTCGGCGCCTGCGGCCTCCAGGCCGAACTTGACTCTCTGGCGCGGGCCCGCTGCCCGGCGGGGCGCAGGCAATATCACGCCGCGCTCTACGACGCCATTGCGGGCGCCCTCCTCCTCGGCTCCCTGTCGCGCCACCCGCAGCTTGCGGCGCTCACGGTGACGCAGCTTCTGGCCCTGAGCACGCTGGATGCCAGGAGGCGGGACTCGATCGTCCAGCGCGAGCTGTTTTGAGATCCGGGCGCGGGGGTCAGCCCCAGTATTCGGGGTCCGCGGCCGCGGGCACGATGTCAGGCTGGCGGCGGCCGAGCATCTGCAGGGCGACCCCCAGGAAAAAGCCCGGTCCCTGCAGGAGGTAGCGGCCGGCGAGCCGGCGGGGTTCCTGGCCAAGTCTGTAAAGCCATTCGAGCCCGTTGTCCTGCATCCACCGGGGGGCCATCGCTCGGGCGCCGGCCCAGAGCGCGAATGCGGCTCCGACCCCCACGATCGGCGCCCCGATGATCGGGCGCATCGCGTGCGCCCACGCCTCCTGGCGCGGGCAGCCGAGGCCGCAGAACACCAGCCGGGCACCGGAGCCTGTGATTGCGCCGGCGTCCTCCGTTGCCTCCGCCCCGGTGGCGCGTCGAAAACGGGAGGGACGCGCACCCGCAATGCGAAGGCCCGGGTGGTTTGCCCGAAGCCTGGCCTCCAAGGCCTGAAGGAGGGAGGGCGTCGCGCCGAACAGAAAGATGGGAAGCCCCTCGAGGGCCGCCGCCGCGCAGAGACTCCGCATGAGGAACGGACCATAGACGCGCTCGCGCAGCCCCGCGTGGTGGAGCCAGTTGAGAGCCCAGCGCACCGGCTGGCCGTCGGGCAACGCCAGGTCGAGCGAGTTGAGCCGCGCCCTGTACGACGGATCGGCCTGCGCCTCCATCACGGCGTGGACGGCAAGGGCGGAGGCCGCGAAGGGAGCGCCGGCCCGCGCCGCCTGCATTATCCGTTCCGATGCGGAGGCGGGACCGATCGCCGAGACGCCCACGCCGAGGACGTTGCGGCGCGGGACCGGGGGCGGGGTCATGCAGCGAAGCGTGCGAGGAGCCCGGGCAGGCGGCAATCCGCGAGAGAGGCGACGCGCAAGTCGGCGTGGCTGAAGTCATGGTGCCCGGTCGATTCATTCGGGACCGCGACGACCCAGGCTCCGGCGCGCTTGGCGGCGAGCGCGCCCGTGTGCGAGTCCTCAAACGCGACCGCCTCGTGCCCGCGGATGCCGAACCGGTCCAGGACCAGCCTGTAGAGGTCGGGCTCGGGCTTCGGGGACCTCACGTCGCCGAGGCAGGCGGCGAAGTCGAAGCGCTCGATGAGGCCCAGCCGCCTCAGGTGGCCCTCGACGTGCGATCGGCTCGAATTGGACGCGAGGCCGATCCTCAGCCTGGCCTGCCTTGCCTCCTCGATCAGCGGGACAACCCCGGGAAGCACGTGCTGCGCCTCGTTCCTCGCCTTGTGGAAGGCCTTCCGCTTCATCTCCAGCTCGTCCCTGTCGGCATCCGGTCCAAACTCCCGCCACGGATCAAACGCAAAATCGATGTGGCCGACCCTGCTGGCGAAGAGCGGCCTGTCGAACGGAAGCCCGTTGGCGCGGTGCACGTCGCCGTAGGCGTCTATGAGCGCCGTTTCGGTGTCCAGGATCAGTCCGTCGAAGTCAAATATGAGGGAGCGGATCATTCGCGGGCGCCCGAGACTTTTTCGTTGCGACTTGGCCGACGCAAGCGCTGATCGTTTGCCGTACCGGACATGATCCCGCGCCTCGCTCTCATCCTCGCAGCCCTCACGGCGGTGGCGGCCCGCGCCGACGACTCGTTCTCGAGAAGCCTCTCGCCCGGCGACTTCAGCGCGGCGGGCCTGGGCAAGCTGACGCCCGAGGAGCTCGCGAGGCTGGACGCGCTCGTGCGCGGCGAGAAGGCGGGCGCGGCGGCCAAGGCCAAGGAGGAGACGACAAAGGCGGTGACGGCGAGCGTCAGCCAGCAGGTCCAGGAGGAGGACAAGGGTGCGGCGCAGAAGGCGCCGCCCTCCGGCATCATCCAACGCATGAAGGTTATCCTGAGGCCCGGCACCGAGATCGAGTACACGACGCTCGACGCCGTGCTGGTCGGCCCCTTCCGCGGCTGGCAGCGGGGAACGGTGCTGACGCTCACGAACGGCCAGCAGTGGGTCGTTTCCGACGATGGGGAATACTGGGGCCCAACCGACAAGCCGCTCCGCGTTCGGATCGTTCCGGGTTCGATGGGCAGCTTTTTCATGGAGATCGAGGACGGCGGCAGGCCGCGTGTGAGGTTCCTCAGGCAGTCGCCCGCGGCCCAGGCCGCCCAGCCCCCGCCCGGTCCCTAGCCCTGGGCCGGCGGCGCCTCAAAAGGAACGGCCGTCTCCTCCTCGGTCTCGACGATCCGCGCGATGCTGAGGAGCTTGTCCCCGTCGGCGAGCGTGAGGAGCTTGACGCCCTTCGCGCCGCGGCCGGTTTCCCTGATCTCGCTCACGCGCGTGCGGATGCTCTGGCCCTTTGCCGTCAGGAGCATCACCTCGCCGCCGTCGCGCACGCTCAGGGCCCCGGCCACGTTGACCGAGCCGTCCTCGGGAAGGTCGATGGCGATCACTCCCGTGCCGCCGCGGCTTATCAGGCGGTAGTCCTCGAAGGGCGTCCGCTTGCCGATCCCGTCCTCGCGGGCGACGAGCAGGCGGTCCTGCGGATCGCAGACCTCTATGGCCTTCACGTGGTCGCCCTCTATCTTGAACCGCATCCCGGTGACACCGACAGTGTCGCGGCCCTGGTCGCGGAGGCCCTCCTCGCTGAAGCGCACCGCCTGGCCCTTGTAGCTGACGAGGACGATCTCGTTCTGGCCGTTCGTGAGGACGCAGCCGACAAGGGTGTCGCCCTCCTCGAGCTTTATGCCGCGGAGGCCGCCCTCGCGGGCGGCGTTCCCATAGTCCGAAAGGTTCGTCTTCTTGGTCACGCCTGCCTTGGTCGCCATGACCAGGTGCAGGCTGCCCGCGAAATCCTTGACGCAGATCATGGCCGCGATCTTCTCGCCCTCGGCGAGCCTGAGGAAGCTCGACACGGACTTGCCCTTCGAGGCGCGGGTCCCCTCGGGGACGTCGTAGACCTTCTTGGCGTGGCACTGCCCCGTGTTCGTGAGAAAGAGGATGAAGTCGTGGGTGCTCGCGGTGAACAGGTGCTCGACGAAGTCCTCGTCGTAGGTCTCCGTGCCGATGATCCCCTTGCCGCCCCTCTTCTGGGAGCGGTAGTCGGAGACGCGGGTGCGCTTGATGAAGCCAAGGTGGGAGACGGTCATGACGCACCCCTCGTTCGGGATCACATCCTCCATCCGGAACTCCCCCGCGGCCGCGATGATCTCGGTCCTTCGCGCCGAGGCGTACTTTTCCTTCATCTCGAGGAGCTCGCTCTTGATGAGCGCGAGCAGCTTCTTCTCCGATTCGAGGATGGCGCGCAGCTCCTCGATCAGCTTCATCAGCCCGACGTACTCGGTCTCGATCTTTCCGCGCTCCAGGCCGGTGAGCTGGTAGAGGCGCAGCTCGAGGATCGCGTCCGCCT
>Ga0182030_10027646_pt1 | contig 10188 bp, 10 predicted proteins | sample 812S3MmetaG_FD_121299 | JGI IMG/M metagenome (GOLD analysis project Ga0182030, IMG submission 121299) | Permafrost microbial communities from Stordalen Mire, Sweden - 812S3M metaG (Illumina Assembly) | ecosystem: Environmental > Terrestrial > Soil > Wetlands > Permafrost | place: Sweden... | reverse complement strand
GGCCACCGCAGCCAGGGCCGGCTCGTCCAGCTGGACCAGCAGCTGGGCGCCGGGCACGCGCTTGGCCACCTCAGCCACGTGCGCCGCCGCGCCCTCGGCCAGGGAACCGGTGAGGTCGGCGACGGCGCCGGGGTCGGCGAGCACGGGATTGAGCGTGCGGGCCAGCTCGATGGTGGCGGCCAGGGTCCAGGGCCCGCACAGGCTGATCTTGAGTGGTCCCTCGTAACCGGCGAAGACCTCCTCGAGCGCGTCGAGGTCGGCCGACATCATGCCGTGCGCGGCGCGCATGTAACGGCCGGGTCGCTCGGCGATCCGCCAGCCGCCCGGGGTGGTCTCCACCGGCATGTCGATCAGCAGGGCGGCGGTGCGCCCGACCAGGTCGGCGCCCGGCCCGCGAGCGGGAAGCTCGGGCAGGTAGGGGAAGTCCGGTAGCTCGCCGGCCACGATCCGGGCCGCCTCGGCCGGGTCCGTTCCGGGCATGGAGCCGATACCGGTGGCGGTCCCGGCCAGCCAGGGGAACGGCTGCGGGCCGCGGGTGCTACCGAGCGTGTCATCCTGCACGCTGCTGAGCTTAGATCCTTTTCGCTGACTGGCGCTCGGCCGCGCATCTGCGCAGGTCAGCGATGTGCCGAATCCACGCCGTGCGCTCAGTGAACTGCTGATGCAGCAGTTGGGATGACCTAGGCGCCTGCCTCAGACGTACGCCACCAGACGGTCAGCGTCCGTGGTACGTCGGCTGGGCGTAGATGGCCTTACACGACTTAACACAGGGGACACGCCGTTCCGCAAACGACGGACCTCGCGGCGAGCCAGTCTGCTACAATTGTTTCTCTGCTTCTAGCCATACCCAATCGGGTCGGGATGTACAGTTCCTCAGCGGGCTGTGCGCCAGTAACGCATTGCCCACCCCCGGAATACGGCACTCCGCCAATCGCTGCCCGTCCTCGCGCGGTGATGACAATAGGGCTGAAATCCCGGACGAGACGATGGCTGATTTCGGGGGGGGAGAGAGAAGGCATGGCTGACCCCTTGTATCGGCGGATCGCCGAGGAGCTGCGCGAGCAGATCGAGTCCGGCCGTCTCCGCCGGAGTGACCAGCTCCCAACAGAAGGGGAGCTCAGCAAGCAGTTCCAGGCCTCACGCAATACGATCCGGGAGGCCGTGAAATCCCTCATTTCCCTTGGACTGGTCGAAACCCGGCCTGGACAGGGAATCTTTGTCACCGAACGGCCTGATCCACTGGTGACCACGCTCACCGCCGACCGGGCGACAGGCCTGGGCGGCGGCGAGGGCGCCGCCTACCTGTCCGAGGTGAAGTGGCGCAATCCCCGGTCGACGGTTCCCCGCGTCGAGTTGCAGACTGCGGCCGGCGAGATCGCCGTCCGGCTCGGGGTCAAAGTGGGAACTCCACTGGTGAGCCGCCACGAGCGGCGCTTTGTAAACCGTAAGAGACGGCGTGCCAGTGACTCCGGCAGCGACCGCAGCGACGGCAAGGGCAAAACCCAGGAAGAACCCGATCCGATGGGTGACGAGGCGCCCTGGTCGCTGCAGACGTCGTTCTACCCCAGAAGCTTCGCCATGCACGGGGCGGAAGGGCTGCTCGACAACGCAGACATCAGAGAGGGCACGGTCAAATACCTGGAAGAGACCCTTGGTATCAAGCAAATCGGTTACCGTGACTGGATCACGTTGCGTGCACCCGACGCCAACGAGATCGCCTTTTTCCGGCTGCCACCTGATGGCCGGGTCCCCGTTTTTGAGATCTTTCGAACCGCGTTTGATCAAAGCGGGAAGCCGATGCGAGTCACGGTGACAATTTTCCCGGCCGACAGAAATCAGTTCATTATAGACGTCGGCCAGGTCCCCGCTCCGCAGTACGAGCCGCCGTCAAAGTAAGACGTACCGGCCCGGCATCTCAGCTCCCCCCATGAACCGCTGACGCAAGCCGGTCACCCGAACTACCAGCCGTCCGGACGTGCGGTTGAGCCGCGGTGGCCGATCCCGATAACACGCCGGACCTTGCGCTCCAGGAGATCCAGGGACTGCCCAACCAGGGAATCCCGCCGACGTTCGGACCGGATCGCCACCAGCGTCGTAACGACGACCCCGGACATGACACCCGTCGAGAAAGCGACCACAGCCGCTACGGCAATGTCACGGGCCATGACGGTCTCCTGCGTCCGCCGACGGTTTTCCCATCGGATTGTTACAGCGATACACGCTGCGTTCGGGCGTTATACACAGTATCTCCGAGTTGAGATGATCCGAAACCTGGGTGGAATCGGGCCTTCCCGCAGGCTGCACGGCTCAGCGTGAGTCGGGCGGCCAACCACCCCCTTGACGGCGGATCACCAGAGCGTTCAGTGCCCATCAGGGCCAGGTCCTCTGGCGGCTCTCCAGGGGCCAAGAGCACCGACGACGATGAGGACACCGACCGCGAATCCGATCATGAACAAGGTGCAGATAAGAGTTCCTACCAGGACTACACCGGCCATGATGGCCTCCCGCAGTCAGGGTCGGCGGCGGACGATGGCCGCCGCCGGCTCCCACTCACTTACCGGTCTTCGCGCCGGAAGTCGTCGCCCTTAGGGCTCGGGACGCTGCGCTGGCCCGTCCCGGTGAGCCGCCGCACGCCGCGGCTCAGGTGGCTCACGGGCTCTTCGTCCAGCAAGATCGACCCGTCCCGTCGCCGCATCGCGGCCTTGTCCTTGGCCCGGATCCCGACCGAGACGACCAGCAGTGGCCCCAGCAGGAAGCCGCCCGCGAACAACACGAAGCAGATTGCTATTACTAGTCCGGCCATGACTGGCCTTCTGCACGTCCCCCCGGCGGCACCCGCTCCGCCGGCCCTTCCGTGTTCCCTGGAGTGCTCCCCGGGCGGCCGCCATCGTGGCACCTGACCCGGGACTGCTCCGCTGCCCGAGGTCACGTGGCCTTACTTCGGCAGGCCATGCCCTGGGCATTGACCAGGGCCAATCCACTCCGAACCTGCCCCAGCTATTCCGAAGATCCTTATGTGACCGTGGAACTGGTTAGCTGGACTCATGCTTTAGCTCGAGAAGGTTCAGCGACAAGCCGGCAACAGAATTACGCCGGCCCTTCGACCTGATCGCCAACGCTGTAGTAACAACCACTCCGGACATGACACCGGCCGAGAAGGCGACCAACGCCGCCACTGCAATGTCACGGGCCATCATGGCCTCCTGTGTCGGCCGCCGGTACTCGTTCCGTCGGACAGGTACAGCGCTATCGGAACCAGAGTTTCCGCACGCAGGGCCTGCCATCAGATCAGGTCTACTCTTCTCACGCATGTTTAAACGTTCCAGCAGCCGATGAAGCAGGAACAGACTGCGGCTATTCGGCAACGATCAGCTCCGCACGCTCTACCAATCAGCGTGGCTAGGAACCTTGATCGCAATGCGGGTCCCATGAGCGCCTGGTCCCTGACAGGTTGATCTATCTACGGAAGGTTTGGCATATTTTCGGGCTAATAATACTGATCTCGGCAGGTAGGGCATCTGAGGGTTCTTTGTGTTAGCGCGATCTATCTCGATCCCCGCCACCAGATCTCTTCGCACGATCGCCTTAGGGTGCCCGAATCCGGAGGCAGTCATAAGCGACGTCCGCCAGGAAACATCGGCCAGAACCTTAACAGGAGCTTCTGACATCACATCGGCCTCAACCATGTGTTTTCCGCATGATCCCGGTTATTCTTAATGTCCTAGCCGTACCATCAGCCGGGTGCATCTCGCCCTGGAGGACGAACGGCCCGCGCAACACCCGTGGTATACCCGCGAGTGACCAGGGCCGATCCAAGGAGGCGCCGTGGCCGACCCTCTGTACCGGCGGATCGCCGACGGCCTCCGCATGCAGATCGAGACTCGCCAGCTGGAGCCCGGCGCGCAGCTGCCGCCCGAGGAGAAGCTGGGCGAGCTGTTCAAGGCATCCCGCAATACGATCCGGGACGCGATCAAGTTCCTGATCAGCCTTGGCCTCGTCAAAACCCGCGCCGGTCAGGGCACGTTCGTGGTGGACCCGCCGGACCCGATGGTGACCACGCTGACCGCCAAAGAGCCCGGTCTAGGTGGCGGCGAGGGGGCGGCATACCTGAACGAAGCCAACGAGCGTCACCCTCGCAGCGACATCCCCACCGTGGAACTTCAGACCGCTCTGGGCGAGATCGCGTACCGGCTCGGGGTCCAAGAAGGCACACCCGTGGTGAGCCGTCACGAGCGGCGTTTCATCCGGTCCAAGCGCGCCAGCCAGCCGACAGCACTGGACGGCGATGAGACCCCATGGTCGATGCAGACCTCTTTCTACCCTCGCAGCTTCGCGCTGCAGGGAGCGGAGCGCCTCCTCGACAACGAAGGCATCGAAGAGGGCACGGTCAATTACCTGAAAAAGACTCTGCACCTCGAACAGGTCGGCTATCGCGACTGGATCACGGTCCGCGCGCCAAATAATGATGAAGTCGGCTTTTTCGGGCTACCGCCTGACGGCCGAGTCCCCGTGTTCGACATCTTCCGTACAGCGTTTGATCAAAACGCAAAGCCGATGCGTGTAACTGTCACCATATTTCCGGTGGACAGGCAGCAGTTCATCATTGACGTCGGTAAGGTCCCCGCTCCGCAGTTCGAGCCCGCGAAGCGGGCACAATGAGAACGCCTCTATTAGTCGGCCCGACTGCGGATGCTAATCACCAATGCCCCGCTTCTACAACAGTTGCCAAAGCAGCCTGCAGCCGCGGGACCCACCACCGGAGCCATCCAGCGATGCCGAATTTGACGACAGAGCCCGTGCGGGACACCGCTGCTGCCACGGTGAAAGGCAATTGCGTAGCGCAAGTGGAGGCTGAACCTCAGTGCCCTGAGTCGGCTACCGACGACATGCCAGAAGAAGTCGTCAGCCTCGTCCGCAGAGGGCAGCTGGACCTCAACATCAGATGCGCGGTTCGCCGAGACCAGCCCGCCGTGCTGGAGCTCATCGATGAGGCGAAGCTGTGGCTACCCAGAAAATACACCGACCAATGGTCCAAGGACTGGGCGGACCAGAAGGGCCGGAAGCGCAGCGACCGCGTCCAGGCTTCCTTGGCACAGGGGACAACCTGGATTGTCACCGTAACGCATGAAAAGCAGACATACGCCGTGGCCACGGTGACAATTGAGCCTACAGCGAATCCACTGGTGTGGGATCGCCCAGGAGATCTTGACGATTCTGCTGTTTATCTCAGCCGCCTCGTTGTAGCGAGAGGGCTCGCCGGGCTGAGAATTGGCGCCGCTCTGCTTAACTGGGCATGCGATCATGCTGGTCATCGGTATCAGGCTGAGCTGGTCCGCATCGATGTTTGGACCCGCAATTTCGCGCTGCACAGTTACTATCGGGCACAGGGCTTCCGGTGGCAAGAATATTGCCGAGACACGTCCTATCCTTCTCGTGCGCGCTTTCAACGGCCCACCAGTCGGAAAGCCCGGAGGACGCCGCGGGTATTGACCGCGGTAAAGAGCCTACTCGGCGCGCAGCCCTGATAATTTACTGCATTCTTTCCACAGGCTGTACGCCCGATTTGTATAAGTGCACCCACCGCAGCGGCTGCGCCGTGCGCTGCTCATCAAGGCACTGCGTCGGCCGCGTCCTCATGGCCGAAGGGTCCGACTTGACCAAGTCCTTTGTGCGTTCACTTGCGAGTAGGAGTAAGCGTCAGAAGGCAGTCCGCTCAAGCTTCAGCAATTTATCTTGGTGAGCAAGACACTCGGCCCATCAACTGTTCGGGCGACCACCGGAGCCGTGCATCGGCGGGGTCCCCGTCGGACGCCGAACTTTGAGCTCGAGGAGGTCCAGCGACTAACCGACAACAGAGTTACGCCGGCCCTTGGACCTGATCGCCAGCACCGTGGTGACGACCACTCCGGACATGACACCGGTCGAGAAGGCGACCAACGCCGCCACTGCAATGTCACGGGCCATCGTGGCCTCCTGCGTCGGCCGTCGGTGCTCGCTCCGTCGGACAGGTACAGCGAGGCACGCGGTGATTGGCGCTCATCAGGATACCCCCGTGTCGTGATCATCTGAAACCCCGGAGGCCCGCCGGTTACGATCGGCATCACAGCTTCACTCACGGCTTCTCCAGCGTCCGACGACACCGACAACGATGAGGACGCCGACCGCGAAACCTGCGACGAAAAAAATACAAACCACAGTTCCGATAAGGACTACATCGGCCATCTGGCCTCCCGCAGTCTCGCCGGTGGCGGTCCTGGCCGCCACCGGCTTCCCGCTATCAAACTTCTGAGGCCGGCGCTTACCGGTCTTCGCGCCGCTTGTCACCGGGAATTGGCCTCGGGCCATTGCGCTGACCGACCCCGGACAACCGGCGCACACCACGAGACAGGGACCCGCGGGCGTCTTCGTGCAGCAGAATCGACCCGTCCAGCCGCTTTATGGCGGCCTTGTCCTCGGCGTTGATACCCACTGCGATGACCAGCAGCGCCCCGAGAAGGAACCCCGCCGCGAACAGAACGATCAAGATGGCTATGAGCAGTCCGGCCATGACGGCCTCCAGAGGTCCAGCGGCTTACCTCGCCGCCCTGTCACTCGTGCGTCGCCCTCGCTACGGATCCTGTCGGCTGGTTACGAGAGCGTGTACCCGGGCGGTTGCATTCGTCCCGGGCGATGTTCTGCTGCTAGAAGTTGATGGAGGTGATGGAGAGGTCGCTTAGCCCGCATGCAGTAAGAGGCCGATGTGCGGGCCTGACTGCAGGAGCGAAGAAGCCGCGATGTTCGATCACGCCACTCAGCTTTCCCATCTGGGATTATGCGATCGTTGCTCCGGCGCGGCGATCACCGCCATCCCCGCGGCGATGCTAATTAGGAAAAATGCCATAGCGGCGCCTATCACCGCTGCGACGTCACCGGCCATCATGGCCTCCAAGATGCCGCCGGTACCGTTCTGCCGGCCTCGGTGTACTGCGGTGAGCGCCGCCTCGCCGCGTCATAGCGACGGGCCGAACTCGTGCTGCCCTGGCGCCCGCGGCGTTGAGTCACGCCGCCGCGATCCCGAGCTTGGCCCGAGCGGCCTGGTCGAAGCATTCCCTCTCCGGGCTGCCCGCTGTGCCACCTAGACCAACTGTCAACCTAGTACTTACTTTCCGAGGGGTAGGAGCTATACCAACCCCCGGTACTTACGGTATATCCCGGCCCCGTTCAATCGAAACCCCTTTTATCGAAGAGGGAGAAGACGGCACAACCTGACGCTGGCCATGGCTGCGTCCTGCTGACCTAGCTAGCTGGATAGCTGGTACAGCTTGGACAGGTCAAGGGCCCTCAGGTGTGTCGCTGCAGCTTGTCTGGCTACAGGCGTACGGCAGGACAAGACCTTGTTACGATTTTGCCTGGCCGTGGGTTGCAGCTGACTTGGTGCTAGGATCAAGGCCCATACACCGAATAGTTCTAGCCATACCTACTACCGGTGCTGTACCGGTTGCACACACCACCGCAAAGTGATTCCTCCTGCAGCGTCGGCTGCTGAGTCCAACTGGGGGAGCATGCTTGAGCCCTTGTACCGCGCCATTGCTGATGATCTACGTGAGCAGATCGAGTCTGGAACTCTGTCCCCGGGGGCGCGACTGCCCAACGAGCAGGGTCTCGGTGAGACGTACAGTGCCTCCCGCAACACGGTTCGGGAAGCCATCAGGTGGCTCATCAACCGAGGCCTCGTCGAGGCTCGGTCCGGGCAGGGAACGTATGTGCGCGAGAAGATCCCACCGTTCGTCACGACGCTTTCTGGCGACTGGCAGACGGAGGAGGAGGGACTCAGCGCCGGCGAGGGCAGTGCCGCACTGAGCGAGGCGCTCGAACGGGACATGACGCCCAGCACCAGCACCCCGGACGTGACCCCTGAATTCGCCGAGGGCCTGATCGCGCGACTGCTGCAGATTCCGGAGGGGACGGGTGTCATCGTCCGGCGGCAGAAACGCTTTCTCAATCAGGTCCCCTGGTCCACCCTGACGACGTATTACCCGATGAGATACGTCGAACAGGGAGCTCAGCGTTTGCGCGCCAAGGAAGATATCAAGGAAGGCGTCGTTGTCTACCTCAAGAAAGAACTGGGGATCACTCAGATCGGCTGGCGGGATCAGATGGTCGTACGCCCACCCGGCGACGACGAAGCCAGGTTTTTCGGCTTGCCGGACAGTGGGCGGCTACCGGTCGTGGTTATTTACCGGACAGGCTTCGCCGACGGCCTGGAAGGCAAGACGGGTCCCGCGCCATTCCGGCTTACGGTAACGGTATTCCCTGCGGACCGGAACGAGTTTGTCACAAATGTTGGCGAAGTGGGCGAACGGCTGGCCGAGCCGATAAGCCAGTAATAACTGCTCTGCGCCGCGTACGGTACTCTCGTCAGGGCTTGATGTGGCGGTCTACCGGCGTGGTTCCTGTCAAATTGATGGCCGACAGCGGCCGATACACCGAAGGACGGCATAGTCATGAACAATGACGCGTTCCCGCAGCCACATCCAGACTCCTGGATCGACCGCACGCGCCCCTACATAACGGCTGCCGTGTGGTCGCTCGCCAACGCTGGCGTGCCGGTTACGCGCAGCTGGCTCGATCCGCGCGATCCCCGGGACGCGACCATCGTGTACTCCTCTCCCGCGACGGCCGGCGAGCGAGCGCTGGTCTGGGACGAGGTGACCGGATGGCGAGATGGACGGTACGAGTTCGGCCGCCAGGGCACGCGGACAAGCTTGTCCGACGTCAGCTACCTGGGAGGCGGGGTCCTGCTGTACGGCACGGAACTCGTCTCGCGGCTGATCAGCGGGACCAGTGCACCGCAGCGTCAGTACCGGCAGGTCACCGATTTGCGCGACGGACTGGATGACGCCCTAAGCAGCCCGCGTTAACGCCACCTCGTCATTCGTCGCCGTAGAGGTGGCGATTGAGGGCGGTGGGACGCATCGATTCCGGGCACGAGGCGGTGTAGAAGTTCATGACGGCGACGATGCGGGTCTGCGTGGTCAGGCGAACCGAGCGCGCATAGTGCGGGTTGTGCCTGCCGTCAAAGAAGATAAGGTGACCCGCCTGCGGCCTGATCACCGAGCATGACCTGTCGATCTCCGTCATGCTGGCGGCCGAGCTGTCGTGCCCGAAGACCAGTTCGCCGCCTTCGCCGGGACCATGATCGGTGCAGAACAGCAGGCCGGTGAGCGGATTCGAGTCGACGTGGCATTCGAACCGCATATCCGGCCCCTGCTGCACATTGAGGACGACTCCATAGCGGTCGTCGCGTGCGGTCACAACCGATGCGCCTTCCACGCGTTCCGCCAGTTCCCGGAAATCAGAACGGTAGAGCTTGAACAGCCAGGGGAGCCCGTTTTGCACCTGATCGGCATGGACCCGGCCGCGATGGACGTGCTGTACATCACCGGCCTCGCGGGAAAGGACGGGAGTGCGGGCAAAGTTCCTGAAATCGGCGTTGATCGCCGCTTTCCGTACGTCCACGCTCCAGTCCGGCAGAAGCAATTCACTGACGTCGAATGTGGTCCACTGGGCCGTGGGCAGCATTAACCGCTCTCCCTTGGTGAACTTGGCGGCATTTCGGCTGTCAACCGGGCAAGCCCCGAGCCGGGTTTGCTGGAATTAGCAGGCCAAAGTATCTCGCGAACCGCCAGCTGCCGCTACCGAGTTCATAATTTGAGAAGCGGCCGCGCAGCCCTCGTTACGGAAATAGTCGCACCCCCCAGCACGGTGTCGCCGTCGTAGAGGACGGCGGTCTGGCCGGCGGCCACGCCGCGGGCGGGCTGGGCCAGGGTGATCTGGAGGGCGTCGCCGTCGAGGCGGGCCTCGCAGCGGTAGACCTCGCCGTGGGCGCGGAGCTGGACCCCGCATTCGCGGGGCGTCGTGAGCGGGTCACAGCCGGTCCAGACCGGGCGCTGGGCGGTGATGTCGCGGACGTCGAGCTCTTCGGCGGTGCCGACCGTGACGGTGCGGGTGACCGGCTCGATGTCGAGGACGTACCGGGGGCGGCCGTCCTCGGCGGGGCGGTCCAGGCGCAGCCCGCGGCGCTGGCCGACGGTGAAGGCGTAGGCGCCGTCGTGGCTGCCGAGCGGCGCGCCGGAGCTGTCCACGATCGGGCCGGGGGCCTCGCCCAGGTGCCTGGTCAGGAAGCCGCGGGTGTCACCGTCGGCGATG
>Ga0182030_10027644_pt1 | contig 10188 bp, 9 predicted proteins | sample 812S3MmetaG_FD_121299 | JGI IMG/M metagenome (GOLD analysis project Ga0182030, IMG submission 121299) | Permafrost microbial communities from Stordalen Mire, Sweden - 812S3M metaG (Illumina Assembly) | ecosystem: Environmental > Terrestrial > Soil > Wetlands > Permafrost | place: Sweden... | reverse complement strand
TGCGACGGGCACGATCCGGTCTGCTGAACCGGGATGGCTTCGGTACCGGTCAGTGGCGACGCTGCCGGGAGATTATTGATCGTTACCGGCGTTTGCGAGTATGCCAGGCCGCCCCAGAGCATCAGGGTGAGTAGCCATATTCTGCGAATAGTTGTCATTCCGGCAGCCCGATCAATGGGACTTTCGGCCAGTTGGGATCACCTTTTCTGCTGCAGACAAACTTATGAGGACGCCCGCGCGATGCCATGTGGGCGTTCATCGCTACGGTACAGGATGCTTGATCCGAAAACGGCCCGGAGAGGGCTTTCGCCGATTGCGGAATTCCGGGCATGGACAGTATGACGATGATCAAATAAAACATGGCTGGCTTTCCTCAGGCGGCCTCACGAAGGCGACCATCAAGCATTTGGTGGAAGTGATCATCGTTTGCGGATGGAAGTCGCAACGATGTGTTGCAACCGCCCGTGTAGTAACTCGGACATGCGGTCGTAGAGAGCGTGTCCGTTGTAATGATGTAAAGTACACCTCCGCAGGCCGATGGGGTTGCGTTCCACGCGCTCTGACTTGAGCACGATCCCCAGAAATTCCCATTGATCGCGCCCCCAGTGAACGTTCCTGGTGGAAGCAACGACCATACCGCGTGAGTCGCATGAATGGTCGTATTCAATTGCCCGAAGATGTCGGACGGCGTATAGGTCGCGTCATCGCCCAGTTCGGTGCCCTGTATCTGATAGATGCCAGGAAGTTTGCCGCGCCAATCTGTGCTTCCGCTGGATGACCATGGATTGCCGTTCGTGCCGGAAGGCGTTTGCCCGGCATACGTCCCCTGCCCTGGAGTGAGTCCGCAAAGGAACACGGAACATGGTGAAGCGTTCGCAACTGTCCCGCTGCTAATGCCTACCGTATCGGAACCTCCGAAACTAGTCGCGCTGCTGCCCAATGTTTGTCCGATCGAAGATGCGTCGGTGTCCAATCCGAAATAATTGAGCATGAACTGGACATTGGTGTGCGGGAAAGCGACGCTTGAGCCTGCTGGACCCATTGATGTATTCAGCGCGATGAGTTGCGTGCGTGCATTAGCCACACTGTACGTGCTGTCAGGAGTGCCAGAGGAAGGCTGCTGCGCTGTCTCTCCTTGCACTGCAACTGCTTCAATGTACGGCGACGTATCGATTGTGTTTCCATCTGGCAGCGTATGGGCACCGATAGCTTGGTCTAGCGCGATTTGCCTGCCCATGACGCTAGATCTATAAAAGGCCGCCGTAGATCCTGTGCAGGATCCGCCAGATCCATTCATGCACCAGTACCCGTAATGAGTGCCGTCAGGGCCGAGCGGCCCATACGTGGATGAGGTGGCGATATAGTCCGGCAGCATCTCACTGGTCGGATTGGCATGAAAGAAATCTTCATTCATCACATAGATCATCATTCTCCGCGGGCTGCTCAAGGGCGGCATTGCGCCGCCAGTCCACGTGGTCGAACCGGTCAATAACTGTACGTACAGTTTGTCAATGGATGAGAAGTCGTAGACGCCGAGACCACCATTTTCAAGCGGTCGCCAGTAAGTCCAAAACGTATAGCCGAGCACCTGAGAAGGCGCTGCGCGAACGATGGCAATTTCAGATTGCTGGGTTGTGATTGAGGAACCCAGAGTAAAAATCGTATTACTTAGGACGTAATGCCCAGGATGCCACTTGACTGCGGCCATCCCACCTCCGCCACCACCCGCAATGGTGGTGCCGATGAAAAACCCAGACCAATTATCTAGGATGACATCCGTTTCAGCCTGACCATTGCTATCGATCCCGATTGCCGGTATCCCCGCAGTGACCGATCCGTCAGTTGCAGTGAGCGCAGAAATCTGCGATCCGCGCACCGTCACGTAGACTGTCGTCCCCTGCGCGCAGATGCCGACCAGGTCGCCGGAATTTATTGTCTCCGTAGTCGGCGCTACCAATGTGGTCACGATGCCGGCGACGATCTTGAATAACTGAAGCGTCGCGCTGCTTCCCAACGGGCCTTTCGCTGTTACGAAATATCCGTTAAGCGTTCCTGATGCGGCGTTTCTCACGCCTACGTTAAAATTACCCTCTCCGCTGACGGCGTTGAGAGTAAGGACTTGAACCTGCGAACACTGATCATTTGGGAAACTGACATTATATTGATTGCGGCAGTCGCTAGCGCCGATGCTTGCGCATTCGATCGTGCCGCTGACCACGCTTAGCGTGACATCCCCAGTCGCACTGGCTATCCAATTTCCGTTCCCAGACAGATTACCGTTGGAGTACGTGAACGTATCTAGACCAAGCACGTTCCAGTAGTAAGCGGCCTGCGCGTGCAAGAGAGTTGCGAACAGGAGCGCTGTTAGCGCGGAAATTATGCGAGAGGTGCGCATGTCAGGTCTCGCCGGTCCCTGTGGTATTCCATTTTGTGGTCGCATACTTGTTAATTTTGACGGTCGCTCCGGCAGCCAGAGACCGCGATCCGGTTGTATTAGTTGGCGACAACGTCAACGTATCCGTCGTGATCGCCAATGTAACCACGGCAGACGCAGGATCGACGTAGATATCCATGTGCGTCGGAACCGTGTACGCCACCGATGAATTGGCCGGAATAGTCAGCGTGCAAGCCGACGCGCAGTTCATATAGATGACAGCACCAGCGTCCCCCAGCACCATGGTGTACGAGGTAGTCTGATTGTTCTGAGACTGCCCGCTTGAGGTTGCGCAGGACCCGGCCGAGGTCGTCACCGAACCAGTCAGGGCTGGCAACTGCGAACAGTTCAGCGTGCCGGTATTGACCTCCGACGCTGCAATCGACTTGTTCGTCAGTGTCTGGGAGGCGGCCAGTGTCACAACCGTATCGGTGACCGCCGGGAATGTCAGAGCGAACGCCGAGGCGCTTGAATTGGCGCTCGTGAACGTGGTGCAGCCGGTGCTCGATCCCAGTAGGCACAGGTCGCTGTTCGTGAAGGTCTTGAGCGCCGTGATGGTCTGAGCACTGTTGAGCGTGTCGACCGTTCCGGAAGTGGCCGGCAGCGTGAATGTCGTTGAGTCAGTGCCACCGAAGGTGATCGAATTGTTGATCGTCAGCGTCTTGCCTGACGCGGGACTGAACCCGGACACACTGGTGGCGGCAATTGTTCCCGCGCCTGTGAACCCCAATGACGCGCCAGTCCCGACCACCATGGCGGCGCCGGTGTTAGTGCTTGAGGTTATCGCGCTGAAGGCGTTGCTACCGCCGCTGCCGCAGGTTCCCCCCGAGTCGACTATGATCCCCGTAGCTGACCATTGCGTGCAATGACCGGAAGTGATGGCTCCGCTGAAGACGGCGATATTGGCGCTAAGCAAGGACGACGCGCCCGTGCCGCCATTGCTCGGCGACAGCAACCCGGTGAAAGCGTTAGCCGTTATCGTGCCTGAGCCATTGGGCTGCAATACGGACCCGGATCCTACCTGCATCAAAGCTGAGGTGTTGATGCCGCTCGTGATCGCGTTGAAGGCGCTGGAGCCGCCGCCAGCACCGCAGTCCACACCGGTCCCTGAAACGATGCCAGCGGTGTTTACGTGAAGGCACTGTGTTAGACCTAGAACATTGGTGGTCAGCGCACCGGACAGATTCAGCGTCGTGAATGATGCGGAGTTAGGCGCCGTCACGCCGATCGGTAACGGACTGGCGAAAATGGATGAAAACGGACACCGATTGCTCGTGCCGCTTTGGTCGCACCAGGTGTAGTCGCCGCCGCTGATCGTGGAACCGATAGGGAAGTTCTTGAATTGAATCTGCGCGTGGGCCAGCAGCGGTGCGCACAGGATCAGTAATGCAATAAGTCTTTTCATGGTTAGCTACTCGTATTGACCTGGAGGCCAGCATCGTTTTGCGCGGCAACGCCGGCATCGTTGAGAACTTGCATTCCAAAGGCTGGAGAGGTCACCCCAGGTGACACTTCTACAGTGCCCTCCAAGAATCGTGTGGTGACGCCAGTGGCAGGATTCGTGAGAAGGAGGTCGTAGACGCCGGCCCACCAAGTGAACCCTTCGGTGTCTTGCGCATCGATCGTGAGCGTAACCGTCCCAGTTATACCACCGAGTACGATATCCGCGCTGGCGTCATACAGAAGCGCAGTGGACAGCGGAAAGGCACGAATCTGCATCGCCGCGGTATAGCCAGTCAGATCGACCGGCGACGGGGCGGCGCCAGCGGTCCCGCAGTTGCAGCACTGCGTCGCCATCCAGACCCATGTGCGCGTGTAGGTCGCGCCTTGATTGACACATAGGTTATCGGTCGCGACACAGCAGTTGATCATGCGGCTGCCTTGAGGTTGGAAGCGATTCTCTTGGCCAGGAATGGTCCCCAGACCTTCAATTTGTCAGGCGTGAAAAAGTCGCTATGTCCAGACACCACCGGCATATTTGGCGTCGCGCCACAATTGATGTTAGCGATTTTCGGATCGAATCCAACATATCCAGCATGGCCCAGTTCGCCCCAAATGGAGTCGTAGATGTGTAGCGACGCGCCTATCTCAGCAATTTCAGTGATGTCATCGCCCGCGTTCCAATAGACATCAATCCATTCGCACGATCCAGGGCGCCCGATCGCCGTCTCCAGCGCCCCGTTGATAAAGACCGCACCGACCGCGGGCGCGCCCATCAGCATCAAATGGTAGGCGATTGCGCATCCGTTCGAGTGACCAACAATAACGTCACCCGGCTTAATGTAGTGCAGAAGCGTGCCCTCAAGCATGGAGTTGAGCACGCGGGTCTCGATCGCCAGCTCGTACCCGTAGTCCGGGTACGTCACCTCGAATCCAGCGGCAACAAGATAGCCCAACAAGCCCTTTACCGGGCTCGTCGGTTCAGTCCTGATACCGTGGATGAAGTGCACCACAGTTATGCAGCAGGCGCCTGAGCCGCAGCCAGAGTCGCGTCCCAACTGTCGATCTGTGAAGTGATCGTCTTCTGCAGCGCGCCGCCTTCTGCCACCAGCAACGCCGGTGCGAGATTCTGCAGTGTGCCCAGCAGCACAAGCGATGATCCCGGGTACTTGGCTACCCACTGCTGTGGATCCGGCCCCATGTTGGAGACAAACGCTTTCACCGCGGCTAGCGCCGCGCGCGCCGTCGGGATTGCGGCCTGTTCTTCAGCATTCAATGTCGTCATGTTTTCACCTGTGGTTGTGTCGGAAGATCCGGCGATAAAACGTGCTCTGGCGTCGGAGTTGCAAGCGGCGGAGGTTGAATATTCACGGCGTCGGCCTTCGCCTTCGTCAACGTCACCACCGGGGATGGCTTGACGACACGCGCATGCGCGGCGTACCCCATCGCTGCGGCTGAAATGGCGTCCATTGCCCAATCTGCTATGACCTGTGCGTCCAGTCCGAATACCGACAGATTCATGTGGTACCGAATCTGGATCTTGTCGAGCACCTGCGTGAGCACCGCAATGATGATGCCCTTGAGCACAGCCGACTTGTACCAAGGGATGGCTACCGGCGCGTCTTGCTGTTGGTTGTTCATGCGTCTATCCCTGACAATAAAATCTGGCCGATTCTTACATATCTTGGCTTGACATTCTCGTTTTTAACGGTGCACTCCGCCTCCGCGTCGGGCCAATCCTCGGCACCCACCGCCGCAATCAGTTTCGGGAACCCGTTGATGAACCCAGACATACCTTCGTTGAAGGCCAGTTCCAGAAGGGCGGAGCGACGCACGTCATCGCAGCCCGCATACCAGGGTCGCTGAAGTAACTGGCCCTCGAATTCGTTCAACTGCAGCGCCAATATCGCTCGGGCTACAGGCTCGGAAATCCCAGATTCACAGTTCATGCCATAGCCGATAGTCGCTTTGCCGACCGGCGCATGCACGAGCCTGCCGGTCTCATCATCGTACAACTGTCCCCGAAACCCTTCCTCGTTAAGACGCACGATGCGAGCTGCAGTGATATCGGACGCTGTGCTCATCGTGCCAACTGCCTTCGCACGCGCTCTTTACCTGCGTCGCGATACAGTTCGCCAATCTCCACGTCGTGGAATAGCAGATCGTCACGATGCGCGCTCACATCCACAGCGAGTCTTGTGATCGCTGCCGAATCGACCGTTTGGCGCATCTCAAGTTTCACCACTGCAATACGCAGACCCATCCACGCGCCGAGCCACCCGCTCCCGAGTCCTATGGCGAGAGATGCCGCCAACTGGAACAACGGAAAAATCGAAGGATTCATATGTGCTCTTGCGCAATACCCAGCGCGCGAATGATCGCACTGTCAGGCTGAGACAAAAGCGGCTTAGTCGTCTCGTTTGTAGCCTTCCTGGCATTACTCCAGCGCTTGAATAAACGTTCGGTCAATGCATCGTGATCGACTTTGCCACCTGAGGCACGGTGGGTCGCATCCTCGTCGTCAGTATTTGCGTTTATCGCCTGCACTGCGGCAGCCGCGGCGACGGGAGACCCCGCTGTGCCAGTCGCTACCTTCGGGAGGGCCGCAGCCTGTCCCGGGCCGAGCGCGTAGGCGCGCGCGCCGGTGCGCGCTAGAGGGTAAGCAGCCGCAGCGGCGATCCCGTAAGGCCCGGCGGCGTGTTCTCCGATCACTCCCGTAAGCATCGTACCGAGCGTATCTAGGTGACTGACGCCGTGACTTCCGATCTTCGCCACATCCTGGGTGGCCCGCGGGGCGGCGTTGCCAAAATCTGCCAACGTCTTTAAGTCTCCGCTCAGAGGATCACCGGACCGCGCTAGCCCCTGGATTGATACATCGCCCGTCGAGGGATTCAACGCATCAAGCACGGAGTGGGCCTTGGCTGCCAATACGCGAGAGGAGCGAAAGGCGCCCACAAGCGATGAATCAACATCAGGATTGGCCGATATGCTGCGGTCGATCTGATCCTCCAAAGCGTTTGACAACTGCCGGTATCCGGCCCCCAAGCGCGTGTCTCCAGACCGGTATGCCATGCTGGATGAATCGCGCAATTCGGCGATTTTGTCCACCGCGTCACTGGAGTCGAAAGATGGCTGGAGCAGTGAATCAGTTTCATCGATAAGCGGCGATGGCTTACTGCCTGGAAAAGATTTCGCAGGCCCCGCGGCTTTCGCAGCGACATCAGACACTGCGTTCAGGAAACTATCGTCGGTGTTAATAGTCCCCACGTCGCGCAGTGCCTGGTATCCATTTCCGGCTTGCGAGATAACAGAACGAATCGACCCTTCCGTAAGCGGAACATCGGGATTGAGACCAAGTTCGCGCGCCGCGACGGCATTTGCAATGGGTTGGTTACGCACCGATGCGGCCTGCTGGGTAGCGATTTTCCCGCCAATAGTCTCAACCGTAGCATTGACCGCGCTGGGGTTTGTGGTCTGGGGCGGCACGACGAGACCCAAGTCTTGGGCTTTCTTGATGGTCTGCGCCATGAGCTGATTTTTCAGCGCAGCAGCGTTGGCAAAATTTGCAGGCGCCTGCGCAGCAACTTCTGGCACCCCCGCTACGGCCCGAAGCAGCGCGGGAGCTTGTTCAGCGCCGGATGCGCCGCCCATGATCACTGGGAGCGCCACGTCATTGATCTTTTCGGCAGTCGTTTGGGGCGCCCCGAAAATATCATTCATTTGCGCGTGATAAGTGGTCGACGGCAATTCGTATGGGTACTGGCCGTTATCGTTTTTTCCCGCAACCAGATTGCGCGCAGCAACCCCGGCATCCATTGCCATCAGAGGAATGGCCGCGGCGGCGTTCGCGCCCGCTTTTAGTATCTGCGCGCCTTGGTGTTTTACCTGTCCCCACGCGTCTTGAAATGGAGTCGTGGTTGAGGGGGCGGCAGCATCCTTACCGCTTCCCGAATCAGATGAGGCGCCAAAATTTGCCCAAGGGCCATCATCATCGCTGACCGCAGAAGCTGGAGGCGCAGCAGCAGTTGGCGATGCGTAATCCTCCCAAGGAGCTGCATCACTCATTGCGCCACCTTTGACCAATTGGATTTATTCGCAGGATCACCGCCATTGAACTGGTACCCAGACCGAATCGTTCCGGCGCGAATTGATTGGACGGCCGCAGCGGGGGTGCGCAGATCCTGTGGGCGCTGCTTTGGCGTAAACGACGGCGTGAATCCTAGCTTGCCTTGTACGTACTCGGTACGTCCAGCACCCGGAGTGGAATCAATGGCCCCAGGTAGAGCGTACGGGTCTGCCCCGTTGCGTAGCGCCTGAATCTTTGTGGCCTGGAGCTTCGCATCATAATCGGTGTCGGCACCCAAGTAATTCACCAGGTTCTGAATCGTCGTCAGAGGCTGCGCGACGTTCGGTGAGCCGCGCGTCATGAAAGTCATCATTTCCTGATTGGTGATTTTCTGCCCAGATAGGAGCGTTCGCACGTTTTGGGCGCCCACTTGATTCAGATACTTGTCGAGCGTCTGCTCATCCACCAAGGCATCAGGAGCTGCGCCGCTGACGGCAGCCTTAAATTTCTGGAATCCATTGTAGATATCCGAGCCGGGCCCGACCGCGCGCGGCGGGAGTTTGGCTATTTCGTTCTGAGCGGCGGCCAAAATTGACCGAGTCTTAGCGTCCTGCGCTGCGGCATCGGCCGAGGCGTCAAGCTGCGCGGTTCTGAACTTCTCGGTCTCCTCGGGTGCAGAAATTCCCGTTTTTGTCGCAAAGCCGGTTGGCTGTGGCGTAGTGGGCAGTTTGGAGAAGTCGACGCCTGGTAAGAAGTTTCCGGGGGGAGCGGGTGCCGGCGCGGATCCGGACTGCGGAGAAGGCTCCGGCCCAGATTGTGCTGCTGCCGGGGCGCCAGCGCCCGGAGTTCTCGGAGTTCCTCCCGTGGGAGGCGCCGCACCCAATGGAACACGTTGTTTAGTGACCTTGTTGATCGCCCACGGAACCTGATTGGCATCACTTTCGATGCTCCAGGCCCCGATGTCCTGGCCGCGCAACGTTGTACCAAGGCTCGCCTGTTGCTCTGGGGTCAGAGTCTGTGCCGCGACACCAATCGCTGGTGCCCCCGTGCGGGAGTTGATTCGAGCGCCAGCATTGTCCGTGTAAGTGTCGCCAGTCCACTGATGCAGGGCGTTGTATTGGACCAACGCAGCCTGACGGGCGCCAGGATCTGGGGATGTTGTGGCCGTCGCGTACTGTCTGTCGGCCAGCCCCTGCGCCACATTCTGATTGGCGGATAACTGCGCCTTGATACGCGCATCGATATCAAATTGGGCCTGCTGGACGGGCTGATCACTTCCGAAGGCAATCGCAGCCCCGCGCGCCTGTTTCATTTTCGCGGCTTCGCTTGGCAGAATGGGCGGGACGTAGAATTGCTTGCGATACTGATCATCTACGCTTTGTGCGGCCTGGGCGGCTTGTGGGCTCGGCGTCGAAGCGACCTGGGGCGCTTCCGGCGCTGGCGTTGTGACTGCCGGATTGATCCAGTCGGACGCGGCCTTGTTTTTCATGGTCGCAAGCTGGTTCTGGATTTGCTGCCCCTGCGCTACAGCCTCCGTCTCGCCAGTCTTAGCCAAGGATGCGCGGCTGCTGAGGTACTCGTCGGCGCCAGCCCCAAGCCCAGCCGCGAGTGCTACGCCAGGCGAGCGAGTCTTGGCGGTCCCCATGGCCGCTATGCCTGAGAGAATTGGCAGGAAATTCTCCGGCTTGTTGAGTCCAGCGCCCTTAATCCTGTCCCACAATGACTTGGAGGTGCCCCCTGCGACTCCCGACGGCGTGCCCGTGGTCGGCTGATCATCAGCCTGCGCAACAGGTGCCAAGTCCTCAGGTGCCGGCTCAGCCGCCGTATCGTCGGGCGCGCCTCCATCATCGTACCCGCGCCGGGCCGCCACCCCGCCTCGAGCCAGGGCCTCGTTACTGAACATCGATCCCATGAGGCTGGATGCGTTGTTCGGATCACCCATGTAGGAGAGGGTCTGAAGGCCCGTCTTTTGCTTCACCAACGGGCCCGGCTTGGCGAGTGCGTACTGATTGGTGTCATCGGGAATGGCCAAGTCATCTCCCTCATCGTAGGGAGTTCCCCCGCCAATGTCCTTTTTGATCCGGCCCCCGCGCCGGGCCGCAAGCAACGCCACCGTACCCACGTCTGCGGCCGCGTATTCGGCGGCCAGGGCGGCAGCAGCATCGGCCGCACCGGTTACCGCGGCATCCCCGGCAGCGCCCGCCGCAGCGCTCCCAGCGGCGGTGGCAGCGGCATCTGTGGCGGCGGG
>Ga0182030_10027640_pt1 | contig 10190 bp, 12 predicted proteins | sample 812S3MmetaG_FD_121299 | JGI IMG/M metagenome (GOLD analysis project Ga0182030, IMG submission 121299) | Permafrost microbial communities from Stordalen Mire, Sweden - 812S3M metaG (Illumina Assembly) | ecosystem: Environmental > Terrestrial > Soil > Wetlands > Permafrost | place: Sweden... | reverse complement strand
GATGACCGTGTCGTGGTCGCGTTCGGACTCGATCATAAGGTGTTCGAGGGCGTAGATGCCGCCAAGCCGTTCTGTGCGCTTGTTGGAGGCGAGCTGGCTGATGGCTTTGGAGTAGCGGTCGGTGAGTTGACCGCGGCGGGTTAGGTAATACGTGCGGGCAGTGAAACCTAGACCGGTCAGCACCGCGAGACCGCCAACCGCAGCGAGATGGATCTGCCGGGTGGTGTTGAGGACATCGGCCCTGTCCAGGCCCCGCAGGCCGCTGACCGGGGCTGCCCACCAGGCGATAGGTCTGAGTAGCGAGTAGCGAGTAGCAAGATGAGGAACCCGGCCGCAGCGATGACCGATAGGAAGGTGGCCATGGGCGATGCCTGCGCAGTGCAGTCACAATCGCCCCGGTTTGGCTGGCAGTTGTCCGCATGTGCTGTCATTTTCTTTGTGATGTGATCGGCTGCGATGTCCGGTGACACGATTGCCCGTGTGCGGGTCAGTCGCTCACCCGTACTGTTCCAGCCCGCCGGATGAGGGCCGTGATACGTGAGAGTTAGCGTGGGCACCCTGCCGAACGATACGGTGATGCCCGGGAGTGTGCTGAACCCGGACTCGGCCGGGTAGGCAACCTCGCCTATCGACGGGGCCTGGTCAGGTCATACTCGGAATGCATCTCCCTTCCGGGACCGCTGGACCGTGGTGGCCACGATGTGTTCCCGGACACGCTGGTCGTCCTTCCACTTCATCACCAGTCGGCGTGGGTCCATCGCGAACTGGGCGACGATGTCGCGGAGCTCCTCCAAGCCGAGATCAGCAAGACGCGCCATCAGATCTTGTTCACTGGTGTCAGCAAGGACCTTGAACGGGTCGAGCTTGGCTGGCGCCCGGCGGCCGGTGCGCTTCATCCCGGGGGGCATCTCCACAAGACCGGCGAGCTTCGGGTCTGCATTCAGCCGCCGTAGCGCGCGTTCTGCCAGTACCGGATCTTTCGATGCGGCGGTCAGGAGGTTCTGGCACGTGACGGCCAGCGCTTTGAGGCGAGGGTCACCATCGTTCACCTGTCCTCCACAGCCTTGACAATCTCCGCGGCAAGCTTGCTGAACGCTTCGTAGCCGCCCTGGTAGGCGTACTTCTGGCGCAGGGTGCCGCGTCCCGTGAACTCGGCGGATTCGGCGATCGCGTTGCCCTGCGGGATGATCGTGTCGAAGACTCGGGGTCCTTTGCCCTCTTCGGCCTCCGCCCGCAGCCGATCTTCGGTGTTGACGTGCATCTTGGAGTTCGCCTGGTATTTCGTGATGACGATACCCAGCGGAGGGATGTCCTCGTTGATCTCGTTGGCGAATGACTGTACACGCTGGATGATCTGCGGGATTCCGTAGGTCGACAGGACGTCCGGGATCGTCGGGATAATGTATGCGTCGGATATCCGCAGGCCGTTGAGGGTGATGATCCCCAAGTTGGGCGGGCAGTCGATCAGGATGTACTCCCAGTCGTCAAGCCGTCGCTTGATCGCTGTCTGGAGGACCAGGGAAGGGGCCATCGAATAGTGCTGCCCGAGGGGCATCGCTGCGAGCTTCTCCTGGACGTCGATGAGACGCAGCGACGATGGAAGGAGGTCGAGTCCGCGTAGGCCGTGGACTGATCCGACATCCCGCTGGATCGCATCATCGAGCCGGAACCGGCGGGCCGCTGGGTCCTCGGTAAGTGCGTCGATGAACAACTGCGCGACCGTGAGGCCTTGCTCGTCGAGTTCCTTCCAGGTCTGCTCGTCGATGAGCGAGACAGTGGCGTTGGTCTGCGGGTCGAGGTCGATCAGGAGGACCCGCATCCTGTGTTCCGCGACGAGCATCTCCGCGATCCCGACAGTCGTGGTGGTCTTGCCGACGCCGCCTTTGAGATTGATGGTGGACAAGACGGTGCTCATGCGTCCCTTCCCTTTCTGCTGCCGGTGGAGCCAGCGCCGGACTGCTGCCCGCGAGAAGACCGGGCCTGCGCGCAGATCGGCCACCGGCTGAGGGAACCCGGGGCGGCGCGCACGCCAGTTCGCGACGGCCGCCGAACTGACCCGCGCCATCGTCGCGATCTCCGCGATTCCGACGAGGTCGTCACCGGACACCTGTTGGTTGTGATTGTCGTTCACAACGTGAGTATACTACACACCGTGAATATCATTCACACTCACCATGCCGGGTGCAGTTGCATGATCACCGGGGCCCGCCGTGGCATTTGACTCGCCCGGGGGCGCCGGCCCCTCCTCCAAGGATAGCCGTGGTCACACTACGCCCATGGATAGCGCATCGGCGGCGATGCCGGGGCGCGTTCCGTGGCGGTCGGTTGGCACCGGCGTGGTGTCGGTCGGCACTCCGCTCGGTGCCGCCGTACTGCGCCCGCTGCTCGGCGAGGTGATGACGGCCGTCGAGCTGGTGGTGATCCTCACCGTGCTGGGCACCGCACTGTTCGGGAGCCAGACGCTAAGTGAACGGGCTTTCCGGTTGCTGCGGTGGCTTGGGAATCGGCCCGAACCACCCGGGCCCAGCGACACGACCGGGACTCGCGCACTACGTAACGCCACCGAGGGCGGCCACGGACAAGTGCCGGGCTGAGCACGGGAACGAGGAGCGCCTTGGCGTGCACCCGTGCTGCTGGCTGGGTCTGGGCGCTGCAGCAAGGGGCCAGGAACACGATCGCGAGGTTCAGTGCCCAGCCTCTGGCCCGCATCCGTAGGGCGTCGTCGGCCCGGCCGCCTGGTAGGCCGACCAGAAGCTGGCATGGCAGCCGGGCGGGAGCAGCATCCCGGCCACCGACAGGTCGCTGGCCGGGTCGCCCGCGGTGATATCGCCGAAGTCGATCACGCCGCTGACCTGGCCGTCGTTCACGAGAACGTTCGCCGGGTGCAGGTCGCCGCCGTGCAGCCAGAGGGGCCATCGTAGCCGGGGCCGCGAGCACCGCGTCCCGGTCGACGTGAGCCTGACCGGCTGTCCGGTGAGCAGGGCGAGGTTGGCCGCGAGTTGCCGGCGCGCTCAGCCAGCGGGACGCCTCGGACCGGGTTGGCCGGGGCGTCCGCCGGGGCGGGCGGGGACGTGCATGTCCGTCGCCAGTAGGGATGAGCCATCAGAGCTGGCCTGAGCTGCGATGGCTCAAGTTGAGTGGCAATCGCCTGCCTGGCGGTCGCCATTTAACGTGAGCCAAGTAGCGATTCCGCGGCTGCGGCGATGACGTCTGGATAAGCCGCAGCCTGGAACAGTGCCTGGGGGCTTGCTTCAGTGACCGGACGGGGGTTTGACTCGATGAGCGCCGCGGTCCGGCGTTTCCATGCGTGCTCGTGTCTGGTTTGTCTTGCGGGTGCGCTGGTCCTGGCGTAGATGAGCTGCTCGATGGTGTAGCGGCGGAGGAGCCGGCGTGCCCGGCGTTCGGCATCCAGGATGTCGGGACAGCTGCTGACGCTGAGCTGCGGTGTTCCCGGTCCGGGTAGCCAGATGCCGTGCCTGAGGCAGGCCTGCTGCCAGGCGGGCAGGTGGACCGGGACCGGCTGCCTGATGCCGCGGGCCGCTGTGCAGCGACGGCATGCGGTAACGGCCCGGACGGGCTGGCCGGCGTGCAGGCCGAAGGCGGGGAGCGCGTTCTTGATGGCCGTGGTGGTTGAGCCGCTGAGCGCGGCGAGCCGTGCGGCGGCGTCGTCCGCCCGGGGCTCGAGCTGGTCGTGCTGCCAGCGGTCGTCGTGCCAGCGGGTCTTGACGCGGAACCAGGGCGGCAGGATTTTCAGCAGGTCATCGGTGGTGGTGAGGTTGGCGGCGGCGAGGCGGCCGAGGAACGATGTCAGGGTTTCCCCGGTCAGCGGGGCGGCCGGCATCGGCAGCGGGGAGGGGCGCGGCTGCCGGGCTGCTGGGAGCGGGGCGTATCCGCTGATCCTTGCCGGGTAGCAGTCGGGGCAGGGGTGCGGCTGGATGCCGTGACGCTCTAGGCCACGGTAGAACGTTGCCCTGGATCCGTCCAGGCCCAGGCTCCTGAGCTCGGCGAGCAGGGCGGGCGTTCTCAGGTGCGGGTCGCCGGCCAGCCGCTGCCGGCAGTAGGCGGCGAAGCGGGCGAATTCGTCGTCCCTGGCCGCGGGCTCGCCGGGGGTGCGCCGCCCGTGCACGTAGTCGCGGATCGTGGCGAGACTGTGGCCGTAGGCCTCGGCGATCGCCCTCATGCTCTTCCCGGCGGCGTACTGGGCCACGATCATCTCGGCCCGGTCGCGCGGCAGCATGTTCGTCATCGTTTCGCGGCCTTGCGAGGCATCCGGCCTGGCGCGGGCGCGGTGATCACAGCGTGCTGCTGGCGCGGCGGGCTGAGGACTCGGCGGCGTGGTCGATGCGGACCTTGCCCATCAGCGGCTGGGTAACGGCCTCGGTCCCGGACAGGATGGCGCGGATCGCGGATGCCCGGATGAGATGGGACAGGCTGCCGATCATGCCGCCTGTGCGCTGGTGCAGGTACTTCGCCGCGGCGGCCAGCGAGCCGGGCTCGTGGCGGTGCAGCCGCAGGGCGGCCTCCATGGCGGCGACCAGCTGTCTCCATTCGTCGTGGAAGGGAAACGGGCCGGTGCTGACCGTGACGCAGCGTCCGGCGAGCTGCTTGCCGCGGACGCCGGTGAACAGCCCGGACCGCTCGACGTCGATGCCGGCGTAGACGAAGGTGGCGGGCAGGTGCTCGGTGAAGTACTTCATGTGGTCGGAGTGGTCTTCCCCGGCGGTGGTCGCCATGTTGATGTTGTGGAGCTCATCGACTTTACCGACCACTGCACCGTCAGCACCCGCCCTGACCTGCGATTACTCATAGACTACATGTCGGCGACGGAGAGTGCGAGGATGTTGACGCATCTTTTTCGGCGTGTCGCAGAAGACCGCCGCTTACCAGGTGATGAGCAAGGGTGCAGTGGTTGCGCGTTACTTGTCATGAGCATCTGGGCATCGTGACTTGAGCGCGCCCGGGACCGCGATGTCCTGTCCGGCAGGGCGCGGGATGGTAGCCCCCTGGCCTAGTTCTTGAGGACCCTAGGGCGGACCCTATGTAAGAATGTTAGTCATGGCTGCTAACATTGGACCTGAACCGAGGGTCACGGTGGCGGTGGCGCAGCTCCTGGCGGTGTTCCTGGCTGACACCGCGCGGTCGCGGTATGGCTATGAGCTGATGCAGGCGACCAGGTTCCAAAGCGGGAAGCTGTACCCGATCTTGGGACGGCTGACGCGGTCCGGGTGGCTCGTCAGGGAGCGCGAGGACATCGATCCTGAGCAGGAGGGCCGGCCGGCCCGCTACCTGTATCGGCTCACTGAGTACGGAACCCGGTCGGCCCGGCTCGAGCTCGCGGCGCTGCGCGAAAAGACCTCCGTGCCTCAGCTGCAGGATCTTCGGCCCTGGCCTGCCGGCAGGCTGACATGATGACCGTGTGGGCGGTCGCGCTGGGCCTGCTCGCACTTGCCGCGCTGCCCTTCCGCAACATCATTACGGACATGTGCCAAAGGGAGGCCCAAACACGCCTGGGGCAGGTGCCGGTCGTTCTATTGCGCCTGGCTGCCAGGCGGGTTCCCCGCGAGTGGCGCGATGACTTCCACGCCGAGTGGCTCGCCGAGCTGAGCGACATCCGGCTCGCGACGTCGGAGGTTCCCGTTACCGGCCTCGTCCGCCAGGTGCTGTTCGCTCTCAGCCTCCTGGTCCACTCTCGTGCCGTCGCGAGGGAGTTCACCGGGGAGAGGCTCCCGTGGATCCCGCGACCACCGCCGCGTGGAATCAGCATGAGGCGAGCTCTCGCCAGTGCCCGGCGGCGCATGGCCCGCTCACTCAGGCCCGGCCTGGCGCCAGCAAGCCCGCGCATCTCAGGCGGCGGAGCCGTGAGCCTTCGCTGGCCAGTCGCCCTGGTGGCCACGGCTGCGCTGGCTGCCGCGAGCACCTTCTTCATTATGAGCCTCACCCAGAAGGGCGCCGGGCCGCAATCCCCTGGGATCCCTTCGGCTGCAGCAGGGACACTGGATCCGCATTACCTTTCCGTCAACGTCCCCGTCGCCTCCTCTGAACTACTCGCCGACGACACCGGCCCCTCCACGGCACGCATGCTCACAGCTGACGTCGAGGCTGAGCTTAAGAAACTCGCACCAGGCCGTTCCGCCGGATTCATGATGGTCTTCGCCCCCAGCCCAACGCGCGACATTGCGCAAGGGATCACGGCGGCCAGCCTGGTCGTAGGCATCCTGAGGACGAACGATCCCGAAGAATTTAAGTACGCCGTCGGGGAGGGATTCTGGACAGGAGACAGCCAAGAGATCACTATCCGGGTATTTCTCCTCCAGCAGCCCAGGCCGGGATCGTGATCGCCGTGGCCGCGGCTATCGTGCGAAGCGTACCGGCCATGAAGAGCTTCCCCGCCCGGAGCACGCGTAGCAGGACGTAGTTACGGCGGCAAGGGACCGCCCGGAACGGCGATCTGCGCTTCGAGGTTGGCGGGGATTACGGTGCCGCGCGGCCGTGCGGAAGAGAGGACGGATCACGGCTCGTCGGGGGTGAAAAGGCCCTCGCCGTCGGTGACACCGAGGAGAAACCTGAACCGGGCGAAGTCCTCGCGCAGCGAGCCGGGGCCGCAGGCGGTGCTGCCGACGAACCGGGCCAGGGACGCGGCAAGGTTGTCGTGGTCGGATTCCAGCCAGTTGCTGAGGAACTGCAGCAGCTCGGCGAGCTCGATGGCGTCCCCGACGTCCAGCGGCATGGATGGCATCACGTGCCCCCCGGCGGAGAGGTGAGCTCGGCTTCGAGCTGGGCGATGCGGCGGTCGGCGAACCGGTTGTTGGAGCGGGCGGCCTGGAGGCGTTCCTCCAGGGTGCGGTTGTCGGTGGTGAGCTGGCGGACGCGCTGCTTGAGGGTGGTGTTCTCAGTGGTGATCCGGGCGATGGCCTCCTTGGTCCACTCGGCTTCAAGGTCGCGGACCTGGCCGAGGAGCTCGCCGATGCGGGTCCGCTGGGTGGTGATCTCGGCGTGGGCGGCTTTCAGGGCGTCCTCGGCGTTCAGCGCCCGCTCCCGCCAGGTCGCCTCCCGCTGGTCGTCGGCCTCGGCGAGCAGCTGGATCCGGCGCTCGCCGACCTCGGCCAGGGCGGCCGAGACGGCCGTCCTGGCCTCGGGGTTGTCGTAGACGAAGCTGCGGGACACGCCCGCCCGGCGAGCGACCGCGGCGACCGACGGCTGTGCTTTCTCGCGCCTGATCTGCCTGATCGCGTCGCGGACGCGCCCGAGCGCGTCCTGCGCGGCCCGGCGTCGCGCGTCGGTCGCGGCGGCGGTCCGGGAACGGGCTGGCGTGCTGCCCATCAGCCGTCCAGCCCGGTGTCGCCCGCGGTCTCGCCGGCGGCTGCGAGGTCGGACGCGCGGAATGCGGTGCTCCAGACGCGGTGGAAGTAGTCCTGGGGCTTGCGCATGTCCAGGGCGAGCGCGTCCTCGAGGAGCCCGAGGCCCGCGAGTGCCTTCTCCAGGCCGTTGATCGCGCGGGCCGTCGGCTCGAAGCACGCGTGCAGGTAGTCAGCCGTCGCGTCGTCGGGCGCGCCCTCGGCGAGCAGTCGCCACTGCTCGCGCTTGCGCCGCCAGTAGAGCAGGTCAGCGCCGGACAGCACGAACTTATCGCAGTTATGGCAGTCCAGATTCCACGGACAGGATCCGCCGTCGACGACGGGCTGGAAGGTGCAGAACCCGCCCTCGGCCGGGGTGCTGCGCCGGGACAGGTCGATCGCCAGGGCGACGGCCTGCTCCCGGCTGAGCGGGGTGGTTTCGCCGGCCAGCAGCTCGCCGGGGTTGGACGTGCCGGGCCCGGCGACCCAGACCTGCTGAAGAACGTCTTCAAGGTCAGAGTGGGACAGGTGGACGTAATGCTCCGCCATCCTGTCCGAGACATGGCCGAGGTAACGGCGGATATGGCTGAGACTCGCCCCGTTGCGCAGCAGGTTCGTGGCCAGGGTATGCCTGGCCTGGTGCGGCACGTAGTGGCCGAGGTCCATTCCGTCCACCCAGGGCCGGAACCGGCTGTAGAACCACTGGTGGGTCAGCGATACCGTGCCGTCCTGGCTGCGGTAGACGGTCGGGAACAGCGCGAGACCGGCGCGCTGCCCGCCGTCCGGCCGGTAGCCGTACCGGGCGGTGAAGCGGTCCAGGGTCTTGCCCTGCCGTTCGGCCAGCCGTCCGTAGAGGCGCTCGGGGATGCGGATCGCCTCGTCGTAGTTGCCGACCTTGGTCTGGTCGTGCCAGAGCATCGCCAGCCCGCCATAGCGGCCGATGCAGTCCCACCGCAGCTTGATCACCTCGCCGATGCGGCGGCCGGTGATGACCGTGGCCTCCCAGATGTCGCGGAGGCCGAGGTCGCCAGGGTCGTATCGTTCGGCCAGCTCAGCCACGTTCGCCTCGTCCGCGAGCGCCCGGGCGACCTCGTCAGGGAAGGGCCGCCGCGGCGTCCTGCCCATGGTGGCGCCGGCCGTCGGGATCGCGATGATGAACTCGCGGTCCAGCCCCAGGCGGTCGGCGGCACCGTCCTCGAGGGCGTCCCGCAGCAGCTTGCGGGCGGCGTTGAACACGATTGACCGCGTGGTGGTGGTGACGGTGCTCGCGGCACCGCCCGGCCGCGTGATCGCGAGAGACGGCAGGCCCTCGCGCTCGCGGTGCCGCTGGTCGGCGACGAAACGGTCCATGTGCTCGCGGCGCAGGGCAGCAGGGTCGCGCCCGCCGTCCGGGGCGTCCAGGTCCAGGAACGTGCCCAGCTCGACCGCAGCCCGCCGCAGGTCATCGACCGGGCTGGCGCTGCGCGGGCATCCCGGAGACCGCAGCAGCCTGGCGATATAGTCCCAGGCCAGGTCCCGCAGCCACCGCTGCGGGATGCCGGTCAGGTCGATGTGGCTCATGCGATGCGGGAACAGCACCCCGAAGTGCTCGGTCTCCAGGAACCCGGCGTCCTTCGCCTGGTCCGGCGTGAAGTAGACCAGGCGAAGCTCGTGCAGGATCTCCTTGACGATCGCCCGGGTCTGCTGCGTGCCCCCGCCGCTGAGCTGCAGGTCGATCAGCGATCCGGCATCCTGCTCGCGGCAGGCCGCCACCAGGGAGCGGAGCCAGCCGATGTCCCACCGGGTCGGCCGGGCCCGCCGGGTGTGCATGAACATGCCCCACTGGATCTCAGCCCTGGCCAGGGGACGCAGCCCGCGGAGGCTGACCTGCCCGGGCCACGGCTGGGCCTGCACTGTTCCGCACCACCGGCGGAAGCCGTCCTGATCGGCGAAGCCGGCCACCGGCTCGCCGTACTCCTCACGTTCTTTCCACCACTGCTCGCGCAATGAGGCCCCGCCCGGGCTGCCGTCGCGGCGGTAGCGGGCCGAGTGCCAGGGACACAGGCCCAGGGGCGACTCAGCCAGGTTCGGGCAGACCAGCACGGCGCACGGGCCGTAGCCGCCGAAAGGCTCCTCCTGGCTTGCCCACTCCGCGAAATCGGGGTCCTCGCCCCGGGTCTTCTGGTGATAGGCCCACCGGGACAGGTGCCGCTGGCATAGCCGCAGCTCCGCATGCGCGGCGGGCCGCTTCACGCAGATCCGGCAGACGGTCTCCTCCGTCCCGACGTGCCGCTCCAGGCCAAGGGCCGCGGCCACGAACGCTGCCCTGCCCGTGCCCTGCGCGCTCGCCGCGGCCCATTCCTGCTGGTGCTGGGTGCACAGGTCCGAGCCTCCCGTGCGGGTTCGCTCGCATGCGGCGACCACGCACTGCCACCGGTAGATGGGGTGACCGCCCGGGATCGTGATGATGTCGTCCCGGAACAGCGGGTCGAATGACGGGCCGCCGATCAGCGCCGTCAGGATCTCCAGCCGGTCCCGGCCGGCCCGCCCGGCACGGTCGTCCAGCAGCGGGCGCAGGTAGTCCTGCCGCCTCACCGGTCCTCACCCCAGACCTTGCGCAGCGCCGCAGCGAACGCCGGATCGTGCACGTCGGCGTGGCCGTAGACCTCATCGACCATCGCGGCCGACGCCCAGCCGCCGGCGTCCCTCGCGATCATCAGGTTCCCGCCGGAGGCATCGAGAACACCCGAGGTAAAGGAGTGCCTTCTCTCCGCACTCGCCGTGTGCAGAGGATTCGTGTAGCGATTCTGCCTGGCGATTCGAGTGCGGAAGTTTCGCGCTGATGGTGACATGCCGTGTGGCGATTACCACTCTTGG
>Ga0182030_10027639_pt1 | contig 10190 bp, 4 predicted proteins | sample 812S3MmetaG_FD_121299 | JGI IMG/M metagenome (GOLD analysis project Ga0182030, IMG submission 121299) | Permafrost microbial communities from Stordalen Mire, Sweden - 812S3M metaG (Illumina Assembly) | ecosystem: Environmental > Terrestrial > Soil > Wetlands > Permafrost | place: Sweden... | reverse complement strand
TGCGAGAAGGCGCGGTTGGCTTCAGCCATCCGGTGCACGTCTTCGCGCTTCTTGACGGCGTTTCCCCTGCCATTCGACGCGTCAAGCAGCTCGGCCGAGAGCCGCTCCGTCATCGTCTTTTCATTGCGGTCGCGCGCGGCCGAAATCAGCCAGCGGATCCCGAGCGCCTGCCGGCGCACACTGCGCACCTCGACCGGCACCTGATAGGTGGCGCCGCCGACGCGGCGCGAACGGACTTCGATCGTCGGCATCACGTTCTCGAGCGCCTGCTCGAAAATCGGCAGCGGGCTCTGCTTGGTCTTGGTCTCGATCATGCCGAGCGCACCGTAGACGATGCCTTCGGCGACCGACTTCTTTCCGGCGTACATCACCGAGTTCATGAATTTGGTAATGATGATGTTTCCGAACTTGGGATCCGGAAGCACTTCACGTTTTTCAGCAGAATGGCGGCGCGACATCGATTCTGTTCCCGATTATTTCGGACGCTTCGCGCCGTACTTCGAACGGCGCTGCTTGCGGTTCTTGACGCCCTGGGTATCGAGGACGCCGCGGAGAATGTGGTAACGCACGCCGGGCAGATCCTTGACGCGGCCGCCGCGGATCATGACCACCGAGTGTTCCTGAAGGTTGTGGCCTTCACCCGGAATGTAACCGATGACCTCGAAGCCATTGGTCAGGCGCACCTTGGCGACCTTGCGAAGCGCCGAGTTCGGCTTCTTCGGCGTCGTGGTGTAGACGCGCGTGCAGACGCCGCGCTTCTGCGGCGACTGCTGCAGCGCCGGCACCTTCTTGCGCGACTTCTGTACGACGCGCGGACTTGCGATCAGCTGGTTGATCGTCGGCATGTCAGCCTTCACCCTTTTAAGTCACGCGAAACCGTGATCGGCTCCGCAAATTCATTCGGGACCACCGTCCCATCCGGATCGCCCCGCGCGAATTCAATCCGCGCAAAGCGAAATCGCGCCAACTGCTCATTGCTGAGCGGAAAGCGCTTCGACGCCACAGAGGACCGCAGTCACGGCCGACCGGCCTGAGCCGTTCAACCTGAACCGAGGTCATGCATCCGAAATCAATCTCGAGAGAACTTGCTCAAGAGAACCAAGATCGTCCTGGCAGTGCCTAGCTATCATCGACAGCGTTTGAGCGGCATTCGTCGAGGTTGGTGCCCGTCCCGATCCCTGCGAAACCGCGAGGGAAGTGAAAGGGTGATCCGTTCCGACTCTGGCGTCGCTCACCGCCTGTCGTTAAGTGCGCGGGTTTTATCGGCGGCAGATGACCAAGTCAAGGCGAAACGACAATTCAAGAAACGCCTCTGGCGCATGCAGAACTGGCGCTCCGCGCGATCCCGCGGAGCGGCCCGCGCGAGCCCGTCGAACCCATCCGCACCGCGGCCGATTCGGAAGATCTTGCCGACCCCATATTTTACCCGGGTATTAATGGCAATACCCTCTCTCTCCGGCCCGTCTAAACGGCGCCGCTAAAGCTTTGTTTGCCTTTTACGGCGCAATGATGGGGCCTCCGAGCCGGAACCTGCTCATGAGGTACACTGATATTGCGATCATTGGCGGCGGCATTGCCGGGGCGACCGCGGCGGCCATGCTCGGACGCGCAGGCATCCCTGCGATCCTGATCGATCCGCATGCCAAATATCCACCGAGCCTGCGCTGCGAAAAACTCAGCGGCGGCGAGCAGGTCGAACGCTTTCGCAAGACCGGCGTCGCGGACGCGGCGCTACGGGCTGCAAGCCACGACGGCGAGAACTGGATTGCGCGCTTCGGCTACCTGCTCGACAAGCGGCCGAGCCAGCAATACGGCATCATGTATGATGACCTGGTCGACGCGGTGCGGGCCGAAATTCCGCCCGGCGTGGAAAAGGCCTATACCAAGGCCCTGTCGGTTTCGACCAGCGCGGAACGGCAAAGAATCGTGCTGTCCGAGGGCGAGGAAATTTCGGCGCGACTCGTCGTCCTCGCCAGCGGATTGAACATCGGACTGCTCCACAAGCTCGGCCTTGAGCGCCGGATCGTCAGCGCGTGTCACTCCGTCACGATGGGGTTCGATATCGTCCCCGTAGGCCGGCCGAGTTTCGGCTTTCCGGCCCTCACCTATTTTTCGGAACGGACGAGCGACCGGATTCCCTATCTCTCGCTGTTTCCGGTCGGCAGCCGAATGCGGGCCAACCTGTTCGTCTATCGCCAGATGGACGATCCCTGGCTGCAGGAAATGCGCCGTGCGCCTGAAAAGACCATCAACGCCTGGCTGCCGAGGCTGCGCAGGATCACCGGCGAATTCACCGTCGCCGGCGACATCAGGATCCGACCGGCCGATCTGTATGTCACGACGGGCTATCGTCAGCCGGGCCTGGTTTTGATCGGCGACGCCTTTGAGACAACCTGTCCGGTCACAGGAACCGGCATGGACAAGGTGTTCACCGACGTCGAGCGGCTCTGCAACATCCACATCCCGAACTGGCTGTCGACCGACGGCATGGACAGCGAGAAGATCGAGGCTTTCTATGACGACCCGGTCAAGCAGGCCTGCGACGCCTGGTCGGCGGCCAAGGCGCTGAATTTCCGCTCGGTATCTATCGACAACGGTCTGTATTGGCGGACCCAGCGCTGGGCGCGCTTCTTGCTCTGGGGAACCGAGGGCGTGGTGCGGCGGCTGCGCGCGCGGCTCAATATCGAACCGGCGATCCGCGTTCAATCCTCGTCGTCATCATCATCATCGTCGCTGTCGTCGTCGGCCTGATCGACCGCATCGTGCGGCTTGTGGCCCTGATCATCCCAGAGCTTTCGATACACGCCGTTGGCGGCCAGCAGCTGCGCATGCGAACCGCGCTCGATCGCCTTGCCGCCTGAGATCACGATGATCTCATCCATCTCGACCACCGAGGTCAGGCGGTGGGTCGAGAAGATCATGGTTCGGTCCCTGGCGACTTTCAGCAGCGTGCGGTTGATCGCGGCCTCGGTGGTCTGGTCGAGCGCCGAGGTCGCCTCATCGAGCAGCAGGATCGATGGATTGCGGACGATGGCGCGGGCGATGGCGATGCGCTGGCGCTGTCCGCCCGACAGCGTATCGCCGCGCTCGCCGACCGGAGTGTCGTATTTTTGCGGCAGGCTCATGATGTAGCGATGGATTTCGGCCTTGCGCGCCGCCTGCTCCACCTCCTGGTCGGTCGCCCCCTCCTTGCCGAGCCGGATGTTCTCGCGGATCGACATGTTGAACAGCATGTTTTCCTGGAACACGACCGCCATGCTCCGGCGCAGGGATTCGCGGGTCACCCGGCGGATGTCGACGCCATCGATGGTGACGCGCCCCTCATCCGGCACGTAAAGGCGCAGGATCAGATTGAGCAGCGTGCTCTTGCCGGAGCCGCTCGGGCCGACGATGGCGATGCGCTTGCCGACCTTGAGCTTGAGGCTGAAATTGTCCAGCACCGGGGTTTGACTGCCTTCATACTGGAAGGTGACATGGTCGAAGGTGATGTCGTTGGTGATGCGCGGCAGGTCGGGGGCGCCCGGCCGATCTGTGCCGGGGGTCGGTTCGTCGAGCAATTCCTGAATGTGGCGAACCGCCGCCGCAGACTGGATCGACACCGGAATGAAATGCATCAGGTGCGCGATGTTGTAGGACACCTCCCAGAACGCGCTTTCGAACGTCACGAAGGTCCCGATGGTGATCTGACCCTTGGTGGCGAGATAGGCGCCGAGCGCCAGCACCACGAGGTGCAGCAACAACACCGAAATCGTCACGGTGCGTTCGACCATGGTCGACAGGAACGTCGCGGACGCGATTTTCCGCCGCGCGTCGTGGTCGCGCATCGTGAACCAGCCGAGCGTCCGGCGCTGCAGGCTGAATGCCTTGACCACCGCCTGTGCCGCCACGTTTTCCTGCACCATGCCGAGCAGTGCGGATTCGTTGAGCTTCTGTTCGTAATTGGCCTGCACCGCCTTCGGCGTCAGAATCCGCGGGCCGATCAGCGTGATCGGGAACACCAGCAGCGACACCGCGGCGAGCTGCCAGTTCAGGAACAACATCAGGACGATGCCGGCGACCAATTCAAACAGCGGCAATGCCGCGCTGTTGGCAAAACTCTTGATCGAACCCTCGAAGGCCGACAGGTCGATGGAAAAGCGCGACAGGATCTCGCCGCGCCTGGTGCGGGCAAAATACGCCGACGGCAGGTTCTGGACATGCTCGAACAGCCGCAGGCGCACGTCCGAGATCAGCGCGGCCGCGAGCTTGGCGTCCCATCGTTCGTACCAGACCGCGACGATCGAGGTGATGATTCCGGCGGCCGCCAGCACCGACAGGATCTCGACCAGCGCCTGGAAATCCTCTTCGCCGAGAGCGTCATCGATCAGGAATTTCAGGCTCAGCGGCATGATGACGTTGAACAGCGTCTCGACCAGCACGCCGAGTCCGACCAACGTCAGTATTTTCTTGTAGTTCTTCAGAAACGGTTTGACGAACGCATAGATCGTCGCCAGCGCGCCGGCGGCCTCCTTCGCGGAAAAGACGACAAGTTCCTCATCGTCCTCGTCATCATCATCATCATCAATGTCGTGCTCGTCGTCGTCCTCGTCCTGATCGTCGGGCGGCGGCGCCGCCGCCTTGCCGCCGATGACGGGTGCCATGGCGGGGTTCGCGGCAAGCCTGGCCTGCTCGAGCTCCGGCGCTGCGGCATCCTCCGCGGCAGCGGGCATCAGATCATCCGACGATGGGGGCTTGGACGCCATGAAACCAACCGATGCTGCACGGCCGGCATGGCCGCAAAACGGACCCCGCGACCTTGAATCACGGCTTTGAGTTTACGCGATCAGAATCGGATCGGCAAAGCAACTGCCAATGCGCTCAGTCGTCGGATGCGACCTTGTCGAAGAACGAGTAGCGCAGGCTGTCGGCGTCCGCGTACCACTGCCCCGGTCCCTTGTGGGCGGCCAGGGTTGCGGCCCACAGCGCATCGGTGCAGTCGCGGCGATGCATCGACAGGTCGAACCCGTTGCCAAAAAACAGTTCCGACCATTCCCACCAGGTGCCGAGCTTCCTGACCCCGCGCAACAGGTCGTAGCGGTCGATCAGCTCGGGCGCCATATCCGACGTCACCGATCCGAACACGAGGCCGGATTTCACGACGCGGTTGAGTTCGCGCACCGCCCGCGCCACCTGTTTTTCCGCGACATGGCACAGGCTGGTCTCGAACACGAAATCGAATTCGTCGTCCTTGAACGGCATATCGACGATCGATCCGAGCTTGTTGAACTTCTGCAGCGCCTTCGGCGTCCGGGCGTGGATGGCGCGGTTGTTCTCGATGCCCCAGGCATCGATCCCGCGCGCGCGCAGCGCCCCGACCAGTTCGCCGCTGGCGGATCCCGCCACCAACAGCCGGTAGCCCCTGGCCCGGTTCCAGACGATCTTGATGAGGTCCATCAGGTAGGCGGGATCGGTAAACCGGCTCCAGACCTCGCGATAGGGACCGAGCCCGCGGTAATTCTCGAAATATTCGTGGTCGATCTTGTCGGATGCGGGCCGGGCGTTCCCGCCGCGCGCGCGGCGCAACCGCATCATCTCGGTGACGATGATGTCGGTGGCGGCGTCGGAGGAATCCAGCAGGCCGTTGAGCGTCGAATCGAACAAATAGTCGCCGACCACGACCAGGCCGGGATGCTGCTTGGGTTCGGGCCGGTGATTGGTCATGACGTCGCGCGCCGGCATGCCGCCGGGAAGCGCATTCACCGAGGACAGCCAGCGGTGGATCTTGCCTTCCATGAAATGCGCCCGGGCGTCGCCGAACGCGGCCGGCAGCGATTTCAGCGCGGCGTCGATCAGTTCCTGGTCTCCGAGATTGGCGAAGGCCAGCGCGTCGGAACCGGCGATCAGCCAGTTCAGCACGCCGTGCTTGCCGACGTCGTGGCGGGCGCCTTCATTGTAGACGCAGCAGCCGCCGAACGCCTCCGACATGAACCAGGCTCCCGGGATCTTCTCGCCCCAGAACGGCGTGTCGAACAGGATCGAGACCCGCAGATAATGCGCCGGACGATCGAAATAGGCGATGTGCTTGACCATCGACTGGCGCAGCTGCTCGCCGTCCCAGCGCATGGTTGCGAGCCAGGAGTGCGGCAGGCACATCAGCACCAGATCGAAGTCCCTGGTTTCCGGGCCCTTGCCGTTCATCATATTGAGCTGATAGCGGCCGGCTTCGGTCTTGCCGACCTTGAGGACCCGGTGATTGAGCTGGATATCGGCATCGACCTCGGACTGCAGGCAGTCGATCAGCTGCTCGTTGCCGTTCTGGATCGAATACAGGCCGATATAGCCGTCGACATCCATCACGAAGTTCTTCAGCGCGTTGAGCCCGTTGGTATTGTGGCTCTCGGTGGCGAGATCGGACCGCGCCATCACCTTGAAGAAGCGCTTGGCGGTGGGATCGTCGACCTCACGGTCGAGCAACTCCTCGCAGCTGATGTAGGCCCAGGGATGCTCGTTGTCGTGGGCGCCGACGCCTTCGTAATATTCGATCGGCGACACCATCTCGGTGCAGCGCTTGCGGAACGCCTCGATCGCGTCCGCGGTCCTGGCGCCGTATTTGCGCCGCATGCCCGGCACGTCGGCCAACAGCTCGCCGTCGAGCTGAACCTGCTCGGCGTCGATCGGAATGGTCTGCAGGCCGAAATGCTGGATCAGCTCGCGCAAGGGATCCGGACCGGTCATCGAGTAGTCGTAGATCTCGGCGACGCCGGCTTCATACATCGCGGGCGCGGAATCGAATTTGCGCGTCAGGATCTTGCCGCCGACACGGTCGGACGCCTCGAAGATGGTGATGCGGCAGAGTTCGCCGAGCTTTTTCTTGAGATACCAGGCGCTCATCAGCCCGCCGGGGCCACCGCCAACGATTGCAAGGTCGAGCATTTGTTTCCGTTTGTTTCCGTGGTCGTCCGCGCGCCCGCGTTTGTGCGCCGGCGCACGGTCTAAGTTGTTTGAGAAGAAGCTCTTTTTTCCCTGAAGGGAAGATGAACGAACAGCCGTATCAGAAGCAAAATAGCGAGAAAATAGCAAAAGGCCGGCTTTCGCCGGCCTTTTGGGCAATCCGTTGAATTTGCGCGGCTTTATTCAGCCGGCGGCAGCGCCAAAGGCTCGACTTCCGGAGCGGCCGGCACGATCGTAGCCTGCTTCTCGCGTTCGTCGAGAATCAGCTTGTCGCGCTTGACCGCGACTTCGCGGATCTTGGCCATCGAGGCGCCGGTGCCCGCCGGGATCAGCCGGCCGACAATGACGTTCTCCTTGAGGCCTTCCAAGGGATCGACCTTGCCGTTGACCGCGGCTTCGGTGAGCACCCTTGTGGTCTCCTGGAACGAAGCTGCCGAGAAGAACGAGCGGGTCTGCAGGCTCGCCTTGGTGATGCCGAGCAATACCGGCGTTCCCGTGGCGATCTTCTTGCCCTCCTCCTTGGCCCGGGCATTGAGCTGGTCGAACTCGATCTTGTCGATCTGTTCGCCCGAGATCATGTCGGTCTCGCCCTGGTCGGTGATCTCCACCTTCTGCAGCATCTGACGCACAATCACCTCGATGTGCTTGTCGTTGATCAGCACGCCCTGCAGCCGGTAGACCTCCTGGATTTCGTTGACCAGATAGGCGGCGAGTTCCTCGATGCCCTTGATCGCCAGAATGTCGTGCGGCGCCGGATTGCCTTCGACGATGAAGTCGCCCTTTTCGACGATATCGCCGTCCTGCAGATGGATGTGCTTGCCCTTCGGGATCAGGTACTCGCGGGTCTCCTCGTTCTTGTCCATCGGCTCGATCGAGATCCGGCGCTTGTTCTTGTAGTCGCGGCCGAAGCGGATGGTGCCGGCGATTTCCGCGATGATCGCCGCGTCCTTGGGCTTGCGCGCCTCGAACAGTTCGGCCACCCGCGGCAGACCGCCGGTGATGTCGCGGGTCTTGGCGCTTTCGGTGGAGATACGCGCGAGGATGTCGCCGGTCTTCACCTTGGCGCCGACGTCGACCGACAGGATGGCGTCGACCGACAGCATGTAGCGGGCCTCGCCGCCGCGGGCGAGCTTGAGGATCTTGCCGTCCTTGCCCTTGATGACGATGGCCGGACGCAAATCCGCCCCGCCCCGCGAGGTGCGCCAGTCGATCACGACGCGCTTGGCGATGCCGGTGGATTCGTCGAGCGTCTCCGAGATCGACTGACCCTCGACCAGATCCTCGAACCCGATGCTGCCCTCGACCTCGGTCAACACCGGCCTGGTGTAGGGATCCCATTCGGCGATGCGCTGGCCGCGCTTGACCATGTCGCCTTCATCGACCCGCATCCGCGCGCCGTACTGAATGCGATGGGTCGCCCGCTCGGTGCCGTCGGCATCGGTGACCGCCACCACCATGTTGCGCACCATCGCCACCAGATGGCCCTCGCTGTTCTTGGCGATCGCCTTGTTCTTGATCGTCACCTTGCCGTCGAAGTTCGACTCGATGAACGACTGCTCGTTGATCTGCGCCGCGCCGCCGATGTGGAAGGTACGCATCGTCAGCTGGGTGCCGGGCTCGCCGATCGACTGGGCGGCGATGACGCCGACCGCTTCGCCGTGATTGACCGGCGTGCCGCGGGCAAGGTCGCGACCGTAGCACTTGCCGCAGATGCCGTTGACCAGTTCGCAGGTCAATGCCGAGCGGATCTTCACTTCCTGGATGCCGGCCTGCTGGATGGCGTCGACGTGGGTCTCTTCCATCAGCGTGCCGCGCTTGACCACGATCTTGTTGGTCGCGGGATCGCGCAGATCCTCGCCGTTGGTGCGGCCGAGAATCCGCGACGCCAGCGAGGCAACCACGGTGCCGGCGTCGATGATGGCGCGCATCTTGATGCCGAGCTTGGTGCCGCAATCATCGGCCGTGATGATGCAGTCCTGCGCCACGTCGACCAGACGCCGCGTCAGGTAGCCGGAGTTGGCGGTCTTCAACGCGGTATCGGCCAGACCCTTGCGGGCGCCGTGGGTCGAGTTGAAGTATTCGAGCACCGACAGACCTTCCTTGAAGTTGGAAATGATCGGGGTCTCGATGATCTCGCCCGACGGCTTGGCCATCAGGCCGCGCATGCCGGCGAGCTGGCGCATCTGGTCCTGCGAACCGCGCGCGCCGGAGTTCGACATCATGAAGATCGAGTTGATCTGGGCCTCGCCGCCTTTCGGATTCTTCTTAACGGCGGAGATTTCCGTCATCATGTCTTCGGAGATCTTCTTGGTGCACTTCGACCAGGCGTCGACCACCTTGTTGTACTTCTCGCCGTGGGTGATCAGGCCGTCATTGTACTGCTGCTCGAATTCCTTGGCGAGCGTGCGGGTCTCCTCGACGATCTTCCACTTCGACGCCGGCACCACCATGTCGTCCTTGCCGAACGAAATACCGGCCTTGAACGCATTGTAGAAGCCGAGCGCCATGATGCGGTCGCAGAAGATCACGGTCTCCTTCTGACCGCAGTGACGATAGACCTGGTCGATGACGCCGGAGATTTCCTTCTTGGTCATCAGCTTGTTGACGACGTCGAACGGCATCTTCGGCGACTTCGGCAGCACCTGTCCGAGCATGGCGCGGCCGGCCGTGGTTTCGTACCAGCGGGTGACCGGCTTGTTGTTCTCGTCGACGCCCTGCCAGCGGTATTTGATCTTGGTGTGGAGATGGATCACCTTGGAGTGCAGGGCATGCTCGATCTCGGCCATTTCGCCGTACAGCTTGCCCTCGCCGGGCAGGCCTTCGCGCAGGATCGACAGATAATACAGGCCGAGCACGATATCCTGCGACGGCACGATGATCGGCTGACCATTGGCCGGATGCAGGATGTTGTTGGTCGACATCATCAGCACGCGGGCCTCGAGCTGGGCTTCCAGCGACAGCGGAACGTGCACCGCCATCTGGTCGCCGTCGAAGTCGGCATTGAACGCCGCGCACACCAGAGGATGCAGCTGGATCGCCTTGCCTTCGATCAAGACAGGTTCGAACGCCTGGATGCCGAGCCGATGCAGCGTCGGCGCGCGGTTCAACAGCACCGGATGCTCGCGGATCACCTCGTCGAGAATGTCCCAGACCTCGGGCCGCTCTTTTTCCACCAGCTTCTTGGCCTGCTTCACCGTGGTCGACAGACCCTTGGCGTCGAGCCGCGAATAGATGAACGGCTTGAACAATTCGAGCGCCAT
>Ga0182030_10027638_pt1 | contig 10190 bp, 7 predicted proteins | sample 812S3MmetaG_FD_121299 | JGI IMG/M metagenome (GOLD analysis project Ga0182030, IMG submission 121299) | Permafrost microbial communities from Stordalen Mire, Sweden - 812S3M metaG (Illumina Assembly) | ecosystem: Environmental > Terrestrial > Soil > Wetlands > Permafrost | place: Sweden... | reverse complement strand
TTGCAGCCGGGCAGCCAGGTCGTGCTCGGCTCGCACATGCTGGAGATTTGTCCGAGCATTGCGGACGGCAAGCCGTCGCTGCAGGTGCATCCGCTGGGCATCGGTGGCAAGGCCGATCCGGCGCGACTCGTTTTCAACACCCCGGCCGGCCCGGCATTGAACGCGTCGCTGATGGATTTCGGCAACCGTTTCCGCCTGCTCATCAACGAGGTGGATGTCGTCGCCCCCGAACACGACATGCCGAAGTTGCCGGTCGCGCGGGCGGTCTGGAAGTGCCGGCCGAATTTCGAGGACGCCTGCGCCGCGTGGATTTATGCCGGCGGCGCGCATCACACCGGTTTCAGCCAGGCGGTCACCACGGAAATGCTCGAAGATTTCGCGGCGATGGCGGGACTGGAAACCGTGGTGATTGATGCCGGCACCGCGCTTCGCCGGTTCAAGCAGGAGCTGGTCTGGAACGATGCCGCGTATGGCTTGAAGAACGGCTGGGTTTCCTGACAAACAACCATTTTAAAAATTCGCGTCCTGTTCACCAACTCCAAACCGGCTGGCATTGCCTCGGTTGAGTTAAACGCATTCGAGTAAACAGTTCCCAAATGGATTGAAGGGAAATTGGTTGAAGCAGGCGATTTCGTGGAAACGCCAATCGCACATCTCTGTAGGTGAAACGTGAACTTTTGCTTCGCCGCGCAAATCCTGCCGGCGAATTCAGGGAATCGGTGCTGTGAATTCCGCGCAATGACGGTTAAGGATTTCCACGTTGCCCAACGCGGCGACGCTTTGTGATTTTCCGAAATCAGGCTTTGCCTGATCGGCGAGGTAAATCGGAGCATCCTGGCGCAGCGGCAAGATTGCCAGCCGCAAATCGCCGCTCAAAATCTCCGGGGCGAACCGCTTCAGGCCGACGTCAAACACGTTGCCGTTGTAAAAATTGTCGTCAATCAATCTGCCGTTCAGCGTCATGCGCGCCACGTCTCCGACATAATGAATCCGCAGCAGCGGATCGAGGCTCAAGTCGAGGTTCGCGGGCAGTTGGATCTGCCAGACCGCCGCATGGGTGAAGTCGTCGTCCGTCGGCGCGACCGCGATGTGCGATTTGCCCGTGCTCAATGGTATTTTTCGTGGTGCTCCGGCAGGTCGCACCAATTTTGCTTCAGCGTTCATGGCAATGGTTTTTGCGGGGAGCGGATGGTAGCACCGGAAAATTCCGTCCGCCTTGCTGGAAATTTCGACTTTGCCGGACGCAACTTTCTCCGGTCCGGGAAAAATTTCCACGGCTGGATTCCCGGCATGGTCCCAGGTGAGCTGCAACGCATCGCGGTCAAACATCAACCCGTCATGCGCGAGGAAAATTCGTTCGCGTCCCGCCCAGGAACCTTTCCAGAGCGCGAGCGAATCGGCTTCATTCAGGAGGACAATTTGAATTTGCCCGCCGGCTGGGGTGTTCAAGGTGCAGGCAACTTTTCTTCCGGGACTGACCTTCTTCCGCCAGAGTTTTGAACCACCACCATCCTGGCCGGCGGCAAAAACGAACTCGGCCTTCACCCCTGGCGTCTTGGCAAAGAAAACCGTGCGGACATTGCCGTCGTCAATTCTACAAACCGGCTGCGCTGTCGCGTAAACCAGTTTCACGCCGCCGAGGTCCAGGTTGAACGGCCAGATGAAGAACTCGTCCGCCGGAATGGTTACCGGCTCCGACGGAAAAACAAATTCACCGTCCGGCAAATTCAATTTGAACTGAACGGCTTTCTTTGGCGGCATCGGCTGGAGGCGCTGGTAATTATTGACGAACAGAAAACCACGGTGACCGTCCGAACGCACAGTCCAGCGCAGGGTGGTCAGGTCGGTTTTATTGGTTGGACGCAAGTCGGGCAGCGTCGTCGGCATCCCGGCGAGCATGCTGCCGTAGTCGTGCAGGAACAAATGCAGCTGGCGCAGCCAGTCGTATTGCGGGTTGAGCTGGCCGTATTCGCCAATCGGCGCGCCGAAATCGTAATTTTTCACCGGTAAATCGTTCGGGTAGCCGGTCGCCTGCGATTCCTGGAGGGTTGTGAGTTTGCCGTCGGGATTCTGGCCGCCGTGGAACATGTAATAGCCAAGCAACGTGGCGCCGCCGCCGAGCTGGGTGAGCGCGACCGCCTCGACGTCGCGCGGGTCGAGGTTCATGCGGCGATGGTAGGAGGCCGCCATGCCGCCGCCGATTTCGCAGGTCAGGTACGGATATTTTTCCGTGCCGGCGGCGTCGCCGGATTTGCGGTCGCCGAGGGTGTCGTTGCCGATGCCCGTGTCGGTGCGGACGATTTTAAAAATAAAATTCTCCCAGCTGCTGCCGTTCATTGGCGTCAGCGTGCGATCCCAAAATCCATCCGCATAAGCTCCAAAAAAAGGCACCAGCTCGCCGAGCAGCACCGGCGTCTTCATTGCCGGCCAGCCGGTCTTGGTGTAAAGCGGCACGTCGAGCCCGGCGTCAATCGCGATTTGTTTCAACGCCATCAGATAATCCGGCGATCCGCCGAATTCGTTGTCCACCTGGATGCCGATGACCGGTCCGCCGTCCTTCCACAGCAGTCCGTTCAATTGCGTTGTGATTTGTCCGTAAAGCACCCGCACTGCCGCGAGAAAATTTGTGTCGGTCGAACGCAGTTTCCAATCCTTATGCGCGACCACCCAATCGGGAAAACCGCCGTTGCGGACTTCGCCGTGACACCACGGGCCGCAGCGGACGAGGACTTTCAGGCCGACTTCATTGCAGGTTTGGACGAACTTCCGCAGGTCGCGCCGGTCCGACCAGTCGAACTGGCCCTCGATTTCCTCGTGGTGAATCCAGAAAACGTAGGTGGACACGATGTCCACGCCGCCAGCCTTCAGCTTGAGCAATTCCCCGCGCCATTCGTTTTGTGGGCAGCGTGCGTAGTGAAATTCGCCCATGACCGGAAACCAGGGTTGGCCATCGAGTCGCATACTGCGGCTGTCCACGCTCAGCACGTGACCGTCCGGACTGTGATTGTCGCCGGTTTTGAAATAACCCGATTCGGCCGGCGGCGGCACAGGGATGGTTGCCTGCACCGGCCCGGCAACCAGCGTGGCGATGTTCGCAAGAAAAACACCGGCGATGATAAAAAATAAATTGTTCACTATTGACGGAATTTTTCCCAGTTTACATGGACGTCATGGATAAAAAACAAAAATAGCTGCGGCAAGACTGCGGCATTAGGGACGACCGCAGGCATCCATTCGCGTTGTGCAGGAGCGTCTGTCAAAGTCTCAATTGTGGGCTGTGCGTTCAAGTGCCGCGACATCGGATCTTAAATGCAGCGACGTTTTACGGCAAAGATACCGCAAATTAAGACACTGCCCAGTTGCGGTGCCAGCCAGCGAAAAATGCAGACTACCGCCCCATTCATTCAAAAAAGCTGATAAGAAATGTGGCAACTGCCAGAAGCAGGGCTGCCAGGTGGGGTGAACACCCCATGGCAAGGGGTATGCTATCCAGAATATGTTCTAGAGAATGAAAAATGGACAGAAAGAGGAGCGGATGGTCGGTGGCCTGATCAACCAGCCAAATATTTTCACAAACCGAACCGCCGCCGGCAGCGGCGACCACTCCGGTTGCTGGCCGGGTCGAAACCGCCGTGAGCTTTCGGTCTGTGAAAGATTGCAAGGACTTGTATGAATTTTGACGCGCTTACAGTGGTGCTTCGCACCCAGGATAAATTTATTTCAGCCAGATTGGAACTGGACAACCAGCGGGCCTTCGCCGTGATTTATGAATCCAAAACCGTGGACCCAAAGCCGGTTGATGGCCGGGAACGGATGGAGCTGGATACCCAGTTCCTGCAAAAAATGAACGACACCGAATATCTTTACAAAACGCAAGTTGAACTCCCAATGTCGGGGCGCTGAATTCAGAAGCCAGAGTTCAGAGTTAACAGTTCGGGCCTCTGTTTTCCACGGCTGGGAATTTGGCGCAGAAATTTTTCATCACCACGGATAGCGTTGATCGCAAAACCGCCTCGGGCAACAGAAATGGTTTTTCAGTGATGGTGACTTCAGCTTTGCCGGTCGCCAGTGCGAATGTCCCGGCCAGTCTCCCGAGTACGTTGCCGGAAAAATCGCCACGGATGTCGCCGTTCGACTCAAAGGCATAGTTCCCTTTCACCTTGGGCCGGTCCGGGTCGGGATGGCAGAACCCGCCAGCCTGTTCGTTGCCGTTGATCCGGACATCATGTTTCCCGGCCAGTTCCTGGAGTTCGGGGAAAGTTGGAGGTCTTCCCAGCGGCTGCGTTACGGTGAAAGGCATGAAGAGATGTTAAAGGCAAAACGCCGATGGTTGAAGACTGAATCTTTCCTTTTACAAAGACCACAAAGGTCAAAATTTTTAAACAAAGGAAACAAAATGAAATTTATTTTTTATCCATTGCCGGCGAAGTTTTTCGCTAAATCCATGATGGACAAGCGGAAGCGCAGGCAATAAATGTGTCTATAAATTGGACTGCTTGTTTGCATAAGTTTATTACTTGACGTCACTCAAAACAGACATAGGTTCAACATTAATTGCCGATCGAATAACAACAATTGTTATCCGATGCGGTACCAACAAAAACCAAAGGTCAATCCGTGTTATGAAAACGAACCGGCTTCAGAAATCTATTCTGTGTCTGGCCGGAATCGCGCCGTTGTTTTTCGGGGCAGCATTGTCTGCCGCTCCGCTGACGTGGTTTCCCGGACCAGCCATGGACTATCCTGGCAGTGAAGCGGCAACAGTCGTCATGCCCGGTCTGGGCAACGTCGTGATTTCCGGCACCACCGCTTATCCGGAGGGCCTGGTCGCCACCAACATTTACTGGACGCCGTTGGGGCAGCCGTTCTACAGCGCCACCCTCGCGTCCGGCGCCGTGGCGGGTGGTAACGGCATCATCGTCTATGGCGGCAACGATGGAAATAGTTCCGTGAGCACGGTGATTAATTACAGTCCCAGCGATGGTTCGTCCACGCTGGCTTCCATGAGCGTGCCGCGGTCCTACCTCGGATATGCGCCCGACCGCAGCGGCAACGCCTACGCCATCGGCGGCTTGGACGAAAGCGGCAATCCGCTCGCCTCCTCCGAGGTTTACAAACAAGACACCAGCGCCTGGTCGCCCATCGCCAGCCTGCCCGCCGCCCGATTCGACTTCCCGGCGGTCTTCGATCACACAAATTATATCTACATTTTCGGCGGATACACCGACACCGTTTCCGGTGTGGAAAGTTCGAGCGTGCTCCGTTATTCGGTCAGCAAAAACACCTGGACCAACCTGGCGGCCATGCCCGTCGCCACCGCCGACAGCGCGGCGACACTGGGAGCGGACGGAAAATTTTATGTCGCCGGCGGCCTGTCCGGCGGCGTGCCGGTTGCCACGATCCAGGTTTACAATCCCGCCGCCAATTCCTGGACGCTTTCGACGCCGCTGCCTGAACCCTTGAGCGGCTCGGTGATGGGCACGGACAGCCTGGGCCGGTTGGTCGTGATGGGTGGCAGCGACACCAACGGCTACGACACCGGCGACGTGTGGCGCAGCCAGCAATTGGGCGCACCCGACACTCCGCCGGTATTCACGCAACTTCCCGCCACGAACGGCATTTATAATTCCATTTACACATCAACCGTTGCCGCCACCGGCAATCCGCAGCCAGTCTATCTGCTCGTCAACGGCCCAGCCAACATGACGGTGGATTATTTCAGCGGCCAAATCACCTGGACACCGCAAGGGCTTGGTCAGGTCGGGCCGATTCCGGTGACCGTCGCGGCCACCAATTACGCCGGTTCTACCAATTGGTCTTTCACCATCACCGTTCCCAACCCGCGCCCGACGACACCGACCAACTTATATCTCACCGGCGCAACCGAGTATTCGGTGACGCTGGCTTGGGCTCCCGAAGACCCGGTGGCCGGTTCCGTGACTTATAGCATTTTCATTCCGCATCCCTACCACAGTCCCAGAGGCAGCGGCGGCGGGGTCAACTACCAGTTGGTTGGTTCTACCACCTCGACTAACTTTACCATATCCGGTTTGAAGCCGAATAGTTCCTATGCCTTTGACGTCAACGCCACGGGTCCCGGCGGCATATCGGGTTACGCGGGCATTGGCGTCACCACGTTGGGTCCGCAACCGCCGGCCAATTTGCGGGTGACCGGAATCACTTCCACCACCATCGGTCTCGCGTGGGATCCGCCGCCCGGCCCGGTGCCGATTGTTCGTTATGAGATTTTGGGTTGGGTTGGCGGATTGTTTCCAACCATTGGATATGGGACGAACTTCACCGGCACGACCGCCACCATCACCGGCCTCACACCCGGCACCTATGAGGAATGGACCGTTGCCGGATTCGATGCCGATGGCAATGTTTCCGGCTGGGCTCCCGGCATTTATGCCGTCAATCCCGTGCCCCAGCCGGCGGTGCTGGCCGCAGTCGTTGCACCACCGGCTCCCAGCGGCTTCCAATTCAACGTGCAGGCCAGCGCGGTGCAGACCACATTGGTTCAGGCAACCGCCAATCTGGCCGACCCGGCGTCCTGGGTGACCATCGCCACCAACCCGCCCGGAAAGACGTTCACCTTCACGGACACCAACGCCAGCCAGTTTCCGACGCGTTATTACCGGGTGGTGAGTCCTTAACGAGAACAAAAATCAAATCCGGGAGTTGTGGGCCGGAAGCGAGCGGCGAGCATTTCCCTTGAATCGTCGGCGGGGCGCGGGCAAGTTGGCCGGCCATGAACCGATTGTTCGCCCGGCCCAAAAAGTTCGCGTGGGTGATGGCGCTGTGCCTGGTGCTTGACCTTGCACCGGCGCACGCAGCCTTCCTCAACGGCCAGAATTACGTGCCGCTGACGGATTGGGCGCAGGTGAACGGATTGAAATGTTTTTGGCTCAAACGCGGTGATGAAGTCATGGCCACCAACCGCACGGCCCGGCTGGTCTTTGAGAAGGATTCGCGCATGGCGAGCCTCAACGGCATCAATGTTGCCCTTTCCTGTCCGGTGGCGATGGACAAGGGCACGCCGCTGATTGCACAGCTGGACGTTGATACCTTGCTCCAGCCGCTGTTATCTTCGCCAAGACTGGCAGGAGCGAAGCGAATCACGACGATCTGCCTCGACCCCGGACATGGCGGCAAGGACACGGGCAATCGCACGTTCTGGCACAGTGAGAAAACCTACACGCTGGGGCTGGCGCTGGAATTGCGCGACCAGCTTCAAAAAGCCGGGTTCAACGTCATCCTGACGCGCAACAAGGACGTTTATGTGGATCTGCCCGACCGTCCAGCACTGGCGAACAAGCGCGGCGCGGATTTGTTCGTGAGCCTGCATTTCAACGCGACGCCCACCGGAAAGAGCGAAGTCGAAGGGTCGCAGACGTATTGCATCACGCCCGTCGGTGCCAGTTCCACCGACGCGCAGGGTGAGGGCGCAAGTTACGGTTCAACGCCGGCAAACCGCAGTGAAAACAAGAGCCTGTTGCTGGCGTATCAGGTTCAGAAGTCACTGGTGAAAGGTCTTGGCGCGGAAGATCGCAGCGTGCGGCGGGCACGTTATGCGGTGCTGCGCGATGCCCAGATGCCGGCAATTTTGATTGAAGGCGGTTACATGACGCATCCGGTTGAAAGCAAAAAAATCTACGATGCGGACTACCGCCACCAAATGGCGCTGGCAATCGTGAACGGCATTCTGGCCTATCAACGACTGACGTCGCCGCCGCCACAGGCGTTGCCAGGGACAAACCGACCGGCGGTACGAATTCCGTTGTCCACCGGGACCGGGACCGGCGCAAAAAAAATTCCGAAGAACAAAAACTGAATGAGCATTGCGACCAAAACCGGGGATGGCGGTACGACCGGGTTGATGTATGGCCGGCGGATCCCGAAAACGCATCCGCGTGTGGAGGCTTGCGGCGCGGTGGATGAATTGAACGCCGCGCTGGGACTGGCGCGGGCGTCGGCGGAACATGATTTCGTGCGCATCAACCTGCTGGCAATTCAGAAGGACCTGGTGGTGTTGATGGGCGAGATAGGGGTGTTGATGGAGGATTTGCCGCGTTACGCCAAGGACGGTTACTCGCTCGTGACGGCGGTGATGACCGCGAAGCTGGATGCGCTGGTCCGCGAAATTGAAGCACAGAACATCAGCTTCAAGGGCTGGGCGACACCTGGGGACACGATGAACTCCGCTGCGCTGGACGTGGCGCGAACAACCTGCCGCCGGGCGGAACGGCGCGTATGCGCATTACAGGAAACCGGTGAACTGCCAAATCCGGAGATTGTCATTTACCTCAACCGATTGAGCGATTTGCTGTGGCTGTTCGCGCGCTGGGTGGAGACGAAGACCGGCAAAACTCAAGTGCAGAAGGCAGAATGACGAATGAAGAAAATTACTGCCGCAGATTTTTTCCGTCCGTTTTTATTTCCGCATTCTTCACACAATTGACCGTCAGAGAAGAGATCTGCCACCGGAACAATTCCCTCCAGATTTCAGTCTAATTATTGGCGGTGACTTGCGCGGCGGCGATTTCGGCCTTGGCTTCGGCGAAGTCTTTCTGAAACGAATCACTCTTCTTCATCTGGCGGACGATGGCCCGGGCGAGAACACGACCGGCGTAAATGTCCGTCGGATAATGTCTGGCAATTTCCACCCGGTGCCACCCGATGGTGCGGGCTTCGGCGATGATGGCGTCCTGTTTATCGGGAAAAAGGTCGGCCAGCACCAGGGCCAGCACCATGGATTCGGTGGAGTGGCCGCTGGGGTAGCTGAAACTTTTTTCCAGTTTGCCGTTGGCCAGGCTGGGATCAACGACATACGGGCGCGGACGTTTATAGTAATCCTTGGCGTTATCCGTCACGGCCGCGGCGTCCTGCTGCACTTTCTCAAAGAAAGCCTCGGTCTTGGGGAATTTGCCGGGCTGGAAAAAATCCCCGATGGCGGGCGTGAAATTGAAGATGTTGAATTTCTTTTCGGAATAGGCGGCGGTTTGCTCGTTGGAAGTGCAGTCGTGGCGGACGGCGACGACTTCGGCCATGTCGGCGGCCTGTTCGGGCGAGCCGGGCAGGGGCGGCGGGGCGAGCAGGGCGACGGCGTCGGGTTTGCCGCTGGCAAGAAAGTGGAGCTGGCTGGTTTTAACCGGCTGGCTCGGCTGGGCCATCGTGTCTTCCGCCGCGCGCAGCGGGGCGGCGACGAGAACGAGACAAAAGAAAATGAGAACCCAGACGCGATGAAGTCGGAATGAAAAAGTGGGGGGCAGTCCATTCATAAAGAGGAGCCTTGCATTCATCGGATGATTTTCTTTGGACCGGGCGCCGTCTGGCGTCCGCGTGACCGCATCGGAATTTATTCGTTAATTATTTGACGAATTTGGAGAAATTTGGTGGCCGTCATAGGACCAGAAAATATCCCAGTTGCCGTGACCAACAGCGCTGGTGGAGTGAATAACACGGTGGCAACAATTACCCTGGTTTATCCGCTGCCCGCCATCATTTCCCAGCCGGTTCCGACAACCACTCTTCTGGGATCAACGGCAAACTTCAGTGTCACCGGCTACGGTTCCTCGCTGACGTACCAGTGGTACACCATCAGCAATTCAATCGTCAGCCAGACAAACCTTTCCTTCGTCTTGATCAATTCAATTGTGACCCCGGTGACCAATATAACCACGCTGACCAATACGTTTATAGCTTCAGTCACTGATTCTGGCGATAAAACCGGATCCGGAACCAGCACGCTCGATTTCAATGCTGCCGCCAATGCCGATACCAACAATTATTTTGTGGTAATCACCAATGCCGGCGGCTCGATCACAAGCCAGGTCGCCACGCTGACGGTCGTTCCAGTTCAGGCGCCTTCCTCTGTGAGCTACACCAGCTCGGGGCAGATCTATTTTCAAAATTTCGATTCGTTGCCCATTCCCAGCGCTTCCACGTATAACACCGCCAATCCACTGGCGATGACGGTCGTTACCAACGTGTCGAACGGCAAAACGGCGAATTATACCTACTCGGTCGGCGATCCCTACGATTTTGCCTACCCCATCATCCCGATTGGCAATGTCGGTGGACTCGGATTGGCTGGAAGCATGAACGGTTGGTATGGCTGGGGCGGTTTGTTGAACAAAGTTGGCGCGAGCTCAGGCGACCAGAGCACCGGGGGTCAGATCAGCGAAGGA
>Ga0182030_10027636_pt1 | contig 10191 bp, 6 predicted proteins | sample 812S3MmetaG_FD_121299 | JGI IMG/M metagenome (GOLD analysis project Ga0182030, IMG submission 121299) | Permafrost microbial communities from Stordalen Mire, Sweden - 812S3M metaG (Illumina Assembly) | ecosystem: Environmental > Terrestrial > Soil > Wetlands > Permafrost | place: Sweden... | reverse complement strand
GATGGCCCCGTCATTTGCGGCCAGGCTTCGCGTGGCGTTGGAATTGGCCTCCTCGAGGTCGTTCCATTTGGCGAATACCTGGGAGACCAGCAACCCGAAGAGCAAAAGCGGAAGCACGATCAATACAGCAGCTTTGATTGCGCTGTTGCGCAGATTCCGTTTGCGGCTTGCGGCCACAAGTCTTCGCTCATCGCCGGTCATGGTGCGCATGTGCGCAAGACCCTTCTCGACGACGCGCAGATCTGCGCCATCGAGGGTGTCGCCGGTTTTGTTGGGTGTCCACTCGCGGGCACGGTTCTCAAGCAGGCGGCGAGCACGCGAGCCGCGTTGGACCGAGAGCTCGAACTCGCGGCGAATGACCGGGGCGAGCGTGTCGTGCGCAAGCGCTGTGCCCGAGCCAGGCGCAGCGGCTGGGCCGGCATCCTGAACTGCGTCGGTGAGCAGATAAAGTTCTTTATTGCGCGCAATGAACTGCGACAGGTTGGTGATTTGCGGATAGGCCTTTTGAAGATCGGTGAGCGACTGTGGCTTTGACGTAACCAGTTGGGTAGTGTGCTCGTAGAGAAAGTCGAGCTCGAGCCCATCGTTGTTGACCGTGCCTCCGGAATTCGGCTCAAGCTGCACAATTTGCGCATCGAAGAAGCCTTGAAGCGGGTTGTCGGTGTTGGAGAGGCTCTTGTAGAGCGCGCGCGTGTAGACAGGGTCGCCGCCTTTGGCTTTTGCGGCCTTCCAGAGCTGGTTCAGGATGATCTGGAGGATGGTTGCGATGGGGGAGTTGCGATCTTCGAGGTCGTGAGCGATGTCGGCGGGCAGATCTTCGTCGGCCAAGGTGATCTTGTATTTTTCGCGAAGGGCCCGCAGGCGAGTGGGGCCAGCGACGACCTGCTTGATTCCGGCCAGATCGAGGCGTTCGAGCCAGAAGTCTTTCTCGAGCGGCGGTGCGTCTTCTTGAGTGCCGGCAGTGAGGGCGTTGCGGATTTCGGCAAGATACTCCTTGCGAAAACTGAGAATCAAACGCGCCGTGGAGTCTGGACCGCGCAGAGAAAAGATTTCTATCACGCGGGTGATGAAGGCGTGAAGTTCCGCGGTTGAGCCGTCGCTGTGGGTGATGGCCTCTTCAATCTGATCGAGGATGATGAGTTTTGGCTTGGCGGCAGTGAGCCAGGCCCGGGCATCTTCATTTGAAGGTCCGCCGATGGCTTTGTGAAGGTCGTCTGTGAGGTTGAGGGTTCGGCGCGTATAAACAATGTCGGCCTGATCGTTGAGGCGAGGCAGCAGACCCGCGTTCAGGAGAGACGATTTTCCGACGCCGGACTGTCCATAGAAGAGCAGTATCGGCGGGTCGTCCGATGAGCGGAGAACCCAGTCATAGAGGCTGCGAATCTCAGCATTCCGCCCGAAGAAGAGTGGCGCGTCAGCGGGCGTGTGGCCCTTGATGGAGACGTAGGGAGATGCGGGCAGTTTTTTCGAATCGATCTTGAGGGGCGGCAGGCCAATGAGCGGATCGTTGGCGCCGATGCTGAGCTTCCATGCGGCGGCTTCGGCATCGCGTTGATAAATGTCCCAGGGAAAGCCCGTTACGTCGGGATTGCTATCTTCGGCTTCATCGATCTCGCGGGTTGTGGTGCCGAGGTGCGGCGCGGCGTTCGAAGAGGAATCCTCGGTGAAGCCAAGGGAGGCTTTTGCTTTCGCGAAGGCCTCGGCAATCGTGGCGTCGTGGGCGAGGTATTGGTAGAAGACTGAGGCGAATTCAAGCGCGATTTCGCTGTTGACATCGCGCGAAGTGGCAATGACGCAGGGGACTCCGAGGCGCACCAGGTTTTGCGCCCACTCGCGCGTAGAGCAGGCGTTGAAGAAGGCGAACTTCAGGCTTTCCTGGCGGGAGAGGAAGTCTTCGAGGAGGACCGCATTGGACAACTGGCGGCCGGGAGTTTCGCCGGGCAGAAGGAGACGCTGCGGGTCGGCATGTCCTCCGAAGTGAAAGACGGCGACTCGGTTGGAGTAGAAGCGCTCGACGAGGGCGGCGCGCGTAGCTTCGAGCCCTTGCTGGTAATCCCACGAAGCGTCTTCGGCGATGGCATTTGTGAGCGCTTCGCGAATTCTGGCTTCTTCTATTCTGAGCTCGGGAAGCGGAGCTCCCGAATTGTCTTCCGGGTTGGCGAAGGCCGCGTAGATGATCGGCTTGATGGCAAGGCTCATGGTTGGCTTTCAAAGTCCAATCGGCGCCGTTTGCGGATCGTGTCTTAGAGATTGCGGGTGGTGAGGAGAGTGATGCGACGGGTTTGAAAGTCGTGCACAGGCAAGTCTACGGGATCGCCGAAATCGAGGTCGCGCGTATTTTCCATCTCGAGCCGCAGATCGAGTGGCGGCTGCTTGAACGCGAAGGCGTCGAAGTCGTCGGTGCTCACGATCAGGAAGAGTTCATCCTGCGTTTTGTCGGCATCGGGATCTTTGATGGAAGCGTGGATGGGTCGCCCGGAGAGCGGATAGAAGGATTCGCTGGGCCCCAGCTTCTGGGTCCCGCTGGCAACGAGCCCGGTGGAAATACTCCAGGATTCGGTGAAGACGAGAAGCGCGACGTAAAGGAGCTGCGCGGAATGGTTGGTGACGCGAGCGCGGAAGGACGGCGGTTGGGGTTGTCCGAGTGCGTCGCGGAAATAGGCAAGGTCGAGCTTGGTGAGCGGAGGGCATTCGAGCTCAGAATTGTCGGGCTGGATGATGGTGAATTGAACAGCGCTGGACGGAATTTTCGAGGACGGGTTCTGCAGTTCGAGGCGCATGGTCCACTTGGCCATGTGCTCGAGAAGTATGACGAATGCCCGGGCATTCTCGGGAGTTTGGGTGTGTGGCCCGAAGACGGTGCGGGATCCCGCGGTGATGGTGAATGTGCTGTTTTCACAAACGACGATGAAGCGAGGATTCAAGTCCTCATGGATGAGAGTGGCAGTGGCCATGGCAGCGCGCAAGGCGAGGATGCCCTTGGGTTCGCCCTGGAACGCGACGCCGATGGTCGAGGCCCGCAGAGTGAGAACCGCCTTATAGGCTTCAGTCGTCTTGAGGGCGGCGGGATTGTCGATGAGGAGAGTGGCCGCGGCAGGCAGGAGCGTGGCCACGCGTCCTGTAGCGATGGCTCGGCTGGAATCGGCCAGGTCAGCGGCTGAGGCGGTAGTTGGGAAGAGGGCGTAGCGGTCGCCCAGGGAAACTGAATGCAGCCCGCCGGAGTCGATCTGCCAGTGGCGCGTGATGGTGTAGTTGGCGATGCTGAATTCGACGAGCGGGCTGGGCGTGAGTCCCAAAAAGAAGTTGCTTAAGGCCTCGTCGCCGTTGAGCGACTCGAGCTGCGGCACCTGGTCAGCCACTTTGGCCTGGATGCGCTGGCGAACCAGTCGTATCAATTCCTGGTAACCCAGCGGCTGGCTGGCTGCGTTCAGGGTCTGCACCAGGAAGTAGGAAAAGGCGCCGTGATGGTCAGTTCCGACGAGGTACTCTTTGGCGGATTGATTGTCCTGGCAGGCAGCAAGCAGCACGTGGAGACCGGTGGTGTCTGGTACGAAATCGGCTGGTGCAAGGGTCAGTTTACCTGCCTCGGCGGCGGCCGCGGCATCCGAGTCCGACTGGACACCGCGAGGCCGAGCGACGATTTTGTATTTTGGCTCCTGCGCGTCGTCGCGGGCCGGAATCCCACGGACGACTTCGACCAGATCGCGCGTCGCCGAGCCGGAATGGCAGGAATCGAGGATCACCGTCATGTGGACACCGCGGGAGGTGACCTCGGAGATGAGGGTGGCAATATCCTTGTCAACCAGGTCGGGCGCGCCGCTGCGGCTGTCATAACAGACAATGGACTCGAGAAGCCGGCCGGGCTTGATCCCCGTAAAGAGGCCGTTGTTGGGAACCTGTGAGCCGTGCCCGGAGAAATGAAACAGGGCAACATCGTCTTTGGAGGCCTGGTCGAAGTGGCTGCGAAATACGCCGATAACTTTTTCGCGCGTGGCTTGTTTGTTGGCGAGGGTGAGGATCTTCAGGCCTGGGCCACCGAAACGCTTCTCCAGCAGGTCCTGCATTGCGGCTATGTCGTTCACGCATCCCGATAGAGAACGGATCGGGGGGGGATAGCTATCGATTCCAACAAGGAGTGCGTAGAGGTTGGCCATAGTGTGAATACGATAAATGGGAGCGGCTATGCTTCAATAGAAAGTTTCCGCGGGCGAATCGAGAATCCACCTTTTTGCATGCTGTTCACAACCGATCATGGGTGCATCGTATATGCATTGGCTGAGTGGCTGTTTTAACCGGGAATCCACTTCCCGGTTCCGCACCTCGGCTGAAACGCTGTAGACTGCCAACACGGCGAACCGGAACCGCACAATGCCCCGAACCTCAAACAAACAAAGGCTCTTCAACGGACGCGATTTCTCGTGGATTCAATTCAACCGGCGCGTGCTGGAAGAGGCCGAGGACGCGACCAATCCCCTGCTGGAACGCGTAAAGTTTCTGGCCATTACCGCCAACAACCTCGACGAATACGTTGAAGTGCGGCAGGCGGGCCTGATGCAGCGCATCGAAGACGGCTATCGCGAGCCGGGATACGATGGCCTGCGGCCGGAAGAGTCGCTGGCTGTGCTGACGGCGGAAATCCACGATTTTATCCAGACGCAATATCGCTGCTGGAACCTGCAACTGCTGCCCGAGATGCGCAAGCACGGGGTGCGGCTTCTGGATTGGAAGGAACTGGGAGACGAAGCGCGCGCGCATGCACAGAACTATTTCCAGCGCGAAGTCGACCCGCTGCTGACTCCGATTTCGATTGATCCCGCACACCCGTTTCCGCGCGTACTGAACAAGGCGCTTTGCCTTGCCATATTGCTCCGGGCCAAGCGGCGCAGTTCGGGCCCGCTCGTCCTGGGCGTGGTCACGGTACCGCGCGCGCTGCCGAGGTTCGTGCGCTTGCCCTCCGAAGAAGGCGTTTTCGATTACCTGCTCCTCCAGGACCTGATTGCGCAGAACCTGAGCGGAATGTATCGCGGATATGAAGTGATGGCCCGCGGTGCGTTTCGAGTCACGCGCAACTCCAATCTCTATTTTGAAGAAGAAGAAGCTCGATCGCTGCTGGAGACAATTCGCGTCGAACTCCACAACCGGCGCAAGGGCGATGCCGTGCGGCTGGAAATTGAGTCCATTGCAGACCCTGAAATTGTTGAGCGGCTGCGCGTGAACTTCGAGCTCGAAGAAGACCAGGTTTTTCGAGGCGAAGGGCCAGTCAACCTATCGCGTTTGATGTTCTTTTATGGCGACGTCAAACGGCCCGACCTGAAGTTTCCACCCTTCCTGCCGAAGCCTCTGCACCTCAGCCGGAAGTCGGTGAATATTTTTGACGAGATCCGCCTGCACGACGTGCTGCTGCACCATCCTTACGACGCGTACGATCCGGTGGTCGAGTTCATCGAGCAGGGCGCAACCGATGCGGCTGTCCTGTCAATGAAACAGACCCTCTATCGCACCAGCAAGGATTCGCCCGTATGCCAGGCTCTGACCGAGGCGGCGGCGACCAAGGAAGCAACGCTCGTCGTCGAGTTGATGGCTCGCTTCGATGAGGCTTCAAACATTCGCTGGGCGCGCGCCATGGAAGACGCCGGCGTGCAGGTGTTTCACGGCGTGGTGGGACTCAAGACGCATTGCAAGCTGGCCATGCTGGTTCGCCATGACGAAGACGGTGTGACCCGCCGCTATTGTCACCTGGGCACGGGCAACTACAACCCCGACACCGCGCGCTTCTACACGGATTTGAGCCTGCTCACATGCGACCCGCAGATCACCGAGCGTGTGGCGCAGGTTTTCAATTACCTCACGGCGCACGCAGAAATCGACGACTACAAGCCGCTGCTGGTAGCACCGCTTACCATGGCGGAGAGCTTTCTCGGGCTCATCCGCCGCGAGCAGGAACACGCCCAGGCAGGCAGGCCGGCGCACATCATAGCCAAGATGAACGCGCTGCTCGAACCTTCGGTGATTGAAGCGCTCTACGCCGCATCGCAGGCCGGCGTCGAGATCGATCTGATCATCCGCGGACTTAGCATTTTAAGGCCGGGCGTGAAAGGCCTGTCGGAAAACATTCGGGTGCGGTCGGTTGTGGGCAGATTCCTTGAGCACTCCAGGATTTTCATGTTCGCCAATGGCGGGGAGCAGGAAGTTTACCTGGGCTCGGCCGATTGGATGCCGCGCAACCTGTTTGAGCGCTGCGAAGTGGTCTTCCCCGTGCGCGACGCGGCCGCCAAGGCCCGCATTCAAGATGAAATCGTGGCTGCCTATCTGGCCGATACGCTGAAGGCCCGGTTGCAGCAGCCCGACGGTACGTATCTGCGAGCCGCGAAATTGGCCAAAGAGCCAGTTCCCTTCTCGAGCCAGGCCTATCTCATGCAACTCGCCGAGGGCAAGGCCGAACTGGAAGCGATTCCAAAAACCGCCCCCCCGAAACCCGTCGCGGCGGAGAAGCCAGTCCGCGCCAGAAAAAAGACCGACGCGAAAAAGTCTGACGCCGCAGACTGAAACTCCAGCTTCTACTGATTCGCCGTGCCTCCCGGCACTACGAGCACTTGTTGCAGCGCGGTCACTTCGTCGCCAGGCGCTCTGCGATCACGATCGGGTGCGCCTTGACGGCGTCGGTGATTGGGATCCTGTACGGAGCGGTCGTCTCGGTCGAAGCTATTTACAGGGCTTTTGCAGAGAATTTACCCGTTTGCTGCTACCATCCGCCTGGGTTACTTCAAGAAAGTCCGCGAGCTGCCAGGATCCCACGCAACCCGCTCGCGTTCCTATCATCCAAACATGGGAAGGAGCTGCACCTTGCCGCCTACCGCACCACTCATCTTTACTCCCGTAACCGCCGAACAATACCAAACGCTTATCCAGAAGGCCAACAACGCCGGTCTGGCGTTGCAAGGAAACGCCGGGACCGCCTCTAAACTGGGCATCGAACTCGCCTGGGACTATGCGCCGGAGTCTCTGCGCCTCACAATTCAGTGGTTGAGCGCCCCGTTCTTCATGAATTCCGACACCGTAAATGCCAAGATCCGCTCATTGGTGCAAGAGACGGTGAGTGCGCGAGCCTGAAGATCCGCTCAGATCCAACCAACCGGCCTCCAGGATGCGGCTTCAAGGAATCGCTCTCCTACAATGAATACGTGCCGCAATCTTTTCCCCAATCGCCGGCGCGAGTGGGCGTCACCGCGCAATCAACCCTCATTTGCCGCAGATTCAACGGCCCGGCGCCACTCCGATTCTGGCACATGGCCAGCCTCGATGCGCCGACCGTCGCCGTCGTGTGGTCGCTGGCCTTTGCCTGGGCAGCGCAGATTGCCCTGCCGGTTTGGATTCCCATCCTGCTGGCGCTGGCCACATGGGCGGTCTACGTCGTCGATCGCCTTCTTGACGCGCGCCGGGGTTTTCGCGCGCCCAGGGTGCACCGGCTGCGAGAGCGTCATCGATTCCACTGGCGCTATCGGCGGGTTCTGCTTCCATCGGCGTTGGCCGCGGCGTGCGGTGCCGGGAGCCTGATCATCGGCGTCATGCCGCGCGCGGCGATGGAGCGCAACTTCGTGCTCGCGTCGGTGACGCTGGCCTACTTCACCAGCGTGCATACTCCGCGGGAATCTGGAAGACGAGCCTTCTCGTTTCGCTGGCCTTTCGAGCAACTGTTCTTCCCTGTGGAGCTTTTTATCGCCTGCGTCTTTACCACGGGATGTTTGCTGCCGGTCTTTTGTCGCCTGCCGGCCGCGTTCGGACCTTCTTTCGCCGGCCTGTGCGGTATCGGCGCTTTCTATGTGCTGGTCGCCTGGCTCAATTCCTATTCCATTCGGTGCTGGGAGTCGGCAAACGGAACGCCTTCTCGCGTCTTTGTTGCCGGATGCACCCTGGGTGGCGCGGGATTTGCCGGCGCCTGGCTGCTGTCTTCAAGTCAGCCCCGGATGGGCGCTCTCGTCGCCATGGGGTGTGTGAGCGCGCTGCTGCTTGCTTTTCTCCATCGCCTTCGCAATCGGCTCACACCCCTCACCCTGCGGGCCTGCGCCGACTTGGTTTTGCTGGCGCCCCTGGCGCTCCTGTTGCGATGAACCAAACGCCGGACTTCGATGGCCTTGCCGGCGTGTACCGCTGGATGGAGTACTTCAGCTTCGGCCCATGGCTTGCCCTGACGCGAAGAACCTTTCTGAAAGACGCTACCGCGTGCCGTCGAGCGCTTGTGATTGGCGATGGGGACGGACGGTTTACCGCCCGGCTTTTGCGGCAAAATCCAGACATTCGCGTCGACGCGGTGGATGCCAGTGCCGCCATGCTCGAAAGCCTTTTGCGCCACGCGCGGGGTGGCGCAGATCGAGTCACCGTCCATCAGGCCGATGCACGAAGCTGGACACCGCCCCAGGAAGACAGCCCCTATGACCTCGTCGCGACCCATTTCTTCCTCGATTGCCTTACGCAAGCCGAGATCGAAACACTGGCGAAAAGGCTGCGCAAATATGTCGCACCGGACGCAATCTGGATTGTGTCTGAATTCGCAATTCCAGCGAACGGCTTTGCTCGGATCCTCGCTAAGCCCCTTATCTCCTTTCTTTACTTATGCTTCGGCGTTCTCACAGGCTTGCAGGTCCGGAAACTGCCAAACCACCGGAGATCTCTCGATAAGGCAGGATTCAGCCGCTCCCGAGTCCGGCGCCGGCTCGCGGGAATTCTTGTCGCCGAAGTTTGGTCAGTTACTTTCGGAAAGCGTTCGGAGGGTCGGACCTGAGGCGGCTGACCTTCTAAATGTTACAAACCTGTTAATATCAATGATTCGGGAGTGTAAGACCGAGCCCGGTTAGAAGAATCGGAAAACACGAGTCCCCTCCTGTAAGCCGTTCCCTATGAATCTCTATCTCATGCGCCACGCGAATGCAGGACTCCGCCGGGGTAACCCGCTATTGGATGGAAAGCGCGGCTTGATCAAGGAAGGCAAAGACCAGTGCATGCTGATGGGGCGTGTCCTCACGGCCCTCAAGGTGCAAATCGACGTGATTGTATCCAGCCCGCTGAAGCGCGCATTGCAGACGGCGCAATTTGTGGGCACGGAAATCGGCTACGACGGCCGCGTTGAAATCAGTCCCGCACTGGGATTGAATGCCGATTACGCAACGTTCCAGGCGATGCTCGCCCAGTATGCCAACTACGAAGGTGTTCTGGTAGTTGGGCATAACCCGAACATCTTCCAGTTTGTCGGACGCATGATCACTGGCAATGGGGGTGCTGCGATCCGGATGCGCAAGGCTTCAATTGCGCGCGTCGATATGGAGCGCCATCCACCGCTGCTGCGCTGGCTGATTGACCCGCGTATGGCGCGATCGATCTATTTAAGCGCGGCCCGGAGCCCAAAGCCAAAATCGCTGCGGAAGTAATCAGATCGGCGACCGGCGATTCGGGCTCATATCGCGAATCGGTCAATCTCGCTGCTGCTATCCTTGATTCAATGGCCTTGTCATCTTCATATAGCTCCACACGCACGCTTGGTCGTCCCGCACAAAATCCATCCTTTTGGGCAACGTGGCTCTTATTTGGCTTGATCTTTGCGGCGGTGCAGGTTGGCTCGCTATTCTCGCCGCCCTTGCTCGACGATGTGGACGCCTCGCATGCGCAGGCAGCACAGCACATTCTCGATAGCGGCAACTGGATCACCTGCCAGATCGACGGCATTCGCTACATCGAAAAGCCGCCGCTGCCTTACTGGATGGTTGCTGTCACGTTCAAGCTGTTCGGCGAGAACACGTTTGCGACGCATTTGCCGAATGCGCTGGCCATGCTGGGACTCACGTGGCTCTCCTGGCTATGGGCAAAGCGTGCATGGGGCGCGCGCGCCGGCCTCTATGCGGGCCTTGCGGTACTGACCTCGATTGGTCCGTTCCTTTTCACGCGATTCATCATTCCCGAATCGATTCTCAGTTTTTTCCTGCTGGTGGCGCTGTATGCGCTGATTACGGGCCTGGAAACGGACAAGCCCAATCGCTTTTATTGGGCATACGCGGGTGTTGCCTTGGCCACGCTGACCAAAGGACTGATTGCCCCGGTCTTCTTTATTGGGGCGGCTGTGCCCTATGTAATCCTGACCGGACAATGGAGGCGCTGGCGCAAGTTCAGGCTGGTGACCGGGACGCTGCTGTTTCTCGCCAT
>Ga0182030_10027633_pt1 | contig 10192 bp, 12 predicted proteins | sample 812S3MmetaG_FD_121299 | JGI IMG/M metagenome (GOLD analysis project Ga0182030, IMG submission 121299) | Permafrost microbial communities from Stordalen Mire, Sweden - 812S3M metaG (Illumina Assembly) | ecosystem: Environmental > Terrestrial > Soil > Wetlands > Permafrost | place: Sweden... | reverse complement strand
CCTTGGGCGAGTAGTAGCTGACGACCGTGTTGAGCTGGGAGTTTATCGGGTCGTACAGGATGGTGTCACCGGGGCGGGCGTGGGAGTCGACGCGCGCGAGCGCCTCCCGGAAGTTGTACCGCCGGGGGTTCGCACTGGAGAACTGCTGGTTGACGAGGGCGACGGCCATGACGGCGACAACCACCACGACCACGACGGTCAGAGCCCGGGGTCGGGTCACCAGCCTGGTGGCCGCCCGGGCGATGAGCAACAAGAGGAGGGGGACGATGGTGGCCAGGTACCGCACGTCACCGAGGCTCTCTTTGAACTCGGCCAGGATGAACATCGCGACCACCGGCACCAGCACCATGGTCCCGAGCAGGTAGGTGACCGGCTTGACCCGGAGGCCGAGCAGCGCCAGGGCACCGAGCATGGCGAAGGGCCACAGTGAGATCACGTCCGACATCACTGCCGTCGAGTGGAAGCCGATGACCGTGTAGTCGAAATTGGTGATCACCGAGTAGATGTTGCGGCTGCCCGTGCCGGCGCCGGCGGTCCCTCCGAATGCCTGTCCGGTGGCCTGGCTGACGGAGTACTGCTGGCGCATCAGCATGGCGACCGGGACCAGGGCTGCGCCGGTGAGGACCGCGCAGCACAACCACGGCCAGAGGAGGGCACCGGGCCGCTCCCTGCGCCGCCACCGGACGACGATGGCACCGACGAAGATCAGCTGCTGGGTGAGGAGCTGCCAGATCCCGAAGTACTGGGTGCCGATCATGGCGATGCTGGCGAGCGTGTAGACGACCCACGGGTACCACCCGCCGCGGCGGAGGATGCGGAGCTGTGCCCAGACGGCCAGGACGGCGAACACCATCAACAGCTCGTACATCCGGGCTTCCTGCGAGTACCACACCACGAACGGGGCGACGGACACGAAGACGGCGGCCACCGCCCCGGTTCTCCGGTCGTAGGCCTCCTTGCCCAGCAGGTAGACCAACGGGATCAGAAGGACCCCGAAGACGATCGACGGCACCCGCACGGCGAAGTCGCCGTCGCCGATGAGTCGGATCGACGCCCACAGGATCGTGAAGTAGAGGGGTGGGTGGACGTCGGTGGTGGCCAGACGGTGGAGCATGGCGCCGTAAGGCATCCGCGCCTCGGACACGCTGACCCCCTCGTCCAGCCAGAGCCCACGGGGGACGTCCAGCCGGATCGCCGTGCCGACCACCATCGATGCCATGAGCACCAGGGAGGTCGAACGGGACAGGGACCCCCAGAGCCTGGCGGAGCGGGTCTCGACCCGGACCGCACCAGGCTGCCCGCTCTCGGTGTCCAGATCGGAGGGTCCGGCCACATCCGGTCGGTCCGACCGGGGGCGGTCGAACGGCAGCGGAGCGGTCGTCACGCTCGCCATTTCGCCGCCCTTCCTTCGGTCGGACCGGCATCAGCCGACTGCGCCGGTGCGGCCGGCGCCTCGGGTGGAGAATTCTGGTTGTCCGAGCCGTTTGTTGGGACGGAGTCTGTCGGCGGGATCGCCGGCGACCAGGCGGATCGGGTGGCGCCCACCCTGAGAACGACCGTTGCATCCAGCCGTCCGAGGCGGTGCACGGGTCCCAATGCCCGGTCCACCCGGCAGTCGCGGACAGTGCGGAGCGGGACGTATTTCGCCGAGGTGTATGCCGCCGCGACTTTCGACGCGGCGGTCATGCCGATACGTCCCCACTCATCGCGCTGACCTGCCCTTTTCGTTGGCTCTCGTGCGCATCGTATCCTGCTCGTGCGGTGCGAAAAAGACGGGGTCCAAACCGCCACCGCTGGTGATTCGCCTGGCACCATGTGTGAGAATTCCTGGCGTTGAGGAGCCTCCGGGACCCCGGCTGCTGGTGGGGTCCGGGCCGCCGGGCGCGGTCCGGGTCAGGCGGAGTGGGTGCCGGTCCGGACGATCAGCGTCTTGAGGGTGCTGGTGTCGTTGATGGACTGACCGGCCTGTCCGACGGCCACGCACGCGTCACCCACGCAGGAGACGTCGTGGAGGCCACTGTCGGCCGGCAGACCCGACGGGTTGGCATCGACGGTCCATGCTCCGGCCGAATACGTCTCGATCAGCGCACCGAGCGGCAAGCCGAGCGCCCCGGCCGGGGTGTTCTTGATGCCGGCGGCGGCGAGCGAGCCCACGGCCACGCAGTCGGTCGTGGTCGTACACGAGACACCGACGAGCCCGGTTGCCCCGTCCGTCGGGTCGGGGTCAGGGCTCACCGCGGCCGTCCATGTCCGATTGGCGAGGACGTCGATGGTGGGCACGGGCCCGGTGAACTGCCCGACCGCCATGCAGGAGGCCTCCGAGGCGCACGAGACCCCGTTGAGCCCACCGGTGGGCAGCGTCGAATTCCAGCTCTGGGTACCGATACTGGGGCTGGGGACGACCGACCAGCTGCCGCCGGCGAGTGACTCGACCAGGGAGGCGCTGGCATTCGCATACGCCGTCGACTGCCAGCCGGCGGCGGTGCACGACGTGGGGCTCGTGCACGACACCCCCTGGAGGCCACCTTGCTGGGACCCGAGGCTCGGACCTGACGTCAGGGACCACTTGCCCTTGTCCAGGGTCATGATCAACGCCTCGTGCGTCGTTGCCCCGGTGTTCTGCGTCGCGCCCACGGCGACGCAGTCGACGGTCGTGGCACACGAGACCCCGTAGAGGAAACTGTCGACGACGTCGTGGCCCAACGACGGTATCGGCGTGACCGACCAGGATCCGTGGGCCAGCGTCTCGATGAGGGCTGTCCCGGTCCCGCCGGTGGCCGAGCTCGTGAAGTAGTAGCCGACCGCGACACACGAACCGACGATCGGACAGGAGACAGAGAAGAGGAAGTCACCGGTTCCCTTCGGCGCACTGGGAGCGGTCTTGGCGGACCACGAACCGCCATGCAGCGTCTCCACCAGGGCCTTGGCATTGGCCGTGCCGGCGCCGGATTCGTTGCCGACGGCCACGCAGCTGGTCGCCGTCACGCAGTCCACCCCGTCCAGCCAACCGCCCAGCGCCCCATGGCCCGCCTCCACCACGGTCCAGTTGGCCGTCGACGTCGGGAGCGTCGTGCTGGGGGCCGACGTCGTCGAGTCCGTCGTCGCAGTGGTGCAGCCGGCGAGAAGGACGAACAGCACGGACAGCAGCGCAATCAGAACGAGCTTCGGCACTCGTAGCACGTATCCCCTTTGCGGTACCTCGACGCTGGAACGGCAACGACGGTCTATCGGATCGATGGGATGGTCTATCAGATCGGTGGAGGGGGATCAGGCCGGGTACTGCCGTTTCGTCGGCGTATCGCCCGCCGCGTTTCTCGACGCCGGGACGCCGTGCATGGTGTCGGTCGGGTGCCAGTGGGCAACCCCGTGTCAGATCGCCTTCTCGAGCTCGGCGAACGCCTCCGACGTCGCGTCGGCCAGACGCCAGGGGTCGTCTACGACCTCCGGACACACGACGAATCCGAAGTCGATGTGGTCGACGTAGCTCATGGCGGTGATGTTCAGACCGCCACCGTCCAGCAGGGGTCCGATCGGGTAGCTGGCGACGAGGCGACTTCCCCCGATGTAGAGCGGGAACGGTGGGCCCGGGACGTTGGAGATGATCAAGTTGAAGATCGGCGGGAGATGATCGACGAGACGGAGTCGACTGTAGGCGCGGACCCCGATGCTGAGGAGCCCAGGCGGGACGACGTCGGCCAGGTCCAGTATCAGGTCGTCACCCAGTGCACGCTGCATCGCCTTTCCGCTGTGGGTCGATTCGTGGATGGCCCGGAGCTGCTCGATCGGATCGTCGAGGTGGGTGGGCAGGGCGGCACCCATCACCGAGGTGGAGTTCCCCCAGTCACCCCCGGAGGCGTCCCCCCCGCGGCCGACGTGCACCGCGACCGGTATCTGCGAGATGAGCGGCTCGCCCGGAAGCTCGCCCCGCTCGATCAGGTAGCGACGCAGTGCGCCGGTGCAGATGCCGAGCACCACGTCGTTCACGGTGACACCGACGGCGTTCTTGATGGCCTTCACCCCCGACAGCGGCACCGAGCAGAAGGCGAACCCCCGATGGGGGGTGATGGACCGGTTGAGCGAGACGCGTGGTGCCTGGAAGGGCAGCGTGATCGCCGACCACTCCGCCGAGGAGCGAAGGCCCAGGAGGCCCCTGGCCGACTGGGCCAGGTGGCCGGAGGTGCGGGCGGCTCGCAGCGGGGTGGCCGCGAGGCGGGGTAGGGACCGCAGCGCCATCTCCCACCCGGCCGGAATCCGCTCGCCCCGGATCGTCGGTGTGTCGGGCCGTTCGAGGGGGGCGTCGGGTCGGAGGTCGTAGAGGACCTCGTAGAGGTGGGAGCCACGGACCCCGTCGGCCAGGCAGTGATGCATCTTCGTGAGCAGGGCCACGCGCCCGTTCTCGAGTCCTTCGATGAACCAGACCTCCCACAGCGGGCCGTCCGGGTCGAGCTTGTAGCCCAAGAGTTCGCCCACCAACGCACCGAGCTCGCGAGGGCCTCCGGGGGAGGGAACCCCGATGGCCCGGATCTGGCGGTCGAGGTCGAGGTGCGGATCATCTACCCAAGCCGGGCGGTCGAGACCGAAGGGGACGTTCACCAAGCGACGCAGGAACGGGCCCAGCAGACCCATACGAGCGTCGACCAGTTCCCGCAGTCGGTCCGCGTTGAATCCGCCGGGGGCGGTCGACGGATCGACCAGGGCCACCGTGCCCAGGTGCATGTGCGCACTCCGGGTCTCGCCGTATATGAAACTGGCATCCGCGCCACTCAACCGCTGCATCTGACACCCCCTAGATCCGACACCATGGTGCGCCCGACGCCGGGCCCCGGACAGTGCCGAAGGTCCCAAACTCCCGGCGACGATCCCGTCGGCGTGCCGCTGAGCCGTGCTGCTCGGAAGCCCGGGTCGGATCCCGGGCGCCTCGTCTAGTCTGGGCCCCCGCATGGCTCAGAAGCTCGAATACAAGGGCGAGTGGATCGCGACCCTGGTCCACGACGAAGAGGGCGACTACATCGAGCCGCCCATCGTCCATGACCCCGACGGGACCGTCATCATGGGCCGGGAGGTGCTTGAGTCGATCATCGACAGTGGGGTGAGCGTCGAGGTCCCCATCATCGAGGGTTGCACCCGCGAGCGCCTCGCCGAGATCGACCAGGCCCTCACCCAGTTGAGCGCCGACCTCGGCGTACCCATCGGGAGCCGTTGACCCCTGCCGGCCCGTCCGGCTCGGCGCCGGCTCCGTTCCGGGTCACCCCGGGTCCGCCTCGATCACGTCCCGCCTCAGGAGATCGGGGGTCGGACGCGACTGGCCGGCAGCAGAGTTCGGTCACCCACCGGTCGACGAATCGATGCAAAACTGACGTGACGGGATGTTGGACGGAGGCGGCCATGGCTCGAGGGACAACAATTTCGGAACGGCACCCCTGCCTCCAGGTGCCTCGGACCCACCGTTGGTGGGACGGCCGGACGTGGACAGCCTTCGCGGCGTCGGTCGAAGCCCGAGCCGTCGCGGCACCCGGCCCACCCCGGTTTGCCGCACCCGCCGGCCACTCGGCGACAGCGATTCCCGAGTTGGCGCCGCTGCCCGACCCCGGACCCGGTTGCGACGGACGGACGGGCGACGACACGCTGGGGCTCGCCGACGAGGTGGCGGTGCTGCGGCGGACGCTGGTCACCCTGGGGGTCACGGAGCGAGATCGACTCCGGACGGAGCTCGTCGACCTGAAGAACACGATTCCGAGGATGGTCCGTGAGCGGGATCGACTCCGGGCGGAGCTGGTCGACCTGAACGGCAAGGTGCCGACCCTGCATCGCGAGCGGGACGAGCTCCTTGCCGCGGTCACGCCACTCCGGGCGGAGCTGACCGAGCTTCGAACGAAACAACAGGAACTGAAGGTGCTCAGGTCCGAGATCGAGGAGCTCCGGCATCAGAAGTCCTCGCTCGACAAGGAGTTGTTGTCCGAACTCCGCCGATCGACGGAGAATCTCCGGAGCACGCCGACCAGACACAGGTTCGACGACTCGTGACACGGTGGTCGGCGCCGTGACTGGACACGGGAGCGACTTCGATCGGAGCAAGGAGTGGGACGATCTGAGAGCCCGGTACCTCCGGCCTCCCGGTGACCGACCCGCATCATCGGCCAGGGGGCTTCACCATTTCGCCCTGCTGTCGAGCGACGTCGAGAGGACCATCACCTTCTACCAGGATCTGCTCGAGTTCCCCCTGGTCGAGCTGTTCGAGAATCGGGACTACCGGGGGTCCACGCACTTCTTCTTCGATGTCGGTCACGCCAACTACCTTGCCTACTTCGATTTCCCCGGGCTCGACCTGGGCGAGTACCGCGAGGTGCTCGGCGGTCTCCATCACATCGCGATCTCGGTCGCACCCGATCGGTGGAGCCGCCTGGTGGGGAAGGTGGAGGAGTCCGGTGTGCAGACCCTCGTCGTCAACGGTTCCTCGGCCTACTTCCCGGGTCCGGACGGCGAGCGACTGGAGTTGCTCTCCTATCCGCTGAACGACATGTACGGCACCGTCGTCGGGGACGTTCCCGACGACTGACGGTCCGGAGGGTGGGGGGAGGGTGCGACATCGACGTCGGACCGGACGGGGGAGTGGCACGACCGCCGCCCTGACCAGAGCGGCGCCCGTGTCGGAGCGGCGATGGACCGTACCCGCCCTTCGGCCGGCCCCTGCGGGATTCTGGGGCGGGCCCTCGTGCTCGAATCAGAGTGCACCGGTCAAGAATTGGTCGAAATGGGTCGATGGGACGAGGAGAGGGGCGTTGAACTCACCAGGGAGACGCCATGGACCACGACCCGGAGACCTGCCGCATCTGCTTGCGCAATGACCGGGTGAAATTTGACCCCGAGAGCGGCACCCACTTCGTCCCGCACGACTCCGAGGCCGCATTTCCCCTCTTCCGGCTGTACCCGATCGTCGCCGAGCGCTAGGGATCTCGGGCCGGCGAAGCCGGCCGGCCACCCGCTCGATCGCCGTCCCGACAGTCGGCACCGATCGTGGGCGGCGAGCCGCGGCGACGACCGGGCCCGATCGCCGGCTCGCCCGTCGCAACTGCGCACACCCAATTGGAAGTGCTAACAAATGGGCTGCATCTGTTCACGACGAGGCGAGATGTGCTGTTGTCCGTTTGGCGGCGGTCACTGATGGCCCGACCCAGGAGGAAGCCATGAGTGACACATCGCAAGGTCCAGGTTGGTGGCAGGCCGCTGATGGTAAGTGGTACCCGCCCGAGCTGCATCCCAGTTACCGGGCACAACCGGCGCCTGAGTCGTCATATCAGCCTCCACCCGGACCCGGCGGTACTGATTCGCTCGAAGCGAAGACCTTCTTCCGGTCCCTCTACGACTTCTCGTTCTCGAGCTTCATCACGCTTCGGGTCATCCGGGTCCTCTACGTCCTCATCACGATCCTGTACACGCTCGGAGCCCTCATAACGATTGTAGCGGCACTGATACAGCACCGGCCTATTGAGATCGTCATCGCGATCATCGTCGTGCCCATCGTCTACTTCATCTACCTGACGTTCGCACGCATCGCCATGGAGATCCTGATGGTGCTGTTCAACATCGGCAAGGATGTCCGGTCCATCCGGGAACGGGGCGATAGACGGCTCTAGCGCGGACCGATCGACGGGGCCCGCGGTCCCCGTGTCCCGCCTCGGTCGGGCCGCCGGTCCGCTCTGGCACGCATCCGTTCCTCTGCGTCGCCCTCGCCCCGCCTCAAGCATACGGTTGGAATGGTAGGTGCCCCGAGTGGGAGCACACCGGCCGGAGCCGATCCGGTTCCCTCGAGCCTCCCCGGTGGACGTGGGCGGGCGACCGGGACGCCGATTGGGGTGTCTCGGCCTCTTGAAAATGGTGGGTCACGGGTCCACCATGGACCTAGGCGAGAAGCCGAGGGAGTGAGCGGAATGCGTGCACAAATTGGAGATCGCATCGTGGTCCGCGGCCATCCGGCGATGCTGCCGGACCGTGAGTGCAAGGTCGTCGAGGTCCCGAAGGGAGACGGGGAGCCGCCGTTCGTAGTCCGGTGGGAGGGGAGCGGCCGCCAAGGCCCGTTTTTCCCGGGGCCAGATGCCGTCATCGGCGGTGACGAACGTCAAAGGGATGAGCGGACCGTTCCCTTCACGTGGCCAGACCGGTATTGGTGGGGATACTGCTGACGGGGGATCGCGGACTGACGCGGTCGCTGGTCGCCCCGTTCGTGGAGTGCTGTCCGGGGCTGCCCCCCGTGGAAGGTCATCCGATGAGCGCATCGGTCAGTGGTCCGATTCCGGCGATGCGGCCGGCCAGTTCGCCGGGTAGGTGATGACGAGTTGCCAGTGCTGCCGGGTCCGTATAGCTGATCTTCGTCCGGCCGTCGTCGTCCCACACGAGCACTTTGAGGGGGAGATCCAGGGCCGCCAGTGGTGATGCCTGCATGACCGGCGTGCCGGCGGCCGGGCTGCCGAAGATGACGAGCTTCGTGTTGCGCAGTTCGAGTCCATGCCGGCTTGCTTCGCCACTGTGGTCGATGATCGCGAAGAGGGTCATACCTCGCTCACGGACGAGATCCCCGAGCCTGTCCACGGCTTCGTCGACCGACCCCGAAGTGGACTTCGTGACGATCTCGTTCGTCGAACGATCGCTGGCATCACGGTGCATGGCTTTCCTCCGGTTCAACGACCCAATTTACGCGGATGGCGATGGCGACACCCAGCCGCGGCGCAGGGAGCCGACGCGGTCGGGGAGGATTCCCATTGCGGGTATGGCTGGACCCCCACGGGGTGGATCAGTGGGCCAGCTCCAGGGCGATCCGCTGCAGATGCTGACTCCTGCCCGCCACGCTCTGCAACGCGATGACAGCCTTTCGGGCCTCGGGCACGAGGACCAGGAGCGACGAGTACCCTCCAGTCCCGCCGTTGTGCCAGGTGATGGTCGGAACTCGATCCGGTGGTCCATCGATCATCCAGAAGAGTCCCGAGCGTCGGTTCGGGCGATCTGTGGGGATCCCGTTGATCGGCTCGATCGATCGCAGTCCAGGAGCGGTGCCGTCCAGGAGTGCAGCCGCCAAGCGGGCCATGTCGTCGATCGTGCTCACGACGCCGCCGGCCGGGGCATAGCCCTGAAGGACCCAGGGCTCACGGGGCAGGCCCCGCGACGACCTCCCCGAGAGGGCGTGGTGTCCTTTCGTGGAGACGGTGGTTCTGCCCATCTGCAGGGGTCGAAGTATTCGCTCCGCCAGGAGCGATGGATAGGCGGTGTCGGCGACCACCGCCAGGATCTCCCCAAGGGCCGCTCCTCCGATGTTGGAGTACCTCCTCTGGCCCCGGCTGTGGAGAGTTTGACGGGCTGCGAGCTCGATCACGCTCGCCGGGCTTCCCCGGTAGGGGTTGCGGCCCAGAACGGCATGGGACCAGCTGCGGAGCGAGCTTGCCCCACTGGCCGGCATTCGCGGGAGTCCGGAGGTGTGCGTGGCCAGCTCCAGCAATGTCACCGAGGACAGGTCGCTTCCGCTGGGTATCGGTGCGACCTCTCCGACCTCGGTAGCCAGGGACAAGCGGCCGCGCTCGACGAATTCAGCCAGCAACATTCCCGTCAGGGCCTTCGTGATCGATCCGATCTCGAAAAGTGTGTCGGGCGAAGTGCCGATCAGTGCCCGTCTGGTGGTCGGCTCGGGCTCCAGGTCAACCACAGCAAAGGCGAGGCGGCCGTTGACGCCTCCGGCGACGTCACGAACACGGGCAAGAAGTGCAGGGTCACTCTGCGTAGCAATTTCATCCGGCATGTACGAGGCCTGCAACTATGGGAATCCGAATCCGCCTCAGGCAAGTGGCAGGGATCAGCATTTTATAGTGGACTCGATCCGGAACCGGGCCCTGTCGACGGAGGGAGGGGATCAGGTGAGTGACGTTTCGCAAGGCGAGGGCTGGTGGAAAGCCTCGGACGGCAAATGGTACTCCCCTGACCGAAGACCGGCTCCGCAGGAGGGATGGTGGAAGGCCTCGGACGGCAGGTGGTATCCACCGGAGCGGAGGCCCGCTTCTCAAGCGCCTGTCGCATCGGCCGATGCCGACGTCTATAGAGATCCCGGCGTACAGGCACTGCAGCCCAATGACCCTGGATCGCCGACGAAGCCGGCGAAGCCCTGGTGGCGCAACCCAAAGGTGAACGTGCCCCTGGGAGCGGCCGCGGT
>Ga0182030_10027632_pt1 | contig 10192 bp, 6 predicted proteins | sample 812S3MmetaG_FD_121299 | JGI IMG/M metagenome (GOLD analysis project Ga0182030, IMG submission 121299) | Permafrost microbial communities from Stordalen Mire, Sweden - 812S3M metaG (Illumina Assembly) | ecosystem: Environmental > Terrestrial > Soil > Wetlands > Permafrost | place: Sweden... | reverse complement strand
TGGTGCCGGCGGAAGAGTTCAGTTCACCGTTTCGAACCTCGGCGCTCTACGGTGAGCAGTTTGTGGTGACGAATAGTCTGACCAAAGCGTATGGGCTGAGCGGCATTCGCTGTGGGTGGATTCTGGCAGAGCCGGGGCTCGCGACCCGGATCAGGCGGCTGGACGACTTAATGAGCGGGTCGCCGGTGTTTCCGTCTGAGTTACTCGGAGTTATCGCGCTGGATAACCTCGAAAAGATCGCGGCAAGAGCGGCGAAGCTGCTGGAGTCGAACCGGGCGGCGCTCGATGCGTTTCTCGATTCGCGCGACGATCTCGATGTCTTTCGAGCGCAATGGGGGACGATTGCATTTCCGCGACTGAGGGCAGGAGGCGCGGACGCGTTTTTCAAATTGCTGCGTGGGGAGTTTGAAACTTCAGTAGTGCCTGGACGGTTCTTTGAGATGCCGGAGCATTTTCGCATCGGCATTGGCGGGGATGTTGCGATGACGGCTGAGGGTCTCAGGCGGCTGGGGAGGGCCCTCGACGCTGATCGCGCATAAAAGGCCACAGCAAGGTTTGATTTTGCGGCAAAGCCCATCCGTCGGGCTAAGCGGAGGATGAGCTACGCCGCTTCGGTTGCGATCAGGCTGGCTGGGCGATGTTCATGGTGCTCACTTCGACCAGTACGCCGCCAGGAGCTTCGCAATAGAAGCCATAGGCTGCTGGTCCCCCGCGCCGCAGTGTTTCGGGCTTGGGAGCCTCGTAGTTTTGAGCGCTTAAGCTCTGGTGCATGAGGTCGACGTCTTCCTGCGTGGGTTGAAGGAAGCCGACATGAAACAGCCCCGGATAGCCATGATCCGGCGTCATGCCCTTGTCGTACATGAGTGTGAGCAAGAAGTCGTCTGGATTCCGCAGCACGGCCAGTTTATCTCCGCGCATGTCGAGCGCTTGAAATCCGAATACCGAGCAGAAAAACTCTGTCAGCGCCGGTACGTTGTAGGTGGTAAGGTTTGCGTGATTCATCGTTGCCATTGCGATCTCCTTGGATTGAGATATGCATCGCGCGGCAATCTAGAAACAAAGCCAAACGCCCACGCGATGCGCAGAAGTGCCAGAGCACAACTGCAAATCGCCGTGGGTCCCTTCTCCGAACTGTTGCAGGAGATGACTTGACTGCGGACATTGCTTCCGCAGCGAACCGTGCTTACCAATACGGCTCCGCGTTTTTCGGCACCTGTTGGATGTTGTCGATTCTTGAATCGTCGCAAAGTTTTGTATTGCGCCCAGACGTTTCGATCTGCCACTTCGGAGGGCCGATTGGGGCTGGGGGAATGATGCATTGAAGTTGCTCTTCGAGGAATTAGTTCTCAGTGGGCTTGAGGTCTACGTGATCGACGAAAAGAGAAGAGACCTCTACTTTGGAAGGTGCCAGCCTCAGGCCATACTGCTCTTCGAGGGCGGCGAAGGGCGATGGCTGATCGGAGTCCTGCTGATCCAGGCGAGCGAAGTGAAGATCAAAGTCGTATTTTCCATCGACGCCAGTTGCATCCTTCACCGGTCGCTCGACGATAGAACTGATCAAACCTGCGAACGATTCAAGCGTGACCGAATGTGCTTTGATTTCATTGGGCAAGAGATAGGCATATTGTTCGCCTTCTTCTTTCGCTAGACTCAGCTTTGTTCCGCTCTTAGCAGAGGTCAACTGATAGCCGGATGCTTGGCTCACCGCCTTGTGAACTGCCAAGTGGAGGCGTTCAGACAATAATTGTTGCAGCGGAGCGTGGATCTGCTCGTAGGTAAGACCTTGATCCCCTGATGGGGTTGCAACGATCGTGTAGCTTGATTCTTCAAGCTGCTTTGGAATCCCTCTGATGTATCGGCTATCGACGCCGTATGCAATCGAGAGCAAATTGGTCAGTGAGATATTCGAAGCCCTGAACTGATGTGACCCCCACGGTGACACGGAGGTGAGACCGCCTTCGCCCGGCGGAACGAGCTTTAGTGATGCGGTTTCGAAGGACTGAGGCGGGGCCACGGGACTCGTACTTTGAGTCTGCCATGGGGGCACGGATCCACTTAGGGCCGCGACGAGGATCATCAGAGTGGAAACTCTTGCGGCGGAAAGAAACAAATCTGCCTCCTTTTGCCCGAGTTCGGCGATGGCAGTTGTGAGGTTTAGGACATCAGCAGCGCTCTTCCGATTTCGACCATTGGCGCCAGACTAATTCGGAGTAGGTTGGCTCACTTCTTCGATCACGATCATGTCGACGGGAGCCTTGCCCGATTTGAGTTCCAGACCGAGGGCCTTCATGCCTTCGAATGTGGAATTGCGTACGTCGGCGTTTTCTGCGTCGGGAGCATCCACATGAAAGTCATAGGAGCCGGTAAGGTCTGTACGGTCAATCACTGTGCTGTGAAGGATCTGGCCCAGTCGCAGAGCGGTGAAACCCATGGTGGCATTGGTACCCTCGACCTCGCCATTTCCTTTGCCGTCCGAATAGGTGTTCACACCCATGAAGGTGAAACCCTTTGGGTCTTTCGGCGGCATGAGCTTGAGCGGTTTGCCGCTTCGCTGAAGAAAAAAGACGGGCTGCTCCTGCGTTTCGATCCGGTATTTAAGACCGAAGCGGTCGCGAAGCAGCGCCTGGAGCATGAGCCGCTGATCGTCGGTCATCGGAGAATTGATCCCTGGCGGTCTGTACTGCCTGGCGGGCGAATCATCCGGAGGAACCGCGTCGATGTCGAATTGAGCGGAGTCTATCCACTTGGGGCCGCCGGTAACGCGGGACCTGGGGACGTGGAACGCCTCCGTCGCAAGATAAGCAACCGTGCAGTTTCCACCAAAAACCCGGCCGCCCGGCTTTACGTAAACACCGATATATCGCGCCGAATTAGGTTTGATTGTGGCTGCCGCGAACTCCGGCAACGGATGGTCGGGCTTCGGCAGCAAAGGGTCTTGCGCGTACCCCCCGAAGGCTGTGCCAATCGTCAAGACGATGAACGGAAGATAACGCATGGAGACTTCCTCACCATCAAAATACACCGTAGCTTTCAGTCTCAGCAACGCGCTGGGGTTTACCGAATTACTTTGGCGCAGGGCCTCGCACTACCTGTACCAGGTCGCCGGTGCGCAGCTGGCGCGCGAATGCTGCTTTGACCTCGTCGGCGCTGATCTCAAAGTAGCGCTTGGCGGCGCGGGTGGATTCGTCAAGCGGCAGGCCGATTTCAGCGCGGCGCAGCAGACCCCCGGCTACGGATTCTTCGCTTGATTCGCTTAGTGGAAGCTGTCGCAGCAGCAGCGCTTTGGCCTGGTGCAGGTCTTCGGCGGAGACGGCTTCGCTGCGCATCTGGTCGAGATCTCGCTGGATCATGGCGCGGGCCTTCGAGACATTCTCAGGATCGCAGCCGTAGCTCACCGAGTAAGTGGCGCGGGTCTTCGAGGCGTCGAGGCTTACGTCTACTGTGTAAACAAGTCCGGCTACCTGGCGCAGATCGTGATAGAGGCGCGTGGCGTAAAAGCCGCCGCCGAGGACGTGATTGCCGAGCTGCATAGGATAGTAGTCGGGATCGAAGCGGTTGATGCTGAGCTGCTCGGCGAGGACGACCGAATCCTGCACCTGCTCCTGGTCGGGAACGGTGACGGTGGAGGCTTTGTTGGCCGGGACGGCGGGAAGAGTTACATCGGGCTTGGGACCGGACGCCTTCCATTCGCCAAACCATTTCTCGATGGTCGCTTTGGCCTCGTCGGCGGAGACATCACCAATGACGACGATGGTGGTCAGGTCGGGACGGAAGGTGGTCGCGTAATACTGCTTGACCGCGTCGAGCGAGACTTTGGCGATGGTGGCCGGGGTCGCTTCGCGAAGCTCCGGATCGTTGGTCGGCAGCAGGGCGAGATCGAGCGCGCGGGAGGTGCGGTAGCCGGGGCTTACCAGGTTCCCGGCAGTGAACTCTCCGGATTGCTTTTGGACGACGGCGAAGGCTTCTGGGGGTAGAGCGGGGTGCAGTTCGTTGTCGGCGAGGAGCTGGACACCGCGGGAGAAGTTTTCCTTGAGCACGGAGAGCGAGAAGCTGTAGCCGGCGCTTTCGTTGGCGGCGATGTCGTCGAGAGCTTTCTGAAAGGCCATGCGGTCGAGGGTTTGTGTGCCGTAGGAGAAGAGGCCGTCGAGCAGGTCGGAGACGCCTTCGAGGCCCGCCGGCGCCTGAATATCGGAGTTGTGCTTGATTGCGCCGTAGACGGAGATGGTAGGGCTGGTGGTGTCGGTCTTGACTATAAGGCGGATGCCGTTGGCGAGTGTCGTATCGGATGCCTGCACTGAGTTGGCCGGCGCTTTGAGCTGTGCGAGTGAGGCTGCGGCCCAGGCTGGCAGCGCGACTGGCTTGGTCGGCGCGTTGGTGACTTTTTCTCCGCCGCCGAAGCCCTTTTCCGCAGAGGGCTTGTCGCTGGGAACGGGCTTGAGCGTGGCGGTGATGGAGTTGGCGTCGGCGAGATACTGTTTGGCAACGCGGTTTACGTCGGCGAAAGTCACCTTTTTGATGGCGTCGATGTCTTCGTCGGGGGAGTTGCGGCCTTCGGCGGCGAGGGCTTCAGACCAGACGTTGGCCAGACCGGGGATAGAGTTGCGCTGGAACTCGGCGGCGGCGATTTCGCTGCGTTTGGCTGCGTCGACGAGGTCGGCGGGGACGCCTTTATCGGCGTAGTTGAGCAGGATCTTCCGCATCTCCTGGGATGCGGGCGCAACCTCCGATCCAGCCGGGACGGCGACCACGCCGTAGGCCACGCTGGCCATGGGGTAGGTCTCAGACATGCCGAATTCAGCAGCGAGCGCCTTGCCGGCCGGGACCATGGCGTAGAGGTCGCCGCGCTGGCTGGCCAACACGTCGGAAAGGATCTGCGCAGCGGCGTAGTCCGGCGAACTGGTTCCCGGCATGCGATAGGCGGTGAAGGAGAGAACGTAGGGCAGGTTGCTGTCCAGGGTAAAGCTCTCCGACTTGACCGGCTTCAGATCGACTTTAGGCCGCTCCGGGACGGCATGGTCGGGAATGTCGCCATAAAGCTGCTTGATCCTGGCCAGAGTCTGGGCTGCGTCCACGTCACCGACGACGATCAGGATGCCGTTGTGGGGCGCATACCACTTGGTGTAGAAGTCTTTGAGCATGGCGCCGGTGGTCTTGTCGAAGGACTCCTTGGTGCCCAGCGGGTCGTGCGCGTAGGGGGTGCCGGCGAACATGTCTTCGTTGAGACGGCTGACGAATTTGTAGGTGGGGTTGGAGAGATCGCGGGAGACTTCCTGCTCGATGGCGCCGCGCTCCTGGTTCCATTCGGCGTCGGAGTCGTCCACGCCGCGCAGGCAGGTGGCCTGAGCCTGCAGCGCAACGTCCAGATCGGCGGCGGGAACGGTCGCGTAATACTGGGTGATGGTCTGCTCGGTGTCGGCATTGTTTTCGCCGCCTAGCTGGGCGTAGATCGCGGCAGTCTGGTCGGCGGTCATGCCGGTGCAGCCGCGAAAGGTCATATGCTCCTGCGCGTGGGCCATGCCGGGAAAGCCCTCCGGAGTCTCGTTGCCTCCAGCCAGGAAGTTCATCTCAACGTTGACAACTGGAGCCAGCGTGTTGCGGATAATGACCACTCGCAACCCGTTTGCAAGCGTGGCGCGGGTCACAGCGGTTTCGGCTGCTGCGGCGTTTCCAAGGGCGAGCGACACGGTGCAGGCAAGCAACAGGGACGAAAGGCTTCTAAGTATCAAGGTCATGTTCTCCAAACACCGGCGGCGGAGTAAGAGTCCGCGAGGAACCCTTGCGCCAAAATGCGCTTGATTCCAAGTCTTGCACGATGCGGCGATGGTTGGCCAATGCGACAAACGATGGAAAATGGGTATGGAACCCGTCCTTCCTACGAAGATCCCTTCGCCGGCCAGGCTATCTGCCCCGTGCCGCGGTAGGCCAGGTTGCCGATGTGGCCGGCGCGGGCCGCTGCCACTCCGGCTTCGACTGGAGCATTGGGCTGCTGACGGCTCTTGATGCAGTCGAAGAAGTTCTGCATGTGGCTGATGGTCCCATCGCGAAAGCTGGCTTCCGTCAGAATCGGGTTTTCCTTGCCCCCCACGCCCTCGTGGAAGACGCTGAATCCGCTCCGGTTGATCTTGAGCGTCGCCTCGGTGCCGCGAAATTCGATGCCGCCATCGTCGATGGAACTGGCCATCATCCCTTCGTAAACCAAGTCAAATTTCGGGTACTTGAAGGCCGCCTGGACCGTGTCCGGGCAGTCCCATTGCTCGAAGATGTACTTATCGCCCAGCATCTGCGCGCGGCTGGGAGTGTCCGACTGCATCGCCCAGTGAACGACATCGATCCAGTGCGTGAACAGGTCGGTCATGGCCCCGCCGCCAAAGTTCCAGAACCAGCGCCAGTGAAAAAACTTCTCTTTACTGAAAGGCTGGTCGGGCGCGGAGCCGAGCCACATCTTCCAGTCGAGTTCAGCGATATCGACAGGCCGGTCCGCGCTGGTCCAACTGGGCGTTTTGGAGTAGTTGGACTGATAGTTCTGCCACCAATAGGTGCGCACCTGCACGACGCGTCCGAGCGAACCGCCCTGGATGAGATTGACAGCATTGCGGAAGTGCGGCCAACTTCGCTGCTGCATCCCACACTGCAAGATGCGGTTTCCTGAGCGGACAGCGCGGGTGAGCGTTTCGCCTTCTTCAATCGTGTGGGTGACAGGCTTTTCGAGATAAACATCCTTCCCGGCAGCAAGCGCGTCGGAAGCCATCTTCGCATGCCAATGGTCGGGCGCGGCGATGAACACGGCGTCGAGCTGCTTGTCGAGCACTTCGCGATAGTCCAGGTGCGAGCTTGCCCGTCCTCCCGAGCGCTCTACGACGGCATCGCGGTGCGGCTTGTAGACATCACTGACCGCGACGAACTCGACAGGCGCGACCTTTTCGGCGGAGTCGAGCAGGTTGTTCATCCGGCCACCGGCCCCAATGACCCCGACGCGCATGGTATCGTTGGCGCCCAGAACGCGCGTTGAGGCGAGCGCGGTGATTCCAGAGGCGATGAGGAAGCTGCGGCGGCTAGCTTGGTTGCGGGGATTGGGCACGGCTCTCCTATGCGTTTCGTTTGTGCGGATCATTATCCACGAGCAAGGGCGGGTAAGGTCAAGAAATCGTTTTATCTGAGTATTTTGCGATTTGAATGAGTGCGGCGGGGCCTGGAGCAGCGGCGCGAGCGCGATACACTTGGGCTGCGACCGCGGACTTTGGATCATGCAGATACGGAAGTATGTCTTTACAGCGTCGATTACGGGCATCAGTCGGCTACTGCTGGCGCGGGATCTGCTGCTAGGGCGCGTCGGCCCTTTAGGACAGCGCAGAAGGGCGCGAAAGCGCTGGTTTGGGCATGGCGCCGAAGCCGAGTTGACGCGCTGCGCGATTACCAGCGGAGAGAACACGCTGGACGCGTATTTTGCTCGGCCTGCCGATGGCGAGGTTCGGGCCGTCGTGTTGATCTGCCACGGAATCGGCGAGACAGTGGAGCACTGGCTGCCGGTGCAGCGGCTCTTTGCTTCCGCAGGCGTGGCCTCGCTGGTCTTCGACTATTCGGGCTACGGGCGCAGCACAGGTTGGGTTGGCGGACCGCAGTGCGAGGTCGACGCGATAGCGGCCTTTGCGTATTTGCAGGCGTTAATGCCGGAGTATCCGGTCGCGCTGCTGGGGTATTCAATGGGCAGCGGCGTGGCGGCCTCGGTGATTCGACGCTTGGAGGCGCATCGGCTGATCCTCTGCGCGGCGTTTACGTCGTTCCGCGCGGCGGCCGAGAGCCTGGGCATCCCAAAATTCCTGACCTGGACGATCCCGCACCTCTGGCGCGCGGATGAGAATCTGCGCGAGCACCGGGCTCCGGTGCTGATCGTGCATGGCGAGCGGGACGAACTGTTTCCCGTGGCGATGGCCGAGGAACTGGCAAGCTATTGCGAAGCGGAGCTGCTCGTGGTGCCGGATATGACGCATAACCAACCGTTTTATGCGCCGGATATTGCGTACTGGGGACTGATTCTGTCGCGGCTCACGGCGGAGAATCCGGGAGAAAACGCGCCGATGGATCTAGAGCATTTTAGGTAAAGGTGTAGACCGAACATCCGGTGATCGCGTGGCCTTTCTATCAAAGAAAGGCCACACTTCGCAGATATTTCTGGACCACAGTATTACCTGAAATGCTCTAGTGATGGAGATGCCGGGGGACGGGGGCCAGAGCTAGCCCCCGCTCCGCACTTGCCCTTCAATCGACTATTCCAGTGAGGGTGAGACCAGCCTTCAGCGGCAACGATTCAACCGAATCGCCCACGGAAATCGTGAATTTGCTGGAGCTAACAGTCCACTTTTTCTGTGCCACGTCGTAGTAGGAGAACGACCGCGCATCGAGCGGAATGGAGACGCGCTTCGACTCTCCAGGGGCAAGTTTGACGCGTTCGAATCCCTTGAGTTCATGCGCAGGACGGTCGACTTTGGGCGCGTCTTCGGTGACATAAAGCTGCGCAACTTCCGCGCCCTCGCGCTTGCCTGTATTGGTGATCTCAAAGGTCGCTACGGCGTGGATTCCGGTCGACGACGGCTCTTGCGCGACTTTGAGATTGGAGAACTTGAAGGTGGTGTAGGAGAGGCCGTAGCCGAAGGGGAAAAGCGGCTTCACACCATTCTTCTCATAGCCGCGATAACCGACGTAAATCCCTTCCTTGTAGTGAACCTGAATCGAATCCTCATCGGGATAGTAGTCGGAGAAGGTAGGGTTGTCTTCGGCGCGGCGCTCGAAGGTGGCAGGCAGGTGGCCCGAGGGGTTCTGCTTGCCGAAGAGAATCTCGGCCAGCGCTTGGCCGGCTTGCTGACCGCCGTACCAGGACTCGAGCACGGCAGGAACGCGGTCGATCCATCCTTGCGAATCGACGTTGCCGCCCGAGGTGATGGCGACGATGGTCCTGGGATTGGCAGCGGCGATCTCGCGAATCAGCTCGTCCTGGCCGTAGGGCAAGGCAAAGGTGCGGTCGCCGGCTTCGCTCTCGCTTTCCTGGTTGTACCCAGCCTCGATTACGACAGCGTCTGCCTTGGCCGCGAGCTGAAGAGCGCTCTTATCGACGATCGAGCTTTCCGGAGCTATACCCAGCAGCAGATGGCTGCCCACCGCGCTCCGCTGCCATTCCTCCACCACCACCTTATGCGGGCCGGCGCTGAGGTCAAGTGTGACGGAAGATTGGAAGGCACGCACCAGTTTCCAGTTATCGAAGAGCAGTTTGCCGTCGAGGAAAACACGGTTGCCGTTGCCCTCGCCCGAGTCTTCCAGAGCGAGAATGTACCGGCCGGCGGACGCGGTCTGGTAGACGCCGGTGAGACGATGCGAAACGGTAGGGGGCTCTCGGAAGAAGGCGTCAATGGCCTGAGTATCGAGATTTTGAATGAGGGTCGCAAGGCTCATGCCGTTCAGCGTAAGGCTGGGAATAACTTCGGTCTTTTGCGCGGGACCGGAAACCTCTAGATTGGAGAAGGTCTCGAGCGTGACACCGGGCTTACCGTCTTCGGTCGTAAATTTGGTGTCGTGGGCGAAATGGAACATGGTCGGCAGTCCGCGGCTATAGAGCACGGTCGTCGCGCCAGCTTCTTTCGAAATTCCCTCGAGCGCACTGACCATGTGAAACGGAACCACGCCGGCACTGCCTCCCCCGACTGGCACGCCAGGATAAGCGTCGGGGCCGACCACGAGGATGGTCTTCGTTCTGGCAGGGGCGAGCGGCAGCAGGGCTTTGTCGTTCTTAAGCAGAACAGTGCCTTCGCGGGCCGCGTCCAGCGCCGCCGCCTGGCTGCCTGGGTCGAGGAAAGAGATCGAAGTATCCTTCTGATCCCGGTCGAGCCACCCATAAGAGACTGCGGTCAGCAGGACGTGGCGGATCTTCTCATCGATGGTCGACTCCTTGACCTTGCCGGACTGAATTGCAGCGGCCAGGTCTTTGGGATTCATGAACTTGCCGGATGGCTCTTCGACATCGAGGCCGTTGTTGGCTGCGGCGACGCCGTCATAGGTCGCGTCCCAGTCCGACATGAGAACGCCGGTAAAGCCCCACTCCTTGCGCAGAATATCGACGTTGAAGTGGCCATTTTGCGTAGCATGTTGGCCGTTGATCAGGTTGTAGGAGTCCATCACGGCGCTCACATGCCCCTGCTTCACC
>Ga0182030_10027628_pt1 | contig 10193 bp, 12 predicted proteins | sample 812S3MmetaG_FD_121299 | JGI IMG/M metagenome (GOLD analysis project Ga0182030, IMG submission 121299) | Permafrost microbial communities from Stordalen Mire, Sweden - 812S3M metaG (Illumina Assembly) | ecosystem: Environmental > Terrestrial > Soil > Wetlands > Permafrost | place: Sweden... | reverse complement strand
CCAGGCCGGAGTCGGCAGCGCCTTCGGTATTCCCGCTGACGGTCACGATGATCTTCTCTGCCGGCGCGGCTCTGCTGGTGACGGCGATTGGCACGTCGCCGTTGCGCTCGACGCGCCTGCAGGCGGCACGTCAGGTTGCAATAACGCTGACCTCGATCACAATGAGGACAGATCCAGAACACCGAGTAGCACTGGCCGCAAACCCGTTGCCGGAGGGCAGACTTCTTCTCGGGCGGCAACCCTGCATCGGTAGGACTGTTTGCCATCAAGGAAGTTGGGCGTCGAATCCGATTGGAAATATTTTTATCTCTTTGCCAATTTTATATGACATCATATATATGCAAAGCATTGATCTTAGATCCTTTGCTATCCATATGCTCACAAATAAACCATTTCATCAGCTCTGCGATGGACTGAAGTCAGGCACACTGCTGCCGGCCACGGTGCGGGCGGAGATTCTTGCTTCGGACCAGGTGGTCCAGGTCGCTGACCGCAAGATCGAGGTTGATGCCGTCGTCGAATTCAGCTTAACGGACTCGCCCCAAAAGCCTATAAAAGCCGCCATTGAATTCAAGTCTCGTCTGACACCGATGGCTTTGGAAGGGGCGGTTCATCAGGTGCTGCGAATTCGCAACGAACTACGCAGTGTTGCAGAATACGGTGACTTGTACCCGATGATCGCGGCACCCTACCTCTCTGATTCGGTACAGCGGCGGTGCAAGGAACTGGGAGTCGGTTACATTGACCTGAACGGCAACTTCCTGCTGGCGCATCAAGGCGTGTATGTCGATGTCGTTCGTCCTGCAACCGTCTTCAAGAATCCCCAGGGAGTGAAACGGATATTTGCCGGCCGATCCCGCCGGATCATCCGGGTGCTACTGGTGAATCCGTTCCAGCCGTTTCGTCTTGAAGAACTCGCGGCGGAGGCAGAACTCAGCGTCGGACAGGCATTCCAGGTGACGAAGCGTCTGCTGGAAGACGGGCTGCTGGAGCGTACATCCGAAGGACGAGTCCTTACCAAGCCTCGCCAACTGCTTAGGCTTTTCGCCAAGGAACTGAAGAGCGACTATTTGGAGAATCGACAAGTCTTCCACGGATTCACTGAAACACCGCTGCGCGAATTCTCAGACCGCTTGGGCGAAGTGTGTGATCAGAAAGGCATACCGTGTGCATTCACGCTTGGGAGCGGGCTTGAACCGCACGAGCGAAACCTTCGCGAAGACTTGTCCGCAGCCTACATCGGTGCTCATGCAGGAGAAATCAGAGATGCGCTTCGCCTGGAGGCTGTTGGGAAAGGCGCAAACGTTCTGTTAATCACGCCGCCCGAGCCGGACAATTCCAACGCTGGCGGAGTCTTCTACCGCACTCGTAAGCTTACGAACGGTCTTACGGGAGTGAACTTGATTCAGCTATTCGTGGACTTTACACTGCAAAGCGGCCGTAGCGAGGAACAGGCGGAGTTCCTCATTGAACATGCGCTGGGCTTCCGAGAATAATGCCGAACGTTATCGAAATCACGAAGGATTTTCCTCCGACACGGGAGCGAACAGTATTGGTGGAACTCCTGCGCGTGGTCGGCGATTTGCAACGTGCAGGAATCAGCCTTGTGGTCTGTGGCGGGTGGACGCCACCGTGGAAAGCTAAGGATATGCATATCATTGTGCCAGTTTGACAGGAGTAACTGCGGTAAAAATTCTGATTGGAGATATCATGGCAGACCCACGCTCGTTTATTAGCTTTGACTTTGATCATGATGAAGAACAAAAAACTCTCTTTGTGGGGCAGAGCAAAAACTCACGTACCCCCTTCAACATTCAGGACTGGTCCTCGAAATCTTCTCTTCCGGAGTCAAAATGGGAAGAGCTGATTACGGAGAAAGTCGGAAAATGCAACCTAATGATTGTGCTGGTTGGGAAATGTATGGCCAGTGCTGCAGGTGTCGCCAAAGAGATCAAGATGGCGAAGGCAGGCAATGTGCCTGTTTTTGGTGTATATGTCGGCGGAGCTGATTCAACAAGTCCGCTCCCCGATGGTCTGCCGCGGAACCGCACCATTAAATGGGACTGGGATTCGATCGCCAATGCGATAAAGCAGATGATGAACGAAGGCAAGAATAAGGAGTAGTGCATGCGTAGAGCATTACTGGTCGGAATCAATGATTATCCAACGGCGCCACTTCAGGGCTGCGTCAACGACGCCAGCAGTATGGCGAACCTGCTTGAGAAGCACCATGGCGGCTCGCCAAATTTTGACTGCAAGCTATTGACCAGCCCTCGTGAGCGTATTATTCGGTCCACTCTCCGCGAGCAGATGGAGTTGTTGCTGAAGGACGACGCTGATGTTGCACTCTTTTACTTTTCTGGCCACGGAACGATCAATAACTTGGGAGGGTTCCTCGTCACCCAGGATGCGACTCGGTATGACGAGGGAGTTGCGATGAACGCGCTAATCACGCTTGCTAACAGTTCCAAGGTGCGGGAGATTGTCATGCTGCTCGATTGTTGTCACAGCGGCGCACTCGGCCACCTTCCTGAAGTTGACAATGCTAGTGCAGTTCTTCGCGAAGGAGTTTCGATTCTCACTGCTAGCCGTGCGTCACAGGTTTCGATGGAGGTTGCTGGGGAGGGGGTGTTCACATCCTTATTGCGGGCGGGGCTCAGTGGCGGAGCCTCCGATGTAGTTGGAAAAGTAACAATCGCAAGTCTCTACGCTTATGTTGATCAGGCCTTAGGGGCGTGGGATCAACGGCCTCTGTTTAAAGCCCACGTTTCGAAGCTAGTGTCCCTGCGGAACTGTGAAGCGACCGTGGAGCATGCGCTCTTACGGCTGCTTCCTCGGTACTTTCCAACGCCCGATTTTCAATTCTCACTAGATCCGTCCTACGAGCCAGACGCCGCTCCCAAGCACGAAGAGCACGAAAGAATATTCTCCCATCTCCAGAAATACCGTTCGGCCCGCTTAGTCGTGCCAATCGGGGAAGAGCACATGTATTACGCGGCAATGAATTCTAAGGCTTGTCAGCTTTCGCCTCTGGGACAGTTTTACTGGAAGCTCGCAAATGGTGGCAAATTATGATCGCCGGATTCACGGGCCATCAGCATCTCGGTCCCCCTGACGTAGTGACATGGGTCGAAAGGACCTTGGCCGTGATCATCAAAGAGAAGAATGTGACTCTTGGCCTCTCGTCGCTTGCGGAGGGCGCGGACCAGGTCTTTGCGTCGGTGCTGGTGCGCGAACACATTCCATTCCGTGCCGTGATACCAGCAAGGGGATATGAAAATACCTTTTCTGCAGAGCATCGCGCGGCATACGAATCGCTGCTGAGATCTGCGCGCTCCGTCGACGTTCTGTCTTTTGATGAACCTAGTGAAGCAGCATACTATGAGGCTGGCACGAAAATCGTAAGCGAATCGGACTTTCTAATTGCCGTTTGGAATGGCGAAAAGGCGAGAGGTTTCGGAGGAACTGCTGATATCGTTAACTACGCAAAGGCTAAGCGACGATTGGTCGTTCACGTAAATCCGAATGAGATGTCGGTTGGGCACCTCACCCCATCCAAGTAATATCCTCTAGGCACATCTGCCCGCTGTCGACTGCATCGCTGAACTGCGGGACAGGGGGCGATTTCTCGAGTTTATTGCTCCAGTGCACCTTGACGCGTCCAGCACAGGCAAGACTCCGGCCGTTGAATCTGAGTATCGCTCACGGCAGCTTGCCATAGCCCCGTTCTCACCACGATAAGAGTCTGTCCAGTAATGGTCTTTTGCTATCGACGCGTTCGATGAACCTTGCAATTGAACTCCATCGCCATAGGAGTACCCGGCCTCGCAATTCCGGAGGAATCGCTCCTATGTCATTTTTGTGGATGTGGATGCCCATGCATTGGATCCCTTCCTCGTCAGCGCATTTCATCTCCCATCGCGCACCATTTGCCCTCCACGTTTTCTTGCTCAATAAGGCGATGAACCCGTGGCAATTCTGAATCTTCTCGCGACATTGCGTCTTCCACTTGGAATCGAACGGTTCGGCCAGTGACATGTCTTGAAACTCAAACGGTGTGTCGCTGTTCCGTGCCTGCCCAACCAAAAGGTCACGATACCGGATGTCTTCCTGCGCGAAGCTTATAAATATGCGTGGTCTTCCCATCGAGCTTTTAACCTAAGTCTTGAGTATTGGGTCATTGTAGCTGGTAACAGCATGTTGTTGTTTCATGAATTCTCGGCGTCGGGCCCGAGGTTTACCGCCGCCGCTTCGCATCTGTCCTCGGTGCGTGGACAGGCGGTCCCATAGCGTCGTTCTGCCGCCCGTCTCCAGCGCGTGCGTGCCGACACGCACGATGCGCGGCCCCTTTCCCGTACCCGAACGCGTTTCACCGGCTTTCGCGAAAAAAGTAAATGCCACGCGAGGGCCAGTTCATGCGCCCGCGACAATCCCCGAGAGTTCGCGCGCCGCCGATTCTTTTTTCGAGCTCGTCCAGGATTGAATAAAACCTGACGAGGTGTTCCGCCGCGCATGGCTCATATTCCTAAGCTTCCTTTATTCCGAGCGCTTCGTTCAGCCCCTTGAGGAGTTGTGCCCGCTTGTCGGCGGCCAGCTTCGCGAGGTTTTCGAGTTTCCAGCGCACGGCCGGCAGGTCCTTGGCGCCAGGCAGACCGAGCAGCGTCCAGTCGGGCTCGCCCTTCTTCACCGAAACCAAAAACCTCTTCTGTTCCTCCGGCATCTTGCCGACGATCTCCTTGATGAGATCTTCGCGCGTCTTCAGGAGGTCATCGAGGCTGACCGGCTGGTCCACCATGCCCTCGAAGCCCCGCCTGTATTCGGCCGAAATATCGAGCCGCTGCGGCGCGAGAACTTCGGCCATCGGCCGGTTATGGCTCAGCAAGTAGACGATGAAGGCCTTGCGCAACGTGTCGTCGATGCCTTCATTTGCCAGCAGGTCGCGCACGTCGAACAGGTCGCGCGGGTGCTGGCGGTCGAGCGCCGCCATGATCTTGCCGGCGTAGAGATCCGCAAAGTGGACGAGCGGCATTTCGGCGAACCCGAACTGCTCTTCGACCTTGGGCGAGACGCGCTTGACTGCGGGCTCATAGACACAGCCGCGCAGTACCGGCGTGACCTCGATCTTGATCTGCGCGTCGTCGGCCCGGAGTATCAGCTTGGTCGTGCAGTTCTCGCCTTTGGGCTGGCTCGCATTGATCTGCGTGCCGCGAATGCCTTTCGTGATCGCGTCCGCGATCCGTTTCATCCCTGCATCGATCGCCTTCAGCGATGTTGCGCGATCCGCGACGGGCACGTAGGTCAGATCGATATCGACCGAGAGCCGCGGCAGGTCGCGCACGAACAGATTGATCGCCGTGCCGCCCTTGAGCGCGAATTCCTTCTCCGGCGCGATGAAGGGCACCGCCCGGATCAGCAGGGCCACCTGCTTGCGATAATCGTCAGCGATCGCCATCGAGCGACTCCGGAACCGTGATATTGAATTTCGGGTCGAGTTTACCGCCCTTGGCGAGCATGCGCTTGCCTTTACCCAGGTCTATCGCGCCGCGTTCGATCGCCTTGAGCCACGGCGGCTGATGCCGCTCCGCGAACCACAGGAACAGCCGTTTCACCTTCACGCTGCGGCAGGCGTGAAGCAGTGGCTGCAGTTTGCGCGGACTCAAGTTCCGCAGCCCCTCGAACAGCATGTCGGCTTGATGGAACGTCTCGCGTTCCGGCACCTCGTCGAGCAATTCGAGGATCGCGCGCTCGGACGACGACGTCACGAGCGGCCAGTCCCACTTGTCCCATCGTTGCTGCACGTAGCTGCTGCGAACCAGAGGATCGCTTGCTTCGCTGTCGACGTCCAGGACCACGTCATTCGGGAACAGCCTCTTCGCGTTATGGAATACGAACCGGCTCTCAAGGTTGAGTTTCAAGACCCAGCCCGGACGTCTGTCCATCCCGTAAAGATGGACCTCGCGCAGCGGTGCCGCGGATAGGTAGTGCGCGAATCCCTGCAGGTTGAGCGCGGTCCGTCCGCCTACGGCGAAATGCGCTTTCAGCAGCGTCTGCATGGATATGACGACGCTTTCCCACGGAACACCACTCTCAGCTTCCGACGCAAGGTCGGGTGCCGGACGACGGTACACGCCGCGCGCGACTCGGTCTAGCCAGCCATGCGCGACATACTTTTTTCGTAAGGCGCCAGAATAGCCGTTCTTTTCGAGCCAGGCGGCATCGGCGACCAGCCCTTCAGGGAGGGATCGCTGTAGCGAGTTTAGCTTTTCCTGCTTTTGTATACCCACGGTACACAAAATAGCACAAACTTAAACTAATGTCAGTTTAACAATCTTCAAATTCATATACCCACGGTTAATAAATTGGCGGTTTTATAAACTCTCCTTGTCCTGAGATCGCTCGCTCAGGGTTTCGCTCCCCGAATGACTCGAAGCCGGTATCTCAGGATCTTGGATCTATCTTGTTATCACAAGTATCTGGCAATAAAAGAGTTAGTCAGTTACGTTCAGTCAAATATGAGATAAAAGGCATTATCACATATAGGTTCGCGGGCGCAGAGCCGCCGATTTCAGAATTATTTGGCCGTTACCTCAGGGCAAATCGTATTGCAGCCAGGGCGTCGAGCGCCTCACAAGTGAAAATACGCGCGTCTTCGCTTTTTATTCGCCTTACAATGGAACGGTGGAATATTCCCCGGGAGACACGAAGGAAGGACGGCAGGATCCTGGTCCTGGCCGCCGCCATCATTACCGGTCTGCGCCTAGCGCGCGATCCGCGGGCCGGGTGCAAGACCGAGCGCGTGATCAACGCCGTCGAGGACGGCATCTTCCTAGCCAACCAGATTTATGAAAAGGCTCTGCTGCGCTTCGGCCAGGGAAACATCGATTTCAAGTGGTGAGCGCCAGATGTACTCCCGTCATGGGATGTCCAATCTTCCTATACTAATCATGCATGACAAGTGGAAGCTCCTGCCCATGGGAGCGCGTTCCCGCCCGAGAACGCATGTTTTGAAATCAAACAACTACCAAAACCACTTGTAAGGAAGCTCACCGGCGAAAACCATACTCAACGCCCGTGAGATTAATTACATGCCATGCAGGTTCACACGTCCCCGGCGACAATTGTGGCGCTCATCCTCGCCATCATCCTCGTTCTCTCCGTCCGTTCGACTGTCATTGCAATTGGTACGACAGCCGAAAAGCTGGTACCGGTCCTCAACTCGCTTCCCACTATCGACCAAACCGAGACCACTACCAAACACACTCACATCCAGCCCGGTGCTCCGGCAGCATCTCCGACCCGCCGCAAACACCGTCCTACGAAGGCCGCTCTCGACGGAGGCCGCTAGCCTACGAGCACACGCTCATCGAAGACTGCTATCGCATTCCTCGCAAAGAAAACGCCCATCGTCGCGCAGGTCGTCTGCAAACCACGGCTGTGTTCATCCTGATGGGCGAGACCAATCACAAGCCCCGCTGTAGGATGAGCAAATTTCGACAACATCTTGAAAAGCGGCGCATACCAGTTCTCATGCAAACCTACGGCCTTCGCTGCATCGGAGACGTTCAGAAACTTTGCATCCAGCTCTGTTATGCCCAGCTTCGTCGAAGCGACTTGTGCAAGGGCGGCACAGGTGGTGAAAGAGCGACCACCGTACTAGCGCGCTATTGGCTTTTGGCAAGCGACAGGAGATGAGTTGAGTCCTCGTAAACCCGCTTATCCCGATCAACTATCAGGGTCGGCAATCCAGAAGCGATCCGCCGCTCACGGCGGCTCGATCCCGATGTGATCGTTATCCACGCTGCGCGTCCGCCGAACCCAAGGTGTTTAGAACAGCTGATTTCGCTTGATCTAGGTCCGGAAGAGACACCGGACGCCTCTTGCGCTTTTCGTCGATCCAGGCGCCAACGTCAGCGGCCTCCTTGCCGCGCGACGATGTTGCGCTAGTCGTGTCCGGATTGCCCGTGACTCGGGCAGGACCGTCATCAAGTCGATCACCGGCAAAAACGGAACACTCGCGTAAACTGGATAGCGGGCTCAACCCGCGGTCCAGGGCGAGACTAGATTCCTGACCCCTTACATCACGGAGAAGATTCGTGGACCTACTGCTTGCACCAACTATCGACGGAGAACTTTCCAGCTATTACGAGCGGGCCTTCAAGAATGCGGTTGAGCTGTTCGTGGTGACGGCATACCTCACAGAATGGGAAACTTCTCTGGAGCTGAATCCTGATTGCCGCAGTTTTCGCGTGATAATAGGCAGGGACTTTGGAATCACTAGGAAGGTTGCCTGCGAAAAAGTACTGCAGTGGTTGCCGCGGGAACGGAAAGCACAATTCTTGGTGGCTGATCGGATCGGTGGATTCCATCCGAAGGCGGTCTTCTGGAGGGAGAAAAATGGGAAATGCTTTGCCATTGTCGGCTCTTCCAACCTGACCAAAGCAGCCTTCAAAACGAACTATGAGGCAAACGTGTTCTTTCCGTTGTCTAAATCTGATTATGTTAAGGCAAAGCGGTGGGTGAAGAATATCGAGAAGCAGTCGGTAGTTGTGTCGGAAGATTGGTTAAGGAAATATAAAGAAGCGCCCCTTCTGGGATGTGGGAAAAAAGGATCTGCGAAAGAACAGCGGGATACTGCCCCGGTGATTGCGCTCAAGCTGCTCAACCCGAAGGGGATGGACAAGTGGCTTGCAGTCCGACGTGGTCAGCTCGCCATATATGACAAAAAGCGGGCTGGCCTGATACGCCTATTTCGGCGCTGCGCAAGCGGACAAATCAACTCGGAGGAGTTTTACAATCAGTTACCCACGTACTGGAGCCGCGAGGCAGGTGATCGCCTTCAGCGTACAGGCTTCGAGCGCCGTGGCAAAGGTGATGATTTTCAGAAACTCTCGATAAGTTTCTTGAGGATTTTAAGCACAGCGCCCGAGGAAAGAGACGACGTGGTTGTCGAGGAAATCGACCGGCTCGCAGCGGACAAAGTTACGACTCGGGGAGCGTTTCTGTCCGAGATGCTTTGCTTGAGATTCCCAGAGGAATATCCAATAAGTAACAAACCCGTTAAGGACTTTCTGAAGGACTTCGAATACGAAGCGCCACACGGGGCGAGCGAGGGATCTCGTTACATTCATCTAGCCTTAACGCTACGGTTGTCGCTGCTTCAAAACCCTGATCATCCCGCAAAGAACCTTGCTGAACTCGATACATCTTGCCTTGTGTCTGACAAGGACAACCCATGAGCGGACTCCCGTCGGGCGGGCAACTGCTAATACCGCTCCGGTCGTATCGTCGCCTACTCAGCAGTTACTTTTCGTTCAACTGATGCGGTGAACCCGGCCGTGCCAGCAGGCAAGATCGGTAAGGGGAACGACGATTTCACCTTCGACGCGGTCCCGAAGTCCGGATCTGGGAAGTTTAAAGCTCCGGTGCTGCCTTGAGCGTCGATTAGTGTCGATGACGGCCTAACCGGAAGCCATCTTTGGTGAAGACACCTAGCTATCTCCCACAACAGGAATTGCCGTGGCACTCGTCGCCCTAAATCGGTCCGAGTGGCACCTGGCAACAGGAGGACCGTCCGGCGGTCTGTTGTGAATGGCAAATCTCGGCTAGCCTCGATTAGCCACCCGTAACGGTGAAGTTCATTGCCCGTGTGAAACCAAATGTTCTGCATGCAATCAACGGCAGCATAACTTTGCGCTGGTGGCAGATTCGGATGCCCGCAGCAGTATCGGGGAAGGTAGTCGATGTGCCAGTGTGGTTAAACAGCCGGGCACGGACGCCTTGTGCGCGTCCGGTATAGACCGAAAATCCCGGCTGGAGTTGGATGTTGCCAAGCCGCCCGACCCGGACTTCGGTATCCGTCGCAGAGCTTCCTGATAGGACAATTGTGTTGGCGGCTGAGTGGGGCTCTAACGCAGAAAAACCTCACTCGACGTGAGGCATCGTTGCCAGTTTTGGCGTACCCGTTGATTTACCCGGTGCTCTTTTGCTTCACTAAATAATTCAATGACTTAGAGGTGGTTGGCAGCCCACCATAGCCACTGCAAGTTATTGATTCTATTAGTGTTTATGCTGTGTCAAGGTAGCGCTCTAACCAACTGAGCTACGCGCCTAGGTCACTGATTGCATTTAGCTTAACAGCGATTTGGCTTCGGTGCAACCTCAGGCACAACACCCGCATTTGCACCCGCCACATT
>Ga0182030_10027627_pt1 | contig 10193 bp, 7 predicted proteins | sample 812S3MmetaG_FD_121299 | JGI IMG/M metagenome (GOLD analysis project Ga0182030, IMG submission 121299) | Permafrost microbial communities from Stordalen Mire, Sweden - 812S3M metaG (Illumina Assembly) | ecosystem: Environmental > Terrestrial > Soil > Wetlands > Permafrost | place: Sweden... | reverse complement strand
GCGATGATCGATCATCGCAACCGATCATCGTCTGGCCACATCATCACGGTGGAGGATCCGGTGGAATTCGTCCATCGGTCGGACCAATCGCTCATCACGCACCGCGAGGTCGGCATCGACACCCATTCATGGCACCACGCGCTCAAGAACACGCTGCGCCAGGCTCCGGACGTGATCCTCATAGGGGAAATCCGCGACGCGGAGACCATGGAGCACGCGATCGCCTTCGCCGAGACCGGCCACCTGTGTCTCGGCACGCTGCACGCCAACAGCGCAAACCAGACGATCGACCGCATCATCAATTTCTTTTCGGAGGAGCGCCGCAATCAGCTGTTGATGGACCTGTCGAGCAACCTGCGGTCCATCGTCTCGCAGCGGCTGATCCGCACCAGCGACGGCAAGGGGCGGCGGGCCGCCATGGAGATCCTCATCAACACGCCGATCATCGCGGAAAAGATCCTGAAGGGCGAGTTTCACGAAATCAAGGCGCTGATGGGCAAGTCCCGGGAACTTGGGATGCGCACCTTCGACTGGTCGCTTTTCGAGTTGTACAACGCCGGCGAGATCTCCTATGAGGAGGCGATTCGCAACGCCGATTCGGCCAATGAGCTGCGTTTGAACATCAAGCTCAACGGTACCCGGCCCGCACCGTCCGCGGCCCCGCAAGAGGCGATGACCGCTTCCTGATCCGGCCTCAGGCGCAGTCGGCCAGGTCGTCTTCCTTCGACGAGGCGTTGAACAGCGGGTCGCCGGCGGCGATATCGCGGCCCATCATCCTGACCTTCTCCCAGTCCTCGGCCGACAGGTAATCGCGTTCGCGGGCGGCCTTGCGGACGATTTCCATGAAGGCGCGCTGGTTCAGCGACGCGGCACTGTAGTAGGTTTCCAGCAGCTTCATGCGCAGGTCGCGACGGTGCGGATCGCGTTCGATGGCGGATTTCAGCACATCCGCGATATTGGTGCGGCGCTCGGAGACTTCCACGCGATCGTGGAGCTTGCTCGGCATTTCGACGTGCTGGCCCGTGGCGTCCAGGTCCAGAAGGTTGTAGTCGAGTTCGGTTCTGGAGACGGTCTTGTTGAAAGCCTTGACGTCGAGCACCGCAGTGTTCAGCGCCTCCTTGTCCATCTCGGCATCGAGATCCGAGGCGTCGAGCGCAATGGTTTCCAACCCCGACACGTCGTGTTCTGCCGTGTCGAGCAGCGAGGGATCGACGATATCCGTGTCTTCCGCCGCGGCCGCGTGGACGTCCGAAAGATGGTGCTCGGCGGTCTCGAGCATGCCGGAATCGAGCACCTCCGTGTCGATGCCCAGGGAGTCGACCGCAATCGACTCGAGGTAGGAGCGCTCCAAGGCCTCCGCGTCGACTGCCAGGTCGATGGTGGTTTCGGTGGCTGGGGCCGGCGCCGGGGTTTCGGTGACGAGAATGGCCGCATGCCTGCCAGCCTCGGACTTCGCCATTTCGCTCGGCCGGGGGGCCGAGGCTGCCACGGGCACGGACGCGTGAACGCCGGCGACGGCCGCGGTCTCCGCCACGGCCGCGGCCTTCGTCAGTTCGGCGAGGTGCTCCTCCGCCGCGATCGCGTCATAGGGGTGCGGTTCGATGACGGGTTTGCGACGGCGCAGATAAACGAATCCTGCCACCAAAAGGCCCATACCTGTGGCGAGCGTTCCGATCAGGGATTTTCCGCTCAACCATCCCGGGGTGGCACTCGAGGCCGGGTCCGACGGCATCGCGTCGGCCGCCTGGACCGTGGTGGCCGGGGGAGTTTCCTGCGCCGCGGCGAGCGCCGCGGCCGCGTGTTCGCCGGCGTGTTTCAGATCCTGAATCCTCGCGTTTTCACTGGCGAGCTGCTTGTGAACGTCGTCGAGCTCCTGCTCCAGGGTCTGCAGCCGGTTCTTGATCGCCACATCGTTGGGCGCTTCCTTCGCCACATGCTCCGGTTCCACGGCGGGCGCGGCCACAGTGGCCTGCGCAGCCGGTGCCGACGCCGTCGCAGCAGCGGGCAGCGCGGCGACGCGACGTACCACCGGTGGTCGTCCTTCCAGCCGCCAGGCCGTCATCTGGGCGCGCACCTCGCGTTTGGCGTCCGCGGCGGAAATTGCCTCCACCTCGTCCGCCGCCGGCATCTCGAGCACGGCACCCAAGTGCAGGCGGTTGATGTTGGCGTCGAAGGCATGCGGATTGGCGCGAAACAGGGCGATCATGGTCCGTTGGATGGCGAGCTCGGTGTGCGCCCCCGAGCGGCGCGCGATGGCGCGCAGCGTGTCGTGCGAAGTGATCCGGTGATGGGCTCGGGCAGCCCCGGTGGGGGCGCGTGGGACGGCTGCAATGGTGGGCGTTGCCCTGGGTGCAGGCTTCGACGCGTCGGTCGCCGTTGCGGTCGCGTCCTCCTGCACGACCGCGACCGGCGCGGCGGGCGACTCTGACTGCGGGAGCGCCGCGTACGTGGGCTCCGGTGCGCGATTCGAGGACCCGAAGCCGGCGGGATCGAGCAGCAACGAATACTCACGGACCAATTCCCCGTTGCCCCAGCGCAGATCGACCAGGAAGCTGACGAGAGGATCGGTGAAGGCGTCGCTGGAACGAATGTTGAGCACCGGCCGCCCTTGGGCGTCCAAGCCCACCTTGAACGTCGCCGACGAGAGGAATGAAGGCCGGTCGGCGCCGTAGCGTTGAAATACTTCGCGGTTCGCGACCTTGGCGGTCAGCGCCGCCAGGTCGTCGCGCGTGGCACCGACGATGTCGATCTGTGCAGACAAAGGCTCATTGAGGGCCGAGTCGACGCGGATGTCGCCCAGGCCGATCGCCCGTACGGCGCTCGGAAGGGACATGGCTAGCATCAAAATGATCGGATAAGGCCCGCGTGACATCGTCTGCTCCAAGGTGCTCAAAAAGGCCATTTTCGGCGGTCTGATCGGCGTCCGGCGTGACGTGCATGGCCGGCATGACGTACATCGCACACCACTGATTTACCTGAAGCAAATGCTATGCGACAGAATCTGGGGTTGGATAGCAGAGATGTCCAAGACTTCGACGCAGTTCACGCATGTTTTTGGTCCCGGAGTGGGCTTCGCCCGCCATCCGACCGGACCGCTACAGAAACCCGGTCCGCAGGGGGCGGCTCCATTGCGGCCGGTCGTGCCGTGCCGCGAGGTCGGCCGCCGCATCCCAATCGTAGGGAATCGCGAACGACTCGGTGATCCAGCCAGTGCCGGTCTGCTCGATCACGGCGTAGCGGGCGTGCGGGGAGCCGATCTCAACCTGATGCGGAATGGGGTGATGGCCGGCATACGCCTGAATACCGACGCTGCCGGGGTTGACGATCAGCTGGCCGGTGGGCAGGCGCGCCACCCGGGGGATGTGCGAGTGGCCGCACAGGATCACGGGTGCCCCGCATGGCTGGGCACGCTCCTCGATCTCGGCGCAGGCCGCGGGGATCAATTCGCCGTCCCGGATGTTTTCAAGAAAACAATCAACGTCGTTGTGGGGTGTCGCGTGGCACAGGAACACCTCCCCCGTGACCCATAGCGTCGCGGGCAGCGCCGTCAGCCAGTCGCGTTGTGCCGTCGTGATCGCGTCCGCGGCGAAGCGGTCCGACGCCCCCATGCCGTCGAGATCGGCCGACAACAATTGGCGCTCGTGATTGCCCCTGATCGTGGGCATATCGAGCGCCATCAGGCGCTCGGCCGTCTCGCGCGGCAAAACCGGACCCGACAGGATGTCGCCGAGATTGACGACCATGTCCACCCCACGGCGGGCGACGTCGGCGAGCACGGCGTCGAGCGCCCCCAAGTTTCCATGAATGTCGGATAACGCAGCGATTCTCAAGGCTTCACGCTAGCCGATACCGCGGCGGATGGCCGCGTGCAGGTCCGCGGCTGCCTCGCGAATGGCTTCCGGAGTGCCCCCCCCGGCATAAATGATGCCTCGGGAGGAGTTGATGAGCAGTCCGCCGCCGTCGGCCATCAAGCCGGCGGCAAGCGTGGCCTCGAGATCGCCGCCCTGGGCTCCGATGCCGGGAACCAGAAACCACAGGGCCGGATGGGCGCGCCGCAGCTCCGCCATCTCGGCGGGATAGGTGGCGCCCACGACCAGCATCACATTCCCCGACCCGTTCCATTCCCGGTCGGCCCGGTCGGCGACCCGGCGATACAGCGGCAACCCATCGACGAGCAGGTCCTGAAAATCACGGGCGCCGGGATTCGAGGTTCGGCACAACACGATGGTGCCGCGGTCGCGGCGGGCGATGAACGGTCGAATCGAATCGTCGCCCATGTACGGGTTCACGGTGACGGCATCGGCCCCGTAGCGGTCGAACGCTTCGGACGCATAAGCCGCGGCCGTGTTGCCGATATCATTGCGCTTCGCGTCCAGTATGACCACCGCATGGGGTGCACGCTCGCGGGCATAGCGGATGGTGGCCGCCAGTTCCTCCTCCCTGCCGAGGGCGCTGTAGAAGGCAATCTGCGGCTTGTAGGCAGCGGCGAGATCGGAGGTGGCATCGATGACGCGGCGATTGAACGCGAGCAGCGACTGCGGCATGCCTGCCAGGTCGGCCGGCATTTTGGCCGGGTCAGGGTCCAGGCCGACGCACATCAGGCTGCCGCTCCTGGCCCGGGCTCGATGCAGGCGCTCGGCAAAGGTCGTGGACATGGGTGCATGATAGCGGGCGCCCGCCCGCATAGGGAGTATGCTTATCGATCCCGATGAGAACCGCCGTGACCCCCAAGCTTCGCTCCGGACCGCGTTTGGTATTGCAGCCGGCTAGCCGGCGCGCGGCGCGCCATGCGGCGACGAATGCTCTCAAGCGGTTTTTTTCGATCGCCGACATTTGGGAATTGTCGCCCCTGCAACAATGCCGGCTGTTGCGGATCCCCTCGCCGCAGGTGCTCTGTCGTTACCGGCTGGGCCAGGCGCCGCGCCTGTCCGCGACGCAGCAGGAGCGCGCCGCCCTGGTCGCCAGTATCCAGCAATCCTTGATGGCGAGCGGGGGACCCGACGATCGCTCCTGGGCTTGGGTCCACACCCCCCTCGACGGGGCGCCCTTTGAGGGCGACAGTCCCCTATATTTCATGCTGGAAAATGGCCTGCCGGCGCTGCGCGAGGTCGCCCGGATGCTGGTGCGCGAAAGCGAGCCACGGTAGATCATCCGGCCTCCGCGCGCGTGGCGCTCATCCCGACGTGGATCGCTTATCTTGGGTTATACTACCGGGCTATTCCGATGCGAATGTGGCGGAATTGGTAGACGCGCCAGACTTAGGATCTGGTGGGGCAACCCGTGCGAGTTCGAGTCTCGCCTTTCGCACCACCGCACGCAACATCGGTTTCCAACCGCAAAAAAGGACTGACATGCAGGTTTCCGTCGAGAGTACCGGTAAATTGGAGCGCCGCATGCAAGTGCAGGTCCCGGCCGAACGCGTCAGCCTGGAAATCGCCTCGCGCTTGAAACAGCTGAGCCGAACCGCGCGTTTGAATGGATTTCGCCCGGGCAAGGCGCCGCTGACCGTGATCCGCCAGCAATTCGGGCCGCAGGTGCATCGAGAAGTGATCGGAGAACTGCTGCAATCGAGCTTTTCCGAGGCCGTGACGCAGAACCGGCTCGCGCCGGCGGGCAATCCCCGCATCGAACCGAAAACGACGGATGAAGGCCAGGACCTGACCTACGTGGCGACCTTCGAAGTGTTTCCGGAGTTCGCGCTGCAGCCCGTCGACAGCCTGGAAATCGAGCGCATCACGGCCGAGGTGACCGCCGCCGACATCGACGCAATGATCGAGCGGCTGCGCAAGCAACAGATGAAATATGCGGCGGCCAGCCACCCGGCCGGACCCGGCGATCGGGTCACCGTCGATTTCGAGGGATCGATCGATGCAGTGCCCTTCGCCGGCGGCAAGGGCGAGAACGTGCCGATCGTGATCGGCGAGAACCGCATGCTGCCGCAGCTGGAACAAGGACTGCTGGGGGCCGCACCGGGCGACGAGAAGACCATCGACGTCGACTTTCCGGCGGATTACCGGGCGACCGAACTCGCCGGCAAGCGGGCTGCCTTCAAGGTATCCGTCAAGACGGTCGAGGAGGCATCCTTGCCGGCGCTCGACGAGGAGTTCTGCAACGCGTTCGGGGTGACCGAGGGCGGTGTCGAGAGGCTGCGGGAGGATGTGGCCGCCAACATGCGGCGCGAGCTCGACCAAATGCTGCGCACCCGCAACAAGGCTGCGGTCATGGAGAAAATGCACTTCGCCAACCCCATCGACGTGCCGAACGCGCTGATCGAATCCCAAGTGCGCGACATGCAGATCGAGGCGATGCGCCGCAGCGGAACGAAGGATGCGTCGCAAGCTCCGCCGCCCGAGCCATTCATCGAGCCGGCTCGGCGGCGGGTGGCGCTCGGCTTGCTGTTCAACGACATCATCCGGCGCGAGAAGATCACGCTCGATCCGGCGCGTTCGAATGCGCGGCTCGACGAGATGGTCGGTGCCTATGGCGATGGAGCCGCCTTGAAGCGCGCGTACCAGCAGAACGCCGATGCGATGCGGCAGATCGAAAGTCTGGCGCTGGAGGATCAGGTGGTGGACTGGATCCTCGCGCACGCCAAGGTGACTGACAAACCATCGACTTTCAAAGAGTTGATGAACTTTGAGGGGTGATTCGCATCACCCGCCTTGAAATGGCCGTGTACTGGCCTTACGTTGATCGGTCGATTCCTGGCAAATCATTTAAAAGGGCGAACACTACATGACGACTCGTGCACTCAATCTGGTCCCGATGGTGGTGGAGCAGACCGCCCGGGGTGAGCGGGCTTATGACATCTACTCGCGGCTGCTGAAAGAGCGGGTCATCTTCATCGTCGGACCGGTCGAGGATTACATGGCGAACCTAGTGGTCGCTCAATTGTTGTTTCTGGAGTCGGAGAACCCCGAGAAGGACATCGCCCTGTACATCAACTCGCCCGGCGGGTCGGTGAGCGCTGGATTGGCCATCTACGACACCGTGCAGTTCATCAAGCCCGACGTCAGCACCATCTGCGTGGGTCTCGCGGCCTCCATGGGAGCCGTATTGCTGGCCGGTGGGGCGGCCGGCAAGCGTTATTCGCTTCCCAACTCGAAAATCATGATCCATCAACCCTCGGCCGGGTTTCAGGGCCAGGCATCGGACATCGACATTCATGCCCGCGACGTCATGGAGACCAAGCAACGGCTGAACGGCATCCTCGCGAAGCACACGGGGCAGACCATCGAACGCATCAAGCAGGACAGCGATCGCGATAATTTCATGACCGCCGAGACCGCCAAGGCCTACGGAATCGTCGATTCGATGCTGGAGAAGCGCGGCGAAATGCCCGTCAAGCCCTGATTGAAGGCCAAATCACCCCCAGGCGGTCGATTTAGGGTGAAAGGGACCCTGATCACAGCCCTGACGTCCCTGTCTTTCCGGGAGGTCAAATGGGTGCTATATAGTGAGTGTCAAAGCCGCGTTTCAGCCCTAGGCGGAAACCCGGTCAACCTGAGGACACAATGAGCGAAGATTCCCGCGGCAAGCATGATGACGGCAAATTGTTGTATTGCTCCTTCTGTGGGAAGAGCCAACACGAGGTACGGAAACTAATCGCCGGCCCATCGGTATTCGTCTGCGACGAGTGCGTCGAACTGTGCAACGACATCATCCGGGAGGAGCTCGAGGAGCGTGCCGAGCGCACCCGTGACAAGCTCCCGAAGCCCCAGGAGATCAAGAAAGTTCTGGACGAGTACGTGATCGGCCAGGAACGCGCGAAGCGCGTTTTGTCGGTTGCCGTCTACAACCATTACAAGCGGCTCCAGACGCGCGGCACCGAGGGCGTCCGTTCCCGCGACGAGGTCGAGCTCGCGAAGAGCAACATCCTGCTCATAGGCCCCACCGGATCGGGCAAGACGCTGTTGGCGGAGACGCTGGCGCGGCTGCTCAATGTCCCGTTCACCATCGCCGATGCGACGACGCTGACCGAGGCCGGCTACGTCGGCGAAGACGTCGAAAACATCATTCAGAAGCTTCTGCAGAAGTGCGACTACGACGTCGAGAAGGCCCAGACAGGAATCGTCTACATCGACGAGATCGATAAGATCTCGCGCAAGTCGGACAATCCGTCGATCACCCGCGACGTGTCCGGCGAGGGCGTCCAACAGGCGCTGCTCAAGCTGATCGAGGGCACGATCGCCTCCGTGCCTCCCCAGGGTGGGCGCAAGCATCCGCAACAGGAATTTCTCCAGGTCGACACCACGAACATCCTGTTCATCTGCGGCGGCGCCTTCGCCGGTCTCGAAAAGATCATCATGAACCGCACGCACAAGAGCGGCATCGGCTTCATGGCGGAGGTGCGTGAACAAAATGCGCGTCCTCATGGGAACGACGTGTTCCACGACACCGAACCTGAGGATCTCATCAAGTACGGCCTGATCCCCGAGTTCGTCGGCCGCTTGCCGGTCGTTGCGACCCTCGAGGAACTGGACGAGGACGCATTGATTTCGATTCTGCTCCAGCCGAAGAACGCGCTCACGAAACAGTACCGCAAGCTGTTCGACATGGAGGGAGTCGAGCTCGACTTCCGCGAGGATGCGCTGCGGTCGGTGGCGCGCAAGGCCATGCAGCGCAAGACCGGTGCCCGAGGCCTGCGGACGATTCTGGAAAACGTGCTGCTCGACACGATGTACGATCTGCCCTCGTTGCGGAACGTCCAGAAGGTCGTGGTCGACGAACAAGTCATCGAAGGCCAGAGCAAACCCTACATCGTCCACCGGACCGAGGAGACTCGGCTGGTGGCCCCGGTTGAAGAACAGCGGCGCCCCACGGGATCTGATCACCTTTGAGTCTGCACTGAACACAGGCTTGAAACTCACCGTGGGTGGCCGCATGTCGTCAGCTGATCTGCCGTACATGTCAAAACCAAAAGGCCAAGCCTAGTGAGCGACGAACCGAAACTCGATATCGTGACCGCGGCCCCGACCCAGGCCGGCATGCCCGTGCTGCCCCTGCGGGACGTGGTGGTCTATCCCCACATGGTCATCCCGCTGTTCGTCGGACGGGAGAAGTCCATCGTCGCGCTCGATCTCGCCATGAAGGCCGACAAGCGCATTCTCCTCGTCGCGCAAAAGCAGGCCGACGTGGACGACCCGAAGGGCGAGGACCTGTACCGGGTGGGCACGGTCGCGACGATCCTGCAGCTGCTGAAACTGCCCGACGGCACCGTCAAGGTGCTGGTCGAAGGCGTCGACCGCGCGAGCATCGAAAAGTTGATCGAGGGCGAATTCTTCTCCGCCGAGGTCACGGCGTTGCCCGACCTCGAGCGCTATGAAGAACGCGAGATGGACGTGCTGACGCGGTCGGTGATCACGCAGTTCGAACAATACGTCAAGCTCAACAAAAAGGTGCCCCCGGAGATTCTCACCTCGCTGGCGGGCATCGAACAGGCCGGACGGCTGGCCGACACGGTCGCCGCGCACATGTCGTTGAAGCTCTCCGAGAAGCAGAAGGTTCTCGAAATACCCGACGTGCGCAAGCGCCTCGAACACATGCTCGCGGTCATCGAAGGCGAGATGGACGTCCTGCAGATCGAGAAGCGCATCCGCGGCCGCGTCAAGCAGCAGATGGAAAAGAGCCAGCGCGAGTACTATCTGAATGAGCAGATGAAGGCCATTCAGAAGGAACTCGGCGAGCTCGACGACGCGCCTAACGAGATCGGCGAACTCGAAAAGCGCATCAAGGCTGCTGGCATGCCGAAGGAGGCGCGCGAGAAGGCCAACTCGGAGCTGGCGAAGCTCAAGCTCATGTCACCGATGTCGGCGGAGGCCACCGTCGTCCGCAACTATGTCGACTGGCTCGTGAAGTCCCCGTGGAAAAAGCGCAGCAAGGTGCACCTCGACATCACCGCCGCCGAGAAGGTTCTCGAGGCCGACCACTTCGGTCTGGAGAAGGTGAAGGAACGCATCGTCGAGTACCTCGCCGTGCAGCAGCGCGTCAAGAATCTGCGCGGGCCCATCCTGTGCCTCGTCGGTCCGCCGGGCGTCGGCAAGACGTCGCTGGGCCAGAGCGTGGCCCGCTCCACCAACCGGAAGTTCGTGCGCATGTCGCTGGGCGGCGTGCGCGATGAGGCGGAGATCCGGGGTCACCGGCGCACGTACATCGGTTCCATGCCGGGCAAGATCATCCAGAATCTCGCCAAG
>Ga0182030_10027624_pt1 | contig 10194 bp, 9 predicted proteins | sample 812S3MmetaG_FD_121299 | JGI IMG/M metagenome (GOLD analysis project Ga0182030, IMG submission 121299) | Permafrost microbial communities from Stordalen Mire, Sweden - 812S3M metaG (Illumina Assembly) | ecosystem: Environmental > Terrestrial > Soil > Wetlands > Permafrost | place: Sweden... | reverse complement strand
GCCTTCGGCGCCGACGCCAAGGCGCAAATCACCTCCCTGGTGGAAGGGCTGGAGCGCTCCATGGGCGACGATATCAGCACGCTTCCCTGGATGAGCGAAGAAACCAAAGCCGCCGCCCTGGTGAAACTCAAGGCCATCACCAACAACGTGGGCTATCCGCAGAAATGGCGCGATTACAGCAAGGTCACCATCGCGGCGGACGACTATTTCGGCAACGCCGAGCGCGCCGCCGAAGTCATGCTGCAGCAACGCATCGAGAAGATCGGCCAGCCCACCGACAAGAAAGAGTGGGGCATGACCCCGCCGACGGTCAACGCATTCTACAGTCCGCAGACCAACAGCATCAACTTCCCGGCGGGTATCCTGCAGCCGCCATTCTTCGATCCGCGGCGCGACATGGCGGTCAACTATGGCGGTATCGGCGCGGTGATCGGGCACGAAATGACGCACGGATTCGACGACCAGGGCCGTAAGTTCGACGGCGACGGCAATCTGCGCGATTGGTGGACGACCGCCGATGGGACACAATTCGAGAAGCGCGTCTCCTGCGTGGCGGACGAATATTCCGGGTTCACCACTGTCGACGATGTCAAGTTGAACGGCCGCCTGACACTCGGAGAGAATACCGCCGATAATGGCGGGCTCCGCGTCGCCTATCTGGCGATGGAGGAGGCGCTCAAGCAGAATCCCAGCGATAAGATCGATGGCCTGACGCCGGAGCAGCGCTTCTTCACGGGATTCGCGCAGGTCTGGTGCGAGAACGTGACGCCGCAGACGGCGCGCAATCTGGCGGCGACCGACCCGCACTCCCCGGGCCGCTTCCGCGTGAACGGTACCTTGCAGAATATGCCGGAATTTCAGAAGGCGTACTCGTGCAAGCCTGACGCGCCAATGGTTCGCCCCAACGCTTGCCGCGTCTGGTAGAGAAGTGGGGGGCAGGGCTAAGACCCGCTTCGAATCGATCTTGAATTCCTGAAGTCGCCCCAGCAGGTTGAACCCCGCAAGGATTCAGGTTGAGCCCTGCTTTGCGGAAGGAAGAAATTTAGCCGCCGATGAACGCAGATGAACGCCGATCAAAAACGGCAACTCTTCCTATCGGCGTTCATCTGCGTTCATCGGCGGCTAATAATGTCTTCGTCTTAACGCGATACTCGGCTTATGCAATTTCCATGACCTCAGGAGGTCAGAATTTGAGCCGCCTGGCCGCCTTGTGGCCTGAAGCGGCCTGGACCATCTTCCGGTGTTCAAACATACGCCCTAGACGGACGCGCTGATCGGGCCGTTTCCAATTGAGAACGAAGTCAGCTATGAGCAAATGGAACAGCGCGTAATACGCTGTCGAGACGGCGCGGCGCAAACTCGATTGCTTTGGATTCTTGCCGCCTCTTTGCGCGAGGTGATACGCATCCAGCAGCAGGTCGTCCGCAAACGGCATGAACCTACGCCCACGCTTCTTCCTGTATAGCTGCCTGCTCGGATGCGGTCCTGAAATTGTGATAAGGAAAGACGCCCATTGCAGGAAAATCCAGGCGATTCGCCAGGAGCCGGACTACCTCTTTGGCAACTTGCCGTAGTTTTTTATGGTCAGCCTCATCCGACAGGATGACCCGGAAGTGCAATCGCCCAATCTCCACTCCAATCCTGACCGATCTCGGAGCGTATGCGAACCACATCCGGCGCCAGCAGGCCGACTACTTCCGTGACGGCCGTGTCGATCTCCGTGTGTTTCGCGATGGCGGAGGGGTACATGCAATCTGAGCATACCGGATCCTCCATTTCAGTTTCCGGGCATAGTCGCCGACGCTACGCTAAAATGAGTTGAAAATGATTCAAACCCTTTTCGGCTCCGTCGAGCAAGAGCCATCCCTGCTGGAGAAATTGAAGAGCGGCGTGCAGAAGACGCGCGCCGGACTCGTCAGTGCTCTCGAAGACGCGATCCAGGGCAAGAAAGAAATCGACGCCGACCTGCTGGAGGAGCTGGAAGCTACCCTCCTCGCGGCCGATATTGGCGTGCGCACTACCGAGGAAATTCTGGAGCGCATTCGCCAGCGGGTGGAGCGCCACCAGTTGGCCGACGCCGCCGAATTGCGGTCGTTGATCCGCGAGCAGCTCCTCGAAATCCTGGCCGCCAGCGAGCGTGCTCCCGCGCGCGTGAAGGAGCCGCCGGCCGTGGTCCTGCTGGTGGGCGTGAACGGCTCGGGAAAGACCACCACCATCGGCAAACTGGCCAACCGCTTCAAGAACGAGCAGCGCTCCGTCCTGCTTTGCGCCGCTGACACCTTCCGCGCCGCCGCCATCGAGCAACTCGAAGTATGGGGCCAGCGCACGGGTATCCAGGTGATCCGTCAGGGCCCCGGCAGCGACCCCAGCGCGGTGCTTTTCGACGCCGTACAGGCCGCCAAATCACGCAAGGTGGACTACGTTCTGGTGGACACGGCCGGCCGTCTGCAGACAAAAGAGAATCTCATGCTGGAACTGCAGAAAATGAGCCGCACCGCGAGCAAAGTCATTCCCGGCGCGCCGCATGAAGTGCTGCTCGTGCTGGATGCCACTACCGGGCAAAACGGTCTGGAACAGGCCCGCAAATTCACCGAGACTTCGGGCGTCACCGGCATTGTGCTGACGAAGCTGGATGGCACTGCCAAGGGCGGCATCGTGGTGGCCATTGCCCGCGAGCTCAATCTGCCCATCCGCTACGTGGGCGTAGGCGAAAAAGTAGAAGATCTGCTGCCGTTCGACGCGGAGAAGTTTATCCAGTCGCTATTCGAAAAATGAACTCTGAATTCATGCGCGAAGCCCTGGAGTTAGCCCGCCGAGGCCGGGCTCTGGCTAGTCCCAACCCCATGGTGGGCGCTGTGCTGGTGCGCGATGGCGAGGTGGTGGGCCGCGGCTTTCACACCTATGCCGGGGTACACCACGCCGAAATTATCGCGCTGGCAGAGGCGGGGGATCGGGCCCGCGGCGCCACGCTCTACATCAACCTGGAGCCTTGCTCCCACCAGGGACGCACGCCGCCCTGCGTCCAGGGGCTGCTGCATGCCGGCGTAGCGCGCGTGGTGGCCGCTATCCCCGACGCGAATCCGCGCGTGGCCGGTGAAGGCTTCCGCCAGTTGCGCGCAGGCGGTATCGAAATCGAAATGGCGCCGGAATTTGCGGACGAAGCCGAGAAGTTGAACGAACCGTTCCTGCACTTCATGCGCACCGGGCGTCCGCTGGTGACCCTGAAGACCGCCATTACTCTGGACGGCAAGATCTCCGCGCCCGACGACAATCGCGGGTGGATCACCAGCACGCGCGCGCGAGCCCACGTGCAGCAACTCCGCCACGATCACGACGCCATCCTAACGGGCATCGGCACGGTGCTGGCCGACGACCCTGCACTTACCGACCGCTCCGGGCTCCCGCGTTGCCGGCCGCTGCTACGCGTGGTGATGGATTCGCAATTACGCATCCCGCTCGATTCCAAGATGGTACGCGGCGCCCAGGGGGATTTGATCGTCGTCACCACTTCTGCCTCGTCGGTGGAACGCCGGAAGATCGCGGCGGATCGCGGCTTGGAAGTGCTGGTGCTGGACGGCCCGGGCGGACGCGCCGACTTGCGTGGGCTGGTCGACTGGCTGGGCCGCAAGCAATACCTCTCGCTGATGATCGAGGCCGGCAGCAAGGTCAACTGGACGGCGCTCGAATCGGACTGCGTGGACCGCATATTCTTTTACTACGGCACCAAGATCCTGGGCGGTCTGGAAGCGCTGCCCCTGGCCGGCGGCATCGGCAGGCGTCGCCGCGCTGACGCCATCCGCATACACAAGGTCACCATCCACCAAATACCGCCCGACGAGTTCGCGGTGGAAGGGTACGTCGATGTTCACCGGGATAATTGAAGAATACGGTAGTAAGGAACGCGAGAACTAAGAGTTAGGCTCGGCACGTTCTTCGGTAAGACCGAAGCATAATACTCCTGGTCCTCAATATGACGTTTAAAGCGTGCGTGGGCCGTCTCCCGCGTGTACCCCGCCCAGCGGTACATGACTAAGGTAAGAGATTCCTGGTGAGGCGTGGTGCCGCTAGAGCCCTCGGCTGTCTTCAGGCCTTCCGATGGAAGCCGCGAGCGCGAGAGAGCTATGACCCTGGACCTTGCAAAACACGCCGCGGGATTCTTGAAACAGCGCTATTGAAACAGCATCTGGCCGGCGAAACTGCCAGCCTGATCCCAAAAGCTAGAAAGCCTTATAAACAATCTCCGGCGCCGGCTGTTCCGACACCAGTACGGTAGTAATCGCAATCAGGGCGAGCACCGTACACCACGCAGTCCTTGTGTAGCGCGACTGCCAGATCGCATGGCCTCTCCACTCGATTCGCAACATGGCGGCCCGGGCTACTTCCCAAACGGCGAGGCCAACCGTCGCGGCGACGAAGATCAAGACCAGGGCCGAAGCGACACCGCGCCATCCCATTGCCGCCGCCAGCCTTGCGAGGCTGGGGAAATCGGACCAAAACCAGGCTAGAGTAAGAGCAAACCAGGTGAAGGTCAGCCCACGGCTGACAGTCCGATAGAGGCTCTCGGATGTCAACCGCCTGGCGCGCTTCTTACCCAGTCGAGCAGTGAGAAGGATTTCATAGAGCTGATTCGTGCTCACTCCCAACCCCTGCAGGACACCGAAGAACAGAAAAGCTGAAGTCTGGCCATGCCAGGCGCCGACAACGAAGAAGGTCACGAAACAGGCGCTTACGCTCCAGAATGCCGCCAGGGAATCGGCCGGAAAACGGCGCATCGATGCCATCATCAGTGGGTTGTAGATATAAGTCTTCAGCCAGGTCGACAAAGTGATGTGCCAGCGGGCCCAAAAGCCGATAAAACTATCGGCCGAAAACGGACGATCGAAGTTTTCCGGCAAACGGATACCGATCAACTGCGCGATTCCGATGACGATGTCTATGTAGCCGGAGAAATTGCAATACAGGAAGAACGGATAGGCTGCAATCGCTACGGCTCCGTACCCCGCCCCGGCCTGCCAATTGGCCGAGGCAAGGACCTGGCTGAGGGCACGGGTGTGAATGGCGGAAAACAACGGGGCCACGGCATTCGCCTTGAAAAACCCCGTGACGATTCGTTCCAACACGCGGCCCACGGAAATGACGGAGAGCCGCCGGGCTTCGCGCCGGGACTTATCGAAGTCCTGATATCGCTGAATGGGGCCGGCAACCAAACTGGTGAAATTCAACGTGTACGTCAAGTAGGACACCGGACCGACAGGGCCCGGAAGCGTTCCGCTGGAGGCATCCGCCAATAGATGGATGACGCGAAACAGTATGTACGACAGGCCGAGCGTGGTGTAGGAAGTCCCCAAGAATACAGACGACGGCAGAAAAGTATATTTTTTCAACCAGACGAAGATGAGGATCATCGCTGTCACGGGGGCTGCCGGGCTGCGCAAGCGGCCGGATTCAATCAGCTTCAATCCCCCGTAGCCGAGGCCGACGAAAGCGAGCAACGGCAGCAATGACCCTTCCGCGCAAAGGAGAAGGAACGTAAGGCTCGCTGCCAGCAAGACGGCCTGGCGCCACGCCAGTCGCCACACGATGTTCGAGAGCAGAGCCACCGCCGCGCCGAAGAGGAGGAATGAAACCGAGGCGCCCGCCATTATTGCGATTGGCCCCCGGCCGGCCGGCACGCTGCCAATTGGGGTATGGAGCCATCGGTCAGACGTTTCAGCAAAGCGCGCGCGATGACTTCGTGCCCACCCGCGTTCGGATGGTTGTCCACCGGATAAAACAGGCGCTCGGCATGGGGGTAGCTGGCAAATTCAGGAGTGGTGTCCACCGGAAAGGCGCCACGCTGAGCGGAGATCTGCGCGATCCGGCGTCCAAACAAAGCGGCGTCGGTGGCCTCCAAAGTGGCATGGTTGCTCACAATTGCCGCCGCAACGCGGTTCGGAACCGCTACCACCACGAGGGGCACCCCGGAGCCCTGCAGCTTGGCCATTATGCCGTCCAGTATGGAGGCGAATTCGGCGTAGCGCTGTTCTCCATCGGGAGTGAGCGGGACACTCATCAGGTCGTGCGACCGTCCGCTACTGAGAAACGTCCGGTACAGCGTCTGCTCGTTCAGAAACATGTAATGTTCGGCGGCGAACATAAGTTTGGTTTTCCGGGCCCGGAGTTTCAGATTCAGCCAAGCCACCTGGAGACTCTTGATCCACGTCCGCAAGTCCGAACCCGCCCCTGTGGGAGCGGCCGCCAAGCCCTGCAAATCGAAAGGCATGAGCGTCAAAACGATGACGTCCGGCGCCAGACGCAAGGCACTGACCGTAGAATCGATCTGCGACTTCAGACTTCCGATAGTGCCGAGATTTTGAATTTCGACAGGCCGGTTACAGATGCGGTTCAGGGCGTCCTCCGTGCGGCTTGCGAAGGTCTCGGTGTATTGCACATTCAGCCCCATGGATATAGATGTCCCGATCAGGGCGACCCGTAATGTGCCGGGAGGTTTGGCTGCGCAAGACTTCGCCGAGCGGTAGCCGCAGTCGTTGAAGCGGTACTCCACGAGAGGGCTCTCGGCATACTTGACGAAACTCACGCAATTCGGTTTGTCGCGCAGGGCTCCGGCGGCATCGTGCATGTCGCAGGTGAAATCGCCCTGCTCCCTGAACTCAGCGCGCGCTACCAATTCGGCGGCTCCCACAACGATAGAGGTGACCGCGAACACCACTAAGGGAAGCAGTATCCAGTCACGGCGGGGCAGGGTTACCTCGGACTCGAGCGGATCGTTCACGACGAGGCCCCGGGCGCGGCCGTCTGGAATCCCATGCTGGTAACCGCCATGGGAGGCGGCGGGGCGTTCGACGAGGCGATGTCCAACTCCCAAACGCTCGCGTCGTTCCGGGCTTCGACCAGCGCAAACCCCAGGTTGGGATAGTGCTCCTGCACCAGTTTGTTGCGGTCCGTCCGGAGGTAAACGCCGCGCAGTCTGGTAACGCCGCGCCCCCTGGCATGCTCGAGCAACTCGCGCAGCACGGCCGTTTCCACCAGCCGGCCCAATACCCTGCAACTCATCAGCCAGGTATCGATTTCCCAAACCGATGGCTCGGCGGGACGGCAGATCACTACACTAATCATTCCGTTATCGCCCAACTTGTCTCGCAGCCGCACCTGCAGGGTGAAGACGCTGGGATCGGATTCCAGGCGCGCTACTTCAGCCTCCGTGTAGCGTCGTGTAGTAAGGTTGAACTGATTCGACTTGTTGATTAACTGAGCGACCCGGGCACGGGCGGTTTCCAGGAACGGCTGGAAAGTAATTTTCATTTCCAGAGACGCCAGATAAGCGTTCAGGTCCCCCGCCTGACGCCCCAGGATTGCGCGCTGCGCATTCCCCGCGTAGTAGGAAGCCCGCTTGGTATCTTCTTCCGAAAAAGTCAGGGCTTCGAAATAGCCGGCGGCGCTCAGGGTACGCGCGTACCAGGCAGGATCTTCCGGCATCTCAGGCACGGCAACTTTTGGGAGCATTTCGCGCACCAGAGTCCGTTCGAACGGATTGTCGTCGACAAACACGAAGGACTCGAGGCCGAGCGCCAGAGTGTCCGCAATGGCCTGAATGTTGGTCGCCTTGTCATTCCAATTGGCCTGGAAAACGGCAAAATCCCCATCCCGCAAGAGCATGTCCGGGTGCTCGCGGAACGGCAGGCGGGCCGCTTCTTCTTCGTTCTTCGAGCACACGGCCAGCACCACGCCGCGATCGCGCAAGGCGATGACATACCGTTGGAAATCCGCATACGCTTCGCCCACGCCGTCACCCTGGCCGATGTGAATACCGTTGAGCCCATCGTCACCGATAACGCCACCCCACAAGGTGTTATCGAGGTCCAGGACGAGGCAGCGCCGGCTCAATCCACGCTGGGCTGCCAGAAGGCGGCAGACGTGATCGGCATAAAGAGGCAGGTACTCCAAGGCGAACGGGAGTTTTGCCGTATTCCACTCGTTGGGGGAATGCCAGTTGCTGAGGCCGACCGTCTCGGCGATACCGGCCACGTCGAATAATACGTCGGGCGAGTCGCGCAATCGCTTCACCAGACCACTGTTCACGCCGTCGATCAGGCAGCGGAGAGTACCCGGGAGTCTGCGATCGAGCGAGCCGAAGGTTCCTTCAGGAGGCGCCGCCAGGTTCTGTACCATGCAGATAGCGCCGCTGTTCCGCCGGACCGCGGCGCGGATGGAATCGAGATAGTCCAAGGCGGCCTCCACGGAGCCCTCGGCGGCTGCCGCGTCGCCTGGAGTGAGGCCCAATGGGAGTGCCCGCCAGTCGAGAGCGATGAGTACCACGGCCGGCGCATCGCGATGAATCGCCGAATCGGGCTGCAGGCTGTCCTGCAGCGCCTGGCCGTAACCCGCTGCGGCGCAGTCGAGCGCCAAGCCGTGCCGGGCGGCCGTCGCAATGAGGCCAGCGCGGATAAACTCCGATGTGCCGTTGCCCACCAGACTCATCCGAAATGGGGCCAGCGGCGAAAAATCATACCTCTTGGCAAGCCCGGAGGCGATTGTCTTGGCGAGGCGGATCAATCGATCGGCGTCTAGTGAATAGCCGGCTAATTTGCGTATCTCCGCGCCGAAACTCCCAGGGGCTTCTAACGTCGCGCGGCAAAGCCGGTTGAAATCGTCCGGGCAGGCGATCAGCCATGACAAATCGCGATGCAAGTCTCTATCCATTTGACAGGGGGGGAAATCAAGCTTATTTCATACTTCCGGCCTCTGTCTTATGAGCAATCAGGGTTAGCAGGTCGCCCACGGATTGCAGCCCGCCCACTTCGGGCGCCGAGAAACGGATGTGAAACTTTCTCTCTATGGCTAATAGTAACCGCACGTGCGCCAGACTGTCCCATCCATCGACATCGCGGGCTGTCATATCGGGACGCAAAACTAAGGTGTCATCGTCGAAAAAATCCTGGAAAAGATCTCCGAGAATCGTCTGACACTGGTCATTTGAGATCATGTCGCTGCCGGGGTTGAATTTCACATTATACACTCTTTCATTCCCATCCCGAATTGAAGCCGGCTTGTTGGGGTGTGCGACAAGACAGTGGATTCAAGGGTTACGCGGGGCATGCAGTCTTGGTGAGGCAGCGGTTCCGCCCGCCAATTGCGTTTTCGTAGCCTGGCCACACCCCGTGCCCTAGTCGCGCATTCCGTCCTGTCTTCTGAAGGCTCAGGCGGCAGCCTCTGCTCGTCGCTAAAGAGCTTCGCGCTGACACCTCTATCGACCGCTTGGGAACCGCTCCGGTAAACCGTAACGCCGATACGGAGCGTCCTCGATGCCCGCCGTATTGCCTCAAATCCTGGTGGGCCAGCGGAATCGCCAAGATCCAAGGTACGATTGATTCGCACCTTCCGAAGCCGTTATAAAGTGTTATGGGAGTTCACCTTGTTCACCGGGATTATTGAAGAATCGGGCACCGTCGATGGCATACAGTCGCGCGCGGCTGGCGCCCGCTTAAAGGTCCGCTGCGCCACCGTGATGGCGGACATGACCGAGGGCGCCAGCATTGCCGTCAACGGCGTTTGCCTGACCGCGGTCGACCTGCGGCCCGATTCCTTTTCGGCCGATCTCGCGCCCGAGACACTGCGCCGCAGCAATCTGGGGGATCTGCGTCCGGGATCGCGCGTCAATCTCGAACGGCCGCTTTCCCCCACCGGCCGATTGAGCGGCCATATCGTGCAAGGCCACGTGGACGCCACCGGCGAATTCCTTTCGCTCGAATCGTTGGGCGAGGAGAATTGGTGGCTGCGCATTCGCGTGCCCGCGGATATCGACCGCTTCCTGGTGTACAAGGGGTCGATCGCCATCGACGGCATCAGCCTGACGATCGCCGCGCTGGAATCGGATGTACTCTCCGTGACGATCATTCCGCACACCTATCGCAATACCACGCTCGGCGGCTACCGCCCGGGCGCGCGTGTCAATCTCGAGTGCGACGTGCTGGCCAAACACGTGGAGAAGTTGCTAGCGAAGCTGGATCTGAAATCGCCGCTAACCGTGGAAAAATTGCAGGAAGAAGGGTACTGAGCATGGCTGCTGTCGGCTCTCAGCTGTCAGCTATCAGCTGTCAGCTCTCAGCCGGGGCGCTGCGCGCGCGCAGTCCAAGGGAGTCAGTGACAGCCAAAGTGGTACGGCTGAAAATAAAAGACTTACGCGGGCTGTCAATG
>Ga0182030_10027623_pt1 | contig 10194 bp, 4 predicted proteins | sample 812S3MmetaG_FD_121299 | JGI IMG/M metagenome (GOLD analysis project Ga0182030, IMG submission 121299) | Permafrost microbial communities from Stordalen Mire, Sweden - 812S3M metaG (Illumina Assembly) | ecosystem: Environmental > Terrestrial > Soil > Wetlands > Permafrost | place: Sweden... | reverse complement strand
TATGGGCGCGGCTTCTGGGTGCTTGACCAGATGGCGGCGCTCCGGCAGATTGCCGCAAACGGCGCAGACATTCAGGTGGCGAACACATACTTGTTTGCGCCCGGCGAGACCTACGCCGTTCACCAGGGCAGCCAGAACGGCACGCCTCTGCCCCATGAGGAGCCGCAGGAGCTTAACCCTCCCGCGGGCGTGGTGGCTTACTACTGGCTGAAGTCTGCGCCATCGGGCCCGGTGAAGCTGGAGCTTGTCGATGCGAAGGGCAAGATTGCTGCCTGCCTGGCCAGCGATACGCCGGTGAAACCGGTGGATACGGAAGCCATCAACGTGCAGGCTTACTGGGAAGAGCCTGCGCCTCCACCCTCCGCACAGGCAGGCATGCATCGCGTCGCGCTCAACATAGTGGCGCCGCGCTTTGGCGGCCCGCGGCGGCCTGTGGCCCCGCCGGTGGACGCATGCCACCCCACCGGAGAAGTTCCGCCCGCCGCGCCTGTACCCACGCAGCGCGGTCGCGCCATTGCCGGCCTGCAGCCCGGCAATTACACGGTGCGGCTCACCGCAGACGGGCAGGTGCTCACGCAGCCCGTCAGCATCAAGCCTGACCCGCGCGGCCTGCCCAAAGGAGCCGATCCAGAACCTGAGGAAGACGACGACGAGTAGCTGCCGAGTCGAGAGTTCAGCAGAAGTGGCTGCGAACCTGGCGTCGTAAGTTTAGGTTCGCTAACGTTAAATGAGCTGTCATCCTGAGCGAACGGGGCCCCGAACGTTTCTCAGTTCGGGGGTGGTGAGTCGAAGGATCTGCTTTTTGTCCTTTCGCGAGTTTCCATCGAAATTTGGACACACACCACTCGATCGCATGGAACCACGCACGTCAACCTGTTCTGAAAACAAGGTACCGTGAGTCATGAAGAAACTTCTAATAGCCATTCTCGCCGCAATCGCCGCAACCTCAGCGCTGTGCGCGCAGCAGGTCGATCCATCGTTTTATAACGGCATGAAGTGGCGCAGCATCGGGCCGTTTCGCGCGGGCCGCGTCTCGGCCGTGGCCGGCATTCCCGGCAATGCTGCCGTGTATTACATGGGCTCACCCGGCGGCGGCGTGTGGAAGACGCTGGACGGCGGCACGGTGTGGACGGCGATCGCCGACCAGATCAAGGTAGCGTCCATTGGCGCCATCGTTGTGAGCCCGTCGAACCCCGACGTTGTGTATGTGGGCACGGGCGATGTGTCGATGGTGGGCTCGGCGGCCAACTTCGGCAATGGGGTCTGGAAGTCAACCGACGCGGGCCGCACCTGGACGCACGTCGGCCTTGAAGAGACGCAGCACATCGGCGCCATGTGGATTGACCCCGCAAATCCCGATGTCGTGGTGGTGGCAGCGCTGGGCAAGACGTTCTCGCAAAACAAGAATCGCGGCATCTACAAGACCACCGACGGCGGCAAGACGTGGAAACAGACGCTTGCCGGCACGGACGAGATTGGCGCCATCGACGTGACCTTCGACGCGGAGAACAAGAGCATTGGCTACGCGTCCCTGTGGCACCACTACTGCCCGCCGGGCAACATGGCGGACCTGATCACTGGCCCCAAAGGCGGCGCCATCTACAAAACCACCGACAACGGCGATACGTGGACCAAGCTCGCTTCGCCGGGCCTGCCGGACGGCGAGTTGGGCCGCATCGGCCTTGCCACAGCCATGGGCGGCAAGCGGGTCTATGCGGTGATTGCGGGCGCGCGCGACGCAGGCGGCTTCTACCGCTCTGACGATGCGGGCGCAACCTGGGCAAAGAGCACCACCGATACGCGCGTAACCGGCAGCGGCTATTTCAGCCGTGTCTTCGTTGACCCCAAGGGCGCCGACACGATTTACGTCGCGCAGACGTCGCTCTATCGCTCCACGGATGGCGGGCACACATTCATCTCGTTCAAGGGCGCGCCGGGCGGCGACGACAATCATGCGCTGTGGATCGATCCGACCGACTCGACGCGCATGATCATGGCCTCAGATCAGGGCGCGACCATCAGCGTAGACAAGGGCGCAACGTGGAGCAGTTGGTATAACCAGCCGACTGCACAGATCTATCACATGTCCACGGATAATCGCTGGCCCTACTGGGTCTATGGCACGCAGCAGGATTCGGGCTCAGTGGCCACGCTGAGCCGCGGCGATTATGGAGCCATCACGTTTCTCGATTGGGACCCGGTGGCGGCGTATGAGTTCGGCTACATTGTGCCGTCGCCGCTCGATCCCAACATGGTGTATGCGGGCGGCCCGGCGCGCGGGCTGGTGCTGCTGAACCGCGTGAACCGCCAGGTGCAGACCATCTCGCCGTCGATGAGCCGCGCCGCCAACTACCGCACGGCCATGAATCCGCCGCTGGCGTTTTCGCCGCAGGATGGGCACGTTTTCTACACGGCCACGCAGTTTCTGCTGGAGACCTCGGACGCGGGCACGCGCTGGAAGCCGATCAGCCCCGACCTTACAGAGCGGCCCGGCTCTGCCGCCGCCAACGCGCATGAGGAGCAGCAGGCCAAGACCACGGCCGAAGCCAACACCGCCAACAACGGCAAGCCGGCCAAGACGCGCGAAGCCAGCGAGACGCTCACGCCGCCCAATCGCACGGCCATCAATACGTTCGCGCCGTCTCCAGTGGCCGCGGGCGAGATCTGGGCGGGCACGACCAACGGCCTGATTCACGTCACGCGCGACAACGGGACAACCTGGACGGCGGTCACGCCTGAAGGCCTGACGCAGTACTCCAATATCAGCATTCTTGAGGCTTCGCACTTCGACGCGGGCACGGCGTATGCGGCTGTGGACCGCCACGAGGAGAACGACAGCCATCCGCACATCTATCGCACCCATGACTTCGGCAAGACGTGGCAGGAGACGGTGAGCGGCATCGCCGACGGCGACTTTGTGCGCGTGGTCCGCGAAGATCCCCTGCGCAAGGGACTGCTCTTCGCTGGCACGGAAAATGCGACCTATGTTTCCTTCGACGATGGCGATCACTGGAGCGATCTCGAACTCAATATGCCGGCCACATCGGTGCGCGATCTGCAGATCAACGGCAACGATCTTGTAGCGGCAACCTATGGTCGATCGTTCTGGATTCTCGACGACATCTCGCCGCTGCGGCAGATGGATGCGGCGGTGCTGAAGCGGCCGGTGACGTTGTATAAGCCGGGCCGCACGCTGCGCGTTCAGATGGACCTGAATGGCGACACGCCAATTCCGCCCGAATTGCCGGCCGGCGAGAATCCGCCCAGCGGAGCAATCCTCAATTTCTATCTGCGCAGCGCCCCAAAGCAGGACATTACGCTCGGCGTCTACGACAGCAAGGGCGCGCTGGTGCGGCAGTTCGACTCGCGGCCTGTGGCGGCCAGCACCGAGCCGCCGCCCAGTGTGCCGGACTACTGGCTGGCTCTGCCGCAGCCGCTGCCGAAGCAAACGGGCGACAATCGCTTTGTGTGGGACATGCGCTACGCGCCGCCGCTAGCGATACGCCACAATTACCCCATCTCGGCGCTCTACCAGAACACGCCGGCCGAGCCGCAGGGCTCGCTGATTGTGCCAGGGACCTATGAGGTGCGGCTCACGGTGGATGGCAAGACGTACAAGCAGCCGCTCGAGGTGGCGCTCGATCCCCGCGTGCATGTCAGCGAGGACGCGATGGAACGGCAGTTCGCGCTGCATCAGCAGGTAGATGAGGCTGTGACCGAGACCTACAACCTTTATCACCAGGCCGTGGCGCTGCGCGAATCAATCGATGGCGACGAGAAAAAGCTGGGCGCGACAGACGCTGATGCGGTGAAGGCGCTCAAGGATTTTGAAGCCAAGCTGACGCGCATGCAGGGCAGCGAGAATCGCGGCGGAGGCCCTCCGGGCGGGCCCCCGGCGCCCAGCTTGATGCGGCTGAACCAGCAGTTGGGCGGCCTTGCCACCACGGTTGATTCGGCTGACAGCGATCCCACGCCGGCCATGACCGCGGCCTTCCACGACTTGTGCAAGGACCTGTCGACCGTGACTACGCAGTGGAATGAAACTCTGAAGACCGACCTGCCGGCGCTGAATGAGCAACTGGCAAAGCAGAAGCTGTCCGGATTGCCGGCGGCAGAACTGAAGCCGTCCAGCGCCTGTCAGTAGGCGTGTGCCTCATCCTTCGCGTCTTTCGAGCGAAGGGCGGGAGTCAATGAACCCCTGGCGCGCAAGCGCCGTCTGCCCCACCGCAGGTGGCTGTCCCACCGCAGGTGGCTGGGTGCCCCTGGTCCCTCGCACCTGGGGACCAGGGAAAGCATGAATCTCCTGGCGCGCAAGCGCCGTCTGCCCCACCGCAGGTGGCTGGGTGCCCCTGGTCCCTCGCACTTGGGGACCAGGGAAAGCATGAATCTCCTGGCGCGCCAGCGCCGTATGCCCCACCGCAGGTGGCCGCAGGTGGCAGACGCAGAAAAGCCCGCCGGAGCGGGCTCTTTTGCTTGCCTTACGTTGCCTGTTGCCGTTGCTACTTCTTGGTTGTCTTCTTTGCAGCTGCCTTCTTGGCAACCGCCTTCTTCGCAGGAGCCTTCTTGGCAACTGCCTTCTTCGCCGGGGCCTTCTTGGCAACTGCTTTCTTGACTGCTGCCTTCTTGGCGGGCGCCTTCTTTGCTGCTTTCTTGACTGCCAACGGTTTACCTCGTTTGGTGGTTTTGCCAGCGCTCTTCTTGGCCGCAGCCTTTTTGGCTACGACTTTTCCGCCTTTGGCGCCAGCGGGTTTTACGGCGGACTTCTTCGCGGCCTTTTTGGCCACAACCTTTTTCGCAGCGGACTTCTTCGCGACTGCCTTCTTCGCGGGCGCCTTCTTGGCTGCTTTCTTCGCGGCCTTCTTCGCCGGAGCCTTCTTGGCAGCCTTCTTTGCCGGTGCTTTTTTAGCAGCCTTCTTTGCAGGAGCTTTCTTGGCCGCCTTCTTCGCGGATTTCTTTGCGGCTTTCTTAGCTGCCGGCTCTACTTCCAGTTCTTCAACAATGATGATTACGGCTTCTTCCACAACGCCTTCATCGTCGTCGGAGGAAGTGAGCACGCTGGAGGTTTCGACTTCTTCGTCTTCATCGTCAAAGTCTTCATCGTGGTCGGGGTCCAATTCCTGCGGCTCGCCCATGGGGTCGCCGTCACTCATCGCATACATCCTGAACACTTCTTCCATCCCATTGCCTCCAGCGGCCTGCCGCTGACGTTGAATTGGTTTGCCTCTTCACGCCATGCAACGTAACACTGCACGCGCGGAAGCGATTGTATCAATAGCTTGCACGCAATGGCTATGAAAACACAAGTATGTAATGTGGTGCGCCCGCGCTTTTTATCAGTTGGAAGAAGATTTCTTGCGCGCCGCTTGCTTGCCGGACTTGTTTTTCTTCGCGACTGCAGTTGCGTTGCTCCCGTTTGCTTTCGAGCTCTTCGACTTCGCGGTCGTGCTGTTCCCCTTTGCTGGCGCGCCTTTCGCTTGAGGGGCGACGCTCGCATGCGACTTCTGTGTGCGCTTGCTCGCGCTGCCTGAAGCGCCTTCGTGTTTCTTTGCTGAAGGCGCAGCAGCTTTGTGAGTCGCGCCCGTTTCGCCCGCTGCATGCGAAGATTTTTCCGGCGGCGGCTCCACAGCATCACGGCGATGACGCCGCGATGCATGCGATGTGCCGGCAGGTTCGGCTACGTGCAGGCGATGTCCGGGGTCTACCTTCACGCCGTTGATGTGGTTCCAGTTGCGCAGTTCGGTAAGCGATACGCCAAACCGATCGGCAATGGTGACCAGCGTGTCGCCCTTGCGCACCGTGTACATCACCGTGCGCGAAGAAGCCGCGGCCACGGGAGCGAGCGGCACCACCAGCGCTTCCACTCCTTGCAGGGCGTCTGTCTCGCGCAGTTGATTGGCATCGGCCAGCTCCGGCAGAGAGACGTGAAGCTGATGCGCCACAGAGGCCAGTGTGTCGTCCGCGCCCACGCGGTGATAGCGCCACGAGGTACGCTTGGCTTCAGGAATCGTAGCAATGCGCTGCTCATAGAGCGCTGCCGTACCGGCAGGCAGATGCAGATCGAACGACGCGTCGGGCGGCGTAACCGTGCGCAGCATGCTGGGATTCAGCGCCGTAAGCTCATCCACCGGCGCGTCCACAATGTCAGAGACCAGCCGCAGGTCAACGGAATAGTTGATGGTCACGGTGTCGGTAAGGACCGGCGGATCAAGCGTGACTTCATCAAACCCGTACTGCGTCGGGTTGTTGGCGATGATGATGGCGGCCAGAATTTCCGGAACGTAATTTTTTGTCTCTACAGGCAGGTTGTTGCGCTTGTAGAGCTCCCAGAAATCCGCATAGCCCGTACGCTGCACGGCATGCTGAATGTTGCCGGTGCCGTGATCGTATGCCGCCATCGACAGATACCAGTCGCCCAACTGGTTGTAGATGAACTTCATGTAGCGGGCATAAGCGCGCGTGGATTTTTCCGGGTCGAAGCGCTCGTCAACATACGCCGTGCGCGCCAGGCCATAGAACTTATCGTTCGGCATGAATTGCCACATCCCGCCCGCATGCGACTTCGCATTCATGGCTCTCGGATTGAAGCCCGACTCCGCCACGGCAAGATAGATCAGATCCTGGGGCACGCCTTCTTCCGCCATCACGCGCTGAATCATCGCCTTGTAGCGGCCGCCGCGCTGGAAGCTGTGCAGCAGCGTGTTGTGGCCCCGCGGCGTGTTGGCGAAAAAATTGATGTAGGTGGCCACATAGTCGTTCACCACCAGCGGAAGATCCGACTTGGTAGTCGCCAACTCGGCGCGGGCTTTGGCCACAATGTTGGGGTCGACTGTGAAGGTTACGTCGCTGGCCACTTCAGCGGGCGTGGGCTCTTCCTTGGGCGCGAAGCCGTTGCCCTGCTTGAGCGCTTCCATCTCCAGCGCGTTCACGCCGTCAACGATGCGGTCGAACTCATCCTGCAGTTGCGCATCGGCCTTGATGTCCAGGCCGCTGGTCAGCATCAGGTCCACGGCGCGATCGAACTCCGCCTTGGCATCGGTGAGCTTGCCTTTGCGATACGCGGCCTGGCCGTTTGCGTAGGCCTGCTCCACCTGCTTGATCAGCAGGCGCACTCGCTGTTGCTGGGCGCTGAGCGGCTGCTGGACGGGCGCCGCTGGAGCTTGCGCAGGTTGCGGCGCGGGAACGGGCGGTGCGGTCTCCTGCGACTGCGTTCCTGGAATGGGCGTGCCGGGATGCGAGGTGGCGCATCCGGCCAGCAACATGGCGAGCAAAGAGAGGCCGAGAAATCGAGAGCAATAAGAACGTATCTGCATGAAGGATCGCGCCGCCCTGCCGGCGCCTGAGAACGTGTTTAGGCCGCGAGAGACACTATGCCGATGATAAGCTATGACCTGGAGGCACAGCGCGCGGCAGCCCGCTGATGGCCTCTGTTTGTTCATCAAACCTCTTCAGCCAACCATGGACGTACGCCTCCTCCGCAACTTCGCCATCATCGCCCACATCGACCATGGAAAGTCGACGCTGAGCGACCGTCTCTTGGAATTGACGGGCTCCGTCACCGGACGTGAGATGCAGGCGCAGATTCTCGACGACATGGACCTGGAGCGCGAGCGCGGCATCACCATCAAGGCCCACGCCGTGCGCATGATGTATAAGGCCAACGACGGCGTCACCTATCAACTGAATCTCATTGACACGCCGGGCCATGTCGACTTCAGCTACGAGGTCTCGCGCTCGCTGGCATCCTGCGAAGGCGCGTTGCTGGTCGTCGACGCCAGCCAGGGCGTGGAAGCACAGACGCTGGCCAACGCCTACCTCGCCATCAGTCACGGCCTTGAAATCATTCCCGTCATCAATAAAATCGATCTGCCCTCTGCTGACATTCTGCGCACCCAGGAGGCAATCGAGAAAGCCGTCGGCCTTGACGCAACCGACGCCATCGCATGCAGCGCAAAGACCGGCGTGGGCGTTCACGACATTCTCGAAGCCATCGTGCATCGCCTCCCCCCTCCGACGGGAGATCCAGAGGCTCCGCTCCAGGCATTGGTCTTCGACTCATGGTTTGACGCCTATCGGGGCGTTATCGTGCTGGTGCGCGTGATGCAGGGCACCATGAAGAAGGGCCAGCGCATCCGCTTCATGTCCAACGGCAAATCGTTTGAAGTCGAGTCGATGGGCGTGCTGATGCCCAAGCCGGTAGAGATTGGCCAGCTGACGGCCGGCGAGGTCGGCTTCTTCGCCGCCACCATCAAGAATGTCGGCGACACCAAGATCGGCGACACGGTGACAGAAGAAGCCCGCCCTGCCGCCGCGCAGCTCCCAGGGTTTGAAGACATCAAGCCAATGGTTTTCGCCGGCCTTTACACGGTCGACTCGCATGAGCACACGCTCCTGCGCGACGCTCTCGAAAAGCTGCGGCTCAACGACTCATCCTTCTTCTTCGAGCCGGAAAGTTCCGTCGCCCTCGGCTTCGGCTTCCGCTGCGGCTTCCTCGGCCTGCTGCACATGGAGATCATCCAGGAGCGCCTGGAGCGGGAGTACGAGCTTGACCTCATCACCACGGCGCCCGGCGTGCGTTATCACATCACGCTCACGGACGGTTCGGTGATTGAGGTCGACAATCCTTCGCGCTGGCCTGAGCCCACCAACATTGAAGCCATCCGCGAGCCCGTCATCACCGCCAAGATCCTCACCAACGAGGAGTACGTCGGCGGCATCCTCAAGCTCGTCGAAGAAAAGCGCGGCAAGCAACTCAACTTTGAGTACGTTACCCCTACGCGCGTGATGCTGACCTACGAGTTACCGCTGAACGAGATCGTGCTCGACTTCTACGACCGGCTCAAGTCCATCTCCCGCGGCTACGCATCGCTTGATTACCAGTTGGCCGGCGAGTGGGTCTCGCCCATGGTCAAGATGGACATCCTGGTCTCTGGAGAGCCCGTCGACGCGCTGTCTATCATCGTGCATCGCGATTTCGCCTATGAGCGCGGCCGCCTGCTGGTCTCGAAGATGCGTGAGCTGATCCCGCGCCAGCAGTTCGAGGTCGCCATCCAGGCCGCCATCGGCGCCAAGGTAATCGCTCGCGAGACCGTCGCCGCTCTGCGCAAGAATGTTCTGGCCAAATGCTATGGCGGCGACATCTCCCGCAAGCGCAAGTTGCTGGAAAAGCAGAAGGAAGGCAAGAAGCGCATGAAGCGCATCGGCAAGGTCGATATCCCCCAGGAGGCCTTTTTGGCGGTCCTGCGCGTGGGAGAAGATCAGCAAAAGTGATCCGAATCCAGTAACTAGGCAGATACTTTAGTCACCGGGCGTTAACACCGGATTGTGGAAAGCGTCAAAATCAGGGCCTCGGACGCCGGTCCGGACCGCCCGTCCAAAGTGGTCATAAATGACCACAACGTTTATTGATACATAAAGACTTAATCCGCATAACAGAAATCAACTGCTGCTGACAAGAGAAGAAATGAAATTATTTGGCGCGGAGGGTGGCGCGTAATCCACATTTTTTTCCACAGGATTGGCGAGTTAGCTTGCGAATATATTTTCCATACCTGCGGAGTCATTCACCCAGTTATGCTATGTGCCTGTCATGTTTCCGGGCATGTGTCTTGGAGGCAACGAAAAAGGCCCCCGTGAAGGGGCCTTTTCATTCCTGGATTTGCACTGTCTCTAGTGCGATGCGGGCGCATTCGGTGCTGCTGCGCTGGGTGTGGCGCTCGGCGGCGGCGCCGGCACCCCGGACTTCACGTTGTACGCATCGACAACCGCCTGCGTGATGTCCGTGTTCGGCAGCGCAAAGAGGATCGGGTTCTGCTGCTGTGACACATCCAGCACCAGCGTGTACCCCTGCTGCTGCGCGTAGCTGGCCAGCACGTCGTAGACCTTGGTGGCCAGGGTGTTGTACATCGCCTGTGCTTCCTGGCCGCCGGCCGTGCGCAGGTCCTCGGCATCCCGATCAAGCCTCTTCTTCTTCTCGTCGATGGTGCGGGCCTGGGTGGCGCGAGCGGCGTCGCCGAGGCTGGCGCCCTGGGCCTGCAACTGCTTGGTCAGGGTGTCGACCTCGTCGCTGCGCCCCTTCAGCTCGTTCTCCTTGGGCAGGTACTTCTTCTGCAGGTCAGAGAAGTTGCGCTGTCCCTCATTGGTCTTGGCAACCGCCACCTGGAAGGCAATGACGGCGATCTTGCTGGGTCCGGCGGG
>Ga0182030_10027621_pt1 | contig 10195 bp, 7 predicted proteins | sample 812S3MmetaG_FD_121299 | JGI IMG/M metagenome (GOLD analysis project Ga0182030, IMG submission 121299) | Permafrost microbial communities from Stordalen Mire, Sweden - 812S3M metaG (Illumina Assembly) | ecosystem: Environmental > Terrestrial > Soil > Wetlands > Permafrost | place: Sweden... | reverse complement strand
CCCGTCTTGGTCGACATGGGCCGCCCCATCCTCTCCATCGCATGGTAAGCGCGAAAGATGAAGCCCATCGTATCGATGAGGTAGATGCGGCCTTTGGAGCCTGCCGGTTCAGCGGGAACGGCGATGGCAGGCTTGACCGCGCTGGCCGATTTGGCTGCGCTGGAGACGGTGGCGGATTTCGCGGGTTTCCTAGTGGTGGGCAAGAGAAAATTCTAACAAGTCGCGACTGATGCTGCTACGCCCTAAAATACGCTCCTCGGTGGGCAGATGGCGACTCCCGGTAAGGTTCGCAGTCGCACTCCAAAGAATGGTTTAATGTTTTTATGTCCCTACCGCGGACGTTGCAACGAACGCTCGTGTTGTTCGCCCTGGCGATGTTGGCTGTCCCTGCATCCGGTCAGGTTTCGGCACCCAAGCACTGGGAACTGGGGTTTACCACGACGGACGCAGATACATCTCCTGACGACCGGCTACTCGCAGTCACAGTGGAATCACCGAGCACTCCACAAAGGCCTCGGGAGCCAATTGTGGAGTCTGTCGAGATCTGGGACTATCGGCAAAAAATTAAGATCGGCAACACAAGATTGGCGACGTATCCGAACAGCATGCCGACTTCTAATACGGTTCGCTTTACCGCCGACGGCCTTTTTCTCATTGCGAGTGAACCGACCAAGGTGCATGTGCTGGACGCAGCGACGCTTAATTCACTTCGCGTTATCGAGCCACCGCTGGATCAGGGTTTTCGCATCAACAAATTGGAAACATCTCCAAGCGGACACGTCGCGATCGTCGCAGCAAATGGGTTCCCGAACTCTGCCGTATTGTTCGCCTACGACTTGGACAGCGGACGCCTGTTGTTCCAGTGGAAGTCACCGCATCAAGTTACGTCTGTTTCATGGAAGCTGGACGGTACAGAATTCGCGGTCGCCGCCCCTTTCCCTTGCACGTGGTTCCGTGACACCATTCACGTTTTCAGCGTAAATCCGTGGTTACATCTAGAAACGCTGAAGGCCAGGAACCCAACGTCTGTCGCGTTCTCAGAGGATCGCCTGTATTTTGTCGAGTCGGGCTTCTGCAAAGGATCGATGTTCGACCGTCACTTAGGCCTTGAATCGTTTGACATTAACGGCTGGCATCGACTCCAGACAGTTCTGCTGCCAAACAGGGACATCCACAGCTTTGTGTCATTTGCGAACGGCAGACTGCTTGCAGGTACGGGGAATGTGAAGATTCAGCACGACTGGTTAGACGGCACTACATGGGGCGTCGAGACTTATCTGCAGTTTACGACTTGGGAAGGTGACGCGCGCTCGATAATATTCTCGTCGGTGCCGGTGGCGGGTCGAACTTTTGACGGAGATACGGCACGTCTGAGTCGAACAGGGAAAACAGTTCTGTTAAATCCCCGGAATCCTCAGGTTTTCCAAGTTCCCTGATACCGCGTCGTTTTCTGCGCCTCCGTGTCTGTGTGGTCATTCCTGCTTACTCCACGAACAAGCAATCTCCATAAGAGTAGAACCGGTAGCGTTCGCGAACGGCGTGCTTATACGCGCGCAGAGTTCGCTCGCGTCCGGCGAAGGCCGAGACCAGCATCAGCAGAGTTGATTTCGGCAGGTGGAAGTTGGTCAGCATCGCGCCGACTACGCGGAAGTCGAAGCCGGGATAGATGAAGATGTCCGCCTCGCCGCGCTGGCCCATGATGCGGCCATCGGGATTGACTGATAACTGCCCCGCCCTGGCCAAAGGAAGGCCAGAACGGGGCACCCAGCTGTCGTATAAATGCAGGGCCCTCGACTCCTCGCTGCGCTCGTCGCTCGGGATGACACATTTGGGATTGCGTGCTGCGAACTCCAGAGTCCGCACGGTCGTCGTACCAACGGCCACAATCCGGCGGCCAGCATCGCGGGCGGCCTGGATCTTGTCGGCTGCTTCTTGCGTGATCTCGAACCACTCCGTATGCAGCTTGTGCTCCTCGACGACTTCCACTCGGACGGGCTGAAACGTGCCCAGACCAACGTGCAGCGTGAGTTCGGCCGTCTCGATGCCGCGCTGGCGTATGCTTTCCAGAATTTCCGGCGTGAAGTGCAGGCCTGCGGTCGGCGCGGCCACAGAACCGGGCGGCTTGGCATAGACCGTCTGATACTGCTCGCGATCTTCGGGCGTGTCGGGACGGTCAATGTACGGCGGCAGCGGAATGTGGCCGATGCGGTTGAGGATGGCGAAGAAGTCGTCGACAGGATCGAAACGCAGATGGCGCTCGCCAAACGTGCCGCGCCCGACGATTTCGGCGGCCAGTTCGTGCGACGCTTCGTCCGCATTGCCGCCGAAATAGACGCGCTCGCCCAGGCCGAGCTTGCGGCCGGGATGGACCAGTGCTTCCCACACCATGGGAGAAGCGGAGAGTTGTTTCGTCAGCAGCACCTCGACCTTGCCACGCAAAAAATCTCTTGCGGCAGGATTTTCCTGCGACAGGCGCTGCGCGCGCGAGCCGCTTCGATGTCCATACAGCCGCGCCGGCAACACCTTGGTATTGTTGAAGACGAGCAGGTCGTCGGGCCGCAATAAGTCGGGAAAGTCGCGAAACTGGCGGTCTTCCAGCGCATCGCCCTTGCGGTCGACGTGCAGCAGGCGTGAAGCTGCGCGATCGGCCAGCGGCTGGCGGGCAATCAGCTCCTGCGGAAGGTGGTAATCGAAGTCGGAGACCAGCACATCACCATTTTCCTCCATCGGAGGGAAAGACGTCCTAATGGAAATCCTGATGAAGTTGCGGCGGACTGCCTCAGCGGCGAAACCGCTTGCTGAAAACTCGGGAAAAGAGGATCTCTCGTCGAGCTAAAGAGACTGTGTCGCAACCGGTGCCGCCGCTCTGCGGCTCGGGTCTATTTTCCCCTCCGACCCGGCTCTTACGAGCCGGGCTAAAGTCATCCCGCCGCTGCGCGGCTGTTTGGATCGTTTCTCGGACTGTTGATTCCATCGCGGAACTTAAATTCCAGTCACGACAAAGTCTCTAAAGCCCTCGTCGGGATGACAATTTAGGGCCTGTGACGGCGCACCCGTTTGGCAAGCTCAGGGCATGGCTGAAGCTGCGCCCCTTCGAAAATCTGCTTATCTTCCCTTTCCCGACGAGCAAAAGCTGCGGTAGGATACTGCATAGTGACGCCGGCGGGATGGCCGATCCATTGCATGAATACAGAACAAAAGCACCGGCAGGAGATTGTTCGCTTCGGCAAATTGCTGCATCAGAATGGCATGGTGGCGGCAACGGACGGTAATCTGTCCGTCCGCCTGGAGAACGGAAACATATTGTGCACGCCGACGCTGATGAGCAAAGGCTTGTTGGAGGCGGACGACCTGGTGATCGTCGATCCGACGGGAAAGAAGCTAAGCGGGGCGCGCGACGTTTCCAGTGAAATTGCAATGCACCTGCTGATTTACGGCAGGCGCCGCGATGTGGGTGCGGTGGTGCACGCCCATCCTCCCACGGCTACCGGTTTTGCGGCGGCCGGCATGGCGCTGGATCGAGCCTTGTGCGCGGAACTGATTGTGACGCTGGGGTCGGTGCCGCTGGCCAACTATGAGACTCCCGGCACGCAGGAACTGGCCGAGGCGCTGGCGCCCCTGGTGGCCGACCACGATGCCATCCTGATGGCGAACCACGGCGTCGTGACCTACGGCGTTGACCTGATCAACGCCTACATGAATATGGAAACCGTGGAGCACTTTGCCAAGATCGCGCTGGTGACGCACCAGCTGGGCAAACAGCAGACGCTGAGCGATCAGCATGTCAACAAGCTGCGCGAGATCCGCACCAAGTACCTGGCCCAAAATCACGTGATGGCGCGCAAGGACTGAGCGATCCCTCGTCGGGCTGAAGCCCTCCTCGGGATGACAACTTAAAGCTCTGCAACGGCGCAGCTGAAGCTACGCCCCTTCAAGATGGCTTGGCGACATTGCCGTTCCCGCGCCGCCGATATTCCCATCTTTTTCGTCCCGTAAAGACAAATCAGGCATAGACTGGGCGTGTCCAATATCGGACACTTTAATCCGAGACAGGACACAACCGCTAGCCTGACAGTGTTCCAGGGCTGCTGTAACTTTTTGACAGCAAGCGGATTAGGTGCTCCGGCGAATGGCTTCCGGCTTGCACCTGGGAGTATGGAATGGATATCGCCCGTCCCGAACTGAAACGGCAAAAGCGCCGCCGCCAGATCATCTGGTCGGTGGCCGCGCTGGGGGTGCTGATCGTCGTCACCGTGGGCATTTCGCGCCTGAAGCCGGCTGCGCCGACGGTCGATCGCAGCACCATTTGGACGGACACGGTGAAGCGCGGCTCCATGCTGCGCCAGGTGCGCGGATTGGGCTCGCTGATTCCCAGCCACGAAGACGTTCGCCAGATTCCTGCCGAGACCGAAGCTACCGTCATTCGCATCGACAAACTTCCCGGATCGCAAGTCACAGCCGACACCGTGCTGGTGGAGATGGTCAATCCGCAACTGGAGCAGGAGGCGCTGGACGCGCAGTTGCAGGTGAAAGCCGCCGAGGCCGAGTACCAGAGCCTGAAGGTGAAGCTGCAGAGCGATCTGATGGACCAGCGTGCGGGTGCGGCCACGGTCAACGCCGACTACAACGAAGCGCAGCGCCAGGCGCAGACCGATAAGTCGCTCTACGATCTGGGCGTTATCTCCGGCCTGGCGGCGAAGGCCTCTGCCGGAAAGGCGCAGGAGTTGACCACGCGCGACAAGATCGAAGACGAGCGGCTGAAGATCAACGAGAAGGCAATTGCATCGCAGCTCGCGGTGCAGCAGGCCAAGGTGGACGAGATGCGCGCGCTGGCCCAGCTCAAGCAGACACAGTTGCAGCGCCTGAAGGTGCAGGCGGGCGTCGACGGCGTGCTGGTGGAGTTGCCGCTGCAAGTTGGGCAGCATGTGATGCCGGGCACGGAGCTGGCGAAGATTGTCCAGCCCAATCACCTGATGGCGGAGCTGAAGATTCCTGAGACCCAGGCGCGCGACGTGCAGATCGGCGAGCCGGCCTCCATTGACACGCACAACGGCGTGATCGCGGGCGAAGTGAGCCGCGTCGATCCCGCGGTGCAGAACGGCACCGTCACCGTGGACGTGAAGCTAACCGGCGAGCTGCCCAAGGGCGCGCGTCCGGACTTAAGCGTGGATGGAACCATTGATCTGGAGAAGCTGGACAACGTGCTGTATGTGGGGCGCCCGGCCTTCGGACAAGAGAGCAGCACGATCTCGATGTTCAAGCTGGATGCGTCGGGTAATGCCGCCAGCCGCGTGCAAGTGAAGACCGGGCGCGCGTCGGTGAACCAGATTCAGATCGACACCGGACTGAAAGAGGGCGACACGGTGATTCTGTCGGACATGTCGCGCTGGGACAACACGGATAGGGTGAGGCTGGAATAAAGCGGAAGCAATTAGCAACTAGCAATTAGCAACTAGCTTTGCAATGCGGAATTGGCGGGACTCATCGGCGGTTTACTGGTCATGCGGCATGGGAGTGTTTGCGTAAGCCACTCTGATGTCAGGCTCAAATAGGAATTCCGTTGTTGAATCGGCTGCACGAATGGCAGGGATCGAGCGCCGTAGGCGCGAAACGGTTTAGCCCAGCGCTTCAGCGCTGGGTAAGCGTGCCTTTAAGACTTGATCCCCTCGGGGGCGGCACGGGCGGCGAGCATGGAACGAGGATCATCGAGAACACGTAACTCATCACGGGCTTGCTAGGAGCTAAAGGCTAACAGCTAAGAGCCATCGCAAATCGCGATTATCGAGAATGGACAACCATATGAGCGAAGCAGCAATTCCGCTGATTGAAATCGAAAACATGACCAAGGTGTTCTACACCGACGAAGTGGAAACGCACGCGCTTTCCGGCGTCCATTTGATGATCCGCAAGGGCGAGTATGTCGCCATGTCTGGCCCGTCGGGTTGCGGCAAGTCGACGCTGTTGTCCATCATCGGACTGCTGGACACGCCGACCGCGGGCAATTACCGGCTGAACGGCCAGCCGGTGGAGAACCTGGACTTCGGCGACCGCTCGCGCATTCGCAATCGCGAGATCGGCTTCATCTTCCAGAGCTTCAACCTGATCGGCGATCTCACGGTGTACGAGAATGTCGAGCTGCCGCTCACCTATCGCGACGGCATGCCGAGTGCGGAGCGCAAGCGCCGCGTGCTGGAGTCGCTGGAACGCGTGGGCATGGCCCATCGGCTGCGCCACTATCCTTCGCAACTCTCCGGCGGTCAGCAGCAACGTGTGGCCGTGGCGCGCGCGCTGGCGGGATCGCCGTCGATCCTGCTGGCCGACGAGCCCACGGGAAATTTGGACTCGCGCAACGGCGAAGCTGTGATGGAGTTGCTGCAGAAATTGCATCGCGAGGGCGCGACCATCTGCATGGTGACACACGATCCGCGCTTTGCGGCCCATGCCCAGCGCGAAGTGCACTTGTTCGACGGAAAAGTGGTTGCCGAAGAAGAGCTGCGGAGGCTGATGCAGGAGCAGTAGAGCCACTAGCAACTAGCAATTAGCAACTAGCAATTAGCTATAGCGCTTGGCTAGTTTCCGTAGTTTGCTAGAAAGCCGGGAGACGGGTATCACGGCCAGCGGGCTTGGCTCATTGCTAGTTGCTAGTTGCTAATCATGAACAGCATCCTTCAAGACCTGCGATACGCGTTTCGCCAGTTGCGCAAGAACCCCGGCTTTGCCGCGGTGACGGTGCTGACGCTGGCGCTGGGCATCGGCGTGAACGCGGCAATGTTCGCGGTGATCGACGCCGTGTTGCTACGGCCGCTGCCGTTCCCTAAGCCCGACCAGATTGTGCAGATGACCGAGTCGCGGCCGGAGTCTGCTGCGGCCAGCGCTTCCGCACTGCCTAACATACGCGACTGGCGGGCGCAATCCCACTCCTTCCAGGACATTGGCTGGTATACCGTCGGCATTCGCAGCGTCGACGTTCCCGGCTTCTCCGATTTCATCCCGGTGGTCGCCAGCAGCGCCAATCTTCTCTCTACGCTGCAGGTTGAGCCGGTGCTGGGGCGGAATTTTTCGCCGCAAGAGGATCAACCGGGTCACGGCGATGTTGTGTTGATCAACTCCATCGCATGGGAAAAGTTTTTCGGTAAAAACCCGCAGACAGTTGGCAGCTCGCTCAAGTTGGGGAACAAAACCTATACGGTCATCGGCGTGATGCCTGCGGGCTTCGAGTTTCCCGCCGTCGGAGACGGCCCGGTGGGTTGGGTGCCGCTGGTGCCGGCCAAGGAATACGAGGACCGCGGCTCGCAGGACCTGACGGCGGTTGGAAGGCTGAAGAACGACGGGACCCCGGGCGCGGCGCAGGCTGAGCTCACCGGAATTCAAACCAATATCGCGAAGGCCTATCCGACCCTTGGATTGGAAAAGCGGGTTCGAGTCACGAGTTACCGCGAGGTGCTGACCGGCAACGTGCGGTCCGCGCTGCTGGCGCTGCAATTTGCGGTGCTGGCGGTGTGGCTGATCGCCTGCGCCAATGCCGCCAGCCTGCTGCTGTCGCGCACGACAGGCAGACGACGCGAGATTGCCATTCGCAGCGCGATCGGCGCAGACCGGTTGCGCCTGGTGCGGCAATTCCTCACCGAGAGTCTGGTATTGGCTTTCACGGGTGCGGCGCTTGGACTCGCGCTGGCGTATGGCTGTGTTCGCCTGCTGCGGTTTTATCTCGATTTGTATCTCCCACTCTCCCACCACATTCAGATCGACGCGCGCGTGGCCGCGGCCTTGGTCGGTTTCTCGGTCATTTCGGCGGTGCTGTTTGGGCTGGTTCCCGCGTTGCAGGCGGCGCAGGCTCCGGCGCAGGAAGCCCTGCGCGATGGCACGCCCTCCGCCGGCGCAAGCCGCCGTCAGAAACACTTTCGCGATGCGCTGGTGGTTGGCGAGATCGCCCTCTCCTTGCTGTTGCTGATCTCCGCGGGATTGCTGCTGCGCAGCCTGCTGGCCTTGCGTGATGTTCCGCTGGGATTCGTCCCTCACAACGTAGTGACCACGGCGATTATCCTGCCGCAGTCGGGCGGTGGAATCGTAGGCCAGTCGGGAAAGTATGCGGGCAAGGACATCGCGCAAGTGTTTTATGCTCCGCTGCTCGATCGGCTGGCGCATCTCCCCGGCGTCGACTCGGCGGCCCTGACGACGACGCTTCCGCTGTCGCCGAATTTCCAGGCCAGCGGCTCTTTCGAGATCGTCGGCCGGCCGAAAGATCCGGCAAACAAACTCAATGCAGCGATACGCGCCGTCAGCCCAAACCTCTATCCGACGCTGGGCATTCGTTTACTGCAAGGGCGTTTGATCAGCGATGCCGACGGCCCGCAGGGAACGGCCGCTGCGGTGGTCAATCAAGCTTTTGTCACGAAGTATTTTCACGGCGAGAATCCGCTGGGCCAGCGGCTGAAGATCGTCGAGACCGGGCCCCATGGGACGGCCACCATCGTCGGCGTGGTTGAGGACACGCATCAGACGGCGATGTCCGATGACGTGCAGCCGGAGATCAATGTTTCGTACCTGCAGCTGGGGCCCAACGACGAACTGACGCCGTACATTCTGGCGTCGTTCACGAATCTTGCGCTGCGGACGCATGTGGATCCTGCGGTGGTGATCCCGAGCCTGCGCGCTGCCTTGCGGGAGTTCGATCCTGATCTGGCCGTGCTGGACATGCGCACGCTACAGGACGTTGTGGACACCTCGCTCGGCAGCCAGACGCTGGCCGTGCGGTTGCTGTGGATTTTTGCCGGCTCGGCGCTGCTGATCTCGATTGCCGGGATCTATGGCCTGCTGGCTTATAACGTTAGCCAGCGCACACGCGACATTGGATTGCGCATGGCGCTGGGCGCGACACGCTCGAATGTGATTGGACTGGTTCTGCGGCGAGCGGTGGTGCTGTTGGGAATCGGAGTCGGCATCGGGGTGATCGCGGCGGTGTCGGCGGGAAGCGTGTTACGCAGCTTTCTGTATGGCGTGGTTCCGCATGATGCCTGGACCATTGCGGCTGTGTCGGTGCTGTTGTTGGCGTGCGGACTATTTGCCAGTTATATTCCAGCGCGGCGCGCGTCGAGAATCGATCCGGTGAAGGCGCTGCGGTGGGAGTAAGGCAGCTTCGAGCTTCGAGCAACGAGTTTTCGTCAGGAACAGGAATATGACACGTTAGTCGGCTGTTGCCTAGGTCTTGCACCGGGGAATTACGAATGCTGGCTATCGAACCTATGGCTCGTAGCTCGAAGCTCGCAGCTAACTTAATCATGATTCAACTCAAGAACGTCGAACGCAGTTACAAGACGGGAGCGGGGCAGACGTGGGTGCTGCGCCGCGTGGACCTCACCATCCATGAGGGCGAATTCATCACCGTTATGGGGCCGTCGGGGGCAGGGAAGTCGTCGCTGCTGAACGTGCTGGCGCTGCTCGACGACCAGTGGGCGGGCGAGTACCGGTTCGGCGAGCAGCCGGTGCACCTGATGAAGCGCAAGGACCGCGCCGAGCTGGCCAAGCGCAAGATCGGTATGGTGTTTCAGAGCTATCACCTGCTGGATGATTTGACGGTGCAGGAGAACATCGACCTGCCGCTGTCGTACAAAGACATCCCACGCACTCAGAGGCAGGGCATGGTGGCCGAAGCGCTAGACCATTTCCAGATCGTCGCCAAAAAGGACCTGTATCCCAACCAGCTTTCCGGCGGACAGCAGCAACTGGTGGGCGTGGCGCGGGCCGTGATCCACCGGCCGGCGCTGTTGCTGGCCGACGAGCCTACGGGCAATCTTCACTCCAGCCAGGCCAAAGAAATTATGCAGCTATTTACCAGGCTGAATCGGGAAGGCACGACCATCGTGCAAGTGACGCACTCGGAGGTGAACGCGTCGTACGGGTCGCGCACCATTCAGATGCGCGACGGCTGGCTGGTGAGCGACACGGGCAATCCGGCGCTGGCGCAAAGCGGGGAGGTAGTGCGCTCATGAGGGAACGCGGGCCGGCATCGCAGGTGGTTGTGATCGTGGTCTGTGCGCTGCTGGTGTGCGCGCAGGCGCAGCAGGAAACGCCAAATGCTCCCACGCCGCAGCAGGCGCCGATTTCCAACACTATGTCGGCGCCCAGCGCGCTCTCCATCCGCACGCCGCCGAACCTGGCGATGCCCCATTCGAACAATCCGATCAAGGCTTACACT
>Ga0182030_10027620_pt1 | contig 10195 bp, 3 predicted proteins | sample 812S3MmetaG_FD_121299 | JGI IMG/M metagenome (GOLD analysis project Ga0182030, IMG submission 121299) | Permafrost microbial communities from Stordalen Mire, Sweden - 812S3M metaG (Illumina Assembly) | ecosystem: Environmental > Terrestrial > Soil > Wetlands > Permafrost | place: Sweden... | reverse complement strand
CTGAGGTTCGAGACATCGAACACCAGAAATCCATTTTGCTCGGCGGCCACCAGCAGGAGGGTTCCAGAGAGCCGAATGGTGTTCGGTACCGGCATCGTCGTGCTGCCGATTTGCTTGGGCGATGCCGGGGTTGAGACATCAAACACAACTAGCCGTCCGTCGCCTGTGCCCACGAAGAGCGTGTTCCCAGACAGAGCCAGGGCGTTTACGGGAATTGCAACACTGGCAATCTCGGAGGGCGCTTGAGGATTCGAGGCATCCATGATCTTCAAGCTGTCCGCCATTCCTACATAGACGGTCGTGCCCGAGGCCTGCAGGGCGAAACTGGAATCGTTGGGATACATCAGGCTGCCCAGGAGACTCGGCGTGCTGCCGCTCACATCGAAGCACGCCAGCCCTCCTGCACCCGATCCGTAAACTGCCGCTTCATAGAGAGTCTGTTCCTGCAATACCTGATCGTAGATATAGTAAAAGACGAGCGAACTGGTGAGCAGGTTCGGACCGCCGCCCGGCGATGCGTCATAAACGGCCAAGCCACCAGTACCGTCCGTTACGTAGAAACGCTCGTTTGTTGCCCACGCTGCCCGGAAGGGGTTGAATATGTCCCAACTCATCAGATCGGAGACATTCGCATGTACGACGGGACTGCTGGGTGAACTGATGTCTACCACTACAAAGTTCGGGGTGCTATCAAGCTCCGTTCCGCCGCTCGCTAGGACATAATTTCCCTGCGCGTCCCAAACCTCCAAGAGTGGCAAGGGTAGAGTCGTAATCAAGACCGGTGTGACGTTCGAAATGTCGTATACCTGCGAATCGGCGAACAGGAGATTGCCCACGACGTAAAGGTTAAGTGCCGTGGCGGTCGTACTGACAACCGTCCCGAGCAGTGCCGGAGGCGACTGAGAAACGTCGAACGCCGAAATCGAAAACGAAGGGGTATCGTTGGCGCCGGTCAGTTGGCTCGATATGTATACAATGTTGCCGGCTCCGGCGATGCCCATCGCGCCTTCCGCGGTCGGCAGCTCATAGTGCTTGTGGATTGGCGCTCCTGAGGTCAAGTCGTATAGGTCAATCGGTGTCGTCGCTGAACTCCCGTAGACATATGGAACGACATACACCACTCCGTTATTGAAGTTCCAATGAAACTCGGCGGCGGGGATATGGAGAATACCGACCAAGGACGGCGGTTGCGTTGTAAGGGAATACGTGGAGATAGTGGTCGTATCAAGGGTAAATAGCGCGTTTCCGTACACGAACAAGTCTGACGGAGGAGAATTCGTGGCTGACTCGACCGAGTCGATCCAGACCGGTTGATCGGGATTACTGATGTCATAGACATCTAAAGCTTCATAGGTAGGAATGCCCTGATAGGGCGATTTCTGCGCCAGCACGTAGGCCCTGTTTCCGCTGACTGCCACCGCCCGGAAGTAATTCGCCTCCTTCGGAGTGTAGGTCGTGAAATCGGCGTAGTCGTAGACCCGGTTGACCAGCCCAGCAAAAGCGCCTGAGACAGGAACCGATGTCTGCTCCGATGTCGATCCATCGGTGCCGGACACAACAACAGGCCCTGCCTGCAAAGCCGTCGTTGGAGCGGTAAAGAGCCCGCCAGACGTAATAGCTCCTCCGCCAGCCACAACCGACCACTGAGGTGCCAGCAGCCCTCCGCCCTGCACGGCATCAAGCTGGATGTTGTCTCCAACTCTTACGAGCGGATCAGACGGCGTGATCCGAAAGGGTAAAATGCGCAGCAGGATCACATCGCAGGAGTTTGTATTCGCCACACAGCCGGTAATCCGCGAATAGCTCTCACTGGTCACCGTCGGCGCCTGGAAAACGCCTGTGGAGCTGACGCTGCCGGAATCCGTCTTCCAAGTCACAACGTTGGGCGTGCTCGCTCCCAGAAGCCGCCAGTCAAGCTGCAGTGTCTCGCCGGACGAGAGGTCTTTGTTTGCGGCATGAACGCGCAGGTTCGGCAGTCGCGTCAAGGGAACCGAGTTGGTCGTCTCGTTGATGTCAACGTTCACGAACGGAGTGACATTCGCATAAACCGGTCCCGTCGTCGCTCCAAATGGAACCGTGACGACGATTTGAGTGTCCCAGGACGCTTGCGCGGGAGGCATGGAAATGCTCGTCCCGTTGGGACCGGTGAAAACCACCGCTGATGTGCCGATTAAGTTCTGGCCGTAGATCGTTATCTGCTCACCGGCACTCGCTCCACTCGGCGCAATCGAGCTCAACGTCGGAGGCGCATAAAGGGTCACGCCGCCTTGGCTGAATATGGACGGGTCCTCCACACTCGTAGCCGTGATGTAGACGGCATACTGTGTGGGCAGGACTGCCGGGGCTGTGTACTTGCCTCCAACAACAGTCCCGACCGTGCTATTGCCGCCAATGACGCCTTCAACCGACCAGGTCACGCTGGGATTGAATGCGCCGGTCCCCGTGACTTGTGCGGTAAATAGCTGGCTCGCTCCAGTCAGGACATAAGCGGAATTCGGGGTTACGCTTACGCCGGTGATTTCGGGAGGTGGCGGTGGTGGAGGTGGCGGCGATTGATAGCCGGAACCGCCGCCCCCGCAGGCCGCGAGGGCAAACAAGGACGCGACCACACAAAGACATAAAGGGCTCGACAATCGATTAAAAGTGGTGGCCTCTCTCATGAATGAGCCAAGAAATTGGTTTTTCCGTTCTTTCGACGGGGAACCATGCTGTGCCATGTGCGGAACGCAGAAGGCAAGTATTGTACGCGGCCTTGGCAGACGCTCCTCGATTCCCGGGTGTGCATGCGTTCACAATGCCCACCCGTCGAAAACCGCGACGGATGGGGCAGCCTATGTCGTGGCGGCGCAAGTAGGTGGGCCAGCCCCCGTCATACATCAATCCCGGAGGGCGGCTCACGGGTTGGATCACTTCGTACTACAGGGCGTTTTGTCCCAAGAGATTATTGCAGCGATGTATTTCTGTCTATCTGGTTTGTCCTGCTTCCCGAACATCGTCAAGGTCACATTCTCATATGGAATGCGTGTCCTAAGCATTCCAAGGTCGCTCTCAGTGATCTCTGTGTCCGGTGGGAGTCTCCCGGTTGGCCCGCCTCGTTCTTCCTTTGGAACGAGTTCATCGAACAGGGACAGGATTTGCTCCTTCGACATCGTCGCGTCCATATCGACACTGTTGTTGAAATAATGGCGCTTTTCGATGGTGATCTCACAAAGATCATGACCAGCCGTGTAGAGGGGCATGGCGATAATCCCCGACCTGATCTCATAAACTTCCACAGCGTGATATTTCCTGATTCTGTCGCTGGATGGACCCACGACAAAAGCAAGCAAACAAATCGAAGCCATCAGTTTCATGATCATGCGCCTTCCTCGCTACCAAGCTTGAAGCAACAATCCTCCAGAGTTGATAGTCATTGGGTCTGAGGCTGTTTCTGGGGTGGCGGCGTTGGAGTAGCCGTCTGTGTCTTTGGAGATTGCAGGGTCAAGTTCGCATCACCATCCTTGATCGACAATGTGCGCGTCTCTGTAACCTGACACCCGGTACTCCCTATCGTCAGCGTTTGGGTTGTTTGTTTTGAGAAGTCGCCGGTCGTCAGAATCTGTTCGGCTGCATTTGTTCCAGGCAAGGAAGGAGCGCTGGTTGAAATGGAGATGTTGCTCTGGTCCCCGATCACCCCTTGCTTATTTGTAGAAGCATCCTGTGTTGTAGGTGTAACCGAAACAGCTTTTCCGTCTTGAAAGCTCTTATTTGAAACATCCTCATGGACCTGAGTGTCTGCCATTGGCTTTCCGCCATTTTTGATTGTGTATTGAACCTCACCTTCGACCGTTGCAGTAGAGGTTCTTCCGTTTCTGGAACTTGTTACCTCCGGCTCTTTCGTCTTCTCCGCTGTTACGGTGATCTTGGCGCAGTCATCCCCTGAGCAGTGACCGTCTGGGTCGCCTACCGTCGTCGGGTTGTTCTGAACGTAGCTGTACAGATTCAAACTCTGGGGATTGCCGTAGTGCGCGTAAGGCACAGCTGTGGGCTTCGTCGCCCAGTCCGGCGTCATAAACCTGCCGAGGCTTGAGCCGTAGTACCTGGCTCCAAACTCGTCTAAACCGGACCCGGCATCCCGTTTTTTGCCGGTGAACTTGTAGCCTTCCGGGAACAATACACTGAAGCAGCACGCTTCGGCAGCCATCATAGTAATGGCTGAAGCATCGTAAGCGTAGGCCGTAATCTCCCTCAGATACTGGTACCCCAACCGTCATAAATCCCACTGTGGGAATCAGCCAGTCTTACGAGCTCATCCGTAAACTCGGGCCTCATTGTCAAGTCGATCGATTGTCTCACCGCCGCTTCCAGATTCCATCGACTCGGATCGCCCGCTTTGGCCGCTGGTCGCTGTGCCAGTATTTCGAACCCACGGCTCTTGAGAGATTCAGCCAACTCAGCAGCATCGCTCCGACTCCAAATCCAGAAATGGCAGTCGATTTTTCGAGGTTCCGTCAGATCAACTTTCTTCTCTAAGAACACCTGACGCAATGATGCATTTCGAACTTCATGACCGGAGATGATCTCCTCGATTGTCTTCTTTTCAGTCATTAACCCTCGTCCTCACTGGTCCTTCTTCAGCAGGTGCTGGCGATTCTTGCCGATGGGATTCCTAATATTCGACGTTTGGGAACCAGGCTGCGACCTCACTCCACCGAGTTGCTGGATTCGATTGTGCTCAGCTACTTCACGTGCAGTTTTGCCACCCGTCACCTCAGTGGTCTTGACGTCCGTGCCTGCCGGAAACTTTCCAGATGCTTCGTGCTGCCCGAGTCGACTCGGAATATCACCTGACTGCCCGACATACGTTTTTCCTGGTGCGGTAGCATCGGGGCCTTCGTATATCCCTTCTTTGGGAACAACCCCGGTGGCAGCTTCTCCCGACTCAGCAGTTGCTCCGCGAAGGCCTCCACCCTCAACTCCACCAAGTAACACTAATCCCAGGCTTCCCACCGCAGCTCCCACAACTTCGCCTGTGTTGTTGAGGGGAATTGTAGGGGCCATTTCCAATTTCATGTACGGCTGCCCCGAAGCCGCACCTTGCTCGTTCAATAGCTCGGCCCCAACGTTGTAAGCCGAAGGGACAGCATTGATCACGCCTTTCCCCAAACCAACGACCTCTTGTCCAAGGAAGATCGTTGATGCCTTTACTTCTTCCCAGCAGCAGTGCCCGTCAGGATCGCCGAACGTAGTTGGATTGTTCTTGACGTAGCTGTAGAGGTTGAGCGACTGCGGGTTACCGAAGTCGGCGTACGGTACATCAATCGGTGTGGTCGCCCAGTCGGGCGTCATGAACCTCCCGAAGCTGGAACCGTAGTACCTGGCACCGAACTCGTCCAAACCGGATTCCGTGTCGCGTTCTTTGCCGGTGAACTTGTAGTGGTTGGGATCGCTGCCGGTGCTGGACTGCATGCCACCGTATGGATAGTAAAAGTATTGTTCCTGCACCACCCCCGCAGGACTGGCGATTACGCTCGTCGAAGCCAGCTGATCTGAAAGGTAGTAGTTAACTGTCCCGCTCGGGCGATCCACACGGGCAATACGCGCCCCGTTGAAAAAGATGTACTCCTCGTTGATGGTGCCAGCGAGGTTGGTCTCAGCGAGCGCACCGGACGGCCCCTGCCAATACATGGTTCCCGCCGATCCCGTCGTCTTCTCCATTCGCGCCCCGCTCGCGTCGTAATTGTATGTATATCCCGCCACGGTAGCAATTCTGTTTTCCTGATCGTAGGTGGGCGTGTTCCCAAGATTGTCTTTGGTGACGTTGCCCGCAGCATCGTACTGCATTCCGATGCCGCTAAGCTGGTTTTGGGTCGTCGCAGTGGCGCTCAACGATTCCTGGACGCAGTTGCCAGCCATCCCCGGTGCCGTGGCGATACCCGTTAGGTTCCCCCAGGCGTCGATGGTGTAGGTCTCTCCCCAGCAGTTCGCAGAACTCGTGTTAACCGTATTCGCCTGCTTGAGTCGATTCAAAGGGTCGTAAGCGTAGACAGCGCTGAAATTGGGAGAGACTTTGTTAGTGACTTGGAAGACGTTCCCATTATTTCCGGTTGTGTATGCGGGCAAACTGCCGCAAGTGGAGTTGCTGATTGCGACATGCAGATGGAAATCGTAGCAAAGGCTGAAAATCGCGCTCTGGCCCGTCACACCGGCAGAGAGCATGAAGGGCTGCAGGCGATTGTTATAGGAGTTGCTGGTAACGATCGACCCGTTGATCATGCCAGCCAAAGCGCCGTGTGGAGCGTACATGGCACCTGACGGAGGAGCCACAAAGGTGATGTTCGCCGAATCGGTAACCTGAGTGGTTCGTCCGGCACCGCCAACCTTGTACGTGACCAGATCTCCGCTGGGATAGGCCAGCGTGTTGAGGGAGCCGTCTTTGAAGTAGGTGTAGCCGACGGTATAGGTCATTGCTGACGTCCCCTTGTTCGCGGTTGCCTCGAAGAGAGTGCGACCCATCGGGTCATAGCTCCAGCTGGATGAGCTCTGTGAATCACACATCGCCGACCGACGGCCTATTTGGTTGGTCGGGGAGTTGATTGAAGGAGCGCTTGGTCCGGGACACCCCGTCAGAGCGGTGCCGTCGTACCCATAGAGTTCGTTTCCTTCGGCTGGATCGGCGTGCGACTCTTTAACCAGCCGATTCAAAACGTCATAATTATAAGTGTGCGTCGTCACCGCCGTTAACGTTTGGTTCGCCTTGGGCACAACCCTAGTAGCCAGGTTGCTATTGGGATCGTAGGCGTAGGTAGCGGTTCCAGACTCCGGATTCGTGGCGCTCGTCAGTCGCGAGAGCGAGTCATAGACGAAGGAACGCGGGCGCCACGTCGCCGGCGCCGATGCGCAGCTGCTAAAAGCGGTCGTGTCGGTGCCTTTCTGCACTGCGCACGTCAAATTATTCAGGGCGTCGTAACTGTAAAGTGTAACCAGCGGGGTGTTACCGAGCGTGCCACTGACTCCTCCAGTCAGCGTGGCCCCGGAAGGAGTAGCTGTAAACGACGGGCTAGTAAAGTCTGCGCTGTTCCAGATGTCCGAAGTGCTAAGTGTGTAGTTCGTGTCTGAACCTTGGTCTGTTGCCGTAAGCGCAATCACAGTTCCATTAACTGAGGCTTCTACCGGCGAACCCGCGTTCAATGTACTGGCAAGGGATGACGCGATCTGCTGCGCTGTGGTTCCGGAGCCGAAAGTCGCGTTGGCGGTGAAGCCGCCTACGGTGATAGACACAGTGCCGGAATCGCTGACTGCAGCGGTGGTGCCACCGGTCAGCGTAGCAGGCACGGTCGCAAAAAGATAAGGGCTCCCGCCAGGCTCACCAGAACCGAGCGTATAGCTGGAAGAGACTGGATAATCTGTCCCAGGCCCGTTTGCATTGGCCACGATTTGAATCGTGGCACCACTGCTGGTGGCCGTTACACCCGCCCCGGACCCATTGAGACTACTGGCTAAGTTTGCTGCGATCGTACTGAGACTTATCGTCAAAGCTCCGTTCTGTTGATTGCACGAACCGCTCCAAGTTGCAGTGCCCGTGCCCGCTTTGACTCCGGACACCGTAATCGAAACCGTCCCGCTTGGAGAGTAATAATAGTTTCCGGGATAAGTAACGTAGACACACTGCGAGCCGCTACTGAAGAGTGTGGCGAAGCCCGATCCCGGAGCCCCCGATCTTGTCTGTTCTGATCCGCCGATCGTGACAGAGCCGCTGCCTGCGGCCGACATCGTCGCACCAGCGCCTGGCTCATCTACCTCGATTAGCCGTCCCAGACTGTCGGAACAAGATTCTCGGTTGTTTCCGGTTTCGTCGGTGACAATCGTTCCAACTCCGTTTGCACTGGCGCTGCAAGTTTGATCGTAGACGGTCTGGACCGATGAGCCATCCGGCTCGGCAACGTTGGTGGTTCGCCCCAGCGCGTCATAGGTGTAGGTAGTAATGCCGTAGGTCGAATCACTGGTGGTGCGGTAGGGATTCGACTTCGTATACACTCTTCCCGACCCGTCGTAGGCGGTGGCGGTATATGTCGGTCCGTCAGGATCGGAAACGAGCTCTGTCTGCACAACATGGCCCATACCATCGAAGAGGGATGTCGTAACGATGTTTGTACTAGATGGGCTGTCGACTAGCTTTGTCGCTGTCATCGCTAGCCCCGCATCGTTATAGCAGTAAGTTGTCACACCACCGTCTGGGTAATCGACCTCAGTCAGCCGATCGAGATAGTCTGGGTAGCTGCATCCTGACGGCTCGGTACCGTATTTATAGGCTGTGACCTTTCCGGTTGCTTGCCCGTTAGGGTCTTTTGCACTTGTAAGTGCCCCGTCCGAATAGCCGTAGGTGAAGGTGCTGATGTGCCCCAGAGGGTCAATGACTTTGGTGAGATATGCGTTGGTTTGTCCTGGAGCCGTGCCCGTCGTGAAACTGTCGGTGTAGTAATAGCTGGTAGTGTGATTCGACCCAGTCATATCCGCGCACGAAGCATTGCCGCAGGGGTCGGTCTTCGATGCTACCTGGCCTGTATCGTAATAAGTGTATGTTGTGAGAGGCGAACTCCCGCTGCTCAGCCATTCCGTGACTGACGTCGTATTGCCACGGGCTCCAGGTGGACTAACCAGACCGGTCTGCGCCCCAGAAGCAACAACTGCAGTCTGATCGTAGCCAAAGGTGGTCTGCTTTAATTGGTTCGCAGAGCCGTCATAGACAGTGATGCTGTCTGGCTCGTCGACGATATGCGTCCCAAGCAAGTTTCCACCGCTGCTGAAACCCTGGAAAAATGGGTGATATGCCGTGACGGTCTCTCGCCGTAGCGGACCCTTCGCAGCAGGTCCGTAGGAGGAAAGGGGAAGCTGGGAACCCTGGGAAGGGGGGGAAAGGCACGACGAGGGATCACCCGGATAGCTTCCCTCGCTGGCGAACCCATACTCGTAGAGCTTTGTAACCTGCTCGTTGGTGTCGAAGCAACGGAGCTCGGTCGTCGCCTGACCGTTGGCCAGAACCGTCTGGCTGCCGACAACTGAATAGGCATTCCACCAACTCTGGTACAAGGTCTTGAGGGTGTTTCCACTTCCATCCTGATCGGCAACGCTAACCTCCACTGGCACGTTCTGGGGAGTTGGATTGAAGGAAGGCACGTCGGGCCCCGCTCCTCCATAGCCGTATACGGTAACCGAAGTGAGCCCGCTCACCAGATCGTAGTTGGTGACTGTCGTTTGCTTCCACGTAGGGCAAGTACCAGTAAGCCCGTTGGTACAGTAGGAAAAATGCTGGTGAAGAACATTCTTCTGCCCGCTGTTCACCCATCGGTCGGTGATCACTGGCACATCGTAGACGACAAAGCAATTCTCCTGTGCCTGGTAGCCGTCGTTATTGAACCACCATGAGGCATTTGTTTGGCCGGAGCGATTGAGTCCCCACGTATAGCTGACGGAGCCTCCATCGGGGAAAGTAATTGACGAGATGGTTCCATAGGTGGAGTTATACCCGAACTTGTAGCTTTGGCCGTTGGGATAGTCTATCTCCGTAATCCCCGCATTCCCACCTGGTGGCCCTGTTGTTGGTAGCGTGCAATTTTCGGTCCCGCCGGACGTGTATCCGCCCATCGGGTAGTTCCCGCCTCCCACCGACCCCCAGTGCACGACGATGTTCGAAGGGAGCCCGGCAACTGAAATTTGATCACCGTTGTTCCCGAGACCAGTCCAAGAAACCACAGTCCGGCCCAGTGTGTCCTTGTAGCCATTCCCGGTCGCGGTGATCTGATTGCCGTTCCGGTCAGTGATGGTTTGCGCATAGCCGCTCCCACCGCTGGGTGAGTTTGGTGGTATAGGGGCGTAGGTTCCACCTAGAATTGAGAAGTAATAAGTTGTTCCTGATTGGTCGACGACTGTAATCGGCGGGAACAGAGGCCAACCGGTGTACTCTGGCGGATAACTAGCGACGATGCCGTGGTTGTTGCTAGTCGTGGCGTAGTCGTAATAAGGGGATCCATCGAGGCAGTCTTCTGGATTCGTACTCTTATAAGCGGTGTCGTTCCAACTTCCACCTGCCAGCATCAACGTGTACTGCTTGCCGTCGAAGCCACGGAAGACAAAATTGCTCGCTCCATCACACTGATGCTGAGTATAGATTGGGCTGTTTCCTCCGGGGTTTGTCATAGTCGTCCACACCTGCGTG
>Ga0182030_10027619_pt1 | contig 10195 bp, 9 predicted proteins | sample 812S3MmetaG_FD_121299 | JGI IMG/M metagenome (GOLD analysis project Ga0182030, IMG submission 121299) | Permafrost microbial communities from Stordalen Mire, Sweden - 812S3M metaG (Illumina Assembly) | ecosystem: Environmental > Terrestrial > Soil > Wetlands > Permafrost | place: Sweden... | reverse complement strand
GGAGCAAGGCCGCGGCACCTTTGTGGCCCGGCGAAAGTTCGACTAAGGGCCGCGGGAACTGACCAGTTTTACCGAGGAGATGCGGCGCCATAACCTGGTTGCGACCTCGCGCGTGCTGGACCAATTCGAGGCTGAGGCGGACCAGCATGCGACCGACGCGCTGCGCCTTCCGCCCAAGAGCCGCGTGCTGATTCTAAAACGCTTGCGGCTGGCCGGCGCAGAGCCCCTGGGACTGCAGATTGCCCATATCCCGGCGGCCCTGGTCCCCGGCCTGCACCTGGCCGATGGCGCGTCGCTGTACGAAGTTTTGCAGGGCCGGTACCGCCTGTATCCGGCACGAGCGAGGGAGACATACGTGGCGGCCCTGGCGGATGATGCGACTGCCGCGCTGCTCGGAATTCCCGCCGGCTCGGCCGTTTTCGCGGCGGAGCGGGTGACCTTCACGCTGAATGAAACGCCGTTCGAATTCGTGCAATCCACGGTCCGCGGCGACCGCTACGCCATCGTGCTGGACCTGGTGCGGAATGCCGGCGAGCAGCAGGCGCTGACGCTGAACAGTTAACCGCCTTCTATTCACGGCTTCGCGGACCGCCAGCGCCCGCCTGAGTGTCGGCGCGGCGTGGCACAGGCGGCGTTGCCCGTCGCGCTGGAACCGTGTGAGACTTCCCGCTTTTCGCTTCGGCGAAACTTCAACGGCTCAGGCGTTGTGCGGCCGGTTGACGAACGCCGCTTCGGCGCCGCACGGAGTTTTCCCGGGGTGGATCTGGCGGGTCGTGGTTACCAGATGCGGCAGACGTTCTGGCGCATCATGGGCTGGCCCACTTTGCAGGAGAAAGCCTGGCCGAACTGCGGCATATTGGCCACCACCCCGTTAATGCGGTATTCGTTGGGCGAATGTTCGTTGGTGACGGCGTTGAGCCGCTTATTTTCGGGGCGCTCGTCGCCGCAGGCCCATTGCGCCATACCGATAAAGAAGCGCTGCTCGGGGGTGAACCCGTCGATCGGCTTCAAGTCCTGCCCCTTGGTGGCGGCCTTCCAGGCGATGTAGGCGAGGGTAGTGCCCCCGAGATCGGCGATATCTTCGCCGGCCGTGAGCTTGCCGTTGATCTTGATATTGTCGATCACGGTGTACTGCGAATACTGGCCGGAAACGCAGGCGGCGCGCTGGACGAACTGGGCGGCATCCTGCTTGGTCCACCAATCGCGCAGGTTGCCCTTGGCGTCGAACTGGCGGCCTTCGTCGTCGAAGCCGTGGGTCAATTCGTGGCCGATGGTGGCGCCGGTGTTGCCGTAGTTGGGCGCATCGTCCATTTTGGGATCGAACAGCGGCGGCTGGAGCACGCCGGCGGGGAAGTTGATGTCGTTCATCTGCGGGTCGTAGTAGGCGTTGACGGTGGGGGGCGTCATTTGCCACTCGGTATGGTCTACGGGCTTGCCGATTTTGGCGAGCTGGCGTTTGGATTCGAAGATCGCGGCGCGGTCGGCGTCGCCCAGAAAGTCGCCGCGGGTGATATCGACGGAACTGTAATCGCGCCATTTTTCGGGATAGCCGATCTTGTTGAGCATGCCGTGGAGCTTGATGAGCGCCTGTTTCTTGGTGGCGTCGCTCATCCAGGTGAGCCCTTCGAGTTCGCCTTCCATGGCCTTTTCGATTTCCTTGGTCATGGCGAGCGCACGGGCCTTGGTTTCGGGGGTGAAGGTCTTGGCCACGAAGACCTGCCCGAGAGCTTCGCCCAGGTCGCGATCCACGAAGCCGACGCAGCGCTTCCAGCGGGGCCGCATTGCGGTGACGCCGCGCAGGGTCTTGCTGTAGAAATTGAAACTGGTCTCGACGAAGGCGCGCGAGAGATACGGCGACGCCCCGTGCGCCAGGTGCCAGCGCAGGTAGGTCTTCCATTCGCCGATGCCGCGGGTCTTGAGCTGGCGCTCCACCTCTTTATAGAATTCGGGCTCGGTGACATTGATGGTGGCGGGCGCCGGCAGGCCGAGTCCGCTCCAATACGCGTCCCAGCCAAAGGTGGGAGTGAGCGCCGCGAGTTGCGCGCGCGTGTACATGTGGAAGAGCTTGTACGGGTCGCGCAGTTCGACGCGGGTGAGGGTGGCTTTGGCCAAGCCGGTCTCGATGGCCATCACGGTCTGCGCGCCGGCGCGCGCCGCGTCGGGAGAATCGCCCAGCAATTGCAGCATGGCGGCGACGTGCTCCAGATATTTGGCGCGGATCTCCTGCGACTTGACGTCGGGATTTAGGTAGTAGTCGCGATCGGGCAGGCCCAGGCCGCCGGCGGAGGCGAACGCGATGACGCGGCTGGAATCGGCGAAATCCTGCGCGGATCCGAACGAGAACAGGGCGCTGTCCTGGCCGGATTCGAGGTGCATGCGGGCGAGCAGTGCGGGCACGTCCGCGGCGCTCTTCAGGGCGGCGATTTCATCGAGGCGCGGCTGCAGCGGTTTGGCGCCGGCCGCTTCGACGGCGGCTTCGTTCATGCAGGCATAGAAATAGTCGCCGATTTTCTGCTGCGGGGGAGTGCGTTGGGCGGTGGGTTTGGCGGCTTCGTCGAGGATGCCCCAGAGGTAGCGCTGATTGTCGTCCGTGAGCTTGGCGTAGACGTCCCAGCGGGCCTGGTCGGGCGGGATGGGGTTCAACTTGTTCCAGTTGCCGCAGGCGAATTTGTAGAAGTCGACGCAGGGGTCGGCGGAGCGGTCCAGGAAGCTGGTGTCCAGGCTAGGAGTGTACGGCAGAGAGGCCAGCGGATGGTCCTGGGCGACGAGGGCGATGGGAATGAAAAGCAGAATGGCGCGCACGGAGAAAAGGGTATCACAGGTGCATGGGAGGCGGAACTCGACTTCGCCGGCGGTGCGGCGGAGTAACGGCGGCGGGCGGGGAGCAATCTGAGTGTCGGCGCCTCCGCGCGGAAGAGGCTCCGGCCGAATGATGGACACGGATGAATATTGATAGGGCGGAGTTTGTTCTCTTGGGTGTTCACTTCATTCAGCCCACTACCGTCGGTTGCCAACTGGCCCCGTACATCTGTGGTCCGACTCACGCATAGGTTTGGTTCGGCGGCGGAGCAGACTGCCGGCCATCCGCTCGGCGGTCACAGGCTGCGGCAACGCGGCTCGATTTCTTACCTGCTTCTGCGCCCTCTCGTCCCTCCAACAGTTACCCTTGAGCCAACCTGCGTTGATTATGAGGAGCAATGGAGCAATCCCGCAAGAATTTGTGTGAGAATATCCGCAACGCTTGACCACCACCTAGAGCTGGCAGTGTGTTGCTGCCGTTTGGCTCATCGTGCTGGCATTTGTTATAGAATGAGCAGCCAGACAGGTGCCCGTCCGTTGCAAGGTATGGACCCAAAAGGGATTGAACTGATTGAAGAGATCGAGAAGATATTGCCGAATGCGGACGATTGGCTGCGCACCCCACATAGCCTTCTTGGAGGCGATACCCCTGTGCAGCGCATTCGCGCAGGGGATATAGATCGTGTGCGCAACCTCTTTGAGTCCATTCTCTATATAGGGATTACGTAATTGGATCTGAAACAGTGCTCCGCGCTCAAGCGTGGAGCCATTGTTGCGACTTGGTATCGCGCGATGGACCCGGCGTTTCTGTCCACCGCCATCTCCACAAAACACACTCCTTCCGTTACCACTCGATTTTCGCCTGGCACGAGGGCCAATCCGGCTTTTGAGATTTTGTACCTCTCTGAAAACCCAATGGTCGGCCTGTTCGAAACTCAATCGTTGTACGGCTCTCCAACCAAACCGGGAGGTTGTTCCTAACCCATCGCGGGCGGTGGTGACGCTGAACATTTCCGTGAAAGTTTCGGACATCGCGGATTTGACCGATCCGGGCGAGGCCAACCTGCTGGCAACCAACGCCCAAGAGCTTACCGGCGATTGGCTTAGCTTTAGCAACAGGTCGGGAGGCAAGCCCCACGCCGGAAAAGCTCCAACGCAGGAACTCGGGGAGGAACTTTACAGATTGGGACTGTTCAAGGGTTTCGTCAGCTTCTCGGCCAAGTTGCCGGATTATAGAATTCTCGGGGTGTTCACCGGTCGATTGTCGCCTGGGAGTGACTCAATCAAATACAGTTACCACGACGGGCATGGGGTTTTGCAGACGATCTCGGTCCCCTAGCCTAGGCAAAGAACCGTCTTGACTTTGAATTGATTCATACGTATGATTGAATCAATCGAATGACTGACACCCAAGGAAAGATCCTCGACACCGCCGAGCGCCTCTTCGGGGATCAGGGATATGCCGGCACCTCCCTTCGCCAGATCATCGCCGCAGCCGGCGTCAATCTGGCGGCCATCCATTACCACTTCGGCAGCAAAGAAGAGCTGCTCGACCATCTCGTGATGCGCAAAGCCGGGCCGGTCAACGCCGAACGCCTGGCGATGCTGGATCGCTGCCAAGCCGAAGCCGGGTCCGCCCCGGTGACCGTGGAGAAGATCCTGCGGGCGTTCCTGGAGCCGCCGCTGCTGCGAGTCAAGGAGAACCCCGACTTCGCCAAATTGATGGGCCGGCTGTACGGCGAGGGTTTGATGCCCGCGATCGTCGAAAAGCATTTCCAGCCGGTGTTGACCCGCTTTCTGGCCGCCTTCGCCCGCGCTTTGCCCCGGCTGAGCCCAGCGGAACTGGCGCTGCGCCTGCAATTCATGGTGGGGGCGATGGCACACAGCATGTTGTTTGTCCTGCAACCGGGAATTCCGGGTCAGCCGGTCGCCATCGACGGCGCGGCGCTCTTGCGCGAATTGCTGGCCTTCGCGACCGGCGGGCTGAGCGCCCCGGCGGCGCTTGAGAAAAACACCGAGGAAAGCCAATGAGAACAGCCTTTCTAGTCTTGCTTGCGGCCCGCCTGGCGCTGGCCGCGGGACCGCTGCAGTTGAGCCTGAAGCGCGCCGTCGAGGTGGCCGTTTCGCCCGAGGGCAGCGCCCACGTGCAGCTTGCGGACGAGGCTTTGAAGCAGGCGCAAGCCCGCGCGCTCGAGCAGCGTGCCGCCCTCCTGCCGAATGTCGATGCCGCCTTCAGCGACCAGAACCGTACCGAGAACCTCGCGGCCCTGGGCTTCAATCCCGCGATCTTCAGCGCCATACCCATCCCGGGCTTCAGCTTCCCCACGTTCGTGGGACCGTTCACCACCGTGGACGCGCGCGTCAGCGGCTCGCAGAGCGTCTTCGACTTCAGCACCATCCGCCGGTATCAGGCCTCCAAGGTCGGGGTCACCGCCGCCCGCTCCGACGTGGACGCCACCCAGGAGCAGGTGGCCGCTCAAGTGGCGCGCGCCTACCTGGCCGCCGTCAAGGGCGATGCCGACGTGGACACCGCGCAGGCCAACGTCACTCTCTCGGAAGCGCTGCTCACGCAGTCGGACCACGAGAAAGAGGCCGGCACGGGAACCGGAATCGAGATCACCCGCGCCCGCGTGCAACTGGCCAACGACCGCCAGCACCTGCTGGTGGCCCAGAACGCCCGCCGCAACGCCCATCTGCAACTCCTCCGCGCCATCGGTCTGCGGCTCGACACGGAGATGGAATTGACCGACAAGCTGCAATACCTGCCGGTGGATGCCGTCACCCTGGAGACCGCCAAGGCGCAGGCCCTCAAGGAGCGTCCCGACCTCAAAGCGCAGCAGGAGCGCGAGACCAACGCGCGGCTCTCGGCCAGCGCTACCAGGCTGGAACGGCTGCCCTCGCTGGCGGCATTCGGCGACTACGGCTCGAACGGAACGGCCCTCAACAACTCGGTGCCTACGCGCACCGTGGGAATCCAGTTGAAGGTGCCGATTTTCGATGGCGGCCGGCGTGACGCGCGGCGCGAGGAATCGGCCTCCGAATACCGCGCCGAAAATGTGCGCACCAACGACCTCAAGGAGCAGATCGAACTGGACGTACGGATGGCGCTCGATGGGCTCCAGTCCGCCGATCAGGAAGTGAAAGTCGCGCAGGAGGGCCTGGAATTGGCCAATAACGAGCTGACGCAGGCCCGCCGCCGGTATGGCGCCGGGGTGGCCATCAGCGTGGAAGTCACCGACGCGCAGACGCGCCTCGAACGCGCCCAGGATAACCGGACCGACGCGATTTACAGCTACAATCTGGCGCGCCTCGATCTGGCGCAAGCCATGGGACGCGTGCGCAGCACGGTGCAGTAGAGCGCGGAGCGCGTTGCAGGAATGGGAGCCGAAACAATGAGAAAGCGAATCGTCATCATCCTGGTATTAGTAGCCGCCGCAGTGGCCGGCGTGTACGCCTATCGCGGCGCCAATAAGCCCCCCGAGAACCGCATCGTGGTCTCCGGCAATATCGAGCTCACCGAGGTCAACATCGCCTTCAAAACCGCTGGGAGGCTCATCGAGCGCACCGTCGACGAGGGCGACACGGTGAAGCAAGGGCAGGTCATCGCGCGGCTCGACCGCGACCAGTTGACGGCCCAGCACGCGCTCCAGGTGGCCGGCCTGGAGTCGGCCGAATCGCAGCTTGCGCAGGCGCAAACTGCGCTCCAGTGGGAGAAGGAAACGCTGGCCGCCGACATCGAACAGCGCACCGCCGACCTGGCGTCCAACCAAGCGCGCCTGGCCGAGCTGAAAAACGGTTCGCGCCCGCAGGAAAAGCAGGACGCCCAGGCCGCCGTGGACTCGGCACAAGCGGAGATGGGGCGCGCCAAGAGCGATTGGGACCGCGCCCAGGTGCTGCACCGCGACGACGATATTTCCACCGCCCAATTCGATCAATACCGCAGCCGCTGGGAAACCGCCACCGCGGCGCTCAACTCCGCAAAGGAGAAGCAGGCGCTGGTGCTGGCCGGTCCGCGCGCCGAAGTGGTCAACGCCCAGGCGGCGCAGGTGGAGCGCTCCCGCGGCGCGCTCAAAATGGCGCAGGCCAACGCGCTCGAAATGAAGCGGCGGGAGCAGGAACTGACCACCCGCGCCGCCGAAATCTCCCGCTCGCGCGCTAACATCGCGCTCATCGATTCCCAGCTCGCCGATACCATAGCGACCTCTCCGGTGGATGGCGTGGTGCTGGTGAAATCCGCCGACCCCGGTGAGGTGCTCTCGGCCGGCACCACCGTGGTGACCATCGGCGATATCGAACACCCCTGGCTGCGCGGCTACGTGGATGAAAGCGACCTGGGCAAGGTGAAGCTGGGATCGAAAGTCAAAGTGACCACCGATTCCTACAAGGGCAAAGTCTACGACGGCCGTGTGAGTTTCATCTCCTCGGAGGCGGAATTCACGCCCAAACAGATTCAGACCGAGCAGGAGCGCGTCAAGCTGGTCTATCGCATCAAGATCGACCTGGATAATTCCAGCCGCGAATTGAAATCCAACATGCCGGCCGACGCCGAGATCGTCTTGAATTAGACAAAATGGCCGTCGAAACCATCATCGAAACCCGCGACCTGACGCGGCGATTCGGCCCCATCGTCGCCGTGGATCATCTCAACCTCACCGTGCCGCGCGGAGAGATTTTCGGCTTGGTGGGTCCCGATGGCGCGGGCAAAACTACCACGCTGCGCATGCTCTGCGGCCTGCTCGACCCCACCGAAGGCAGCGCGCGCGTGGCCGGTTTCGACGTCGCCCGCCAGTCGCAATCGGTGAAAGACCAGATCGGGTACATGGCGCAGCGCTTCGGCCTGTATGGCGACCTCACCGTGCAGGAGAACATGGATTTCTACGCCGACCTGTTCGGTATCGTGGGCGAGCAACGCCGGCGTCTGACCGTGGACCTGTTGCGCATGACCCGCATGGACCCCTTTCGTACGCGCCAGGCGGGCCGTCTCTCCGGCGGCATGAAACAGAAACTGGCGCTCATGTGCACCCTGCTGCATCGTCCGCAAATTCTCTTTCTGGACGAGCCGACCAACGGCGTGGATCCGCTTTCGCGACGCGATTTCTGGGCCATCCTGTACCAGTTACTCAAGGACGGCATCACCATCTTCATGACTACCGCGTACCTCGACGAGGCCGAACGCTGCAATCGCGTGGGGCTGATGCACAAAGGCAAGCTCATCCGCTGTTCGGCTCCCGACGTGATGAAGCAGGAGACCGGGTCGGCCAACCTGGAGGGCGCGTTTATCAAAACCATCCACCTGGTGGAAGAACCGGAGGCGCGGCCATGAACGGCAACGGGTGGGGCGTGGAAATCCACGACTTGGTGAAAACATTCGGCTCCTTCGTGGCCGTCGACCACGTGTCTCTGCAGGTGCGCAAGGGCGAAATCTTCGGTTTCCTGGGACCCAACGGCGCGGGCAAATCGACCACCATCCGCATGCTCTGCGGCCTGCTGACGCCCACCTCCGGGCAGGCTTCCGTCAACGGGCTCGACGTGGCCACCGAGCCGGAGGAAATCCGCAGGAATATCGGCTACATGTCGCAGAAATTCTCGCTCTACGACGACCTCACGGTGGAAGAGAACATCGATTTCTTCACCGGCATGTACGGTGTGCCGCAAGGAGTGCGCGCCGAACGCAAGCAATACGTGCTCGAAATGGCCAACCTCACAGACCGCCGCGATGCCATGACCCGCACGCTCTCCGGCGGCTGGAAACAGCGGCTGGCGCTGGGCTGCGCCATCCTGCACGACCCGCCCATTCTCTTTTTGGACGAACCCACCTCGGGCGTCGACCCCATCGCGCGGCGCGCTTTCTGGGATCTCATCCACGACCTTTCCAAGACCGGCCACACCATTTTCGTCAGCACGCACTACATGGACGAAGCCGAATACTGTCACCGCATCGCGCTGATGTATCGCGGCAAAGTGATCGCCCTGGGCACCCCGGCCGAGCTCAAACACGGTCTGGACTCGCACTTCCTGCTGAACCTGAATGCCACCGACCCGCTGGCCACCATGCAAGCTATCGAGAACCTGCCGGGCGTGCTGGATGTGGCCATTTTCGGCCGCGGTCTGCACGTCATGGTCGACGACATGGACGCCACCAGCGCGCGCATGCGCCAGGCGCTCGCAGACAAGGACATCGCCGTCGAGAGCCTGGAACGTATCGCGCCTTCCATGGAAGACGTCTTCGTGGCGCTCATCGAAGCCGAAGAAAGGAAGATCGTATGAGCTACCGCCGGCTGCGCGCCATGTTCGTCAAGGAACTGCATCACGTCACGCGCGACTCGCGCAGTCTTGCCATGGCAATCGCCATGCCCATGATGATGCTGCTGCTGTACGGCTACGCCCTTTCGCTCGACGTGGACCACATTCAGACCCTGGTCTACGACGAGGACGGCACCGCCGCCAGCCGCGATCTGACGCGTCAGTTTCAGGGCTCGCAATATTTCGAGGTGGTGGGATTCGTCCACGACTATCAGGCCATTCAGCGGGCTATCGACACTAGCCGCGTGCTGATCGGAGTGGTGATTCCGCGGGGCTTCGGTAAGGATCTGGAGGGCGGATCGGGCAAGGTGCAACTTCTGGTCGACGGCAGCGATTCCAACACCGCCTCCATCGCCATGGGGTACGCCGAGGGAGTGGTCCAAAGTTATTCGGCCGCCGTGCGCGGCGACGTGATCAACCGCAAGGGAATGCACCCGCCCGGGTCCATCGATGCGCGCATCCGCGTCTGGTACAACAGTTCGCTCGAATCCAAGAACTTCATCGTGCCCGGCCTGATTGGGGTCATTTTGGTGATCCTGGCGGGACAATTGACTTCCCTCACGATAGCCCGCGAGTGGGAAATGGGCACCATGGAGCAGGTGCTTTCCACGCCGCTGCGGCCCGCCGAAATCGTGCTCGGCAAAATGCTGGCCTACTTTCTAGTAGGGCTGGTGGATGCCGCCATCGCGGTCGCCGTGGCGATTACCATCTTCACCGTGCCGTTCCGCGGCAGCTTCCTGGTGCTGGCCGTCTCCACCTGCGCGTTTCTGTGGTGCGCGCTCTTCACCGGAATCTGGGTCTCCGCCGGCTGCCGCTCGCAGGTGCAGGCCTACCAGTTCGGCATTCTGGTCAGCTTCCTGCCCGGCTTTCTGCTCTCCGGGTTCACCTTTTCCCTCGACACCATGCCCAAGGCCATCCAGGCGTTGAGCTACTTCTTTCCCGCGCGCTACTTCGTGACCATCGCGAAGGGCGTGTTTCTCAAGGGCATCGATTTCCGCATCCTGTGGGTGCAGATGGCCTTTTTGGTGTTGTACGGCGCGCTCGTATTCTGGCGAACGGTCCGCAAGATGAATCAGAAGGTGGCCTGACCATG
>Ga0182030_10027618_pt1 | contig 10196 bp, 10 predicted proteins | sample 812S3MmetaG_FD_121299 | JGI IMG/M metagenome (GOLD analysis project Ga0182030, IMG submission 121299) | Permafrost microbial communities from Stordalen Mire, Sweden - 812S3M metaG (Illumina Assembly) | ecosystem: Environmental > Terrestrial > Soil > Wetlands > Permafrost | place: Sweden... | reverse complement strand
TGGCTCGCACCGGATGGCCTGGGCGATCTCAAGCTCACCGCCGGCCTGCAGGAGGTCATCCAGTCCGCCCGGCGCCTGCTCGGGGCCTGAACGCGGTTGCATCGCCGAACCCGCCGGCGCCTTGCTTCCAGCGCATTGAAGGGGCATATCACGCCGGTTCCCGGACCCATTCATGTCCAAGTATTTGCATGTCAAAATATTTTCTGGCCGCCCTCATCCTCATTTCGGCATGCCATCTCGGCCCCGCGCGGGGCCAGGATGCACCGGCGCCGTTCGACGGCGACCTGCAGCGGCTGGCCGAGATCCTCGGCACCCTGCATTATCTGCGGGGCATCTGCGGCACCAATGAAGGTCCGAAATGGCGCAACGAAATGCAGGCCCTGATCGATGCCGAAACCCCCTCGGGCGATCGCCGCGCCCGCATGATCGCAGGCTTCAACCGCGGCTATAACGGCTTCCAGCAGACCTACCGGACCTGCACGCCGGCGGCCACCGTTGCGATTCGCCGCTACATCGAGGAAGGCTCGAAGATCTCGCGGGATCTGACCGCCCGCTACGCCAATTAGAGCGTTGGTCCCGCAAGCGGCACGGACTCCGGGGAAGATAGATTCATGTTACTCGGCGCCATTAACCTTTCCTAAAGAAGTGGTCTAGGCGGCCGCGCGCCACATGCTAAACCTCGCGCGTTCGAGCGATCCGCCCTGGATCGCACACAGCCTGTTGGGTTTCATGAGCCATCCAGCGTCCTTCACGACCGCCCGCGACCCGCTGCCCGATCAGGAACAGAAACAGGCTGCGCTCAGCTATCTCAACGAGGCCTGGGCCGAGGCGCGCCATGACGGCGTCGATGGCGATTGCCTGGCGCAGGCCAGCCTGTTCGCAGCGTTCGCCGAACTGGTCGGAACCTACGGCGAGGACGCAGTGGCGAAATTCGTCGAAGGACTCCCCATCCGCGTTCGCAACGGCGAGTTCTCGATCGCGCTGGCGAAGCAATAGTCTTCAAGCCTTCAGCGTTTCCAGAAACCGCACCGGCTCGCCGGTCGCCGGCGTCATCAATTCGCCCTGCCACATCACGCGGCGGCCGCGCACGAAAGTGCCGACCGGCCAGCCGGTGACTTGCAGGCCATCATACGGCGTCCAGCCGGCGCGGGAGGCGATCCATTTGTTGGTGATGGTCTCGGTGCGCTTGAGATCGACCACGGTCAAGTCGGCGTCATAGCCCGCCGCGATCCGGCCCTTGGCGGCGATGTTGAACAGCCGTGCCGGACCCGCGCTGGTAAGATCGACGAATCTTGCCAGCGACAATCGCCCGGCATTGACGTGATCGAGCATCAGCGGCACCAGCGTCTGCACCCCGGTCATGCCCGATGGCGAGGCCGGATAGGTCCTGGCCTTTTCCTCCAGCGTATGCGGCGCGTGGTCGGAGCCGAGCACGTCGATAATGCCCTGCTCGATGCCGCGCCAGATGCCGTCGCGATGATCGGCCGATCGCACCGGCGGATTCATCTGCGCGCGGGTGCCTAGCCGCTCATAGCATTCCGGTGCCGCCAGCGTCAGGTGATGCGGCGTCGCTTCGCAGGAGGCGACGTCCTTGTGATCGCGCAGGAACTCGATCTCCTGCCTGGTCGAGATGTGCAGCACATGAATCCGCTTTCCGGTTTCATCGGCGAGTTTGACCAGACGCTGCGTCGCCATCAGCGCCGCGATCTCGTCGCGCCACACCGGATGCGAACGCGGGTCGCCCTCGATGCGCAGATGCTTGCGGTCGTTGAGGCGGTATTCGTCCTCGGCATGAAAGGCGGCGCGGCGCCGGATCACCTTGAAGATCCGCCGCAGGCTTTCATCGTCCTCGACCAGCAGCGCGCCGGTCGACGAGCCGATGAAGACCTTGACGCCGGCGCAGCCCGGCGCCCGCTCCAGTTCGGGCAAATCCTGCACATTGTCGCGGGTGCCGCCGATGAAGAACGCAAAATCGCAATGCATGCGGTGGTGGCCGCGCTTCACCTTATCGGTGAAGGTCTGCTCGGTGACGGTCAGGGGATCGGTGTTCGGCATCTCGAACACCGCCGTGACGCCGCCCATGACCGCGCTGCGCGAGCCGGTTTCGAGGTCCTCCTTGTGGGTGAGGCCCGGCTCGCGAAAGTGCACCTGCGTGTCCATCACGCCGGGCAGGATATGCAGCCCCCTGCAGTCGATCACCTCGGCGGCCGACGCCTGTCCAAGCCCGCCGATTTCGGCGATGCGGCCATCAAGCAGGCCGATATCGCGCACGCCCTCGCCATCCTGATTGACCACGGTGCCGGATTTTAGAATGGTATCAAATCGCTGATTCATCGATCCTCGTATCCGGTCGCCTCCTCGCGATGAGGCTATCGCCCGTCGCACGGGCCTTGTTCCGGGCATCTTAGCGTCTTACGTTGACGTGTGATATCCGACACCGGCGTTTCCCCAGAGACCTACGCATGAAAGCAGCGTTTCTTCCCGACCGGGGCGTGGTCAAGGTCAGCGGCGTCGACGCCCGCGACTTTCTCAATGGTCTCGTCACCACGGACCTGACGCTGCTCCGGCCCGGCTTCGGCCGGTTTGGCGCCCTGCTAACGCCACAGGGCAAGATAATTGCGGATTTTTTGATCACCGAAGCCCCTTCCGGCCATGGCGGCGGTTTCCTGGTCGACTGCCCGCGCGCGCTGGCGCAAGGCCTCGCCGACAAGCTCGGTTTCTACCGACTGCGCGCCAAGGTTCAGATCGAAAATCTTTCGGACGGTCTTTCGGGCGGTCTTGGCGTGCTCGCGGCCTGGGACGGCGATCCCTCCGTGAAGCCCGATCTGGCGTTCGCCGATCCGCGCCAGGCCGCGCTCGGCTGGCGGATTCTGATTCCGGAGGAGCTTGCGCAGAAAGTCGCCGATCTGATCGGCGCGGATATGGTCGATAGCGCCGCCTATGACGCGCATCGCATCGCATCAGGCGTGCCGCGCGGCGGTCTCGACTTTATCTATGGCGACGCGTTTCCGCACGAAACCAACATGGACCGCCTGCACGGCGTCGATTTCGACAAGGGCTGTTACGTCGGGCAGGAGGTGGTGTCGCGGATGCAGCATCGCGGCACCGCGCGCACCCGAACAATTCGGGTTGTGCTTGACGGACCGGCGCCGGCGCCGGGCGAAGCTGTTCTCGCCGGCGACAAATCGCTGGGCACCATGGGCTCGTCGGCTGGTGGCGCCGGTCTTGCGCTGATCCGGATCGATCGCGCCGCCGCCGCGCTCGATGCGGGTCTGCCGCTGACGTCGGGCGGCCTTGCCATCCGCCTTGCCGAGCCGGGTGACGTCCGGTCCTCGCCGAAGCAGACCGTGGCATGACGAGATCGGCGCGCTTGCATGCCGATGGCCTGACGCGGTGTCCGTGGCCCGGCGAAGACCCGTTCTATATGGCCTATCACGACACCGAATGGGGCGTGCCGGAATATGACGACCGCGCGCTGTTTGAAAAACTCATGCTCGACGGTTTCCAGGCCGGGCTGTCCTGGATCACGATCCTGCGCAAGCGCGACAACTTCCGCCGCGCCTTCGACGATTTCCGCCCCGAGAAGATCGCGCGCTACAATGCGAAAAAAGTCCACGCGCTGATGAACGACGCCGGCATCGTCCGCAATCGCGCCAAGATCGAGGGCGCGGTCAACAGCGCGAAATCCTATCTCAAGATCATGGAAAAAGGCCCGGGCTTTTCGAAATTCCTGTGGGACTTCGTCGACGGCAGGCCGAAGGTCAACCATTTCAAGACCACCGCCAGCGTGCCGGTCTCGACGCCGCTTTCGATCAGTATCTCAAAGGAACTTGCGGCCCGCGGATTCAAATTCGTCGGCCCGACCATCGTCTACGCCTTCATGCAGGCCACCGGCATGGTCAACGACCATCTGGTAACGTGCTTTTGCCACCAGGCCTGCGGCGGAAAACATCGCAGCCCCCGCCTCAAGGTCAAATGAGCGCCGGAAAAAAACCGTCCGCGCCCGCGACATCCACCCGGGTCTGGCAGCGGATGTTGTCGGGCCGGCGGCTCGATCTCCTGGACCCCTCGCCGCTGGATATCGAGATCGCCGATATCGCCCATGGCCTGGCGCGCGTGGCGCGCTGGAACGGACAGACCCGCGGCGCGCATATTTTCTCGGTGGCGCAGCACACGCTGTTGGTCGAGGCGGTCATGCGTGAGCAGGCGCCGCGCATCGATCTGCGTTTCCGGCTGGCGGCGCTACTGCACGACGCGCCGGAATATGTCATCGGCGATATGATCTCGCCGTTCAAGGCGGTGCTCGGCGGCGACTACAAGGCGGTGGAAAACCGGCTGCTTTCGGCGATTCACATCCGCTTCGGACTGCCGCCGGTATTGGCCGATGAGATAACCCGGCAGATCAAGGATGCGGATCGGGGTGCGGCCTATCTCGAGGCGACCGAGCTTGCGGGCTTTGCGGAGGCCGAGGCGAAACGTCTGTTCGGCCGCGATCCCGGCCTTTCCGCGGCAACCCGGGCGGATTACCTGACGCCATGGTCCGCGGCCAAGGCCGAGAAGCGGTTTTTGGCGCGATTCAAGACAGTCTCACCATCGTAGGGTGGGCAAAGCCACCGGGTCGCGCGAATGCGCGCCCGATGATAAACTCCGCGTGCCCACCAATCCTTCTTCGCGGAACAATGGTGGGCACGGCGCAGATGCGCCTTTGTCCACCCTACTTTCGCCGGCAATGCCGCAGGCCTATAATCGGCACGAATAAAAGGACCGCCATGATTCACGTCTGCTCGCTCGCCGCCCTTTCCGACACTGTCAAGGCCACCGGCGCCAGCCATATCCTCACGGTGATGGCCAACGTCGCTCAGGTGCAGCGGCCGCAATCGGTGCTGCCGGCCAATCATCTGAGAGTGCAGGTGGATGACATTACCGAACAGATGGACGGCTTTGTCGCGCCCTCGGATTCCCATATCGAGCAGGTCCTGAATTTCGTGCGCGGCTGGGACCGCAACGCGCCGCTCGTGGTCCACTGCTATGCCGGCATCAGCCGCTCGACGGCGAGCGCCTTTGCCGCCGTCTGCGCGCTCAATCCACATCGCGACGAGATCTCGATCGCGCGGCAAATTCGTGCCGCCTCCCCGATCGCATCGCCAAACCGGTTGATCGTCAGTCTGGCGGACAAGGCGCTGGGACGCGAGGGGCGGATGCTGCGCGCGCTCGACGAGATGGGCCCGGGCAGCATGATGGTCGAAGGCCGCCCGTTCCGGGTCGATCTCGAATGATGTCCGAGCCTGGCGCTAGTGCCGCCGATTTGAAGTTCCTGCATCACCTGCGGCGACCTCGGTCAGGAACTTCAAATCGACGAGCGGCACTAGTAATATATTTTTGCTAGTGTCCCTTTGGCTCTAACATTCGCAAGAGAGCTAACTCCCACGGGATGCGAATGTCAGAGCCGGACACTAGATGAGCGAAAAGCCTCTGACGCCGATCGAGATCGGCCTGACCGCCGCCATCGTCGCGATCGAAGGCAATGAGCCGCTGATCCTCACCGCATCGGGCGGCGACGGTGACAAGCTCGCCGGGCTTCCGTTCGGGCCGTTCGAGGCGGTCTCGCACCGCACCTTCGAAATCGGCCTGCGCGCCTGGGTGGAAGAACAGGCCGGATTGCGGCTGGGCTACGTCGAGCAGCTCTATACGTTTGGCGACCGTGGCCGGCACACCCAGGCCGGCGACACCGACGCCCACGTCGCATCGATCGGCTACCTTGCGCTGACGCGCGCGGCCGACAACGCCTCGCCCGCGCCCGGCGCGACGTTTGAGCCCTGGTATCGCTTTTTCCCGTGGGAAGACTGGCGAGAATCCCGACCCGGCATCATCGAGCGCGACATCCTTCCCGAACTCACGAACTGGGCGGCAGAGACCGAGCAACCCGACACCACGCGCGCGCTCGGCCGCAAGGACCGGGTCCGGCTGTATTTCGGCGCCGGGGGCACGCATTGGGACGAGGAGCGCGTGCTCGACCGCTACGAGCTGCTCTATGAAGCCGGATTGATCGAGGAGGCGCGGCGCGACGGACGCCCGGCGGCATTGGCGCGCCAATCGATCCCCGGTCTCGGCGTATCGATGCGCTTCGACCATCGGCGGATTCTGGCCACGGCCATCGCGCGGCTGCGCGCCAAACTGAAATACCGCCCCGTGGTGTTTGAACTTATGCCACCCGAATTTACACTCACTGAACTGCAGCGGACCGTGGAAGCAATCTCGGGGCGGCATCTGCACAAGCAGAATTTCCGCCGCCTGGTGGAATCCGGAGCCCTGGTCGAACCGACCGGGGTGATGTCTACACAGACGGGTGGACGGCCTGCGGCGCTGTTTCGCTTCCGTCGCGAGGTGCTGCAGGAACGGCCGGCGCCGGGCCTGCGGGTACGCGGGCGGCGCTGACGGCCGGATGGTTTGTTTTTGAGGATTTGAGACGGTATGCCCCGACATCGGGCCGATCGGCTGGAGGCTTGATGCTCGATTTTCTTTCGCTGTTGATGGCCCTTGTCGCGCTCATCGTGGCACGCAAAGCGTTCAATCAAGCCGCGGTGCTGCGCGCGCGGCTCGAGGCAATTGAAGCGATGGCATTGCCGGCGAGGCCCAGGACGCCGCCGCTTCCACCGCACCAGGAGTTCGAGCAGGCGGCTGCGCCAGTTGTTGCTGCACCTGGGGTTGCGGCCGAGCAGCCGGCCCCGATCGACGACCCTGAATCGGTCGCGCCGCTGGCAGCGGAACAGGACACCGCGCCGACCGACGCCATCGGCAGCACGACGGCAACGCCCCCGCCGCTTCCGCAGCCCGGCCCCGGCATCGAAGAGCGCATCGGCACCCGCTGGGTGGTCTGGGTCGGCGGGTTGACGCTGGCGCTCGGCGGATTCTTCATGGTCCGCTATTCGATCGAGGCCGGCCTGCTCGGGCCCGGCGTGCGCACCTTGCTCGGCGGCGCGTTCGCGCTGGCGCTGCTGGCCGCGGGCGAATGGACTCGCCGCAAGGAAAGCATCTCGACGATCGCAGCCTTGCCGATCGCCAATATTCCCGCGATCCTCACTGCCGCCGGAACCGCGGTGGCGTTCGCGACGGTTTATGCCGCCTACGCACTGTACGGTTTTCTCGTACCCGCCACCGCGTTCATTCTGCTCGGACTGGTTGCGCTCGGCACGCTCGCCGCGGCCTTGCTGCACGGGCCGGCGCTGGCGGGCCTCGGCATCGCCGCCGCCTTTGTCACGCCGATACTGGTTTCCTCGAACGAGCCGGACTACTGGGCGCTCTACATCTATCTCGCCATCGTCACCGCGGCCGCGTTCGGGCTGGCGCGGATCAGGCTGTGGCGCTGGCTCGCGGTCACCACCATCGTGCTGGCGCTGCTGTGGACCTTCCCCTGCCTGCAATGCGGACCCTCGATGATCGGTCCGCATGCATTCCATGTGGTGTCAGGGTTTATCCTCGCGGCGCTGCTGGTGGTCTGCGGATTCCTGTTCGGGCCGCCGCTCGACGAAGGCCGCATCGAGCCGATCTCGTCCGGCTCGCTTTCGGCCTGTTTGCTGGGCGCGACGCTGATTGTGCTGGCCAGCTTTCACGCCGACGCCGCCATGATCGTGTTCGCGATTCTGGTGGCCGGCGCATTGTTCGTGGCATGGCGCGCGCAGGCCGCCACCGGCGCGGTCGCCTTCGCGGCGATCTGCGTCGCCATCGTATTTCTGGAATGGGCGGTTCGCGGCAATCCGGACATGCTGGTGCTCCCGGGCGGCCCGTTGCCGGGCATCGGACCCAACGCCACCGACGGCTCGGTCTCGCTGCACCTGACCGCCGCGGCGGTCTTCGCGGCCGGATTCAGCATCGTTGGATTCCTGGCGCAAGGCCGCTCGATCAGCGCCATCATACCGGTGGTGTGGTCGGCCGTAGCCGTATTCACGCCGCTGGCGCTTCTGATCGCGCTCTACGCGCGCATCGCGCATCTCGACCGCTCGATTCCGTTTGCGATCCTGGCGGTGATGCTTGCCGCCGCCTATGGCGCTGCGACCGAAGCGCTTGCCCGGCGCGACACCCGGCCGGGACTGGCGATTTCGACCGCGCTGTTCGCCACCGGCACGCTCGGCGCGCTGGCGCTGGCGCTGACCTTTGCGCTGGAGAAAGGCTGGCTCACCATCGCGCTGGCGCTGATGTCGATGGGCACCGCCTGGATCTCGATGCAGCGGCCGATTCCATTCCTGCGCTCGCTGGCCGCCATTCTCGCAGCCATTGTCGTGCTGCGGATTGGCTATGAGCCGCGCATCGTCGGCGACGCGGTCGGCACCACGCCGATTTTTAACTGGCTGTTGTGGGGCTACGGCATTCCCGCGCTGTCATTCTGGGTTGCCAGCATTTTGCTGCGCCGGCGTGGCGACGACGCGCCGCTGCGGACGGTGGAATCGGCGGCGATCCTGTTCACCGTGCTGCTGGCATTCCTGGAGATTCGCCATGCCGTGAACGGCGGCGATGTTTATCGCGATACCGCCGGCCTCACCGAGACCGCGCTGCAGATTTGCGTCGCATTGGCGATGGCGATCGGGCTGGAGCGGTTGCGGATTCGCACTGGCAGCATCGTCCACAATGTCAGCGCGGTATTGCTGACGGTGTTTGCCGGATTGGCGATCGTGGCCGGGCTGTTGTTCCTGGACAACCCGGCGCTCTGGCGCATCAACATCGATGGCGCGTTCATCAATCCTCTGCTGCTCGGCTATGCCGTACCGGCCGTGCTCGCGTTGCTGTTGTCCTATGCGGTGGCGGGCCGGCGCTCCGCCCGCTATGGCAATACGATCGCCGCAGGTGCGCTCGTACTCGCGCTGAGCTATGTGACGCTTGAAATCCGCAGGCTCTATCATGGCCCGCAGCTGACCGTCGGTGCTACCGGCGGCGCCGAGCAATACAGTTACTCGATTGCGTGGCTGGCGTTCGGGGTGGCGCTGCTCGGCATCGGCATACTGTTCAATTCGCAGCGCGCGCGGCTGGCCTCGGCCGTGGTCATCGCGCTGACCATCCTCAAGGCGTTCCTGATCGACATGTCGACGCTGACGGGTGTCTACCGCGCGCTGTCGTTCATGTGCCTGGGCCTAGTGCTGGTGGCGATCGGCTGGCTGTACCAGCGAATCCTGTTCCGGCGGCAGGCGCCGCCGCCCGGCGCAGCCGCTGCCAGCTGAAGGCCGCGTCAGTCGGTCGAGTGGCGTAGCTCCGAAGCACTCTCCGATTTCGCCGGCTCGGATTTCGTCTCGGATTTGACCGGCTCGATTTTGGCGCTCTCGACCGACGGAATCTCGACTCGCGCCGTCACCTCGGTTCGCGCTGCTCCGACCGCCCCGGTCTGCTCCGGCGGCCTCAGCGAGCGCGGCCGAGCTACTGCCCGCGCCATCAGCATCTGCGCCGCGCCCTGATGGCGGAAATCGCAATAGGCGAAGCCCATGCCCGAGACCGATCCGCGGAAGTTGCGCTCGTCCTTCTTGTCGAGATTGAAACACGGCTCGAACGGAAGGCCCTTGATCGACGCGCAGACGGACTGGCCGCGGACCTGGAGCGTATTGCCGGGCAACCGGATGTGGCGTACCGGCCCCGAGCCGCTGAATTGCACGGCACCGGCCGCGCCACCGTCATCGAGCACCCGACCTGCGCCGCGGGTGCCATCGAAGCAGGTGAACGCGAACACCTTGCCGCTGACAAACCTGCGGGCCTCATCGGCATTCATCATCTGCCCGGCCACGGCCGGCGCTACCAACGCCCCGGCCGTAAGGGCTCCCCATACGAAACGCGCAAGCATGCTGTAACTCCAACTTACCGAGCAGGGGCAACTGCCTGAGGTCTTTACCCGCTGCTTACCATACCAACCGTGGCAACATTGGAGCAGGTTGGTTGGTAAAGTCTGAACAACATTAGACAATTTTTACCACGATTCGTCCCCGGACCTGCCCGGCGAGGATCTTGGCACCCGCCTCGATGACCTGGTCGAGGCCAATTTCATGAGTGATTTCAGTTAGTTTCGTCCGGTCCAAATCCCTGGCCAGCCGGCCCCAGGCGGTTTTGCGCAGCTCGATCGGGCACATCACCGAATCGATGCCCAACAGACACACGCCGCGTAAAATAAACGGCGCCACCGAGGATGGCAGGTCCATGCCGGCCGCGAGGCCGCAGGCGGC
>Ga0182030_10027616_pt1 | contig 10196 bp, 16 predicted proteins | sample 812S3MmetaG_FD_121299 | JGI IMG/M metagenome (GOLD analysis project Ga0182030, IMG submission 121299) | Permafrost microbial communities from Stordalen Mire, Sweden - 812S3M metaG (Illumina Assembly) | ecosystem: Environmental > Terrestrial > Soil > Wetlands > Permafrost | place: Sweden... | reverse complement strand
CGGCCTGGTCCTGGGCGCTTTGAAGGGCGGAGAACCCGGCCGGTGAAGCAATCGTGTCGGCCGTCGCAAGGCGGCCGCGCCGAGATAGCTCAGCTGGTAGAGCACAGGTCTGAAAAACCTGGTGTCCCGAGTTCGACTCTCGGTCTCGGCACCACCGTAAACGCCCGCCCTGTAAGGGGTTGGGCGTTTTTCGTTCCCGGCGACAGCGGCGGTTTTGGGTCGTGGTGGCCTTCTTGGTGGCCTTCTATTAGATATTCAGCAAGCCGAGCGGAGAAGCGATCAGCAGGCCGACCCCGGTTTTCGGGCATCGCGTGGCTATAGTAGTCGAGCGTCGTTGTGACCTTGGAATGGCCGAGCCGCGACGACACCTCGGCGATGGGTTCGCCCTCTTGTAGGAGCATCGTGGCGCAGGTGTGGCGCAACGTATGGAACGTCACGCCCGCGAAGTCCACGCCCGAGTCATCGGTAGCGCGTTCGAGCAATTTCGCCCAGTCGCGCCGGTTGAAGTTTTGCCGACGCATGTAGCCACCCGCTTGGTCCGGGAAAACTAGCGGACCTCGGTAGCCTTCGGATTCGAGAGTCGCCTTATACCGGAGCAACGCGGCCACAACCTCGGACGAGACGAGGACGATGCGCTTCTGCTTGCTCTTGGTTGGTCCGACAAATAGGCGTCCGTCGTCGTCTTTGAGAGTCCGGTCAATCGCGAGCCGTCCGGTCGCCGGGATTAGGTCGGTCCACTCCAGCCCAAAGAGTTCGCCTTGTCGCGCGCCCGAGTCGAGCGCCAGCAAAAGGAGCGACTCGTAGCGGTCCGAGCGCGCCGCGGCAAGCAATGCGGCTTCTTGTTGGTGAGTCAACGAGATTGCATCGGGACGGACGTATTTCGGCTTGAGTTTCTTCGGCAAGTCACACGGGTTTGTCGATAGCTTCCCGAGTTGGCGCGCGTCCTCGAACGCGGCGTGAAGTGTCGCCTGGACCTTGCGCCGTGCCGAGTCCGAGAATCCCCATTCTTTCAATTCGGCATATAGCGCCAGGACAGCGGCTTTACCGTCTTTTGCACTGTTGAGCGCCGACAGTTTTTGGTCGGCGAACCACAGAACGGAAAGCACATTTCGCTTCACTACCGACCGGTAGCGCGCCGCCGTTGTCACTTCGACTTGGATGCCGTCCAACCACGCGAAAAGATACGCGGCGACCGACTGCGGATCAGGCCTCGCAGCCAGTTCGCCGTCCTCAATCCGTTGCCGAAGTTGACGCAGCCGCAGAAGGCACTCGGTCTTTGTCTTTGCTCGCACACTGGGACGCAGGCGCTTACCGTCCTCGGTGTAGTTCAATCGGCCAACCCACGACTTACGCGCGTTGTCGAAAGCGACTCCGCCTTCTCCCCAAGTCCGTCGTGTCATGTAATCCTCCGAGCGGCGACTGTATTGCCTGCGATAAAGGCGAGCAAACTCGCTTCGGTCACGCGTGTTGCCTCATAAATCTTCACGACCTCTAGCTTTCGGTCTTTTAGGAGCTTGTAAAACGTCGTACGTCCGACGCTAAGTCTCGCCATTGCATCCCCGACGGATAGCAAAGGTGCTGCACTGTTCTGCACTGTGATCGTTCATTTCGAGGATCGAGAGTCCGCCAGCATCCGGCCAGCGGTGCCGCACACTACGCGAGTGCGGAGGTCTTAAACATTGCCAGTCCGTAGGGCGTGTTCGCTGCCTCAGTAACCCGCCTTCCTGCGATTGTAGAGCGGATTCCGAGCCAACCTTCACGCGGATATTTTAAATCGCTCCTGAGGGCTGCAATCGCTCCGTCCGTAGAAACGTTCGACCGCAGTCCCGTAGCCGCGCGAACGATTGGGAGAACGGTACTCCGTTAGCAGGCCTTGCCGCGTTTGGGTAACCTTGACTCCTCGCGCTCGAAGCCCGGCGACATCTCGCTCCTCGATGCTGCGAGCCACGCCGTTCTGGACGATATACGGCGGCTGGCCGGGAGCGAAGCACAGGCCGGTATCCGCATCTAAATGCCCTACGACGATTCCCGTAGCGCATGCGATCTCGAGGCCCGCTTCATGCACTTGCCTGCAAAATGAGAAGTCCTCGGTCGCCCCGTGCACATTGAATGGCTCCGGACCGAGAGAACGGAGTGCCGCGGTCCGCACGGCGGCGAAGTGAAATCCCGCCACGGCAATCTGCACAACGTCACCTAGAAAACAGTTTCCGCCACGTTGACCGATTGGGACCGGACGCAAAGAGTTGGTGCCCTCAGCATCTAGATAGGCGACCAGTGGAAAATTCGGGGACCGCATGCTAAACGCGCCGCACATCATCGCGTAGTTTGGATGCCTCTCCATCGTAGAGAGCAGGGCTTCAATCGCGCCCGCTCCCCAGAACGCATCCGAGTCAATCCACAGAACAACGTCCGGCGGATTGGGAAGCGCCAAAACTTGCTCGGTTAGCACATTGCGGGCTTGATCGACCGGGAGGCCGACGACTTGAAAAAGCCGATGCTCCGGGGTGTGGAGGCGCAGCGCGCGCTCGGTCTCCGGCTGCAAATCATCCGCCGAACGGAGGGGCATAAGAATTGCCAGCGTCATGCTAAAACCCGAGATTCTTTATGCGGTCAGTTGTCCACGCGCGGCGGTCAACGAGAGCGAGCAGGGCGCTTGGCGCGACGGGTAGGTGTTCGATGCCGCGGGCATCTTGTAGCCAAGCGAGCCAAGCGGGTCGATCCGCTTCTGGAATCAGTAAGGGCGAATGAGCCGATGAAAGATAGACGCCCGGGATTAGCGGCGAGCAAGTCGGCACTTCGATTAGCGCGGGCGGCAGGCGCAGGATCACGGTTTCGTCACTCATCGTCGGAGCATTGGGAGCCAGCGCGAAACCGAGCTTTTCTTCGAGCCTGCTCCGGTTGTCTTTGGAGTCGAATTGAATCGACACCAAACGCGAGCGATCAGTAGACAATGCCAACCGCGAGGTCGCGGTGGGTCGCCATTGTTCGATGGCTGCGGGGTCACTGGTCGGAGTTGCGTCGTCTGTCCATCGAAGGAGCGGATCGACAAGCCCGACCTTCCAGGCTCGAGTGGCCTTCGAATCTGCGTACGACGATCCGAGGCGTATGAGGTTCTGCTTCATGGAGATTCTTTCGGGGACGGTCAGCGCGCGATTGCGGCCTGATTACAGGCTCGCCACGCGATTGTAGGAAGGCCCGCGTCCGAACGGACATGGGCGGGTTTCTCATCGCGCTCAGAGCGATTGACGGCGACAATTCGGACAGCGAGCAGAGTAGGATCGGGAATTGCACTGATCGAGCGGATTCTGCACTCGATTACGAGGGATCACGCGAACTGCGTGACGCCTCTCAGGTAATGCTGTCATCAGACGCGTAGTCTGAGTGAGGCTGGAATCTATCCAGCGGAGTCTGTTGCTCTAACCCAGACGAAAGGCTTTGATCCGCCTCTCAAGTGTACACTCGGATTTCCGATTTATCGGGTTGGCGGGTGTCATGGCGCGGAGCCTGAGACACCTCGCCCTTATGGGCTCGGTGTACACCTGAACGTGTGACGTTCATTCATTCTGATCGTATAGTCAAAGCGGAATGATCGTCGCCTACGGCTCCTCTCAATCCTAAAAGAGAAAGTTCGAATCGGACTCTCGTCCGCTTCTCTCGCGAGTATGTCGGTGGGTGGCTACTCCGTGCCGTGGACTCATCAATCTCGATTAACCCTTATGGGGCATGGCTTTCCGCTCTCCTGTGCGGCAGCCGGTCCTGCCGGTCAGACTCTGCCGGTCAGACTGCCGCTCAAGATTCGTCCTCACCATTGCTAGACGGAGCCGTGGGCACATAGTATCGGGCCGACCGTCCGGCCTTTCTCGTCGTGAGCACACCTGCCGCCACGCACGTTGCCACGGCTATTCGAACGCTCCGGAGACTTGCTCCCATGTTCGTAGAGGAGAGGCGCTTCGAGAGTTGTTCGGCGGCGATCTTCACGCCCGAGATTGGACGCCCGGTTTCACGCCAGCGTTCCTGAATGTAGACCAAAAGCGAGCCCGCGGAGGAGTGCTTCGCAGCATCCGACTTGCGTTTCTTCCCGGTCAGGGACCGACGAGCAAACTTCAGCGAATCATCGCGCCTGTGCTTGAGGTGCCGAGCGATCGTCTCGTCGGCGGTCTCGCTAATTCGAGCGGCCTGGCCCTGAAGTACCGCCGCGCGAAGCTGCCTCTTTTGCTCGATGTCCCAAGCGATTCGTTCTAGTTGCTCTTTGACCCGAGCCTCATCGTCGTCGCGCAGTTTCGCCACAAAGTCGCCGAGGGGTGGCGCGTCGTTTATGGCTGCGCCCCTCGCGCCTTTCATAGCACCGAAGCGGCTTGACGTATCGCTAGCATGACCTCCGCGGGCACATTCTGGACCCACGCGCCTGGGGGTTGAATCCAGGTGCCGGCCTCCGGGTTTACCTCCGGGCCGGGCAGCATTATCAGCGTCTCATCGACCCATCCCCCGCCGCGTTGGCTGCGAACGAATCCTAGCCCGGGCACGTCGAGTTCGAGCCCTAGTTCGTTGCTCGCGAACAAGTATCGGTAACCGCCATCCAATGCAATACACGGGACCTTCTTCAGGTCACGGAAAGCCGCATGTTGCTCCGCACAGTCAACCGTCAGAAGTCCGCCGTGCCGCACACCGATGCCAACAAATTCTTTGTGCTGCAAATTCTGCACCATGCCGAATCCGACCGGGCCGAATTGCTTTCCGTCCGCAGCGACTAGGTAAATCTTCCAATTCGGGACGGCGGAATAGGATAGGGCGGCCGTCGGAATCGTAGGCTCGTTCCATGCTTTTCCCGTCCAAGGATTGAGCATTTTGACCCTTACATGCGTTGAGGAGACTGCTTCGAGTTCCACGTAATCAGAGTTCACGCCGCGCCATCGCGTTCTAGGACTTCTTGCAGTATGCCGGGCGATATGTGCGGTGGATATGTCCGGGTCAACGTCGACCAAGAGACGCCGCCTCCCAACCACGCAACGAAGGCCGCTTTTTGAGTCTCCGTCGCGTCGATCTTGTTGCGCTCTAGTAGCGAAATCGTACTTGCGTTGATTTTGAGGATGTGGCTTACATCCGATATGGAGAGTTGTCGGAATAGCCGCGCGAGCCGAAGCACGGTCACGTTGTTTGTCATGAGTATTGACCTATGAAGTGAAGAGTTAAAAATATGCGAAGGGCTCGCGTAGACGAGCACTCCGCATATCTTTGGAAAGCGCCTCGCTCCATCGGAATGGAACGACCGACGCGAGACCAGGCATGCAACGGTCAATCCAATGGCATTGCATGCCCTACCGTGCTCGTCAGAAGCACTGGCAACCTGGACTACAGTGACGCCAAGCTACTGAAGATTTCTGCCCCGTTCGACCATCACAGCCGGGGAAGCCGAGGCTCCTCGCACCGCCAAGAAAGAGGAAGGCGGTGCTGCACGACTTACGGCTTGTCCCGTGACCGCAAGACGGACTCTTTAGATTAGCCAGTGACACTCACGGTAGCGGTGACAGGCGTCGATTCGTCTCTGTTGAGAACCGAGAACCGAACGTGTGTCGCGTTAGGGCTTACGGCACTGGTCAATTTCGTGTCCAAATTGAACGGCACGGCGGAGGCTAAGTCCAGAATATTTGTCCATTGGCTCCAGGTCACAGCGGAGTCGATAGAATTGGCGATCATAACTTGGAGCCCAAGCGGTACGATCTTCGTCCAGTTTCCTCGCACGTCAACCGCAATTCCGCTTCCGGGTTGCGTGATTTGATATGGCGCGGTGATAACGGTTCCGCCCGGGGGGACTGTCCCCGAAAGAACCTGGGTTGCGGCCACTATTCGGCCCCGGTGTCGGTAACCGGTGTATCCGCCGTATCTATGGGCGGCCTCGCAGCGGCTTCTTCGTTTAGGATTCGCGCCGCCTCAAGCTCTGCATCGTGCGCGCGTTGTTGGTTCGCGTCTCTCGGAACGCCGTCATCGTCACAACGGAAACTTCCGTGTTCGACGGCTTGCTGATCGGTTGACAAGTTGTTTCTGCTTTACCGGTAACGAACTAAAAAGGCCCGACGCATTGTCGAACCTTGGATCTCCGGCCCGCACCGCGAGCCACCCAAATAGTATACCACGGATGACGTGTTTTGTCAAGGTAATTACTAGTGATTAGCAATGCTTATAGCGTTTTTAGCAGCACGATTCTCGCCAGAATATGTCGATCAGTATTTCCGCACGATCTTCGTGCCGGGATTCACTTTACCGCAACGAGAAGCGGGCTGCCAAGGCAAAGGGTGCTGGCGCTTTAATAGCACCGCTTTCGTCGGATGAGAGAAGGGTAACAAACCGTGCCGCTCCTTCTGCTAATTGTAATCATCCTGTGCGTCGTCTTTGCTGGACCGTTGCTCGCCGCAGCTCTTGCACTGTTCTTGGCCCTAACACTATTTCTTGTTGCCACCTGGAAAATTATAGCCATTGCAATTGCCATTTTGGCTGGCTTCGCCATCTTTGGTGACCTGCCGAACAGCCCGCTGTTCAAGCACTTCGGCAAATCGCCCGTGCCCACAAATCTCACCGCAAAGAAGTTCTGCGACCATTGCTATTACTTCAAATTGGTTAGTGGCTTCAAGAAGGGCAAGTGCGCAGAGTGTGCAGCGAGTGGCACCCGCTAGATTGAAGTCTCGATCAGAATTTGGATTCAACCCTGAGATTAGGCGTCAGGTATGATCGTGGCGCGCCACGGCAGTTTCTTCGGCCGTTTCGTCTGCGACATATCCCCCCAGCATGGTGGCAAAGAAAAAGCCCACCTCCGAGGAGATGGGCAGTGCGCGAGTGTGCTTAGTGTTTACGCGGTTATGAGGTGCGGACGAACCAAGGCCGACAACGCCGCACGGTCCGCAGCGTCCAGGAACATTTGATCCGCCGACAATCCGGACAACCATTCCTCGCAGCGAACGCCTACGCTCGCCGCATCCGTGCTGCCGTCCGCAACGTCATCCACGACGGCTCGCACACCGTGTGAGTTCATATCGGCCAATAGCAAACTGAAACGCTTCATATCGCCCTTTCGAATAGCGCAACGTCGCACCACAAAGCGGATGCGACTTGCAACGAATATAGCGGGCGAGCTAGTGCCTGCCTAGCCTCTATTGCGGTTGTATATTAGGTTCAAAACGCGCCTGTTAGAGCCGCTTTATATTATGGACCGGCTCATCTCGGCAACGCGAAATGCCTGCATAGCGGAGAACGGTTTGCCGCGGCGCGTTGTGTGCCCCTCGGCATTTAGTGCTGCGGCGATGGCAGCGAACGAAAGGCCTTCGCTCCGTAGTCTGGACACTTCGGGAACGAGGTCATCATAGGCGGCGACCTTCTTGGCGCGGTTGGCAACCGCGGCTGCGACATTGCCCTTTGCGCGGGCTTCGTCGGTGAGTTGCGGCGCTCCGGGACGAGCCGACCCTAGGATCACACCCTTTGCCTTCTTCACGGCAAGGGCGTCCTTCGTACGCCTGCTGATTTCGCGCACTTCGTTGGCTGCGACCGCGGCCAGAATATCTATCGTCAGTTCGTTTGCGTGGGGATTGTCACAGGCGACAAATTGCACGGCGTTCGTCTTTAGCAGAGTGCAGATAACAGTCGAACGTAGAAGCCGATCTAGCTTCGCCACAACGAGGATAGCTTTCGAACGCCTAGCGTGTGCGATAGCGCGCCGGAGTTCCGGTCGGTTAGTGAGGTCGTGCTTCTTGCCGGTTTCGACTTCGACGTATTCGCGCAGCAGTTCACAACCGGCACTTGCCACGTACGATGCGACCGCGGCCCGTTGCGAGCCGATCCCGAGGCCGTCAGCGCCCTGGCTCTTACGCGAAACGCGCAGGTAAGCGACCATTTTGCATCCCATGACAGGAGTGTAACATATCCTGTGACGTTCGTCTATGGAATTGTTATGCTTGCTTGTGCTAAGATAATCGCGATGCAAAAGCTGATCGTGTTCCTTTCGCATATCCATGAAGAAGCTGAACTCGCGGGGCTGGTAAAGGACTTGATCGAAACCGCCTTCCTCAGCCTGACAGAAGTTTTCGTCTCGTCCGATCCTGGCAGCATTCCTTACGGCCAGAAGTGGCTTGACGAAATCACGACCAATCTCAAGGCCTGTAGTGTCGAACTCATCCTATGCAGTCCAGAGTCGATCAAAAGACCTTGGATTAACTTCGAGATCGGTGGTGGCTGGGTGCGCGGGATTCCAGTAATTCCGCTTTGTCACTCAGGCCTCGAACGCTCCAAACTTCCGGTGCCGCTAAGCCTGCTTCAAGCGGCGAATACGACCGACCGACAAGACATGAATCATGCACTCGCGACAATTGCCACTGCCCTTGGATCGAGCGCGCCAACAGTCGAAATCGGGCCATTCATAACCGCAGTGCAGGCGTTCGAGATGAACTACACGTTTTGGGCTAAATTCGACGAGGCATTAGCGTTTGTTCAGTCGATTTTTCGAAACGACACTGAAATAAAAACTGCGTTCGCAAGCGGAGCCGGGATTAAAACCGACATCACAGAGACAGGCCTTAACGCCGTCGCAAGTGGGCTACGTTTTCTAATTGACCGCGGCATGCTTCGAATCGACCGAACTGGCGATACGTCGATGACGACAACCGGAACCTATTACGGGATTCGCCTCACATTCTCGGACGACTACCGAGCCGCCCTAAAAAAACGTCCTTGATCCTCGAAGCGGCGTCAGAGACGTTCCGTCATCGACGTCATTCGCGCCAACGGAATTGAGAGCGGCCCCATAGGCTTGCGCGTTACCGGTGATATCGTTTCCAACACGATTCCGGCGGGCGTGACCTCTCGGACCAAAACCGGGAGGGTTCCGCCCGGTGGCACCGCGTCGTTCACATCGCCGACCTTCGCATCGGTCTTCCATGCAACGAATTTGCCGACGAATCGGCGGGCTTCGGCGTACGTCATTCTGTTGCGACCCTAGCCCACGCCGCCATCTGTATCGAGACCGCCGCTCGTATCAAAACCGAGTTTCGCGGTACCGACTTTGGCCTCGCCAACCTTTGGCTCTGTTGTAATTGCCTGGCCGTCCTCAGTGGTTAGGACAAGGCCGTCCTCGGTTTCGATCTTCACGCCTTCGCCTGGCTTGTCGCTCATGGTGTAATCCCTCTGCCGTCACTCCGGCAATCCGATCCTAGCGTCGTCCCGTGCCAGATGCCTGGCACACTCGATGCGGGATACTTCGCCCCGGCTAATCGAACACCCGTTCGATGGATGCGTCGAAGGTTAGGAGGATCACGGAAGAGGTGTGGCGTGGTTGACGAGTGCGGCCGTCCCTTATCCGGATGTTATTCGGGTCGCACTTTTGCCAAGTGGCCCAGTGCCGCTATTGCGTCGTCGTAAATACCTCGGTAGTACCTTGGCATGTCATACTGCACTACAACACTTGCGGCAGCCAACGCAACTTTCTCGTAACGCACCATGTCCGCATCGAAGCCTCTTTGCCGATAGATCGCCACAGCGGCAATAGCAAAAAACTGCATTTTTCGTAGCGCATAGTATGGGTGCTCGTACTTCGCGTAACAAACCGACATTTGTTCGGCGTCCATTTGGCTAGACGCGCGCAGCATCCCAAAGTCACCTGCTTCCAGATAAGCATCGTGCTGGCGCACTAGATCGTTAATATGGTGTCCATCACATCCAAAATCGACCGTGCTGGTGAGTTCTTCGGGCCAGACTAGCCGAGCCACAGCGGTCGAAGAGACCGTCGGCTGCGGAGACGGTTCTGCGGCTACGGCCGGAGCCACAGTCAGGGCAAACGAGATGAAGCCGATCCAAAATAGTAGGCGCATGGTTGGTCCTTGTTCGGTGGCAGAACCGAACCATTTGACGGCAACGCAACCGCGATGGGCGGCTTAGTGCAGTGGTGGCCTTCTTGGTGGCCTTCTTCGCCGAATTGGCGCGGCCAGCGGCGAATTAGCGCGGACGCCTCTTTGAAGTGAAATCCGTTGTGGCGTATGACTTTTTGATCCGCCGCGCACGCTTACGAACAACCGCGAATATGGCCTCGCATTGTCCTGAAAAACCTGGTGTCCGGAGTTCGACTCTCCGTCTCGGCACCACTGTGAACGCCCGACCCGTAAGGGATCGGGCGTTCTCTTATATACGGCGCAAGGGGGCATCGCCGCGTGCCCTTCGCG
>Ga0182030_10027615_pt1 | contig 10196 bp, 7 predicted proteins | sample 812S3MmetaG_FD_121299 | JGI IMG/M metagenome (GOLD analysis project Ga0182030, IMG submission 121299) | Permafrost microbial communities from Stordalen Mire, Sweden - 812S3M metaG (Illumina Assembly) | ecosystem: Environmental > Terrestrial > Soil > Wetlands > Permafrost | place: Sweden... | reverse complement strand
TCAGTTCTCAGTGAGAGCGATGCAGTTGCCGATCTAGGGTTGTGATTTTCTCCAACCGTGCCGATCCGTAGTCGGATGCAGACACTCTCGCCGATGGTTGATAGCGAAGAGAAGAACTGAGAGCTGACCGCTGCCGGCTAAGAGCTGCTTCTCAAACGAAAAGGCCACCCGGCAACTTGGGTGGCCTTTTCTTTCAAGGGAGAATAGTTCCAACGGAGCTGTTGAAAACCCATCAGAACTTTCTGCGGGAATCTTATGAGCCTTAAAAGGGGGGTGTCAAGCAAAATTTAGAGATTAAATAGTCGTGTTTTCAATAGGTTACAAACTGTGTCCACAATCTGTCAAACTGGGTCAAAACGGAACAAAATTGTCGCTCCCGCCCCTAAAACCCATCGATTGATCCACTTACGGCCTGTGGCGCGTCTCGCGCACTTGGTCATCTAAGTGCAAGGAGATGATTTCCATCTCCTCTGGACGGTCGAAAACCCGTCCCGGGAAAAGCTTCTTCATCAAGATCCGCACGCCTCCAAACCCCACTCCCACCACCAGCGCCAGCCCAATTACAATCCCGCACAACACCAGCCCGTTGAATAGCAGGTTCGCTAGATTGTTGCGCTTGCTTAGATAAGTGTTTTCATTCCACGTAACGTCGGCGTCATAGCTGACGGCTCCGAGCAGGTCCTGCGCTTCGCGCCGCGAAAGCGGTCCCGCGGCAATCGCAACGATCGGCCCACTGCGCTTGTCGAAGAACGGCCCCACATCCACAATCGACGCCACTCCCGGCTGCTGCGCCGTCACTTGATGCGCGGTGTCGATCTGCCGCAACTTCTCCGCCGCAATCTGGGGCGTTGGATACTCGATCAGCATCAGCGTCGCTTCGCCCGCCTGCGCCGCATACTTCCCGATCAGCACTTCGGTGTCCGATTTGAAATCCACTATCGAGCTGGCCAGCGGAGCATTCATCCGGTCAAGCGTCAGCGGACCCATTACGTATTTCTCTGTGTTTTTTTTGAACCCGTTCGTCGGCAGATGATTGCGCAGCGGAGGCAGCGTGCCCGCGCTGCCCACAGGCCGCGGCAAGATTCCCGCCAACTCGCGTAATTCCGCCGCCGACATCGCCGACAGCTTGTCGAACACCGCGTCCACCAATACGTTCCCCTGGAAAAACAGCACCCGATTGCCGAGCGAACCTCCCTCGCCGCCGATTTTTTCCTCATTCATCTCGAGAATTCGGTAGAAAGTGAACGCCCCGAAAGCGCCGCTCGCATCTTCAAACACCGCCGTTTTAACGTCGAGCTTTCGCCCGTCGTCGCGCGTAAACTGTGCCTTTTCGAATCGCTGGAAGCCGTATTCTTGGAGCACCGCTGCGTTCGCAGCATCGGCCACAGCCGCATCGTTGCTCTTGACCGCAGTCCCGCTCATCTGCCAGCCGCCAAATTGCGCAGGCAAAACGGGGACCGGCGAGGATGCCGGCGAGTCGGCAGCCATAGCCGCGCCCGTCACCATCAACAGAAAAACAAGGAATAATCGGGGAAATTTCATCTCGGAAAAGCGCACACCCATTACTCGATTAGACTACCGGCAAGCCTGTAAAGTTTCCACCGCCGGAGTAGCGTGGAAGCCGGAATCAGCCCCGCTTTTGACGAAGCAAAGCCTCATTCCTCAATGTCCCTGCCTTGACAGGCAACGCGAAAACGAGGACCATAGCTCGCTGCGATGTGGCTGCACTTACACAATCGAGGAGAGACAAAATGAAAACCAGATTGATCGCATTGACGATCGTCATGATGTGCTTTGCCGGTGTAGCGCTCTGCGCGGCCGCCGATAGCGCAATGCTGGGCACCTGGAAGCTCAACGAAGCCAAGTCGAAAATTCCCGCTGGCGCGTCGAAGAGTGTCACCGTAGTCTATGAAGCCGCCGGCGACGATTTGAAGTGCACCATCGATGGTGTCGACGGCGCAGGCAAGCCAACCCACACCGAATGGACCGGCAAAATCGACGGCAAGGACTATCCGGTCACCGGCGACCCGAATCAGAGCACGCGGTCCCTTAAAAAGATCAACGCCCACTCCTTTGAAGTCACGATTAAGAAGGACGGCAAAGTCACGATCAGTGGACGTCTCGAGCTATCCCCCAATGGCAAAAGCCGCACTGTAATCTTGTCGGGAACCGACGCGGCGGGAAACAAGTTTCAGACAGCCTCGTTCTACGACAAGCAGTAACGCATGATGTAGCGCCCGGCGACTCGCCGGTAGTGCCGGGAGCGCCTCGCTCTCGGTGTCAATGAAGAAAAGGGCCGCAGAAATCAGCGGCCCTTCACAACGAGCTCCCACTGCGCCGTTTCCGTAAACGTTACCACCGGATGGCCCAGCGCATACTGACCCTCCGCTGTCACATGCACCGTCCCCGCACTCGCTGGCAAAGTGAGCACCACGGGCGCATTTCCCGACGAGTTCGTCGTTGCTATCCGGGCTGAGAGCGTCCCCGCATCTGTCGTGAAAAATACCGTTGCTCCCGCCGCGCTTCCGCCTGACGATCCCGGCTTCAGCGTCACCGACAAATTCAAATTCGTTCCCGGCGCGCCCGATTGCCCGTCCCCAACTTTAGTAAACGTTGCCGCAGGATTCCCCACGACAATCCATCCACTCTGCTCCTGCGTGACACCCGAGCTATCCGTGCCCGGCACCGTGTAGCGATAGAATCCCTGCTTCTTGCCCGCCGTGACACTGATCGCGCCGTTCTGACTTGAGGTGATCGTCCCCTGAGTTACGGCAACCGTGATGCCCGTGTCGAAAGTCGGCGCGCCCAGCGTCACCGTTCCCGTGCCCGAAAGTATCGTCGGAGCGAGCGTAACCGTCCCGCTCGCCGGCAGCATGGTCGTATCTGGATTCAAGTCCCACTCCGCCGCTGGCAGGTGGGCCGTCGATCCCGTCACCACCAGCAGTGTTGCGCTGTAAGGCGCGAAGCTCATGCTCGATGACCACGCTGTCGCCGCCGACGTCACAATGGTCGTTGGGTTAGTTTTCGATAGCGTATACGCCGTCACCTGTGAAGGCGCGAAGCCGCTGATCGCAAACTGCGCGTTATACGTCGCACTCGGCGCTTTATTCAGCACCATGACCGTCATCGTCGTTCCCGCGGAGTTGATGGCCGCGTAGCTGCTGAACAGATTCGGATTCGCATTATTCGTATCCGAAATCGAAATTCCCGCAAACGTGTCGTGCTTCCCGTCGTAATTCCTGTAGAGCTTCAGCGCCTGGTAATTCGGATTCGTGCTCGCCGGCGCCGTCCAGCGCGAGGCCAGATACATGCGCTCGCGCCCCAGAATGCCGTAAGCATCCGCGTCGCCCAGCGCCGTCGAAAAATCCGACTCGCCCGCCGCCGCCGCATTCCACTCCGTAAAACTCAACGGCGTTCCCGGATAAATCATGTTCGCAATCGCGCGCATGCGCGGAATGCGAAACGGAATCGTCTTCTTCGGCTGGATAAACGTCGTCCACTTTTGATTGATATCGGGCGACGGGCTCACAAATGTTGGATCCCAGTAATCGCGGAAGATTTTCAGCGCCAGCGCCCGCTTCTGCGCCAGCGTGTAATTCGATGTATCCGGCGTGTCCGGGTATGCGTGCAGGTCGAACACATCCACCGACCGCGTCCCCGCGATCTGGTCCTGCCAGTAGACTTCGTTCAGCCACCACGGGTCGAAGTCGATGCCCGCGTGCGCGCTCTTATCGTTGCCGTTCGCGCCGTTCCAGTAAAACCACCAGCAGCACGTGATCGGCCCGAAACGAATCGCGGCCGGATCCCACCCCTTGAGCGCGCTGCTCTCCGCAATAAATGTGTCGCGCATCTCGTCGTAGGCCGTGGGCTGAGGATGCACATCCATGTGCGTGCTGCCCCAGATTTCAATCTCGTTATCCATGTCGAAGAAATGCGGCGAGCTGCCAAACGCCGTAGCCAGCGCCGCCGCCCACGTGTTGCGATACACGCAATTCGCTGTCGGGCAGGATTGACTATGGTCGTCGAGCAGCGGGAAGTAAGCCGAGGTCGCGGCATTCGTCGTCACCGGCGTTGAGCAGTCGGTCTCGAGACCGTCTCCCGCGTCTGTGTTATAAGGATCGACGCTGCACTGCGCGCCAAAGCTCGAAACCGAATAGCTCCAGTGGTAGTTGTCGGTGCCGCCCTGCGTAGTCGAGGTCTCCGCCGTCTGCGCCACCCACGGCAGCATCACCATCGTCATCAGCGGAGTGCCGCCGGCGTTCTTCACGTCCGTGATGAACTGCGTGGAACTGGCATCGTTGCCATTATTGAATCCTTCCGCTGCGTAGTCTTCGAAGTAGTAGTCGGCGGCAGAATTGTAGGTTTCGAGCTGCCAGTTGTAAGTCGAAGTCGCGTCGCCGCCCCAGCGCACCTCAGTCGCGCCGGTATTTGTAATATCCGCAGCCGAATTGGGATAAGCGAATCCATACACGTAAGGACTAATCGCGTGCCGGTTGCCGAGCGCGTCAATCGTGATCTGAACGGCAGTCATTGCTTGGCGAGCTTGAGTCCGAGAGCCGAGATTAGAAGACCCGACGGAAGACCCCGCTTCTCGATCTGCGTTTGCCGCGATGGCCGCGCTCGCGGGCGGCAGGCCACCTTGAGCGGTTTGCGAGCCAGCCAATTGTCCGGAACCCGAGCCGGTTACGATGAGGGCAAGAATACTCACAAAAAAGAGAGTCTCGGCAAAGCCGTGCCGCGCAAGCCGCTTCATAGGGAGGGCCTCCATCCCGACATGTTAGGGGAGCAGCAGGAAACGCGCACCTCTCATAAGGGCAGGGTTCGGCGCTTACAGGGGCAGCGTGCGCCGATAGCAATTTGCGCGCGGCATACTGCCATTCACTCAAACCCGGATTGGCCGAGAGTACACTACCGCCTTCTATTGCCTGCGGCTGGAATGGCTGGCAACACATAGCCATCTGCCGTCTTGATACACCCAGGTGTCGGTGAACCGGCCGGAATGCTCATAGGGCTTGTTCTTGTATGTTCCCTTGGCATGATAATCGCCCGTGATCACAGCCGCGTCGCCATATACCTCCACGGCTACGTTATCAGTCGTCATGAAAGCCGGCCTGAAGTCTGGATCCGTGATTTCCGCGAGAAACACGCTGCGCGTGCTTGTAATTCCGTCGTACTCCGTGTCGACGAAATGTTCTCCGAGCATGGCGGCGACCGTGCGCGCATCGCGCTTAACCTGAGCCAGGCCCCATATTCGTTCTAAAGCCACCAAATTTGCTTTGTTGGCAGTGGAGGTGCCAAAGGCCTGCGCACAGACAGGGCTCGACTCCGCGCAAATCAACACCGTTGCCAGGAAGCGGACCATCATGGAACGAAGCATCGCCATTGGGCCTACTAAGGCTTATCGACGAAATGACGGTTGGGCTTGAGGAGGTTTATGCGCAGAGAATCGCCGTGATTAGACACGGGAAATCGATCACACGGGTCAAGGGGAATGAAAAAGGTCCGGCGCGCAGCCTATTGTCCTTCTGGCTTTTCCACTTTGCTCGCGACCTTCACGCCGCTCAGCCCGCCCGCATACCGTGCCACACCGCGATACAGCGACTCCGCAATCCGCTGCCGATGCTCTGAAGTCTCCAGCTTGCGCTCGTCGGTGGGATTCGACACAAACGAAATCTCCGCCAGAATCGACGGCATGTTCGCGCCGATCAGCACAATGAACGGCGCTTTCTTCACACCGCGATTCCGGATCCCCACATTATTCAACGACAGCCCGCCGTACAGAGAATCCTGAACATCCGAAGCGAACTCGCGCGACTCGTCGATCTTTTCCTTCAGCGCAATCTTCTTCACCAGATCCTGTAACTCGTGAATCGATTTCTCCGAAACCGCGTTCTCTCGCGCCGCCACTTCCAGCGCCTCTGGTGACGAGGTGAAATTCAGATAGTAGGTCTCCACGCCACGCGCGTCTTCATCGTGGCTCGAGTTGGCGTGGATTGATATAAACAGGTCGGCGCGCTCGCGATTCGCAATTGCCGTTCGCGTTTCCAGCGGAATAAACGTGTCGTCGCGCCGCGTGTAAACCACGTCTGCTCCCATCCGCGTTTCCAGCAGCCGTCCCAGCCGCTTCGCCACATCGAGCACCAGATCCTTTTCCTGCAGTCCATTCGGACCAATCGTTCCCGAATCGTGCCCGCCGTGTCCCGCGTCGATCACGATCTTCCCAATCTTCAGGCCCAATGCCCGAGTGAGTGAACGATCTCCCATCGCCGTCGGCCGCGCCTCGCGCGTCTCCATATCGGCCGTATCGCTCTGGCCTCCGCTAATTCGCGGCTTGCTCTGTCTTGCGCTCGTGCGCGTCGTGCTGTCGTCGGGCGTCGTCGAACTGTGTTTGCCGCGTCGCGCCTTTCCACTCTTCGAAGAAGTATCGTCGTCAGGCCCAACGATCGTCTTGGGAATCCTCCGGTCCGTTCCCTTTACCGGCACCGTCGTTCTTACGACGCCTCGTGTGTTGCTCGGCCCATTTTCCTGCCCATCGTCAGCGTCAGTGCTTTCCGGCGCTACCTTCTCGGCGATGGCATGCTCTTTCTCGGATTTCACTTTGCCATGTGGCTCAGGAACGACGTCGCTCGCGTCGTCATCGTCCGCCGCGTCCGATCCCTCGCTTGCCGACGCCGACACTGACGATTTGCCAGCCGTAGCGGCAGGCACTCCACTTGTTGCCGGACCCTGAGCCTTCGCCAGTTCCGCTGCCCGGCTTTGTTTTCCGTGAACGTCGATGATCAACCGGTAAGGATCGGGCAGCAGAAACGCGTCGTAACTCGAGAGGTCGTCGACCTCCAGTACAACGCGCGTTTGCCCAGGCTTGAATTCCGCCACGCGAATCTTTTTCAGGAAGCCGTCATCCACATCGAACGTCTTCCCCACTAGCGTGGACGCCAGTTTCGTATCCAGCAGATCGAAGAAGATCCGGTCCGGATTTGCGATACGCAGCGAGTTGAACTTCACTTCCTGCTCAATGTCGATCGCCACCCGCGTGTAATCCGGAGTTGACCAATGCCGCACGCCAGTGACCCGAGGCAACTCGCCGTGCCGCCTCGCGCTTCCTGACTCTTGCGTGCCATTCGCCGTTACATTCGCCGCGTCATTTGAATTGTCCAGCGAAGCATTGCCCGCAGATGAGTTGCCTACCGAAGAGTTGCCTGCCGATGTATTATCCGCCGCTGAAGCACCCGCCGGCAGATTGCGCGCAGAGTCCTTTGCGCCCTGGTTGGCGCGTCCCTTGCGAGCCGTGCGTTCTTTTTCCTTCGCCGCATCTTTCACCGCGGCGTCAATTTCCTTTACCGCAGCGCGCGCATCGCCGGCCAGCCGGTTCCTCGGATAGCGGTGCAGAAAATCTTCAAACGTCTTTCGAGCCTGCTCTGGATCGTTTAGATCGTCTTTATAGATTTCGCCGATGGTAAACAGCGCGTCGAACCGGTACTTGCTTCCCGGATACTCCTTGCGCAGAAAGTGATACTCCTCGACCGCTTCGCGCAGAATCGTGTCGTCGTCGAAGCGCCGCCCCATCTCGACCATCAACTCGGCCGTTGCCACCACGCTCGGGTCCGCCTTCGACGACGCTGGACTGCCAAAATAAACTCGCCGATAGGAGTCAATTGCCCGCTGATACTCGTGGCGCGTCCGCTGATTCGCGGGGCGCCCATTCAGCGCCTCCCGCATCCGTTCCGCCCGAGCGAACTCCTGCCGAGCCCAAGCGTCGTTGTGATGCACTCGAGCCGAAGCCGGCACCGCCAGCGGTCCTAGGAGCGCTACCATCGCAAGAACAAACACGACAGCGCCCCACCGCCCAGCGCGATGCAATAAGCCAGATTGGCTTCGAGTTAGGGTCGTAGAAGCCTGGGTCATACTATTTACTCATTAAGTCATTGAGAGATTGAATCAATGGACTCAATGACTCAATGTCTTAATGATTCAATATTCATTGCAACGTCAATCCGTATTACTAATGCGCAGCACGCCGCGTTCGTCCCGCTCCATGCGCACCGGGTCAGAATGCACTGCATTGAAAATTACCCGCGTGCCGCCATCGGTTCCCGCGTATAGGTCCGTGATCCGGCGCACATAATTCCGAGTCTCCGCAAATCGAGGAACCCCCGCACTCTTCGCCACCGCTCCCGCCCCGGCGTTATAGGCAGCCAGACTCAGCCGCACGTCCCCGCCGTAGCTATCCAGCAAGTGCCTTAGATGTCGAACCCCGGCCTCGACATTTTGTTCCGGATCAAAAGGGTTGGAAACGTTCAGCGACCGGGCCGTCGCCGGCATGAGCTGCATCAGGCCCATCGCCCCCTTGCGCGACACCGCATTGGGATTGAAATTCGACTCCACCTTTATTACCGACCGCACCAGGTTCGGGTCCACATTGTGCCGAGCCGCCGCCTGTTCAATCGCCGAATCTATCTCCCGCGCCGAAAGCGCAGGGCGTGTAAACCCAACATTCAACGCCTGATAGTTCGGGCTTTGGCCATTTCCGTTGTGCCCGTCCGCGCCGTGTGCTGTGCCGGCATCCAGATAACGATTCACCTCTGACGCTGCCGAGCGCGCTGCCCGCATCACCGCCCCGCTGGTCGGAACCGGCTTGAAGCGGTGCTCGGTCGTGCTCCAATACATAAGCCGCCGCCCGGACGAAACCCTGCTGGCTGCGGGCCGCGAATCGTCTGCCCCGCGATCGCCGTTGACGTAAATCGTCCGCCCGTTCTCGTCGGTGGACGCAGTAATGCCTCCCGACTGCGCCCGCGCCGGTCGTGCCGCCATAAATGCTGAAGAAAGGAGAGTCGCCGTAACACCGGCCATGGCAATGGTTTGCAGGTTAATTCGCATAGGGTATTGGTCGGTCCGAGCCGCTGAGCCGAATATTCACCCCAAAGGACACACTCAACCCCTCGGGTCACCTACCCGCAAACCTGCCGGAGAATCCAGAACCAGAGTACTGCGATTATAGGTCGCGCCCCACCGCCCAGCAATCTCTCCGAAGGTCGTAGAACCTCTGGAGGTAATGGGCCAAATTATTGATGAGGCGGTTTTTTCGCGCGGAGCCGTCAGCCGCAGCTGCTACCAATTGCAGAAGTCCGAAGTCCGATTGAAGAAGTAAGCTATGCGCTGCTAGCCACGAGCCACCCGATTCGCTCTAACTACAGCCGCAGACTGGTTCTACTTCTGCAATCTGACCTCTGCCTTCTGACCCCTGCACTAAAATGATCCAGAACTATGAACGCCAAATCCCTCCACGATCTTTTCGCCCAGGTACGCTCCAAAAAGCTGTCGCCCGATGAAGCCGTCCAGCGCCTTTGCCATCTCCCCTTCGAAGACATTGGCTTCGCCAAGGTCGATCACCACCGCGCTCTTCGCCAAGGCATGCCTGAGGTGATCTTCAGCCAAGGCAAGACTCCCGCGCAGGTCGCGAAGATCTTCGTAAAACTAGCCGCCCACGAAGGCAACATCTTGGCCACCCGCGCAACCGAAGAGCAATACCAAGCCGTAGCCGCCGAAGTCCCTAAAGTCGAATACCGGCCGCTCGCCCGAGCAATCACCCTCCAGCGTGACCGAAAGCATCACGGCAAAGGCATTATCGCAGTTGTCTCCGCCGGCACCAGCGACATTCCAGTCGCCGAAGAAGCCGTCGTCACCGCCGAACTCATGGGCAACCGCGTCCAGCATCTCTATGACGTGGGAGTCGCCGGCATCCACCGCCTGCTCGCCCATCGCAGCGTGCTCGCCGAGGCGCGAGTGATCATCGTTTGTGCCGGCATGGAAGGCGCTCTGCCCAGCGTGGTCGGAGGCTTGGTCGGAGTTCCCGTCATCGCCGTTCCCACCAGCATCGGCTACGGAGCCGCCTTCGAAGGTCTCGCTGCCCTGCTAGGTATGCTGAATTCCTGCGCCAGCAACGTAAGCGTGGTGAATATAGATAACGGTTTCGGCGCCGCTTATGTAGCCAGCCTGATCAACCGCAAGTGATTTCGGATTTCCCGGACAAACAGTGGGCAACAATCCTGTGTTCTGCATGCACCCTCACTAAATTGTCATCCTGTCTATAACCACGACGGCTCTGTCAACTGTTTTTTGGCAACAGAGGGGCGCGGCCTCGGCAAGAAGGGTTTTGCCGTTGCTTTTCCCCTTAGTAGAAGGGGTTGCTGTTGCTG
>Ga0182030_10027614_pt1 | contig 10196 bp, 8 predicted proteins | sample 812S3MmetaG_FD_121299 | JGI IMG/M metagenome (GOLD analysis project Ga0182030, IMG submission 121299) | Permafrost microbial communities from Stordalen Mire, Sweden - 812S3M metaG (Illumina Assembly) | ecosystem: Environmental > Terrestrial > Soil > Wetlands > Permafrost | place: Sweden... | reverse complement strand
CACCGAGAGCCAAGCGCGGTGGTAGGATTTGGGAGATTGTTGCTAGGGAGAGTGCGATGAGCGAAACGGCGGACCTGAAGAAGATGACATCGGAAGAGATTTCGGCCATTACGCGGCAGACCAACTACGGCACGTGGCGCTTCCAGAAGACCTGGAAGCCACTGCACATTGCCGATGCCGAGGGCTGCTGGTTTACCGATGGCGCCGGCAAGCACTACCTCGACTTCAGCTCGCAGTTGATGTGCGTGAACCTGGGCCACAAGAACCCACGTGTGGTGGAGGCGATTGCCGAGCAGGCGCGCGAGCTGGCCTATGTTGCGCCCGGCTATGCGACCGAAGCGCGCGCGCGGTTGAGCAAGAAGCTGCTTGAAGTGCTGCCTGCAGGCCTGAACAAGTTCTTCTTCGCCACCAGCGGAACAGAGGCCAATGAAGCGGCCTTCAAGATCGCGCGCATGGTGACCGGTAAGACGAAGATCATCTCACGCTACCGCTCGTATCATGGATCGACGATGGCTTCCATTGCGGCTACCGGCGATCCGCGCCGCTGGGCGATGGAGCCGGGCGGCAAGGGCGCCGGCTTCGTCTTCGCGCCGGAGACAAACTGTTACAACTGTCCCATCAAGCACACTTATCCCGCCTGCAACGTTGCCTGTGCGGACTACATTGAGCACATGATCCGCAACGAGAGCGATGTGGCAGCTATCATTTTGGAGCCCGTTGTCGGCACCAACGGCGTGCTGGTTCCTCCGCCTGAATATTTTCCGCGGCTGCGCGAGATTTGCGATCGCTACGGCGTGCTGATGATTGCCGATGAAGTGATGGCCGGGTGGGGGCGCACGGGGAAATGGTTTGCCGTGGAGCACTGGGGCGTGACGCCCGACATTCTGGTCACAGCCAAGGGCATCACGTCAGCTTATGTGCCGCTGGGCCTCTGCGCCACGACGACGAAGTTAGCCGACTACTTTGAGGACCACTACTTCTCGCACGGACACACCTACGAGGCACACCCCATTACACTCGGCCCTGCGGTGGCCACCATTGAAGAGATGCAGCGGCTCAAGCTGGTAGAGCGCGCCGCGGAGCTTGAGCCCTACGTTCGCGAGAAGCTCGAAGCGCTGAAGGCGAAGCACGTGTCGGTAGGCGATGTGCGCGGCCTGGGCCTGTTCTTCGCCGTCGAGCTTGTGAAGAACCGCGCGACCAAGCAGCCCTTCAACACCATGCTCGACAAAGTGGAGGGCAAGCCGCTGGTGGTGGATCAGATCGCGGCCAAGATGATGGCGGACGGCGTTGCGCAGCAGGCCTGGGTGAGCCATTTCGTTATTGCGCCGCCGCTGATTGTGACCAAGGAAGAGCTAGACCTGGGCATCGATGCGCTTGATCGCCATCTGGGCTTCGGGGACGCGCTGGTGGAGGCGTAGTTGATTTTCTCGCCGCGTCAGTTGCGGTCGTCAAGGCTCTTCAGGTCAATGCCCAGTTGCTGGCATTTCTTGTAGAGATGGCTTCTCTCCAGGCCCAGCGCTCTTGCGGTCTGCGAGATATTGCGCTTGTGCAGATCCAATTCGCGGAGTACCTGAGCCCGCTCAAAGTTCGACACGCGCTCGGCGAGTGGGCCGCTGTCCGACGCGGATGGCGAACCAGTCGCCGAATACGAGTGAGCCGAGGTTGCGCCAGCGGCAGGCAACGCGAGTTCGACGGCTGCCGCATCGATCTCAGTTCCGGCAAGCAGTAGCAGGCGCTCCACAATATTGCGCAATTCGCGGATGTTGCCGGGCCACGAGTACTGCTTCAGTGCGTCGATGGCGTCGTCGCTGAACGGAATCGGCTTCCATCCATTCTGCGCGCTTACCTGGCGCACAAAATATTCGACCAGCGCGGGCAGGTCTTCGGTGCGCTTGCGCAGCGGCGGCAGTTCAACCGGAAAGACAACCACGCGATGATAGAGGTCGCGCCGGAAGGCTCCGCAATCGACCAGTTGCTCAAGGTTGCGATGCGTGGCCACCACCACGCGCACATCGACAGTGGTGGGCTTGTCTGACCCGACGCGTTCGATCTCTCCTTCTTCGAGAACGCGCAGTAATTTGGCTTGCATGGCGCCGGGCATGTCGCCGATCTCGTCCAGAAAAAGCGTGCCGCGATGCGCCTGCTCGAACTTGCCCGTGTGGCGATTCGCGGCGCCGGTGAATGAACCCTTCTCATGGCCGAAGAGCTCGCTCTCGATCACCTCCGCGGGAACGGCTGCGCAGTTGAGCGTGACGAAAGGCCCGTTGCAGCGAGGACTCTTTTCATGCAGCGTACGCGCAACGAGCTCCTTGCCGGTTCCGGTCTCGCCGTAGATGCAGATGCGCGCTTCGCTTGCCGCCACGCGCTCAATCTGTGCCATCACACGACGCATGGTTTCGCCGGCAAAAACCAGCGCGTGTTTGCCGACGCGTGTGCGCAGATCGCGATTCTCGGACTCGAGACGTGTTAGTGTGAGCGCATTTTCGACCGTGACCAGCAGCTTCTCGGTGGATAGAGGTTTCTCAAGAAAATCGAGCGCGCCCAGCCGAGTGGCGCGCACGGCCATCTCGATATGCGCCTGGCCGCTCATCATTACCACGGGCGCGGTGATGCCGGCTGTCTTCAGGTCTTCAAGCAGCGCCAGGCCGTCGCGGCGCGGCATTACGACGTCACTGAGGATGAGATCGAAGGGCTGGGTGCTGGCCAGCTCCAGTGCACGTGCGGCGTTGTCGCAGACCACTGCCTCATGGCCGGCGAGACGAAAGGCGCGGGCGAGCGACGCCAGTGTGTTGGCCTCGTCGTCGACGATGAGAATCTTTGCTCTAGCATTCATGATTCAGTTCCATCCGCGCTGGGCAGCGTGATGACGAAGGCAGCGCCGCTGCCCGTGCTGCTTTCAACGGCGATAGCTCCGTGGTGGTCGGCGATGACCGACTGCACGATCGCCAATCCGAGACCGGTGCCGTGCAGCTTGGTAGTGTAGTAGGGCGTGAAGAGGCGCTCGCACTCTTCGGGGGTGAGACCGGCGCCGGTGTCGGCGACGCGCAGTTCCACTGTTTCACCCTTTGATTGTGCGCTGAGCGTAAGCGTGCCTCCGTCGGGCATGGCATCCATGGCGTTGAGGAACAGGTTGGAGAGTGCGCGATGGAGAAGCTCCGGGTCTACGTTGATGAAGAGCGGGTCGGAACCGATCTCCAGCTTGCACTTGATCTTTGATTCAGGGCCTCTTTCCTCGGCGGGTGTCTGCGCTCCACGCGCCGCTGGCGGAAAGTAAAGCTGCGCCACACGGCGCAATGCATCGTTGGCGTCGATGCGCTCCAGCTGCGGTTTGGGCATGCGGCTGAAATCGCTGAAGCGGCCAATGATTGTTTTTAGATTGGCGATCTCCATGCTGAGAGTCCGGGTGCTCTCGCGGAAAACTTCGTCGAACTCCGCAGCCGGAAGTTCTCGTGCACGGATAAGGTTCTCCACGGTCAATTGCAGCGGAAACAGCGGATTCTTGAGCTCATGCGCAAGCCGGCGCGCCAATTCGCGCCACGCGGCCACGCGCTCGGTCTGCACCAGGCGATCGCGTTGGGCAACCAGTTCGCCGGTCATGTGGTTGAAGCTGCGCGCCAGCGCGCTGATCTCGTCGCGGCCGCGTTCAGGCACGCGCGTCTCCCAGTTGCCGGCAGCGACTTGTTCCGCGGCCTGGGCCAACTGCTCAATGGGCCGTGAGACGCGGGCTGCGATCCACAGGCTGGCGAGAATGGCCAGCAGGATTCCGCCAGCGGCCACGCCGTAAGCGATGGCGCGGATATGCTGCTGCGCCTGGACCATGCCGCTGCGCGAGACAGCGACGGTGAGCACCGCAAGGACGGCGCCGGTGCTGCTCTTAAGGGGAATGGCTGCGGCGTTGACCGAGTCTTCGCGGCGGTTGGTGAGGTAAAGGATCGAGTTCGCCTGCTGACCTGTGTGGAAGGCAGAATTGATCAGTGATTCGTAGCGATCGGCGTGGGGCACCTCACCTGCCGACCCGATCAGTCGCTTGGGATCGAACGGAAACATGTCCGGGCCTAAATGGCCCTCCTGCGTGGGTGCGGGGGCTCGGTCCGCATGTCGATAGAGCGCGATCAGCATTCCGGGGGCGACGGGAAGATCAGCAAGGAAAGATTGGTCGAGGCGCTTGCCGCCGAGGATGCGGACAGGCTGCGCGGAAGCCGACTCAGAGCGGCCAATGGCGCGATAAGCGAAGAGCCCGAGCGCGGAGCTTCCATCGGGCAAATCTTCCGTTTTGAGAAAGGTTGACTGATCTACCCATGCGACAGGCTCGAAGTAGCCGAAGCGCGCCGGCCACTGCGCGGAGCTGACGATGTTGCCGTCCGATCCGATGATCTCAAGGAAGTCGAGTTGCGCATCCTGGGCCATGGTTTGCGCTTCAGTGAGGTAGGGCGATGCGTCGCTCGACTGGATCAGCTGAAATGCGATGCTGCGCGGGTGTTCGCTCCTGGCGATATGATCTACGGCGGTGGCGACTTCTGCGGAGCGCTGCTGAAACTCGCGCTGAAACTGGCTGACGAACAGGGCGGTTTCTTCCTGGTCGCGCTGCTCAAAGACCATGCGGATACGGACGAGGACAGTCCAGGCCACAGCGGCCACGATCGCAGCGACCATGAGTGAGAGCAGCAACAGCAGCTTCTGGCGCAGGTTCACGGCGCGGCCTCCGGCGGGACATCGGAGAGCGAGACGCCGGCCAGCAGTGGGGTTCCTTCGGCGCCAAGGCGCAGGTCGCGCACGCGGCCGCTCACGGCACACGCGCGCGGCAGATAAAGCAGTGGGATGAGCAGGTGTGCGTCGACGATTTCGCGCTCAGTTTTGTAAAGCTCCGCAGGGGTAAGCGCGCTGATGGAGACTGCGAGTCCGGCGGCGCGAAGGATGGATTCCATTCCCGCCTGCGGCTGGCTCGACTCGAGCGTGAGGCGGCGCAGTGTGAGGTCGATGTGCTGCGGCGCGGCTGCGTTGACCACTTGCACGCTGAAGCCGGCGTCGCGCAGGTTAAGAGCGATGCGCTGCGCGGCAAGCTGCATGGCGGCGCCTCCTTCCGCGGCGAGCGTGAGTGGAGGCGGCGTGACGCCGCCGCGCAGCTCATGAGACTTGTTGAGATCGCGGTCGGTGGGGAAGAGGAACGCGTACCCGGTGAGTTCGGCAGGCAGAAGCGAGGCAGTGATTTCACCCTGCTTTTGGAAGATGACGTTGGAGAGCGCGCTGCGATCGACAGCCAGAGCGAGGGCAGCGCGGAGGTTAGGGTTGGAGAGGACGCCAGAATTGGAGACGGAGAGCGCCAGCAGCGAGACCGGCGGCGATGCGATGACCGTGAGGCGCTGCTCGCGGGCCTGGCGCAGCTCGTCGGCGGGCACTTCGACAAGATCGGTGCGGCCCACGCCCAGGTCGAGCCATTGATCGCGAATGGAGCGCGAACCGGTGATCTCAATGGCATCGAGAAAGGGCGGCCCGCGCCAGCAGTTCTCGTTGGCGATCAACCGCACATGGCCGCGAATTTTCGATTCGCCAGAGATCGCGAACGGGCCAGTGCCGACGATGCCCGGCGGAGGGTCGGCGTCGAGGCCGATGAGGTAGCGGTCGCCCGCCAGCAGTGCGGGAAGGTTGGGCATGGGTGAGTCTGCTGTGAAGACAAGGGACGAGCCAACGGCGTGGACAGCTGACCAGGGGCACAATGCGCCGCACGACCCGGTTAAGGAGGACTCGACTGCGACTGCGGTGAGAGCAGAGTCATTTTGAAAGCGCACGCCTGGACGCAGCCAGAACTGCCAGCGGTGATTGTCGCTCTCCGATGCCCAGCGGACGGCGAGAGCCGGCTGCACTGCGCCATCCGGACCGAGCGTGGTCAGGCCGTCCATGACCAAACGGCGCGCAACACCGCTGGGGCGCTGCCACGGGTCACCCTCGACTTCAACGTGCAGCGTGCCGCCATAGTGAGGCCGCGTGCGTGCCGCAACGGGCAGTGCCAGCGCGGTGATGAGAAGGCTAATCGCAGCTTGCCGTAACACGGTCCACCTCGTATTGGTCTGCCCGTCCCTCGCTTGCTGGTTTGCGGACAACGGCGTACACGCTCTTGCCGTCGGGTGCGGTCCACAGCGCGGTGACGGTTCCGTCCACGGTGAGCGGCGCGCTGGCGGGGAGGGCTTCCTGCGCGGGAATCTCGTAGGCGCGCAGGCTGTCGATGAGCGCTTCTCCGGAGCCGGAGGCGATGATCTGCGTGCCCGCGCCGCAGCCGGAGTGGAGAGCGGCGAAATCGCTGCCCCAGTCGCGTGTGCCGGCGATAGGCTTCAAAATCGCCGTCTCCGCAAGCTGCACTTTGCCGTCGATGCCATCGATCAGCAGCCCCGCTCCGTCGGGGCGCGGAAGTAACGCGGCCGTATAGAAGGGCGGCAGATCCGCGCCCACATTCGGGGTGATGACTCCAGTGAAGTAATTGCGCGCGGCGTTGTAAAAGGCGCGCAGCGGCGTTGTACTCGCCTGTTCGGTTGTGGCGGAGTTCGTCGCGGAGGATTGCTGTTGAGCCAGTCGCCATGGGTCATCGCTCGCGCGGCAGTGCACGGCCCACTGCGCCTCGGGTTGCGGCGGCTGCAGGCTGCCGCTGCACGCGATGCCAGCCAGCGATGCTTCAAATCCCTGGCCATCGGGCGTGGGAAAAATAACGCTGCGAGGGTCGCGCGTGAGGCTCTTGTGCTGGCCGATGGCCACGCGGCTCTGCTCCTTCCAGCCGTCTGAGGTATGGGTGAAGAGGACGATCTCCTCCGGCTCCACGGCGACCAGGGCGTCGGTTGTCTCGAGCGCAGCCAGCACGGGCTCTCGCACGGTGAGCACTGTCTGTATGCGCAGCGCAAGGCCACCCACGGGCGCTTGCTGCTCGGTTGCGCCGGCGTCCAGTTGCACCATGGTCACGCGGGTGTCGCTGCCTTCCATCACCTCGGCGACCCATAGGCGCTCGTGCAGGTTCTCGCTCAGCGTGATGCGGATGGCATTCGCGCTCTCTGTGCCGGATGCTTGAACGCCACGGGTTTTCAGATCCTGCTCCAGAAGCCGGCGAACGGCGGCCACGTCATCGGCAGAGATTTTGGAGAGATTGCGGATGGTCAGCTGCGCCTGACCGGGGCCGAGAATGGCGGCGATCTGATCGGCCAGAGCTGCGGCGGGCTGGTCCCATGGGCCGGACGCAGCTGCTGCCCGCTGCCCGGTCAACGCAAACGCGACCGTCGCAAACAGGCAGAACAGCTTCACTGGAGTCATGATCCCCTGCATCTTTCGTTTGGGCGGATTATATCGTTTGCGGGTGTCAGGGGATTTCCATCTGCCGCAGAGACAACAGCGGGACCTGGGCGGGCACCCAGATATTCGTTTGCGCATGGATTGTTTCAGTGCCCGCTCTTCGGCGCTTGCTCGTCTTCTGAATCCATCTCCTGCTTGACGACCGGTGTCTGCGCCATGCTCTTGAACACATCGTTGGCGAAGAAGAACTTGCCATCGGAGGGAACCATGACGACCTGGATCTTGTCCGAGAGACGCTCGGCGATGATCTTGTTGATCAGCAGGGGCGACTTGTTGAGCAGCTCGGCTTCGCTGGTCATGCGCTCGGCGTTGGCCTTGGCCATCAGCCGCACGCGGCTTGCTTCGGCGTCGGCCAGCAGGTTGCGCCGCTCCAGTTCAGCCTTGCTGTCGATGACCTTGGCTTGCGCGTCGGCTTCCGCGTTCTGGATGGTGGCCTCTTTACGCGCTTCGGCCTCCAGCCTGCTCTGCTCAATCTGCTTCTCCTTCAGCGGCAGCGTGTATTGCATCGCGTCCGCCTCGCCCTTCGCTTCCACCACTCTGGACTGCGCTTCGCCTTCGGCCTGCTTCACCTTCTGCACCGCCTCCGCCTCGGCCTGCAACTCGGCAATCTTCACCTGCTTCTGCTGAATGTCAGTCACCACGCCGAGCTGGTCGTCTTCCTGCTCCTTGAGCAGCAGGCCCTCCAGGCCCTTGGCGTACTGGTCGGGAAGTTGGATGTCGCTCAGCATCACCTCTTCGACGACGATGCCGTCGGAGCCCAGCTTGTGCACAATGATGCTGGCCGCGCGCGAGCGTACTTCTTCGCGCTTGGTGGAGAAGATCTCGCGCACCGTGTACTCGGGCGTCAGCTCGCGCCACGCGCTGGCCACCACCGGAGGCACAAGCTCCTTGTCCACCGGCTGCGGCATGTGCGCCTGCACGCTCGAGAGCTTGCTGGGGTCGAGGCGATAGCGCACGGTGACGGCGAGACCGATGTTGAGCCCCTCGCGCGACTGCACGCTCAGGCCGGTCTGCGGCGCGCTGGTCTTGGCGCCCTCCTGCGCAACGCCTGCCGTGAACAGGTGATCGCGCAGGTCGAAGGTCTGCACGCTCTCGACAAGCGGCGTGACGAAATGCACACCGGGATAAAGCGTCCCAGGTTGAGTCCCGCTGATCTGGCTCACGCGCACGCCGCCCATGCCGCTGCGCACCACAACAATGCTCGCCGCCATGAGCAGCGGCAGGCAGGCAACCAGCGTCAGCGCCACCGAGGTGCGCCAAGCGATCTCTTCAGGCTCAGGCAGCTCGGTTTCGCCAGCGGCCTGGCGGCGCTTCAACATCAGCCGAACCCACAATCCGTAGATCGGGATTCCCAACGCGGCAGCCAGCAACAAGACTCCCGCAACCGTCAACAACAGCTTCAATGCAATCATCGCCCTTCTCCTTTTTGCCCGTTGCGCTCCCCGTGTTTTCTGGTTCCCGGCGATGGAGCCATCAACAGCCGGACCAGTCCTCCAAACGTCAGCTCTTCGAGAAGCAGCCCCGCCACCACCGGCAGTAGCACCGCTCCCAATCCGCTCGCCGCTTCAGTCAGCAGATTCATGGCTTGCTCCCTCATAGCGGAACCAGAATTGGTATCCCTCGAAGGCACAACTCTCAAGTCGACACGACCACCAGGGAGCGGCGACCTCGCACGGGCTTCAACAGGGCACAGTCATTCTGGTTCCGCTCTAGCGCCGGACCGCAACGGCAATGGCCGGCTCGTCGGTTTTCTCTGTGCTCGCGGCGTCCGCATCGGCTCTCTGCGCCGGCGCGGACTGGGGAACTGCGGCCGCGACTGTTATGGCCGGCTGCGTGGCAGGGATCGGCCCATCGCCGAACAGCCTTGCGGTCTCTTCGTTGCGCTGGCCCACCAGCTCCACCGTGTCGCCCTCGGCGACGAGTTCGTAGAACTCCTCCAGGTCATTCCGCGCCATGCGGATGCACCCGTGCGAGGCAGCCTTGCCGATGGACTTGGGTTCGTTGGTGCCGTGAATGCCGTAGCCGTGCTTGCTCAGCCCCATCCAGCGCGTGCCCACCGGATTGCCCGGCCCGGGCGGGACCGTCTTGCCGTTGTGGTGATAGGTGGGGTTGGCCACGCGGCGCTCGATGGTGAACGTGCCCACCGGGCTGGGCGTGGAGGGCTTGCCGACGGCCACGGTGTAGACCTTCTTCGCCTGGCCGTCTTCCACCAGCGCCAGCTTGCGGTCTTCCAGGCTGACCACGATGATCCGCTTCGGCGCGGCTGCTGCTTCCGTCGTTTGCTGCGCCGCCAGTGCGCTCTGCGCAAGCGCCTGCACTGCGATCAGCAGCCCCATGCCCGCCGCCATTGCCAACCTGTTGAGCTTGATTGCCGTCATTTCCGCTCCCTTGTTCCATTGCCTGCGCTCAGACAAAATGCAAGCGGGCCGCCACATTTGCGACGCTGAAAACAAATAGGTTACGGGGGAGATAACAGGGGTCGGGCGTGTCAGCATCAACACACCGTGTGTGCCCTGACACGCGGCGGGATGCGAACGAGAGTGGGGCGGGGAAAAGCACAGACAGGCCCGCAAGAGCCGGGCAACAGCTCAGGGGACGCTTAGCTCAACTCAGCCTGTAAATGCTTGCAAGGATTGGAGGCGCGGGTCGGGATCGAACCGACGCATAAAGGTTTTGCAGACCTCTCCCTTACCACTTGGGTACCGCGCCTTTGGCAGGGCTGCTTGTTCTTTGGATCACTCCAGACCGCCGTAGCCAACCCGGCTGGCGCCGGAGGGCGGAATGGAGCGGGAGACGAGATTTGAACTCGCGACCCTCGCCTTGGCAAGGCGATGCTCTACCACTGAGCTACTCCCGCTTGTTGCAGT
>Ga0182030_10027612_pt1 | contig 10197 bp, 7 predicted proteins | sample 812S3MmetaG_FD_121299 | JGI IMG/M metagenome (GOLD analysis project Ga0182030, IMG submission 121299) | Permafrost microbial communities from Stordalen Mire, Sweden - 812S3M metaG (Illumina Assembly) | ecosystem: Environmental > Terrestrial > Soil > Wetlands > Permafrost | place: Sweden... | reverse complement strand
GACGGACCGGTCGCGGAGCGAGCTTCTCATATCAGGCCTCCGGCAGGGCGGGGGCGGAGGCCGAGAGTGGCCAGGGAGGTGGTGGCCTGGGCCAGCGAGATGCGGGCCCGCTCAGCGCCGTCCTCGGTTAGCTTGTAATACCGGCGCCGGGGCCTGCCCTCGTCCTGGGGGACGGCGTCTTCCCAGCGTGATTCCAGCCACCCCAGCCCCTCGAACCTCGCCAAGATAGGGTGGATCGTCCCGCTTGGCAGCCCCGCGGCGGTGCAGATCTGCAACCCGTACATTTCCTGCCCCGGCTCGGCCAGCAGCGCGCGCAGCACCAGCTGCACCGGGATCGTCATCCGCGGCCCTGGCGGCTTTTTAATCACCATAGACGTACTCTACCTAGGCCCTAGGTAGAGTACAAGTATTTTAGGCGCCCCGGGATCTACGAGTCGGGCGGAGAAGCGTGCGGCGCCGACGGGAGGCTGGCGCTTCGGCTAAGTTACGCGGCGGACTCACTTGTGCAGCGTCCATAAACGACCGTTTGCGGACACTCTCCGGGCAGATGGCGCGTCTAACCCTGGGACGGCCGGTCGCGGTGATTGATGAAGGGACAGCATCGGGTGCCTTGGCAAGGCTCGGTCAGGACGATCGTCTGGCGAATGCGGGGCGAAGTCCGGCAGCCCGGCACATAGCCGCGAGGTCAGGCCACCTCAGACAGCGGTCTGCGGGACCGCCTCCTTCTGGTTGCGTCCCGCGATCGGGTTGTAAGTGATCTTCCCGTGTTGTGGTCAGTGGGCAGGTGGGACTATGCCGCGAGCAACGCAGCTAAGGTCAGCGGTGTCAGCGGTTCACCGATCCGCCTGCCTTTCCTTACTGCTGTAGTCTTCTGGCGCGGCTGGATGAGGGCGCCGGGTCGCAGGAGGCGACTGCGAGATTCGGGCGCCTTGAGGTGCGCTCGCCTTGACCTCCTCGTCCTTCCGCCTTCTCGGCCTCGGGACGGATTTCCCTGGGCCGTCCCAGCTGGGTGCGGGCTGACCCGTTCCTGACTCCTGCTCGTATGGTGACGAGGGCGCTCCGCTGTCGGCGGCGGCCGCCGCCGTGCTCCCCTCGAGCTGCAGCCGGGGCACGATGGGCTCGAGCCAGCGCGGCATCCACCAGGCGGTGCTGCCGAGCAGGGTCATGACCGAGGGCACCAGCACCATGCGGACCAGTGACGCGTCGATGAGGACAGCGAAAGCCATGCCGATCGCGAGCATCTTCACCGTGGGGTCGGTGTCGAGCACGAAGCTGGTGAACACGGCGATCATGATGGCGGCCGCGGTGGTGATGACCTTGGCGGTCGCCCCGATCCCGATCGCGACGCTGCGCTTTGCGTCCCGGGTGGCAATCCAGGCCTCGTGGATCCTGGACAGCAGGAAGACCTCGTAGTCCATGGACAGGCCGAACACGATGCAGAACACCAGCATCGGTACGTACGCGGGGATCGGCAGCGTGGTGTGCAGCCCGATGAGGCTCGCGCCCCAGCCCCACTGGAAGATGGCGACGATGACGCCGTAGGCGGCGCCGATCGACAGGACGTTGAGTACCGCCGCTTTGGCGGGGATCACCACCGACCGGAACGCGGTGGTGAGCAGGATGAACGAGATCGCGATCACGGCGAGGATCAGCCACGGGATCCGGCTGGTGAGCTGGTCGGTGAAGTCGACGTTGCCCGCCGCTGTGCCGGTGACGTAGCTGGTCGCGTGCTCCTTGGGCAGCACGTCGTCGCGGAGCGTGGTGACCAGGTTGGTGGTGGCCGTGGCCTGCGGCCGGGTGGCGGGGATCACGTTGAGCACCGCCGTCGAGCCGGCCGGGTTGAGCGCCGGCTGGCTGACCGATGCGACATCCGTGGTCTTGCCGATGTCGGAGCGCATAGTGCTCAGCAGCGCCTGGTTGGCCTGGCTTGACTGGTGTGGCATCTTCACCACCACCGTCAGCGGACCGTTCACCCCGACCCCGAAACCGTCAGAGAGAAGGTCGTAGGCGCTGCGGCTGCTGTCCGACGTGGGGTTGGTGCCGTTGTCGGGCTGGCCGAGCGTCATGGACAGCAGCGGTATCGCCAGGGCGGCGAGCACCGCAACGCTGGCCACCGCCCACGGCCACGGCCGCTCGCTGACCTTCCTGCCCCAGCGGGCGAACGCGCTCTGCTCGTGCCGCTCGTGCGTGGCGGCGGCGGTGGCCGCCGCCTGCTGCTGGACGGAGATCCCTTCCTTCCTGGCGCGCAGCCTGGCGGCCAGGGCACGGACGTTCAGCCCCACCACGCCCATCCGCGCGGGCACCAGGGTCAGCGCCGCCAGCATCGTGATCGCGACGACGATCGCCGCGGCCAGGCCTAGCGCCCCGACGAAGGCGACCCCGGCGATGTAGAGGCCGAGGATGGACGTCACGACCGTGCTGCCCGCCACCACGATCGCCGCGCCGGAGGTTCCCGCCGCGAGCCGTACGGAGGCGATGACCTCCATCCCGCTGTCCAGTTGCTCACGGTGGCGGGCCATCAGGAACAGCCCGTAGTCCACCGCGACACCCAGCCCGAGCAGCGTGGCGATCGTCGGGGCGGTGGTCGGGAACGTGGTGGCCGACGCCAGGAGCCCGAGCAGCGAGAGCCCGGCGCTGACGGCGAACACCGCCGAGAGCAGCGGCACCGCGGCCGCGAGCACCGAGCCGAACATGAACACCAGCAGCAGCAGCGCGCAGCCGAGGCCGATGGCCTCAGCAGCCAGGTCACTGCTCTTCTGCCCGATCTCCCCGGCCCCGGCGCCGTAGGAGACACCCAGGCCGGCCTTCACGGCGGGTGCGACCGCGGCGTTCAGCTCGTTCAGGTACGCGTTGCCAAGGGAGTCCGGGTTGACGTTCCACGACACGCTGGCGTACGCGATCGTGCCGTCTTTGGAGACGGCGGCCGATTGGGGCGAGGCGAACGGGCTGACCGCCTTGATGACGTGCGGCAGCTTGGCCGCGTTGGCGGTCGACTGGCTGACCGCCGTCTCGTCCGCCGCCACGGTGCCGGTGCGGGCCTGGAAGACGATCTGGCCTGCATACCCGCCCTGCTGCGGCCAGGTGCTGTCCAGCAGGTTCAGGCCGTCCTGGGAACCGCTGCCAGGCACCGTGTAGTTGTTGACATAGGCGCCACCCCACACACGGCCGGCTCCGACCACGGCGCCCAGGATGAGGAACCAGCCGATGATGACCCACCAGTGCCGTCTCGCGGCGAATTCGCCCAGCCCTTCGAGTGCCCGGTTCACAGCCCAGCCCCCTTTCTCTGGCGGGCGCCCCAGCCCGCTTTTCCGTACGGCCGTGCAGTCAGCAGCGCGTACGCGCCGTCAGCGGCGCGGATGGGTAACGTTGCCCTTGACCAGGTTCTTGTGGCCGGTGTCCACGACCGGCTCACCCGAGTTGGGGAGGGAAAGCCGGAGACGGCCCAGGCCGATGTAGTTGTCGAGCACACGGTTGCGGCTGGTGCCCGTCCGGAGCGAGACGCCATTGCCGGTGTTGCCGCTGATCAGGTTGACGGGCGCCTTGCTGGTATCGCCGATCGAGTTGCGGTAAGCCTGGCCGCTCACCAGCACCCCGCCGTCGTGGTTGCCCAGCGCGGCCAGGCCGAGCACGTCCGGCCCGATGAAACTGTCGAAGACGCTGTTGTCATGGGCCGACCCGGTGATCACGAGCCCGTAGCCGTCGTTGCCGGAGAACGTGTTCTGCGGGATCACCGAGACCAAGGTTCCGCCGATCGTGTTGTCGTGCGCCGAACCATCGATCAGGACACCGTCGCCGCCATTGGGCAGGGCGGCGTTGCCCTTGGTCGTCAGCCCCACGATGTTGGGGTCGACCGTCACTCCGTTGGCGCCGCCCGCCAGTTCGATCCCGTTTCCTACGTTGCCTGAGAACACGTTCGTCCTGGCTACGATGTGGCCGCCGGTCGAGGTGACGAGCAGGCCGTCGTTCCCGTTGGGCGCGGCCCCTTTGAACGCCAGCAGCCCCCCGAAGGTATTGAACGTAATGAACCTGCTGGCGGTCCCGGCCACCTCGATGCCGTTCAGGGTGTTGTCGCCCGACACATTGCCGAGCGGGATCACCCCGCCGACCACCGTGTTCTTCGAGGAGCCGTCGACCAGGATGCCGTCGCGGTTGTTTCCGACGGCTGAGGTGTTGTTGGCGCCGACCCCGAAGAAGTTGCCCTGGACGGTGGTGTTGTCCGAGTTGGTGATCAACAGGCCGTTCAGCTTGTTACCGGACACAACGTTGTAGTAGACGAACGGGTTGTCGACGAGCTTGCAGCCCACGAGGGAGTTTCCGGTCGCGCCGATGATGGCCACGCCGTTACCGGAGTTGCCGATAGCTGCGTCACCGTCAGCGGCCGTGCCGACGAAGTTGCCGTTCAGGACGTTGTCCCGTGACCCCGTGTCGATCAGCACGCCGTCGCCGGAGTTGCCTGAGACCAGGTTGCCCAGCGGGGGGACCACGAAGACCGGGGTGACCGTGCCCTTGCTGCCGGTCGGGTTGTTCTGCTGACCCGTCCCGGCGTTGGTGTACGCGGTGCCGCCGATCTCGTTGCCCTTGGCGCCCTGGGTGAGCCAGATGCCGTTGCCGCCGTTGGCGATGGCGGCCGAGCCAGCCGGGTTGGTCCCGATACGGTTCGCCACCACGGTGGTGTCCGTCGCTCCGGACAGCTCCAGCCCGCTGCCGGCGTTGCCGGAGATCACGTTCGCGACCACGCCTGAGTCACCGGAGGTGTTGAGCCCGATCAGGTCTTCCGAGGAGTCAGCCGAAACGAAGACACCGTTGCCGTGGTTGCCGTCCGCCGCGCCGGCCAGGTCCAGGCCGATGTAGTCGCCGTTGAGGGTGATCGCGTCCGCGCCCAGGGTGACGCCGTTGCCACTGGCGTCGTCCACGGCCACACCCAGCAGCTTGGAGTCAGCGGAGCCGGCCGAGAACTGCAGGCCAGCCTGGCCGTCGCAGTCGATCTCCACGACCGGCGCGCCGCCGATGGCATAGGTAGGCGCCGACGTGCCATCGATGATCACCTCGCTGGTGATGGCGGGCAGCGCGCTGGCCAGGATGATGGTCCCGTGGACGGTGAAAGTGATGTCGGTCGCCGTTCCCGCGGCCGCCGAGTTGGCGGCTTCGATGGCCGCTCGCAGGGAGCCAGCACCGGAGTCGCTGAGGGTCGACACCGTCTCCGGTTGCGTGATATCCGGCCGGAAGCCTTCGTGCCCCTGGACCGCCGCGGCGCTGGCCGCTGCCGCCGGGGCCGCGCCAGTAATCACCGCCGCGCACAATGCGATACCGGCCGCGCGCGCCATCCGGCGCAGGACGCGCCGAGGACGCGACGGGCCCAGGCGCGGTCCCGAGCGAGAGAACCGGTTGCCTGTGGTGGGGACGGACATCGTCTGCCTGCTTCCTACTTGGCGGCACGGGAATGCAGGCGCGCAATCACTAACCCGGCAGCTCACGATCCCCGGTATTGGCCCCCGAATATGTCCCCGACTACGACGAGTATGCGCCCTCATAAGCGGCGCTAAACCTCGCTTTCGCAGTTATTCCGCCGCGGGTTCTCCCACGCCAGGCGATGATGCTGTTTTCTCCCGGTGTTGCCTGGAAAGGGCGTGCTTTTACGTCTAAGCCGGCTGTATTACCCATCTGCAGGGCGATTTACCATATACACGGCATCGCGGGCCTCGGCGAGCCGCAATAGGACCTCGTTAACTGTCGCTGTATCGTGTCGGATAGCCAGGCTGACGGCCAGCGTGTCGCATTCCGGGGGCTCAGGGGGTCACTTGCATGACGTTCTCAGGCGAATCTGTTCGTCCTTCCCTTCTATCTGCGGCACGGAAGGGGCACGCTATGATCGCCGCTGGGGCGTTGACGGCGGTCACGTTTGCCCTCGCTGCCGGCTCGCCGGCAGATGCCGCACCCGCGCCTGAATCCGGCGGCGGCGGTGCCCGCGCGGCAGTGACGGCAGACGCGCTGCCAGCGGCGTTTCCCGGCTGCTCATGGCCGCTCGAGACCACGCCGTCCAAGGTCAACGTGGCCGCGCCGGACCCGTATGCGACCTACTGGACCACCCCGTTCATCGCCCGCCCCGGATATTCGCTCACCATCAAAGGCTCCTTCCCGACAAGCCGGTTCATGTCGTTTACCGTCTATAACGACTCCTTCCAGGATTTCACCAATACGGTCGACGCAAGCAGTGTGCCGTCAGATCTTTCGGACTACCAGATCGCGCCGGACCAGGGTTCGGAGAACCCGTGGCGCACAGGCCAGCTCGGGCAGGCGATGAACTTCACCGTCCGCGTCATTCCCGGGGCTACCGCCGCTCAGCAGACGTCCGAGAACGCCATCCCGCTGATCGACCAGAACCCGCCGGCTAACCCCACGGGCCCGCCGGGGGTGGGTTACGTGATCTTCCGGACCTACATTCCGTCGGGCGGCAATACCGCCGTCCAGCTTCCGGCCGTCACGGTCACGCACAATGGGCACAGCACCACATTGCCCCCGTGCCCCTCGTCTGCAGCGAAGAGGTTCCCCGCCCTGGCGACGGTGCTCTCAGCCCTGAAGGAGAAGATGAGCAGCAGCGGCACGCCCGCCTCGTGCACGTCCGGCTGCGCCCCGGATCTGCAGTACTTCGGCCCTTCGGCCGCATCAGCGGCCGGACTCTTCCCCAACCCGGTCAACGGCTATATCGCGATGAGCTTTACGCCGCGGCGAGGCTATGTCGTGGTGACCCATGGCGAGGCCCCATCAAGCCCGGTCGACGCGGGCAGCGGGACACCCGGAGACTCGATCGGTGCCGTCCCGGTCTCCTGGGTCAGCCCGGTATTCCAGGTCCGCTACTGGTCGATATCCAACTACCTGGCGGAATCGCCGTACCCGGTGGTCGAAGTCGGCCGGGGCGCCAAGGCGATTTTCGGCGGGACTCCGGACTTCCTGACCACGCTGGACGACGGCTACTACACCGTCGTTTCCTCGCTGCCCTCAGACAAGCCATCACCGTCATCCCTGACCGCCAACGCCGCGACCTGGATCCCGACGTCGGCCAGCCACCCCGGGACTCCCGAGCTTCAGATCCTGCGGAACATGCTCTCCCAGCAGACGCTCTACCCGGAAGGCTTCACCTTCATCAGCCCGCCCGCCAGCCCGTCCGACATCATCCCGCCGGCCACGGTGCAAGAGCAGATGGGCGCCTACTACCCGCAGACCGCCCAGTGCACAGTCCAGACCTTCGAGACCGGGGGCTGGACCGGCTGCCTGGCCGCGAGTACCGGCTGACCCTGACGGGGCTGGCGTTCTCGCACAGGCTCGCTGAGCGCTCTGTCGGCGACGCCACCGGCGCTGGTATTCGCGTCCGTACGCGGATGAACCTTCGGCGGCACCACCGAGATCATGAAGGAGATCATCGGCCGCGGCCTCGGATTGTAGCTCTGAGCAGGCTCTTTACGAAGCCCGTGCTCTCGGGCATGCCTGGCGGGCAGAAGCTGGCCTGACGAGCTAACTGCGTGGCGAATACGGGGCGAAGTTCAGCGGCCAGCCACATATCTGCAGGTCAGGCTAAATTTGCCAGCGGTCTGTAAAACCGTCGGCTCACGATTACTGGATCCGGGTCCTGATGGCCATGCCACCTGCCGAGGGCGCGCTGCCGCCGTGGTGGTGGTGGTGGTTATCGCGGCTGCGGCGGGTGTTTTTGCACGCCCGGCGCTGTCGTTATAGCCAGCGGACCAGCATAGAAGTTCAATACGATAGGGAATTCGATTCGTATCGCCCGGTACGGGCTGCGATGCGCGCAGGACGCGCGAGGACCTCCAGGGGAGCAAGACGGGGAGCAAACGAGCGGCGATCCACAGCTATTGTCAGCGACAAAGAGCGATTAAAGCTCCTGGTAGAGCCACATCCAGCCACATTCTGCCTTAAGCGGATTTATATGGCATGCAGAAGGTCAGGGGTTCGAACCCCCATTAGAGGCTTACAGAGTTCCCAGGAAGTCTGGCTGGGAGCCAATGTGGGAGCCAAGTGTTACGCTCCCGCCATGAGCAGGCGTGGATTTGGCGACGACGCGGTCTACTTCGACCACTCCGGCGACTGCCGCGACGCACGCCACCATAAGGGGTGCCCCGGGCGCTGGCGTGGCGTGGTGTCGCTCGGCTGCGGGCGGGACGGCAAGCGGGATCCGTCGCAAGGTAGGCGGCCGCACCAAGCAGGAGGTCAAGGACAAGCTCGAGGATCTTCACGCTGACCTCAGTGCCGGGATCTCGGCACCGAACGGTCGTTACACGGTCGGCCAGGCGATAGATGACTGGCTGCGTGACGATCTTCAGGGCCGCGCGGAGAAGACCGTCACGCTCAACCGCGGTGCTCTCAAGCCATTCCTCGACCGCATCGGCAATAAAGTGCTCCGTGAGCTGACGGCCCAGGACGTCCGCCGGGTGCTGACGGACATCGCGGCGACGCGCTCGAGCCGTACGGTCGTCGTCGCGCACAACGCGATAGAGCGCGCGATCCGGCACGCGGAAGCCAACGATTACGTCCGGCGCAATGTCGCCTCCCTGGTCAGGCCACCATCAGGACAGCCAGGACGGCCGTCCAAGTCGCTCACGCTTGAGCAGGCCATGACGCTGATGGCCGCCGCGGAGGGGTCGCCGCTTGGCGCCTATGTGGTGCTGTGCCTGCTGACCGGGATCCGGGCCGAGGAGGCTAAAGCGCTGACGTGGGAACACGTCGACCTCGACGGAGATCCCACTGCGGTTCCTCCCATACCGCCGCACGTCGCCGTGTGGCGTTCGGTTCGTGCCCACGGCGACACCAAGACCGAGAAGTCCAGGCGCACACTGCGACTGCCCGAGCGTGCCGTCACCGCGTTGCGGACGCATAGGGCCCAGCAGGCCAGCCAGCGGCTGCTGGCTGGTGACCAGTGGCACGATCTCGGTATGGTGTTCAGTTCCTCGGTCGGGACGCCGCTTGACGCGGCCAACGTCCGCCGGGCATTCAAGAAGATCACGAACTCGGCCGGGCTGGGCGATAACTGGAAGCCCCTCGAGCTCAGGACGTCATTCGTCAGCCTCATGTCGGGCTCCGGCGTCCCGGTGGAGGAAATCGCGCGCCTCGTCGGGCATACCAGCACCCGCACCACGGAGGTGGTGTACCGCCGCGAGCTGCGGCCGGTCATCACCACCGGCGCCGAGGTCATGGACAAGATCTTCGCGGGCTAGCTGACGTGAAACCTGATCGACTGCGCGGAGAATCGTCGGCGTAGCGCGATGGATTGACCGGCTCACCAGATGCCCTGAGCCGTAGCGCCGATGGATCTCGGCGAGTCGCATCTCGACCGGCACGAGTTCGCCGTCCGGGCTGGTCGTCATGTCGCAGAACGTCAGCATGCTGGAAAGGACCTGCGGCGCCTGCTCGAACTCGAGGCTCAGGACGTCCCTAAGCCCGCGTTCCTCGGCCTCGATGACGGCGCAGAAGTGATGAGCGACCAGTCGGCAGAGCATGACGACGGCGTGCTGGACGTCGCGCAGATACCGGGCGCCGTCGAGTGCGTGCAGGTCCGTCACGGCAAGGCCGGGCGCATATCCGATGTCGTGCAGCCATGCGGCGGCTTCCAGCAGATCGGCGTCAGCGCCGAGAACGGGTGCCAGGCTGCGTGCCCGTGCGGCGACGCCCCGGACGTGTGCCCAGCGGCGGGGGAGGGGCTCCTGGAGGAGTGCCCGGGCGAGATGTTGGGCCCAGGATGCCAGCGTGTTCATGCGGCCCAGGCTAGAAAGCCGCGGCGGGACGTTCACGGACGTGGCATGCCGTCTAAAGACGTCTTGGTCAGCATCGTGCTCCGTCATCCGGTAGTGGTACTGGCCTCAGCCAGGCGGAGGCGGCGCCATCAGGAGTCCGCCGGGGCGCCGACTACGTCCGGGTGACCGTCGGCTCACCGTCGTCACCACGGACGTGGCCGACGCGCTGAGCATCGCGTGGGACGCCTTCCACAGCGCCGCCCGGGATGACCCCGCCGGCTGGGAGGTGGCCGCTGCCGCGGCGCATGTCCAGCCGGAGCCGTCATTAACCGGAGTCGGCGATTACTCAACGGCGCTCCTGGCTGCCTGTCTGCGGGCAAGCCGCCAGAGCGCGAGGGACGAGGTCGCCCTCCAGCTTCATCTGGGTGGCAAGGGCGAGCATGTCGCCGCGTTCCTG
>Ga0182030_10027610_pt1 | contig 10197 bp, 11 predicted proteins | sample 812S3MmetaG_FD_121299 | JGI IMG/M metagenome (GOLD analysis project Ga0182030, IMG submission 121299) | Permafrost microbial communities from Stordalen Mire, Sweden - 812S3M metaG (Illumina Assembly) | ecosystem: Environmental > Terrestrial > Soil > Wetlands > Permafrost | place: Sweden... | reverse complement strand
ATGTTGAGCGGCGAGATCGGCGCCATCCGCGTGCTGCGGATCCGCAGCGAGGGCAAGCACAACAAGCGGGTCGAGATCGCGCTCACGCCGTCAGCGCACTGAGCAGCAGCGTCGCGGCGACCATGATGGCGAGGAACAGCTGGTAGGCAATGCCGACCACCGCAAGCTTGGCCAGCGTCAGCGCGCGGCCATTGCCGTAGTAGCGGCGCATCGCCCGGTACACATACCAGGCCGCGTAGCAGGCCGCGGCGAAGTCGCCGACGGTTGCCACGACGCCCAGGTGCGGCAGGCGGTGTGCGGCGATGCCGAGCAGCAGGTCGCCGATCAGCAGCAGGAACAGGGCGGCGTGCGCGTGCAGGAAGAACACCAGGTGCTCGACGTAGTAGTGCCGCGGCGCAAGGTACAGCGGCAGCATGATCAGGGCCATCAGCGGCAGGAACACGAACATCATCTTCGGAACATAGGAGCCGAATGCGTGCGCGGCCGATTTGCCGTTGTCGGCGACTTCGCGCTGGCAGGCGGTGCGCAACCGCGCCTGCAGCCATGGCCAGCCCAGGTCGATCTTGGCGCAGTCGCCGGCGTCGATGCTGACGTCCACGGCGCTCTGGGTGGTTTCCCGCGGCGCCGCCGCTGCCGCCGCCATCGGCGCCGCTGCCACCGGTGTCGAGTTCGAATTGGCCGCGGTCAGCGCGAAGAATGCGATGCTAAGCACGAAATACAACTGCAGTGGCGAGACATGCCGGGCGCGGCGGTCGGCGAAGTAGTCGAGCGTGAGCTGCCCCGGCGTGGACATGAGGATACGGATCGTGGACCAGAAGCGGCTGTCGATGTGCGTCATCAGGTGCCAGCCGTCGTGCAACACCACCGTCAGCGAGCGCGCGCTCTCGTGCGCGTGCTGTCCGCACTGTGAGCAGTAGGGGCCGGTCAGCGGCGCGTCGCAGTTGCCACAAATTGCCGGGGTCACATGCTCCATCGCTCAGGCCAACCGCAGCGCGCGCAGCACATTGGGCACCGCGCTCAGGCGCTGCAGTACGCGCCCGAGCTGCTCACTATCGCGCACCGCGGTGCGCATCACGATGGTCGCGATGCGATCACCCGGGTCGGTGTCGGAATTGACGCCGTCGATGCTCAGTCGCTCCAGGGCCATCACATCCGACACGTCGCGCAGCAGGCCGCGGCGGTCGAGCGCCTCGACCCGGATGCGCACCGGCAGCAGGCTGTCGGCGCCGAGGTTCCATTGCACCCGCAGCACGCGCCTGGCATTGGCCGCCTGCATGCGCAGCAGATTCGGGCAGCGCTTGCGGTGGACGGTGACGCCGCGCCCCAGTGTCACGTAGCCGGCGATCGGCTCCGGCGGCACCGGGCCGCAGCAGCGCGCAATGGTGATCGCAAGATCCCCGACGCCTTCGATGTCGACCGGCGAGCGTGACGCCGGCGCGCGCTCGGCACGCTTGCGCGCGGTGGCCAGCGGCGCGGCGGCCGGCGCGCGCAGTCGCGCCAGCGCCTGGCTGAGCGCGCTGGCGCTGACGTCGCCCTCGCCGATGCGGCGCTGCAGGTCAGCGGCGCTCTCGGCGTGCAGTTCGCGCACCAGCGTCGCGACCAGCTCGGAGGCGGCGCCGGCGCCGGCACCGACGCGCGCCAGTTCGCGCTCCAGCGTCTCTCGTCCGAGGGCGCGGTGCTGCGACTCATCGACGCGCCGGAACCAAGCGCGCACCTTGGCGCGGCTCTTGGGCGAAGCCAGGAACCCCAGGTCCGGCGATAGCCAGTCGCGGCTCGGAGCGGCCTGCTTGCCGGTGATGATCTCGACCACGCCGCCGTTGCTGAGCGGCTGGTTGAGCGGCACGATGCGGCCGTCGACCCGGGCGCCGCGGCAGCGATGACCCAGGCCGGTGTGCACCTGGTAGGCGAAATCCAGTGCGGTGGCGCCGCGCGGCATGTCCACCACCTCGCCGCGCGGCGTCATCGCGTAGATGCGATCGGCGAACAGCTCGCCCTTGAGGCGTTCGATCAGGTCGCCCTCGAACTGCGCCGAGTGCGCCGGATCGAGCACGCGCCGTACCCATTCGATCTTGCGTTCATAGCCGCGGTCGCGTGCACCGCCTTCCTTGTAGCGCCAATGCGCCGCGACCCCCAGCTCGGCGTACTGGTCCATCGCGCGCGAGCGGATCTGCACCTCGAGCGATTTGTCGTCCGGGCCGATGACCGCGGTATGGATCGAGCGGTACTCGTTATCCTTTGGCGTCGCGATGTAGTCGTCGAACTCGTCGGGAATGTAGTGCCACAGCGAGTGCACCACGCCCAGGGCCGCGTAGCAGTCCTCGATCGATTCGACCACGATGCGCACCGCGCGCACGTCGAACAGCTGTTCGAAGGCCAGCTGCTTGCGCTGCATCTTGCGCCAGATGCTGTAGATGTGCTTTGGCCGGCCGTAGACCGTGGCCGCGGTGATGCCGGCGCCGCCCAGTTCACGCTGCAGCAGTGCGCATACCTGCTCGATGTAGCGCTCGCGATCCACGCGCCGCTCGGCCAGCGCGCGTGCGATGCGGTGGTAGTCCTCGGGCGCAAGGTAGCGGAACGACAGGTCCTCCAGCTCCCACTTCAGGCTCCAGACGCCCAGCCGATTGGCCAGCGGCGCCAGGATCTCGCGCGTCTCGAGCGCCAGCCGGCGCCGATCGGCCGCCGCCAGCGTGCGTGCGTCGCGCAGCCGCACCAGCTGCTCGGCCAGGTGCGCCACCACCAGCCGCGGATCCGCCGCCACCGCCAGCAGCATCTTGCGCAACGTCTCCGCCTGCTGCGCGTTCAGGCGCTGGCCTGCCGACCAGTCCGCCGGCAGATGCAGCTCGCCGAGCCGCTCGAGCGCCTCGGCGACGCGAATGGCGCCGGCCCCGAGGCGCGTGTCCACCTGGGGGTTCTCGCGCGCCAGTCCGCCGAGGCGTACCCGATGCAGCAGGGTGCCCGCGGCCAGCTCCCCATCCAGTGTCAGGGCGGCCACCGAGCGGGCAGCTTCGACCCCCGAGGCGAGTGCGCCCTGGTCGGCGCCCAGCTCGGCCAGCGTCGCACGCGCGCTGTCGAGTTGCGCGGCGATCTCGGGCGCTGCGGGGGTCGCGGTTTCCATGCTGTGAGGGCGGTGTCTTCCGGCTATCATTCAGTGAATGGACGGCTACAGCAAGTGCACGACGGGAATGGATTGATGACGCGATATTCGGGCAAGTCGTGGCGTGCGTTCCGGTTGCAATCGCCCGGCGCGCGGGCGCTGCCAGCGTCGATACGCCTGGTAGCGCACGACTGCCGCGTGCTCGGCCTGGATCCCGGCTCCCAGCGCACCGGCTATGGAATCATCGATTGCCGCGGCGGCGCCGAGCGTCACGTCGCCAGCGGCTGCGTCGATGTGGTCGGGCACGAGATGGTCGAGCGGCTGCGACGCATCTATGCCGCGGTCAGCGCGCTGGTGGACGAGCATCGACCAGATACCGTCGCGATCGAGCGCGTATTCGTGCATCGCAATCCCGACAGCGCCCTGAAGCTTGGCCAGGCGCGCGGGGTCGCGTTGTGCGCCGCGGCCTCGCTCGGCGCGCCAGTGCACGAATACGCTCCCAGGGCGATCAAGATGGCGGTGACCGGCTACGGGGCGGCGGCCAAGCCACAGGTGGCGCAGATGGTACGCACGCTGCTGTTGCTGGAGATCAATCTCGCCGCCGATGCGGCCGATGCGCTCGCGGTGGCACTGTGCCACGCGCAGACACGCCGGGTCGGTGCGCTCGCTGCGACCGATGCGGTCGATGTGGCCTGAGCGCCGGGCGCTACGGCCATGATCGGGACGCTCGCGGGCGTGCTTGCCTTCAAGGCGCCGCCGCATCTGCTGCTGGAAGTGGGTGGCGTGGGCTATGAGATCGAGGCGCCGATGTCCACGTTCTACACGCTGCCGCCGGTCGGCGAGCGCACCCGGTTGCTGACCCACCTGGTGGTGCGCGAGGACGCGCACATCCTGTACGGCTTTGCCAGTGTCGAGGAGCGCACGCTGTTTCGCAACCTGCTGAAGGTATCGGGCGTCGGGCCGCGCATCGCGCTGGCGATCCTGTCAGGCGGTACCGCAGCCACCTTCGCGCACGCGGTGCGCGAACACGACGCGGCGGCGCTGACGCGCATTCCTGGCGTCGGCCGCAAGATTGCCGAAAGGCTGATCGTGGAGATGCGCGATCGTATCGAGGCGCCCGGCACCGGGCCTGACAGCAGCGCTGGCGGCATCGGCGCGGCGTCAGGCGCGGAAGCCGAGGCGTATGGCGCGCTGGTCTCACTGGGCTACAAGCCGGGCGAGGCGACGCGCCTGCTCAAGGGCGTTGGCGCCGAGCTCGCCAGCCTGTCCACCGAGGAGCTGATCCGGCGAGCGCTGCAGGGCGCGGTGCGGGCATGAACGTGCAGCAGGACGGGCGGCTGGTGGCCGCAGCGGGCGGTGTTGCCGAGGAGAGCATTGATCAGGCGATCCGGCCGCGGGCGCTGACCGACTACATCGGGCAGGAGCAGGTCAAGTCGCAGCTGTCGATCTTCATCGATGCCGCGCGCATGCGCGCCGAGGCGCTCGATCACGTGTTGATCTTCGGACCACCCGGCCTTGGCAAGACCACGCTGGCGCATATCATCGCCGCGGAACTTGGCGTCAATCTGCGCCAGACCGCCGGTCCGGTACTGGAACGGCCCGGTGACCTGGCGGCGATCCTCACCAACCTGCAACCGCGCGATGTGCTGTTCGTCGATGAAATCCATCGCCTGAGCCCGGTGGTCGAGGAAGTGCTGTACCCGGCGATGGAGGACTACCAGCTCGACATCATGATCGGCGAGGGGCCGGCCGCGCGTTCGATCAAGCTCAACCTGCCGCCGTTCACGCTGGTCGGCGCCACCACCCGCGCCGGCCTGCTGACCTCGCCGCTGCGCGACCGCTTTGGCATCGTGCAGCGCCTGGAGTTCTACAGCGTTGCCGAGATTGAGCTGATCGTACGGCGCTCGGCCCGTATCCTCGATGTCGCGATAGACCCCGGCGGCGCGCTGCGCATCGCGCAGCGTGCCCGCGGTACGCCGCGCATTGCCAACCGGCTGCTGCGGCGAGTGCGCGATTATGCGCAGGTCAAGGGAGCCGGGCATATCGACGAGGCGGCAGCGCTGGCGGCGCTCGACCTGCTGCAGGTCGACCCGCAGGGACTCGATGCGCTCGACCGCAAGCTGCTGCTGACCATCATGGAGAAATTCGACGGCGGCCCGGTCGGCATCGAGAGCCTGTCGGCCGCCATCGGCGAGGAGCGCGGCACGCTCGAGGATGTGATCGAGCCATTCCTGATCCAGCAGGGTTTCATCGCCCGCACCGCGCGCGGCCGCGTCGCCACGCGCAGCAGCTGGCAGCACTTCGGCCTGAAGGTGCCCGAGCGCGCGGCCGCGAACCTGCCGCTGTTCGGCGAGGACGCTTGAAGCCGTTCGTCTGGCAGGCGCGCGTGTACTACGAGGACACCGATGCCGGCGGCGTGGTTTATTATGCGAATTACCTGCGATTCCTGGAGCGCTCGCGTACCGAGTGGCTGCGGTCCCGGGGTATATCGCAGCTGGCGCTGGCGCGCGATCCCGGGGTAGTGTTCTCGGTGGTCGCGATCGAGGCGCGCTACCGACTGCCGGCGCGGCTCGACGACCTGCTGTCGATCAGCTGCGAGCCGGCAGAGGATGGCGGCGCAAGCATCCTGTTCTCGCAGCGCATCTGGCGCGAGCCGCTGGCCGCCGCGCTGCTGCTCACCGCCTCGGTGCGCGTCGCCTGCCTGGACGCGGCGACCCTGAAACCCCGGCGCCTGCCGCAAGTCATAACCAGAGAGTTGCCGGCATGAGCGCGATCGCACAGCCGGTGTGCAAGGAGTAGCTGATGCCCGGTGACATTTCGATTCTTCGGATGATCGTGCAGGCGAGCCTGGTGGTGCAGATCGTCATCGGCATCCTGCTGGCTGCCTCGCTGATGTCCTGGGCGATCATCTTCCGCAAGCGCATGGTGGTGCGACGCGCGCAGCGGGATGCCGATCGCTTCGAGAACAGTTTCTGGTCCGGTGGCGACCTGAGCTCGCTGTACCGGGCGATCGAGTCGCGTGGCAGCGCTACCGGCATGGAGAGCATCTTTGAGTTCGGCTTTCGCGAGTTCGCGCGCCTGCGGGCGCAGGGCGGCGTCGCCGCGGATATGCTGCTGGAAGGCTCGCGGCGCGCGATGCGCGTCGCGCAGCTCAAGGAGGTCGAGCGGCTCGAGCAAAGCCTTGCAACGCTTGCAACGGTTGGCTCCACCAGCCCCTATGTGGGCCTGTTCGGCACCGTCTGGGGCATCATGAACGCGTTCAGCTCGCTCGGGAACGTGCAGCAGGCGACGCTGGCGATGGTCGCGCCGGGCATCTCCGAGGCACTCGTGACCACAGCGATCGGGCTGTTTGCCGCCATCCCGGCGGTCGTGGCCTACAACCGCTACGCCGATCAGGCGAGCCGTCTGGAACTGCGTTACGACGCCTTCATGGAGGAGCTGTCGACCATTCTGCAGCGCTACGCGGGGCGCGCGCCTGCCGCCGCGGCGCCGGCAGCCGCCCCGGGCGGCGCCAGGAGCTGATATGCCCGCAGTCACCAAGAGCAGGCGCCGGCTGATGGGCGAAATCAATGTCGTGCCATATATCGACGTGATGCTGGTGCTGCTGATCATTTTCATGATCACCGCGCCGCTGTTGACCCAGGGCATCAAGGTCGAGCTGCCCAAGGCAAACGCCGAAGCGATTTCCTCGCAGGCGAACCAACCCCCGCTGGTGCTGTCCATCGATGCCCAGGGCCAGCTGTACCTGAACCTCGGGGCTAATCCGCGCCAGCCGATCGACGACCAGACCGCGCTGGTGCGCGCCACCGCGGCGCTGCGCCGGGCGCCGGAGCGCGCAGTGCTGGTCAATGGCGACAAGGCGGTCAGTTACGGGCGTGTGGTTCAGGCCATGGTCATCCTGCAGCAGGCCGGCGCCCGCAAGGTCGGCTTCCAGACCGATCCGCTGCCAAAGGCACCGAATCCGCCATGAGCGAACGCCGCAGCGATCGTGTCGTGTCGATCGCGCTGTCGATACTGATCCACGCCGCGATCGTGGGTGCGTTGGCGTGGGGCTGGTGGCAGTACCGCCAACCTGCGGTGACGCCGTCGAACCTGGCGATTGAAGCCACCGTGGTACGCGATGCGCCGCCGGTGGCGGCGGCGCCGACGCCGAGCGCGCCGCCCCCACCCGACAACCCGCCGCCCCCACCCGCGCCGGATGAACAGGCGCTGCAGCAGGCGCGCGAGCAGCAGGCACAGGCGGCACAGGCGGCGCGGGACAAAGCCACGCAGGAGCGTGCTGCGCAGGAGCACGCCGCCCAGGAGCGCGCCGCGCAGGAGCAGGCCGAGCGCGCGGCGGCCGAAAAGGCCGAGGCGGAGCGGGCTGCAGCCGCCAAAGCCGACGCTGAGCGCGCCGCCGCCGCCAAGGCCGAAGCCGAGCGCAAGGCGCAGCAGCTCGCACAGCAACGCAAACTCGAGCAGGAGCGCGCGCAGCGCGAAGCGGATCTGCGCGCGCAGCTGGCGAGCGAGGAGCACCTGAACGCCGTGCAATCGAGCCCGGCCAAGGCCGAGTACCTGTCGCTGATTACCGCGCGCATCAACCGCGCCTGGATCCGCCCGTCCAGTGCGCGGTCGGGCGTGAAGTGCAGCCTGCATATCACGCAGATCCCCGGCGGCGAGATCACGCACGTGGTGGTCGCAGGCTGTAACGGCGATGAGGCGGTACGGCAGTCAGTGGAAACCGCCGCCTACCGCGCCTCGCCGCTGCCCGCGCCCTCGGATCCGGCATTGTTTGATCCAAACATCGATGTTACGTTCGCGCCCGATGAATAGCCCGATGAATGGACCGATGAACCCCCGGATAGCGGCACCGTTGCCGGCACTCGCCCTGCGAGTGCGCGACTGCGCGCTGCTGGCTCTGGCGCTGGCGCTGATCGGCCTGGTGGCGACGCCGGCGCGAGCCGACCTGCAGGTGCTCATCACCAAGGGCGTCACCGATCCGATTCCGATCGCTATCGTGCCGTTCGCGCGCGCCGTCCCGGCCGACGGTGGCTTCGACGTAGCCGCGGTAGTCCAGCACGATCTGGAGAGCAGCGGGCGCTTTCGCGCCATGCAGCGCCGCGACATGCTGACCACGCCGAGCAGTGCCAACGATGTGCAGGCGGCCGACTGGAAGGCCGCCGGCAATGACTATGTGGCGGTCGGCCGCGTCACTGCGGTCGGGCCGAGCGAGCTGGACGTAGACTGCGATCTGGTCAACATCCAGACCGGGGCGCGCGTGGCCAGCCAGCGGTTCATCGCCAACGCCGCCAGCCTGCGCAACGCCGCCCACCTGGTCAGCGATTTCATCTACAGCCGGGTGCTGGGAGTGCGCGGCGCCTTTGCGACCCGGATCGCGTACGTTGCGGTGCAGGGGAAGCCGCCGGCTCAGCGCTTCCAGCTCATCGTCGCCGATGCCGATGGCGAGAACCCCAAGGTGATCCTCGAGTCGCTGCAACCGATCATGTCGCCGGCGTGGTCGCCGGACGAGCAATGGCTTGCCTATGTCTCGTTCGAAAACCGCCTCTCCGGCGTGTACGTCCAGAAAGTGCACACCGGCGAGCGGCAGTTGGTATCGGCCCGGGTCGGTGTCAACGGCGCGCCAGCGTATTCCCCCGATGGCACGCGCCTGGCGCTGACGCTGTCGGGGGCAGGCGGCAACCTGGATGTGTGGCTGCTGGACCTGGCGACGCAGGGGCTCACGCGCCTGACCGATGATCCGGCGGTCGATACCGAGCCGGCGTGGAGCCCGGACGGCAAGAGCATCTATTTCACATCGGATCGGGCCGGCGGTCCGCAGATCTACAAGCTCGATATCGCCCAGCCCAAGCGCATCGAACGCATCACCTTCGGCTCGGCCTACAACGCGCGGCCGCGCCTGTCGCCGGATGGCAAGAAGATCGCATTCGTCACGCGCGAGAGCGGCAACTATCGCATCGCCATCCAGGATCTGGCCTCCGGTACCGTGAGTGTGCTCTCGCACGGCACGCTGGATGAGTCGCCGAGCTTCGCACCCAACGGAGCGGTGGTCATCTATGCCGGCCGCGACGGCGAGGTCGGTACCTTGCAGACCGTGTCGGTGGACGGACTGGTCACTCAGCGGCTGAAGTCGGATCAGGGCGAGGTACGCGAGCCGGTGTGGGGACCGTTCCCTCACTAGCGCCGCGCTCGCCAGGGCTCGCGGGCGGGTGGGCGCCAGTGTGGTCGAGGGCGCATTATGGTAATAAAGCGGCTGCCGCGACCGGCAGCGACCATTGGACAATTGGAGTAGCGATATGAAGACGGTTCTGATTTTAATCGCTGTGCTCGGCGTCTCGCTGGCCACTGGCTGCAGCAGCAAGAAACCGCGCCCAGAGCCCACCAGCACCAACGCCGCGGTCCCGACGGATCAATCCCAGACGGCCGGGGCCGATGCCTCGAGCGCCTACGGCGCCGGAGTCACCGGTGGCACGGGAGCCGGGGTGGCCGGCCCATCCGGTGCGCAGCTGCAGAATCGGACAGTGTTCTTCGAGTTCGACAGCAGCGAGATCAAGTCCGATTACAACGCGATGATCACTGCCCATGCGCGCTACCTGGTGTCGAACCCGACCGTGCGTGTGCGGCTCGAGGGCAACACCGACGAGCGTGGCTCGCGCGAATACAACATCGGCCTGGGCGAGCGCCGTGCGCAGTCGGTGCGGCGAGCGCTGACGCTGCAAGGGGTCCCGGACACGCAGATCACCACCGTGAGCTACGGCGAGGAGCGACCGGCGGTCACCGGACATTCGGAAGAGGCCTGGGCGCGCAATCGCCGGGTCGACATCGTCTATCTGAACTGAGATGGCGAAGCGGTTGCCAACCCGATGGCGGCCACCCCGACGGCTGGCACCCGGACGGCTGGCGCACGGACGGCTGGCCCCCTACTGGCTGTCGCCGGCACTCGCGCTGCTGGCGCTGGTCGGCTGCGAGTCGACGCCGGCGCAGCCCGATCCGACGGTGGTCAGGGACGAGGGGCTGCAGGGTGACACCCCGTCCACCGACGGGGCCGCGACCGTACCCGAGCTCCGGATGCCCCACTTCGGGATGGCGGTGATCTGCTTCATCCT